>Ga0105046_10015972_pt1 | contig 11532 bp, 9 predicted proteins | sample MAT03_FD_78385 | JGI IMG/M metagenome (GOLD analysis project Ga0105046, IMG submission 78385) | Freshwater microbial communities from Lake Fryxell liftoff mats and glacier meltwater in Antarctica - MAT-03 (megahit assembly) | ecosystem: Environmental > Aquatic > Freshwater > Ice > Liftoff...
CATCTCCGCCGGAGCGCTGCGCGTCCCTGAACCCCGTCCGAGCTCGGCACGATCCCCGCGCGCCACGCACCGGGTTCCGAAAATTACAGCTGCGGCGTGACCTGGGTGAGGGGCACCCAGACCACCTGGCCGCTGGCGCCGATCTCGAGCTCGTAATAGCCCTGGGCGGCTTGGAGGACGGTGGCGGCGTGGAGCAGACCGTCGGCGAGGGCGACCAGGACGCGCGTGCCGGTTGGCAGGACCGGGATCTCCAAGACGGCGGAGTCGGGCGGCGGCGGCGTTGGATCGGCGGTCTCGGCGAGCGCGGGATCGGAGGCTTCTTCGGTCTCGGAGCCCTGGTCAGCGACGATGACGGTGCTGCTCTCATCGCCCTTGCCGCCGATCCAACCCGAAACCTCGACGGGGCGGAAGTCGCCTTGTCCGACCGACTGCACCTCGAGCGCGGTGAAGCGCAGGAACTCGAAGCCGTAGACCGCGCCGAGCGTCGGGTTGTAGCTGGTCAGCTCCTCCACGAGCGGGCCCCGTGCGGTGGCGTCGGTGACCGCCTTGTGCGAGCCGGCGTGGGCGATCTTGCGGGGCAGCACCTTACCGAGCAGGCGCTCGACGCTGCTCGACACGCTGCACGTGAGGCCCTCGTTGACGCGGTCGAAGGGCAGACCGACGAACTGGGCGATCAGGAGCCCGGGATCCGCCGCGCGCACGAGCACGCTGCCGGTGGCGCGCACCGCGACCGCCTGGCCGGTGCCGGGCACCTGGAACTGCGTGACCATGTCGAAGGGCACCTCGACGGGGACGGTCAGCACGAAGTAGACGGCGACCGGCTTGGTCGGGTCGGGCGTCGACCACGAATGCCGTCCCGGCCCGAGCAGGCCCGCGACGGCCCACGCCGGACACAGGACCACGACCTCGTCCTCAGCGCAGGACACATCCAGAGTCGCTCCGACCGGGAACGGATACGGATAGACCAGCTGATCGACAGCGACAGCGTCTCGAGCAACCACCTGGGACATTCGGGCGCCTCGATTGTACTACGACTCGTCGGCCGCTTGCTTGGCTTCGGCCGCCGTCTGCGGGATCAGCCCGACCGGGTGGATGCGCACCCGCCGGACCCGACGGGGCGAGGCCTCGATGACCTCGAGCACGGTGCCGTCCTCGGTGGTCAGGCGCTCGCCGGCCTGGGGAATGGCCTGGGCCAGCGACATGCACAGGCCGGCGATGGTGGTGCGGTCGGCGCCGACCGGCAGGTCCAGCTCGAGCTCGCGGTTGACCTTGCGGACCGGGGCCCAGCCCTGGGCGATGGCGGTGCCGGCCGGCTCGCGCTCGAGGATCTGGTCGGGGACGTCGTCCTCGCTGAAGATGTCGCCGACCAGCTCCTCGACCAGATCTTCGATGGTCACCAGGCCGGCCAGGCCGCCGTGCTCGTCGGTGACGACCGCCATCTGGACCCGGCGGCGCTGCATCTCGCGCAGCAGATCCAGGGCGCGGGTGCGCTCGCCGACGACGTAGGGCGGTCGCAGGATGTCCTCGAGCTGCACCAAGCCGCGCTCCCAGGCCAGCGCGAGCACGTCGCGCGCGACCACGTAGCCGACGATGTGGTCGATCAGGCCGTCGTAGACCGGCATGCGCGAGTGGCCCTCCTCGAGGATGACCCGCTGCACCTCTTCGGTCGGGGCGCCGCGGCGCAGCGCGACGACGCGGTTGCGCGGCACCATGACCTCGGCGACCGAGATGCCCTCGAACTCGAGCGCCCGCGACGCGATCTCGCTGGCCCGGGGGTCGACCGAGCCGGTCTTGGCGGCCTCCTCGACCAGCTCTTGCAGCTCGTCACGCGACAGTCGGGCCTCGGTGAAGGTGGTCTTGTCGCCGAACGCCCGCAGCACGACGTTCGAGACGCTGGTCACGAACCACACCAGCGGTCGCATCACGTGCGACAGGAACAGCACCGGGCGCGCGACCGCGAACGAGACGGTGTCCGAGAAGCGCAGGCCGAGCGACTTGGGCACCAGCTCGCCGACGATGAGCTCCATGAACGCGATGACCACGACCATGATCACGAGCGCCATCGTCGACGCGGTGCCGTGGTTCATGCCGGCTTCCTCGAGCCAGGCTGCGACGGTGCCGGCGCCGTGGGCGCCGCCCAGGGTCGCCGCCGAGGTGCCCACGACGGTGAGCCCGATCTGCAGGGTCGCGAGGAAGCGCTCGGGCTGATCGCGCAGCGACTTGACCGCGAGCGCGCGCTTGTCGCGGCGGCGGATGAACTCGGAGAGGCGGGTCTTGCGGACGGAGAGGAGCGCGATCTCGGCGCCCGCGAAGACGCCGTTGCTCAAGATCAGCGCCGCGATCACCAGGAAGTCGAACATTCAGTCGGATCCGGACCGCATCGGCGGCGAGCGCGCAGCATACCCGAACCGCCTCACCACCGCGCGCGGCCGTCATATAGTCGCCGGCATGTACGCGCTCTACTTGGTCGCGCCGATCGCCGTCATCGGCGCGTTGGTCTACAGCCGGGTCATGTCAAAGCGCATGCGCGAGCACGTCGCGAAGGTCGGCCCCGATCAGGTGCTCACCGAGAGCTACGGCGCGCACTTTCGGCTGCTGCCCGGCGAGCTCCTGCGCGCGATGTGGATGGGGCAGCTGTACGTCGGCCCGGCGGTGCCGGAGTTTCACGACTCGTTCGGCGACAAGGCGGGCCGGGTCGCCAAGCAGGCCGGGCTCGCGCTGGTCGGCGTGAAGGTGCGCTACGTCGCGGTCCAGGTCTACGTCGCGATGACGACCCAGGGCCGCGTCGTGATCGCGCGCAGCGGTCGCGAGGGCAAAGACGATCTGTCGGTGAGCGCGTACCGCGAGCTGGTGCCGGGCCAGCAAGGCATCTACTTCGCGCCCGAGCTGGGCCTCGAGCCCGGCGACGCACCGGGCTTCGACAACGGCTACCGCGGGCCGCTCAGCTTCGTGATGTTCGGCCACGAGCCGGGCGCGCGCCTGCCGGTGTGGCTGCCCGCCGACGGTGCCCAGGCGCTCGGACAGTGGCGCGCGATGGCGCCGAGCTGACGTCTACGGCGTGACGCCGAGGATCTCGGCGACGGTCGCGCGGGTGATCGGGTGGTAGCCGGGCCCGGCCTTGGCGAGCGCGGCGCGGGCGTGGTCGCGCCAGAACGGACCGGCCGCCGCCATCGCGGCGTAGACCGGCCGCACCAGGATGCGACGGCCGATCGTGGCGACGAAGCGATCGATCGCGGGGATCGCGGCGCGCTCGTCGCGCGCGATCAGCAGCGGCAGCCACCGCGACACGATCATGCTGTTGGGTGACGTGGTCAGGTGGTGGGCAGCGTCGAGCTCGCGCAGCCGCCCGATCGTGACGTCGGCGGGCAGGCTGCGCAGGAACACCACCCACTCGAGGGTCTTCCAGTCCGTGGTGTCGACCGGCGTCCCGTTGGCGGCGAAGGCCTGGGCCTCGGCGGCGATCGCGGTCGCCAGCACCGACTCGTCGGGCGGCGCGCTGGCGGGCAGCCCGGTGCCGGTGAGCCAGGTGCGCACCAGGGCGTCGAGGCTGGTGCCGAAGGTGGCGCGCACGTCGGCGACGAACGCCGCGGTGTCGGTCGAACGGAACGCCAGGCGATCGAAGCGGGCGCGCAAGAACCCGTCGAAGCGGGCGCGCCCGACGGTGCCCTCGAGGGTGCGCAGGAACAGCGCGCCCTTTTCGTACGCGACGTCGCTCAGCGCGCCGTCGGGATCGTCGCCGGCGCCCAGCTCGAGGGCGAGGCGGGTCTCCTTGCCGCCGACGCCGAAGCGCGCGAGATCCTCGTCGAGATCGCCGCGCCCCATGTGCCACAGCAGCTCGACGACCTCGGGCGTGCGCAGCCGCTCCATGATCCGGCGCTCGACGTACGTGGTGAAACCCTCGTTGAGCCACACGTCTTGCCAGGTCGCGTTGGTGACCAGGTTGCCCGACCACGAGTGGGCCAGCTCGTGGGCGATGAGCGACACCATCGCGCGGTCGCCGGTGATGACGGTGGGCGTGAGGAACGTGAGCCGCGGGTTCTCCATGCCGCCCATCGGAAAGCTCGGCGGCAAGATCAGCAGGTCGTAGCGACCCCAGCGGTACGGACCGTACAGCTCCTCGGCGGCGGCCATCATCGCGTCGACCTCGACCAGCTCGTGGGCGGCGGCGTCGAGGAGCGCGGGCTCGGCATAGACGCCGGTGCGCGGGCCGATCGCGCGGAAGCCGAAGTCGCCGACCGCGAGCGCGACCAGGTACGACGGGATCGGCTCGGCCATGCGGAACCGGTAGGTGCCGTCGGCGCGGCGGGCCTGGGGGTTCTCGGCGCTCATCAGCGCGATCAGCGCGGGCGGTACCCGGACGGTGGCGTCGTAGCTGAAGCGCACGCCCGGCGTGTCCTGCGACGGGAACCAGCTGCGCCCGTCGATGGGCTGCGACTGTGTGAACAGCATCGGGTGGGTGCCACCGAGGGTGCCGGTCGGCGTGACCCACAGCAGGGCGCCGGAATCGGGCGCGGTGGTGTAGGCGACCTCGACGCAGGTGAGCGCGGGCGGCAGCTCGACGGTGAGCGCGGCGCCGAGCAGCTTGTCGTCGGGAGCCAGCCGATGGGTGAGCGCGGCGCCGGTGCCGGTGCCCTCGCCGTCGCAGGCCCGGGTCGCGTCGATGCGCAGCGCGCGCGTGTCGAGGACGAGCGGGGCGCGCGGGTCGGTGCGGGCGACGGTGTAGCGGGCGACGCCGTGCAGCTCGCGCTGCGCGAAGTCGACGGTCAGGTCGAGGGCGAGGTGGGTGACGGCGACGCGATCGGGCTGCGCGAAGGAGTGCGGATCGTGGGGCAGCGGTGCCGGCTCGGCCGGCGTGGGCGCGGCGATCGTCGACGGTGGCGGGGTGGGCTTGGTGGCGTCGCCCTTGCAGCCCGAGCTGGCAACGAGCAACAACGGCGCGAGTGAGAGGCGGGGCACCGCCTCAATGTAGCCTCTACTTGCGCGGCTTCACGGCGCGCGGCAGCAAGACCCAGTAGCGACCGGCGCCACCGAAGCGGCCCGCGAACTCGCCGTCGGCCGCGGTGGGGCCCCAGTACAGGTCGGCGCGCACGGCGCCCTTGATGTTTCCGCCGGTGTCCTGCGCGATCATGAGGTGGCGATACGGCTCCAGACCGCGCTCGCCGCTGGTCTTGCGGGCGGTGGTGTCGACCCACAGCGGCGTCGACGCGGCGATGAAGTTGCGATCGACCGCGACCGAGCGCTGCGGCGTGAGCACCACGCCCTGCGAGCCGACCGCGCCGGCGTTGCGGCCGAGCTTGAAGAACACCATCGAGGCGTCGCCGTCGACGATCGTCTCGCGTTCGGCCTGGGGCAGCGCGGCGAATGCGGCCTTGATGCCCTGCATGGTGCCCTGGCCTTTGGGCAGGAGGCCGCGCGCGCGTAACAAGCGCGCCGGACCGGCGTAGATCTGGCCGTTCTTGCCGTCGTACTCGAGCCACTCGGTCGTGCCGTCGTCGAGGACCGCGTAGCCCGAGCCCTGGATGTTGAGGAAGAGCGCGTCGATCAGGTCGTCGACCCACAGCAGCTCGAGGCCGCGCTGGGCGAGGGCGCCGGCCCGGATCTCGGCGCGGCTCGGCAGCGGCACCAGCGCGCCGGTCGCCGGATCGACCTGGCCCCAGGTCTTGCGCCCGCGGCCGGTCGGGCTGCAGCGCGCCATGTCGATCATCACCAGCTCGGGCGGCCGGCGGTAGATCGGCGTCTGGTACTGGTCGTGCTGCGTGCGCGACGCGCGCAGCTGCTGCACGAAGTACGCGGTCATCTTGCCGACCGGGCCCTTGCGGCCGGAGGCCTGCCAGGGCGCCAGCTCAGCCTCGAAGAACCCGCGGGCGGCGGCGTGATCGCGCGCCGGCAGCTCGGCGGCCTTGGCGCAGGCGCGGCGCCACTGGCGGGCCCGGCCGAAGCGGTGGTCGAGCCCGACCCAGGCGTCATCGGCGAGGGCGGCCAGCGCGCCGCACGAGGCGAGGAACGCCGGCAGCGCATCGGCGTGCTGGTCGGCGGGCCAGTCGACGAGGTCGGTCCATTTGGCGCGGCGCAGCGACAGCCGATCGATCGGCGCCGGCGGACGCGGGACGACCTTGGGGCAGGGCGGCAGCGGCGGTGGCGGCGCGGGCAGCGTGGGCGTCGCGGCGGCGAGGGCGACCGCGGCATCGAGCGACGAGGGCGCGGCCGCAGCTTCGACGAGGGCGAGCGTCGCGCCGGCGTCGTCGAGCGTCGCGGCGTCGGCGAGCGTCGCGACCGCGCCGCGGGGCCCATCACCGCGACAGCCGGCCGCGGCGACGGCCGCGCCGACGGCGGCTGCGAGCGCGGCGACGGTGAAGAGGCGCACCACGCCGATCGTACGCGGCGCCGGCCGCGGATGTTCCCGAAAAGCGCCAGGCGTGACTTGCCCGCGGTCATCTCGTATCCTCCGCCGGCATGTTAGGCACCACCGTCGGCAGCTACCGCATCACTGGCCTCATCGGTCGCGGCGGCATGGGGGCGGTCTACGCGGCCGAGCACACGCTGCTGGGCCGGCCCGCCGCGGTGAAGGTGCTCTTGCCGGAGCTTTCGCAGAAGCAGGACATCGTCCAGCGCTTCTTCAACGAGGCGCGCGCGGCGACCGCGATCCGCCACCCCGGCATCGTCGAGGTCTACGATTTCGGCTTCGCGACCGACGGCACCGCGTACATCGTCATGGAGTTCCTCCAGGGCGAGAGCCTCACTGCGCGCATGAGCCGCGGCCGAGCTCATCCGCTGCATGCGCTCGCCTTCGCGCGTCAGGTCGCGGGCGCGCTCGCGGCGGCTCACGGCAAGGGCATCGTCCACCGCGACCTCAAGCCCGACAACGTCTTCGTCGTGCCCGACGCCGAGGTGCCGGGCGGCGAGCGCATCAAGCTGCTCGACTTCGGCATCGCCAAGCTGGCCCAGGCCGACGGCAACAGCATGCAGCAGACCCGCACCGGGTCGGTCATCGGCACGCCGACCTACATGGCACCCGAGCAGTGCCGCGGGGTCACCGTCGACAACCGCGCCGATCTGTACTCGCTGGGCTGCATCATCGTCGAGCTGTGCGCGGGTCGGCCGCCCTTCGTCGGCGAGGGTGTCGGCGACGTGCTCGCGGCGCACATCCACGTGCCGCCGCCGCTCCTGAGCTCGCTGGTCGGGGAGGTGTCGCCGGAGGTGGAGCACCTGGTGCAGCGGCTGCTCGCGAAAGATCCTCACCAGCGCGTGCAGAGCGCGGAGGAGCTGATCGCGGCGATCGATCGGATCTCCCCGGGCGGCACGCTGCGCACCGGGCCCGGTCTGTCGTCGGGCGGCTGGGCGCAGCAGGCGTCGATCACGTCGGTGCCGACGACCTTGTCGGGCGCTGCGGCGAGCGCGCTGCCGGTGGCCCCAGGGCGGCGCGGGCGTCCCGGGCTGTGGGTCGGGCTGGCGGTGGGGTTGGTCGCGGCGCTGGTCGCGGTCGTGGTCGCGACCAGCGGCGGCGGCGGCGGGGGCGGCGGCGGCGGCGGTGAGGGCGCGACCGAGCCCCAGGCGGCGAAGCCGGTCGAGGTGAAGTCGGCCGAGCCGGCGGTGGTCGAGGCGAAGCCGGCGACCGTGACCGAACCCGTGACCGTGACCGAACCCGTGACCGTGACCGAACCCGTGACCGTGACCGAACCCGTGACCGTGACCGAACCCGTGACCGTGACCGAGCCCGTGACCGTGACCGAACCGGCGCCCGTGGTCGCGCCCATCAAGCCCAAGAAGAAGCGCAGTCCTGCGACTCACGCCGATCGCAACAAGAGCGTCAATCCATTCGGCGACTGAAATGGGCATCCCTCGCACGCAGCGGCCACCATCGGCTCGCTACATCACGCCGGTGGGCGCCAAGAAGCTGCGCGACGAGCTCGAGTGGCTGTGGACCGTCGAGCGGCCCCGGGTTACCCAGGCGGTGTCCGACGCCGCCGCGCTCGGTGATCGCTCGGAGAACGCCGACTACATCTACGGCAAGCGTCGGCTGCGCGAGATCGATCGCCGCCTCGAGTACCTGTCCAAGCGCCTCGACGTTCTGACCGTCGTGACCGAGACGCCGCGCGATCACGGGCGCGTCGCGTTCGGCGCGTGGGTCAAGCTCGAGGACGACGACGGCGGGGAGACCGAGTACCGCCTGGTCGGCCCCGACGAGAGCGACGCCAAGACCGGCGCGATCAGCATCGACTCACCGGTCGCCAAGGCGCTGCTGGGCCGGCGCGACGGCGACGAGGTCACCGTGCAACGACCCAAGGGCGCCGCGACGTTCACGATCGTGGGCGTCCGCTACGAGGCGTCGTGACCGCGTCGACCGCCGTCGCGCGCTTCGACGAGTCGGAGTCGCTGCTCGTCGCGATCGCGCGTTACACCGGCAACGTCGGCACGCTCCGCCGTGGCAACACGCTGCGCCCGCTGCAGGCCGGCGCCGAGACCTACCCCGCGATGCTGGCCGCGATGGCTGCCGCGACCACGTCGATCTGTCTCGAGACGTACATCATCACCGCCGACCAGACCGGCGATCGCTTCGCCGACGTGATGTGCGAACGCGCGGCCGCCGGCGTGAAGGTGCGCTTCCTGTTCGACGCGATCGGCGGGTTCGGGCTGGGCGCCCCGTTCCTGGCCCGGCTGCGCGCCGTCGGCGTCGAGGTGGTGGCGTGGAACCCGATCTCGGCCTGGCGCACGCGGCTGCCGTGGGCTCATCGCGATCACAAGAAGAGCCTCATCGTCGACGACAGCGTCGCGTTCACCGGCGGGCTCAACATCGCCGACGAGTACGCGGCGATCGCCGACGGCGGCGGCGGCTGGCATGACGTCCACTGCGAGCTGCGCGGCCCGATCGTGCGCGATCTGGCGCGGCTGTTTCGCGCCACCTGGATGCGCGCCGGCGGCGCCGACTACGCGCTCGCCAGCAGCGCCGCCGACGCGCCGTCGCCCGGTCAGGTCGCGGTGCGCGTGCTCGAGAACAGCAAGCGGCGCCGCCGCAGCGCGGGCGCGTTCCGCCGCGCGTACATCCGCGCGATCCGCGCGTCGCGTGAGACCGTGCACCTCGAGAACGCCTACTTCCTCCCCGATCGCGGGGTGCGGCGCGCGATGCGTCACGCGGTGCGCCGCGGCGTCGACGTGGCGATCATCGTGCCCGGCCAGTCCGACGTGCGCATGGTCGAGTACGCCGGCATGTACCTGCACCGCACCCTGGCCGCCGCCGGCATCCGCATCCTGCGCTGGACCGGCCCGATGATGCATGCCAAGACCGGCGTCATCGACAGCGTGTGGGCGACCATCGGCAGCTACAACCTCGACGCGCGCAGCTTCCGCCACAACCTCGAGATGATGGTCGAGGTGGTCGACCGCGACGTCGGGGAACTGATGGAGGCGGCGTGGCAGCGCGATCAGGCCCACACCGAGCCGTTCCACGTCGAGAGTTGGAACCGCCTGGACTGGTGGCACCAGGCGCTGGCGTGGTTGGCGTTCCGCTTTCGCAGCCTGTTGTGAGCCGGCTCGGGCTCGACGTGGTCGAGGATCGCATCGTCCCTGGCGCGCCGTAACTTGCCGCGCGGCCCGCCGTAACTTGCCGCGCCCGGCCCGCGGGACCGATGATGCGCGCCATGCCGCCGGTGCCCGTGCCCCCGCGCCCCCCGCGTCGTCTCGGCGGCGCTGTCGCCGTCGGGCTCGGCATCTTCTTGTCGCGCATCGCCGGCCTGGTGCGCGAGCGCGTGCTGGCCCACTACCTGGGCCGCAGCGACGCCGCGGGTGCGTTTCGCGCCGCGCTCCGCATCCCCAACCTCTTGCAGAACCTCCTCGGCGAGGGTGTGCTGTCGGCGTCGTTCATCCCGGTCTACGCCCGGCTCCGGGCCGAGGGCCGGACCGAGGAAGCCGAGCGCATGGCGCGCACCGTCGGCACGCTGCTCGCGCTGGTGGCGAGCCTCATCGCGCTGATCGGCGCGGTCGCGGCCGGTGGGCTCGTCGACGTCATCACGCCCGGCTTCCACGGCGAGACCCGCGCGCTCACCGTGCGCCTGGTCCAGATCCTGTTCCCGGGCGTCGCGCTGCTGGTGCTGTCGGCGTGGTGCCTCGGCGTGCAGAACAGCCATCGCAAGTTCTTCCTGTCGTACGTGTCGCCGGTGGTGTGGAACGCCGCGCTCATCGCGACCGCGGTCGTCGCCGGGCGACGCGTCGCTGGCGACGAGTTCGACTTCGCGGTCTGGCTGGCCTGGGGCGCGGTGATCGGCTCGGGCTTGCAGCTCGCGGTGCAGTTGCCGACGGTGCTGCGGCTGGTCGGCGGCCTGCGCCCGTCGCTGGCCACCCGCGATCCCAACGTGCGGGCCAGCCTGCGGGCTTTCGGGCCGGTGCTCATCGGCCGCGGGTCGGTGCAGCTGTCGTCGTATCTCGACCAGCTGCTGGCTAGTTACCTCGGCGGCGGGATCGTGGCGTCGATGGCGTTCGTGCAGACGCTCTACACGCTGCCGGTGAGCCTGTTCGGGATGGCGGTGTCGGCGGCCGAGCTGCCCGAGATGTCGGGCACCACCGGCGATCGCGAGACCATCGCGACCGCGCTGCGCGAGCGGCTGCGGCGCTCGCTGCGGCGCGTGGTGTTCCTGGTCGTGCCGTCGGCGGTCGCCTTCGTCGCGCTCGGCGGCGTCATCGTCGCGGTGCTGTTCCAGAGCGGGCGCTTCGGCGCGTCGGACACCCGCAGCGTGTGGATCATCCTCGCCGGCTCGGCGATCGGGCTGTCAGCGGGCACCCAGGGCCGCCTGCTGGCGTCGGCGTTTTATGCGCTCGGCGACACTCGCTCGCCGCTGCACGCCGCGCTGGTCCGAGTGGCGTTCACCTTCGTGACCGGCTGGGCGCTGGTGTTGCCGGTGCGTGCGCACTTCGGCTACGGCGCCGACTGGGCGGCTTTCGGGCTGACCGCGAGCGCGGGCGTCGCGGCCTGGATCGAGTTCGAGGTCCTGCGCCGCGGGCTGGCCCGACGCATCGGCGCGCTCACCATGCCGACCCAGCTCGGCTTTGGCGCGCTGGCGGCGGCGGCGCTGGCCGGCGGCGTGGCGTGGTCGGTGCTCCATTTTCTCCCGCCGCTGCGGCCCATCTTCGCCGCCGCGGTCGCGCTGCCGATCTACGGCGCGCTCTACATCGGGCTGATGGCGCGGGCCGGCGTGCCGGAGTCGCGAGCGTTCACCGATCGCTTGCGCCGGCGCCGAAACCGCGACCGCGATGTCAGGATCTGACGCGTCGCGCGGTGACAGCCTGACGGTTTGAGCCTCACCGACACCGCCAGACGCTAGCGATCATCAGTACTTGCAACGCAACAGGTGACCTGGCGCGCCGGTTGCTGGAGAGTCCTCGCATGAACAAGCTCGCCGTGGCCACCGCGTTTCTCCTCGCCTCGACCTCGCTCGCGCTCGCCCAAGAGGCCACGCCCACCACGACCACGACCACGACCACCACGGTGTGCACCGGCACCCAGTGCACCAGCAGCACGGCTGCCGCGCCTGCGCCTGCGCC
>Ga0105046_10015974_pt1 | contig 11531 bp, 10 predicted proteins | sample MAT03_FD_78385 | JGI IMG/M metagenome (GOLD analysis project Ga0105046, IMG submission 78385) | Freshwater microbial communities from Lake Fryxell liftoff mats and glacier meltwater in Antarctica - MAT-03 (megahit assembly) | ecosystem: Environmental > Aquatic > Freshwater > Ice > Liftoff...
CCGGCGGGGATACCAGGTTGTCGGAAGCGGAATGGGAGGCGCTCTCTCAAGTCGCCCGGGCTCATCCTCCGTCGACACCGCTTCAATTGGCGCTGGTCTGTCAATTGGTCTCCGCCCTTTTAAAGACGCGATTTGAATCATTGGCCCAAGAGAAATCGATGTTCCACCAGATGATCTTGCGAATTGCCGGCTCCCTCTGGACACATCCCCGTTCTCAGCAACATCTGGTTCGATTTTGGGAATTACTATCAAGTGAAGTTCGAAAATGAACGATGCCAATCCTAAAAAAGAAAACCAAGAAAGAGTACTTAGCGAGCCACATCGGTTGATCGCGGATGGGCAAGCATTGGTCCGTTCGTTGGCGTCCAGGATTCAACGAAGCGTTCCGGTCAAAGTCGATTTGGAGGATTTGATTGCTTATGGTGAAATTGGTCTGGCTGAATCAGCCCGTGATTTCGACCCTACTCATGGCGCCCAGTTCTCTACTTTCGCCTACTATCGCATCCAGGGCGCCATCTACGACGGTCTTGCCAAAATGACTTGGACGAGTCGTTCTCGTTACAAACGGCTACGCTATGAGCAGATGGCAGCGGAAACGCTCGATCGCGAATCAAACGACAATATTAGCAAGGATTCGTTGTCAGGGCACGGGAACTGGTTTGGACGAGTCAACGAGAAATTGGCGGTCGTCTTTTTAGCTAGTGGCGACGCAGAGGGGCAAGGGAGCATCACCGATAGTGTCGAAGATCCGGGTGAATCCGCTCCACAACTCGTATTGCATCGCGAAGCCAGCGACCGACTTAAACAATTGGTGGACGAGTTGCCTAACGAGGAACGCAGACTCGTCCGTATGGTATATTTCGAAGGCAAGACGCTGCAGGATGCGAGTAACCAAATGGGGATCAGCAAGTCCTGGGCTAGTCGCGTGCATAGCCGAATTTTGGAACGTCTCGCTGGCCAACTCCGCCGTCTCGATCTTCATGATTAAAGCTTACAATGCCCAATTCACATAAATAGTTTGATCCGTTCATGTCACAACTCGACTCTCCACCGGTTATTGATTTTGAAGCGCTGCTAGCACCCATCCAAGGCGAGAATCGTGCGGGATTCGATCTTCGTGAAATGGAAAACAGAAAGTACTACGAAGTTCGCGATGATCGAAAAGTCGAGATCGACAACGAACGGAATAGTCAACGATTCGCGATGATGTCCCCTGAAGACTTAGAGAAAGAGCTTGGTTTGCTTCAGGCTGATCCACGCCGCCCCGCGAATTGGGGCTCGGTTGTGAAGAAAGCAACATCGCTTGTCGCAAACACTTCGAAGGACCTATGGGTCGTTGCATGGCTGATCGAAGCCTTGGTTCGCGAGCATGGGATGGCGGGCCTTCGCGATGGAATTCGAGTATGCAGAGAATTATGTGAAGAGTATTGGGAATCGATTTTGCCTCGCCCAAACGAAGACGAAGGAGGGGTCGAATGGACGCTATCTCAATTGAATGGATTGGATGATACGCTCGGCAAGTCGATCGATCGAATTCCGCTTTTCCGCAAAGAACTGCTCACACCGAAAGAGCGTGTCATGACGCTACTAACGTACGAGCAAGCTGAAAAGCTGAATGGACTGGCGTTAGAGGAAAGATCGTCCAAAATTGCGGGTGGCGCTACCTGTGTCGAAGATTTTCATAACGCTGCCAAGAAAGCCTCGCTTGAGGAATTGAGCATTCAGGCCGCGACAAACGCAGCAGCTGCCCGTGAAGTGAGTCAGTATTTTGAAACGCTGCAGAAACTTTCGTCAGCTTCTCTTCGCGTTTCAAATATCGAGTCGGCGATCGCCAAGTTTAGCAACCGCTTTGATCTACTTACGAAAGTCCGATTAGCAACGGTACAACCAGAGTCGGGAGCAAGCAACATGGCAACAACAAGCAATCTTTCGTCTGACGAAGACACAAACGTTGGAACCCTCGGTGTTTCCACGCTCAATAGACAAATCATCACCCGTGACGAAGCGCTGGACGGCCTGCTAAAAGTTGCAGACTTTTTTCGTCGAACCGAGCCTCACTCGCCGGTTTCGTATGCATTGGAGCAAGCTGTCCGTTGGGGGCGAATGCCGCTGCCTGAGCTTTTGGGTGACTTAATTTCAAATATCGATGTTCGGGAAGAGATGTTTCGTCGGCTGGGCATACAAAACCCTGAAGAAAAACAAAATTCCGAATACGATAATTGACGCTTTTCACATGCCGCAAAAGTATTAGTTACAATCAGCTTTCGCCCCTTCTATTGATGTCTCCAAACTGTTGAGGTAGCCCATGAGTTCGGTTCACAAAAAACTAGATCGCGTTCGCAAGCCGCGAGTTCATATCACGTATGAGGTGGAAACCAATGGTGCCCAGATCAAGACGGAGTTGCCATTTATCGTCGGTGTGATAGGAGATTTTTCTGGGCAACCGACGCAGAAGTTGAACGCCTTGAAGGATCGAAAGTTCGTTCAGATCGATCGCGACAACATCAATGATGTCATGCGCAAAATGACTCCGGGCCTGAACATGCGTGTCGAGAATACGTTGGCCGGTGATGGCTCCGAGCTAGGAGTCCAGCTTAAGTTCGAATCGATGGATGACTTTGAGCCGGCAAACGTTGTAGAGCAAATTGAGCCGCTCCGAAAACTCAAAGAAACAAGAGATCAGCTCCGCGATCTACTGACGAAAATCGACGTGAACAGCGATTTGGAATCCACGCTCGAGGACGTTTTAAAGAACACCGAAATGACCAATAAAATGGCTGATCTATTGGGTCTTGAAAAACCCAAGTGATTTGGTTCTCTCGTGGCCGCACCCTCCAAGGATGCCTTATCTTCCAATCCGATTTTGACTACTTTTAGGACTTATGATAACCATGGAAAAAAAGAAAGAAGCCTCGGTTAACGAGACGACCCTCGACGAAGGAGCTAGCTTGCTGGATACCGCGATCGCTTTCACGACGCAGACCGCACCGGATCGAGCCAAGGAATTGATAAAGACCTTCACCGAGCAGGCGCTCGCAGGGGCTGTCACCTTTGACAAAGACCTTACGAAGTCCATCAAGAAGACCATCGCAAAAATCGACGAGCAGATTTCCCGGCAGTTGGCCGCGGTGATGCACAAACCGGAATTCCAAACGCTTGAAGGTTCTTGGCGAGGATTGCACCATCTGATCATGAATTCCGAGACCGGGGAACAGCTCAAGATTCGCGTTCTCAATTGCAGCAAAAATGACCTTCGAAAGGATCTTGAAAAAGCCGCGGAATTCGATCAAAGCGAGCTATTCAAGAAAATCTATGAGTCGGAATTTGGTCAGCCGGGCGGTACCCCCTATGGCGCGATGATTGGAGATTTCGAATTTCGCAATCATCCGGATGATATCGGGATGCTCAAAAACATCGCCAGCGTCGCTGCGGCCGCGTTTTGCCCTTTTATCTCTGCCGCCTCTCCAAACCTTTTCGGCCTCGATTCTTGGACCGATCTCAGCAAGCCACGCGACTTGAAGAAGATTTTTGATACAGTTGAGCATGCGCAATGGAAGAGTTTTAGGGACAGCGAAGATTCCCGCTTTGTGACGCTCACTATGCCTCGAACCTTGGCCAGGTTACCGTATGGTGAGGCCACCAAGCCGATCGAAGAATTTAGTTTCGAAGAGGTCGAATTGGGCAGGGATGGTAAGCCCAAGTCGGTTGACCATTCCAGTTATTGCTGGATGAACGCATCTTACGTATTTGGAACACGATTGACCGACGCGTTTGCTCAAACCGGTTGGTGTACCGCGATTCGAGGTGCCGAAGGGGGTGGTAAGGTAGAAGGGTTGCCGGCACACACGTTTCGAAGCGACGATGGAGATATGGATTTAAAGTGCCCGACTGAAGTTGCTATTACAGATCGACGCGAAAAGGAAATCAGCGATCTCGGATTCCTACCTCTTTGCCACTACAAAGATACCGATTATGCGGTTTTCTTCGGTGGACAAACGACACAAAAACCAAAACTCTACAATCAAGCCGACGCAACCGCCAACGCCGCGATCAGCGCTCGATTGCCCTACATCATGGCAACGTCCAGAATCGCCCACTATTTGAAGTGCATTGCACGTCAAAAAATCGGGTCCTTCCTGGAGCGGGATGATTGCGAAAAGTGGTTAAACAATTGGATTCGAGACTACGTAACCGAGGTAAAGAGCGCGAGCCAAGAAGTCAAAGCACGCTATCCGTTGGCGGCCGCTAAGATTGAGGTTACCGAAATTCCTGGAAAGCCGGGTTCGTATAATGCAGTCGCCTATCTACGTCCTTGGCTTCAATTCGAAGAGTTAACGACCTCCCTTCGCTTGGTGGCTGAGATCCCCAAAGGTAAGGCATAACTGACGCGTGGCAGACCCCTTAAGGACCCGCAATTCGGATGTTGAACTGCTCATGGCTCAGGCGGCTCCCGTGCAACCCATGGAAGCGGCAACTGGATTAGGGGATCGATTGGTCTTGAGTCAAGTGTTGCGAGAAACACCAGCATCTTCACGCCATTCGGGTTCGTCCAAGGACACAGACCTATCGCAATTGGATCGGTTTTTCCGTGCGACGAGTGTCGTCGAAAAGTTGCGGTTGTGGTTGGGTGACGATTTCTTGCGTCGCAACGGCGGATCGCCGTGGCGTGAGATTGCAATGAGGTTGCAACAGGATATCAGCTTGATCGATGGCTTGCTGTGCGTCCAAACGTCGTGCATTCTCCACCACCCAGAATTCCTTAAACTCGAAGCAGGATGGCGGGGACTTGTCCATTTGACAGATTGCAAAGAGCGTGCCGGCGAAGCACCGATTCGAGTACGTGTTCTGAACGCAAGCTGGTCAGAATTGCGGAACGATTTCGAGAAGGCTGCCGACTTTGATAGGAGTCAGCTCTTTCAATTGGTTTACGACAATGAATTTGGAATGCCGGGTGGGTTGCCATACGGCGCACTGCTTGCGGATTACGATGTTACGTCGCGACCAAGTGACATGGCCGTCTTAAAATCCTTTTCCCAAGTTGCGGCGGCGGCGTTTTGTCCGATATTTTTGAACGCATCCCCGTCCATGTTTGGAGTCGACCGATTTGACCAGATGCAGCATTCCATCGATTACGCAAAGGTCCAATCCGATCTCGATTTCCTGGCATGGCGTCAATTTCGCGATACCGAGGACTCTCGTTTCGTCGGACTCGTAATGCCTCGAATGTTGATGAGGCGTCCACACTCAATGGAGCAAGTGGCTCGAACTGGGTACCAGTTTGACGAATTGGGTTTGGATCGAGAGGCGCATGTATGGGGTGGGGCCGTCTATGCGATTGGGGAAACGCTCATTCGAGCCTTTGGGCAAAGCCGCTGGCTGGCGGATATTCGCGGGGTCCAACGCGGTATCGAAGGCGGAGGGCTAGTCCTAGGGCCGGTTTCCCATGATTTCTCAACCGATTCGCCCGAGATCGCTTCGAAACCGATCACCGACTTGGCCGTCTCGGACGCACTCGAACGGCAATTGGCCGAACTGGGCTTTATATCGCTCTGCGCTTGCAAAGACACCCCCTTCGCAGGCTTCTTTTCTAGCCCTTCGACGCAAAAACCAAAACGGTACGACTCTGCAGACGCCAACGCAAACGCCAAGATGTCATCGATGCTCAACTACATGCTTTGCGTTTCGCGATTCTCTCATTTCGTCAAGATTATTGGCCGAGATAAGATTGGAAGCTTTACCGAACCGGAGATGTTACAAAGGGAATTGCACAATTGGCTGATGGACTATGTTGTTTCGAATCCGGATGCGAGTTTGTCGATCAAAGCCAGTCGTCCTCTACGCGCTGCTCAGGTAAGTGTGCGATCGCACCCGGACAAGCCGGGTTCCTTTAGTTGCACAATGCTGCTGTCGCCTCACTACGAACTGGATGATATGCAGGCGTCGATCCGACTTGTCGCTGAGCTTTCCCCACCACGCGTATAGAAAATTAGCTTACACTTTCCGCAAACCATCACTCACAAATTTCGAGGTGCTTTTTGAATTCCTCAGAGTTGTTTCAGCAAGGCGAATTGACCAGCGCTCTAGAGGCCGCTTTAGCCGAAGTGCGTCAGAACCCAACCGATATTCCAGCCAGACTTTTCTTGGCGGAGCTGTGTTGTTTTACCGGGGATTGGGAACGGGCCGAGAAGCAGCTCGATACGTTGTCCAAACAGACCACCGACGCTGCGATGTTGATCGCGCTCTTTCGACAGCTTCTACGTGGCGAGGTTACCCGTCATCAGGTTATGTTGGAGGGACGTACTCCTGAGATTGTGACGCCATTGACGCCAGCCATGAGCAAAGCCCTGGAGATTTTAATAGCCAATCGAAGTGGGGATTTGGACAAGGCAGCCGAGTTGGTTGCGGAAATGGACGCATTGCAGCCCGTTGTGCGTGGCACCATCGACGGCAAACCGTTTGAATCAATTCGGGACTTAGACGATCGCACGGCCCCTATTCTTGAAGTCATCACAAGTACAGGCAAGTACTTCTGGACCCCATGGGAGTCGCTGGAGTATCTCGATTTTGATCCACCGGTTCGCGCGATGGATTTGATTTGGCGTCGAACAAAGATCTCGGTCCAAGGTGGTCCCGAAGGCGAAGTCTACATTCCAACCCGTTACGTTTCAACGCACGAAGGCATCAACCCAATGCATCGATTGGCGCGTGCAACCGATTGGATCGGCGAGGAGGGCTCGTTTACGCAAGGGATGGGGTGTCGTACGCTCTTGGTCGGAGAGGACTCCCCAACCATCATGGAGCTAAAGAGCTTGACCTTCGAACGAGGATCTCATGACACGCATACGTCCTGATCAGTTGCTGCAACCGTCGGTGCTTGATCGATTGATCGATGAGGAGCCAAGCCAGCAGAACGAACGCGAAAGACCCCGAGCGCAATTGCTGCGCGAGTTAAAGCAATCCGTGCGTCGCGACTTGGAAAACCTGCTCAATACCCGGCTCTGCCTGTACCCGATCCCATCCCCGTTCCCAGAGCACTGGAAAAATCTGGAAAGTTCATTGATCAATTATGGTATCCCAGATTTTGGTGGATTGATGATGGGAGCAAAGTCGGAGCGAGAGAGTTTGCGTAAACGCATAGAGAATGCAATACGACATTTCGAATCGCGATTCAAGAAGGTTCAGGTTTTTTTGGTCGACGATCGAGGTGACAATCGGGATCGAACAGTGCGATTTCGAATCGATGGTTTGTTGCACGCAGAACCGACTCCGGAGCCGGTTGTATTTGATTCGCAGCTTCAGCCAACATCGGGCGATTTTAGAGTCGATGCAGGCCAATCATGAACGATGCATTCTTGACCCGCTATGAAAATGAGCTGGCATTTTTTCGCGAGTCGTCGGTTCTTTTTGCAGATCAATATCCCAAAATTGCGGGACGACTGCGCCTCGATGCCAACACCGTTGAAGATCCGCATGTTTCGCGACTGATTGAGGCGTTTGCTTTTCTTACGGCTCGTACACGTTTGAAATTGGACGATGAGTTTCCTGAGATATGCGAGGCGATGCTCAATGCGCTCTATCCGTACTACCTAGCGCCCTTTCCCCCAGTCATGATGGTCCAACTCCATCACAATTCGCCTCAATCCATGGAGTCGCTAGACGGCGCATCGGTCCGACGCGGAACCCGATTCGAAACGGAAGCGGTACAGGGGGAACCATGCCGATTTCGAACTTGCTTCGCGTCTAAGGTATGGCCGCTATCGATCGAATCCGTAACTTATTTGAAAGCACCTTTTGCTGCTCCGCTGTTGCCCAAAGCCGCCAACATCGAAGCCATACTCAAGATTCGGATTAAACGAGCATCGAGCAAAATCAAGTTGCCTGCGTTGAACCTCGACCACCTTCGCTTGTTTGTCAATGGAGATTCTTCCACAGCTGGCAGTCTATTCGAGACCTTGCTTCGAGACGCGGTTGGGGTTGCGATCGGGTTGGACAAAGATTGGCAATTCCTACCTGGTTCATCGTTACAACCGGCTGGATTTTTGAACGAAGAGAGCCTCATGGAGCACTCATCACGCCAGCTCTCCGCGTATCGAATCCTGTCCGAGTACTTTTGTTTTCCGGAGAAATTTCGTTTTATCGATCTCGACTTCCAACAAAAGTGGAAAGGGTCGTTGGATGCAGAGGCGATCGAGATCTTTGTGTACCTGTCGCGTTCGATCGACGGATTAGAGCGGAGCGTAGAGAGGTCATCGCTGATGCTCGGTTGTACACCTGCTATCAATACTTTTTTCCAACGGGCCGAGCCGATCCGATTAAACGAATTGCAGGCTGAGCATCGCATTGTTCCCAATGCGCAACGAACCAGAACCATGGAAGTGCTATCGATCGATCGAGTCACTGCGCGAACAGCAAAAGGTCAGACGCGAAACTACTCTCCCTTTTATGCGTCATCGCATGAAATAGGGGATGGTGAGTTGGATGGATACTGGTATGCATCGAGGCGGGCCGCCCAACCCTCAGAGGGTGAGGCCGATCGTGGTAGCGAGGTTTACATCAGTCTGGTTGATCTCAAAGGTCGTCGAATGTCAGATCAGGATTGGACGCTGGATGTCGAAACCACTTGCCTGAACCGCGACCTTGTTGCCAGGTTGCCATCGCGAGATCGATTGAAGTTGTCGTTTTCCGAAGGAGGTGGGCAGATCAACGCGACCTGCGTTGTCCCTCCCACACCTGCATATCGAAAACTAGACAAAGATGGTTATCATTGGCGATTGATCTCCCAGTTAGCGCTCAATCAATTATCGTTAGTTGGTGAGGAAGGTGCCCAATCGTTGCGAGAGATATTGCGACTTTACAATCCGAGCGATTCGCCTGCGACGAGAAATATCATCGAATCGGTGCAGAAGATTTCGTATGATCGCAAGTCTGCTGTTGCGAGGGTCAAGGGTGGGCCAGGTTCGGGGCTTTGTCGCGGAATGGATGTCGAAGTTTGGTTGGATCCAGATAAACTGGTTGGTGCTGGGCCGTTTGTGTTCGCGCTGGTTCTAGAACGTTTCTTCGGCTTGTTTGCCACCTTGAACTCCTTCACCCGGACGCGGGTTCGATTGGAACGCAGCGAAGTGCCATTGTTGGTTGGGCGAGCGAGAGCGGGCCAGAAATCCATTTTTTAAGCCGAAGCAACATGCCCGAAAACCATGAACTCCTTAGACAAATCGTAGAACGACTGGCAAAGCAGCGCGCCAATCAAAGCTTTTTCCAGGCAGTGCGTTTGATTCTGAGGGCCACAGGAACGACTCTCGGCAGGAACTTGAAGCCATCTGAGGAAGCGATTCGATTGCGATCCGAAGCCTCTGAAGCATTTCCGGCATGCGAAATTGCGGCTATCGTTTTCGGCAAAGATGAAAACGCTGTTCCAACCTTAGACGCAAGTTTCTTCGGTCTGTATGGACCTAGTGGTGTCTTGCCACAGCATTACACGCAGTTGGTCATTGATAGAATTCGAAAAAAGGACACGGGCCTTCGCGATTTTCTGGACATCTTTAACCACCGCTTGATGTCGTTGTTTTATCGCGCTTGGGAAAAGAATCATTTTCCTGTGGCGTATGAGACTGCGAATCAAGCCAAGGTCAGTGACTTGGTCACTGAATGCCTGATGAATCTGGTTGGATTTGGAAATGAAGGAGTGCGAAACCGATTGCAGGTGTCCGACAATGCTTGGTTGCACTACGCGGGTCTAAAGGCGCTTTCCGGTCCTCGACCCGATGCACTCGAGGGGATCATCTCCGATCATTTCAAGGTGCCGGCGTCGGTATCGTCGTTCCAAGGTGAATGGCTTCGCATCCCTTGGGAGGAACAGACAAGTCTCGGATCGACTCAGCTTGGCGAGACGAAAAACAACGCGTTGGGGGTCGACACGGTCGCTGGTCAAAGAACTTGGGCTGTCGAGCATCGTTTTCGTGTTGAAGTCGGGCCATTGCGGCTCGATCAATTCAAGCGTTTTATTCCAAACGGAGCATCGTTGGTACCGTTGGCTCAAATGATCCGCACGTATGTTGGGGCTCAGTTTGATTTCGATGTGCAGGTCACGCTGCATCGTCTCGATGTGGTCGGGACAAAGCTTGGTATAGAATCAAGTAGCCGATTGGGGTGGAACTCTTGGTTAGGCGATTGGCGAATGGACGGCCATGCCAAAGATGCGAGATTTGAAGTGGAAGGTAATCCGCACTAAAATCCCCGACGCGATACCTTTCAACCATCAACCATCCATGTTCGTCAGTAATTCGCATCGAAATGGAAAGGTTGGCAGAACAATGAAGGCAGGAGAATTGGAAGGAATGACAGTTTCGCATAGTTTGCAGGAAGTGCCCAGATGATGTCAGGAGTGTCGATGGCTTCTCAGTGTTCCCAATCCAATCTATGGCTGAGAGGGCAATCTGCTTGTCTGTTTCTGTTTTTTGCAACGAGCTGTAGTTCAAACCCTGTTTCACGCCCCGATGCGCGTGAGCCATCGTTCCAAGAGCAAGTAAGGTCGGTTCAACAAGGATTAACTCGCGAGATTCAATCGAATGAGCCGATTAGCGATATCGAATTTGCCCAGATACGAGGGTTGAGCGATCTCGAAGTTCTTTCTTTGTCCGAAGCTCAACTCTCGGACGAAATTGCCGATACACTATCGACTCTCGTCGGGCTCAAATCGCTTCGACTGGAAAAATCGTCTATCGGCGACCGTTCGTCGATGGCTATCGGAAATCTATCACAATTATCGACTATCAATCTACCGAAATGCCGCATTTCGGACCAAGGAATCCTGGCATGGTCATCCCTGCCTAAAGTTATTTTGATGCGAATTGGTAGCTCCAATCTGTCGGATGCAGCCATGGAAACGATATCAAAAATGAATTCATTAAGATTTCTCCATTTGATAGAGGTCCCAATAACGGACATTGGGCTAAGCAAGATTCAGGGAATGCATCAAGTAGAGTCGTTTTATTTAGACGGGAGCCAGGTAACCGATCGGGGACTTTCGCAACTCATCGAAGCGTTGCCGAGGCTACATTTCCATAGAGATCAACAGCATATTCCGAACGATCCGCAAACCGACGACCACCGAAGGCCCTAACTCGCGGCGCGACAAAAATCCTGCTACACTCGTACCTAAATCGACACGTCATGCATTCCACCAAAATCCTTCCCTTTTATTTCTAACGAGTTGAGCTGCACTATGACCACGAGGCGATGTTACTTTGCGATTGCAGGAGCATGTTTGTTGTGCATGTACCAGTTTGGATATGCATTTCAAAAGCTCGGCGGCACCTCGGAGAAAATCACGCTCGCCGCATCCAGCTTTGTCACTTCGCTCAGTGAAGATCAAAAAAGCAAAGCCGTATTGCCTATCGACAGCCCTCAATTGCCTGATTGGCACATCATTCCCAAGGATACTCGCAAAGGCATTCAGCTCAATGAAATGAATGAACTTCAGCGTCAAGGCGCAACGGCATTGCTTAAGAGCGTGCTCAGTGAAATGGGGTATC
>Ga0105046_10015975_pt1 | contig 11531 bp, 13 predicted proteins | sample MAT03_FD_78385 | JGI IMG/M metagenome (GOLD analysis project Ga0105046, IMG submission 78385) | Freshwater microbial communities from Lake Fryxell liftoff mats and glacier meltwater in Antarctica - MAT-03 (megahit assembly) | ecosystem: Environmental > Aquatic > Freshwater > Ice > Liftoff...
GACGGCAAGGTCGAACTCGGCCCGCGCTACAGCGTGACCAACTCGCTCAAGGCCGTCCGGGTCCGCGATCCCGGCGAGTTCACCGGTGGAATCTGGGAGTACCTGTACCCGCCCCGGCCGACGACCCCGCCCCCGCCCTGATCGGTAACTGATCGATGAAACTCCCCCTACCCACACGCAAGTCTTCTTCCGGAAACGGAAACGGCAACGGCAACGGCTCGGTTGAGACGACCGAGGAGACCGGCCCGAGCAAGGCAGAAAAGCGCGCCAACGCCAAGCGCGCCGTGGTCCACCACTCGGCCAAGGGCGGCACCGACGTAGCCGGCTGGGTCGACACGAGGGTCAACGGTTCGGGCATCTACACCGCGATGTTGACCCGCAAGGTCCCCAAGGGCACCAACTGGTTCTACACGCTCGGCTCGGCGACGATGTTCATCTTCGCCATGCAGGCGATCACCGGAGTTTTCCTCTCGATGTACTACACGCCGTCGGCGACCCAGGCCTACGCCTCGATCACCCACATGACCAACGACGTATTCATGGGCGAGTTCGTGCGAGGCCTGCACAAATGGGGCGCCAGCCTGATGATCATCCTGATCTTCCTGCACATGGCGCGCACCTTCTTCTTCGGCGCCTACAAGTACCCGCGCGAGCTCAACTGGGTGATCGGCGTCGTGCTGATCGTCCTGACCATGGTCATGGGCCTGACCGGCTACCTGCTGCCGTTCGACCAGCGGTCCTACTGGGCGACGATCGTGGCCAACAACATCACCGCCTCGGGCCCTGTGGTCGGGCCGTACCTGGCCGACTTCCTGCGCGCCGGGCCTGATTTCAGCGGGACCACTCTGTCCCGGTTTTACGCCCTCCACATGATGGTGGTCCCGGGCCTGATGGCCGCGCTGATCGGGGCCCACCTTTTCCTCGTGGTCAAGCTCGGCACCACCGCCCCGCCGTGGGTGAAGGCGGCCCGGCCGAAGGGCGCCCGACCGGTAGAGATGGTTCCGGCCGGCGTGCCTTCATCCGACGACGGCGAAGTCCCGTTCAACGGCAATGGCTCCGCGACCAACGGCTCTGCTCCGACCAACGGTTCCGCCCCGGTCGTTGCTGATGAGCCGGCTGAAGCGCCTGAACCGGAGAGTCCTGAACAGGGAACCGAAGGGGAGGTGAACTCGTGAACGGTCGTGAAAAGGAGGAGTACCTCCGCGAATACGAACAGTTGAAGAAGAAGGGCAAAGCCTTCTTCCCGTACGCGATCATGAAGGACTCGGTCATGTTCGTCCTGGTCGCTGCGGTGCTCGTCTTCATGTCGCTGCTGATGGGCGCCGAGCAGGGACCCAAGGCCGACCCGACCACAACCACCTACGTGCCTCGTCCGGACTGGTTCTTCTTCTTCCTGTTCGAGCTGCTGCGTGTGATCAAGCCGCCGGAGCTGACTCCGCTCGCGACGGTCGGCATCCCGACCATCTGCATGGTCCTGCTCCTGTTGCTGCCGTTCTATGACCGCGGCCCGGAACGGATCCCGTGGAAGCGCCCGGTGGCCTCGAGCGCCGGTGTCCTGGTGATCATCGCGATGGCTTACCTGACTTACCTCGGCGCGGTGGCCGGCGACCCGGCGGAGATCGCCGAAGCGACCGAGCCCCAGTACGAGGTGGGCAAGCAGATCACCGCGCAGTCGGGCTGCCTCGCCTGTCACGCAATCGGCAAGAGCGGTGTCCACGGCGGACTCGGTCCGGACCTCACCGAGATCGGCACGATGCTCCCGCGGGCGGCGATCAAGCGTTCGGTAGCGGTCGGCCCCGGGATCATGCCCGGCTACGCGGACCTCGGCGAGAAGGACCTGAACGCCGTTGCCGACTACCTCGCCTCGCTCGACTAGGAGGCCCTTAGTGAACGAGGCACCCCCGCGCCGGGGCGACGAGGAGTTCGCCGGGCAGGTGAACTCGATGTTCGATCGGATCAGCGGTGTCTACGATCGGATGAACCGGGTTATGACCGCCGGGCTCGATCGCACCTGGCGGACCCGGGCCACCGAACGCTCCCGGCTCCAGACCGGTCAGACAGCGCTCGATCTCTGCTGCGGCACCGGCGACCTCGCCCTCGAGCTGGCCGCGAAGGTCGGTCCGGAAGGCAACGTGACCGGGGCGGACTTCTCTCAGCCGATGCTCGACCTGGCCGAAAGGAAGCCGACCCCGACCGGTTCAGTCCCGGTCCGCTTCGAGTGGGCCGACGCCCTCGACCTGCCGTACGACGACGACTCCTTCGATGCCGTGACGATCGCTTTCGGCGCCCGCAACCTGGCCGACCTCGACCGCGGTTTGGCCGAGATGTACCGGGTACTGAATCCGGGTGGCAGCCTGGTCATTCTCGAGATCACCCAGCCGTACCGCCAGCCGCTCAAGGGCTTTTTCGGACTCTGGTTCGACCGGATTGTGCCTCTGCTCGGCCGTTTTGCCGGCGACTCCGCGGCCTACGCGTACTTGCCGGAGTCCGTCCGCAGCTTTCCCGATGCCGGAAAGCTGGCCGCCCGCATGGACCAGGCGGGCTTTCGCCACGTGAGGTGGACGCTGATGGCGGGCGGGATCATCGCCCTCCACTCCGCAGTGAAGTGAGCGGCAGGTGAGCTCAGGCCGCTCAGTCCCGGAACCGGTCACCGCAGTAATCGAGAACGCCGGCAACTGGCTGCCCCAGGGCCTGGTCGACGTTGAAAAAGCACTCTCGGTCTCGGTCGACGACAACGGCCCTCTTGCTCCCGAAGCACTGGCAACGCTGAAGGCGGGCGGCAAGCGCATGCGGCCGATGCTCGTGCTGCTCTGCGCCGGACCGGAGGGCGGTCCGGCCGCGATCCGGGCTGCGGTAGCGGTCGAGCTGATCCACATGGCGAGCCTTGTTCACGACGATGTGCTCGACCGGGCGCCGCTGCGCCGCGGTCGACCGACGGTCTTCGCCGAAGCCGGACGCCAGCGGGCGACCTCGCTCGGTGACCACCTGTTCTCCACCGCCTTCGCGGTTCTCGCGGCAGCGGCTGATGACGAGGCGATCACCGAGCTCAGCTCGACCGCGGGCGACCTCGCCCGGGGTGAGCTGATGCAGCGGCAGGGCAACTTCGACCTCGACCTTTCCGAGGACGACTACATGAGCCGTTGCCGCCTGAAGACCGGTCGCCTGTTCGCGGCGGCATGTGTGCTTGGAGACCCCGCAGCAGGGACCGAACGCCAGGAGGCGCTGGCCGGTTTCGGCCACCGGATAGGGCTGGCCTTCCAGATGCTCGACGACGTGCTCGACATCTCCGGGCCGGTTGAACGGACCGGCAAGGCGCGCGGCACCGACCTTCTGGACGGCACCGTGACCCTGCCGTTGATCGCAGCGATCCGGCGCGAGCGGTCAATCGCCGGGGTCGACCTCCATGGCCTCGACGAGCAGTCGGCCGCCGTGCTCTGCGACCGGATCGAAGCGACCGGCGCCCTGGATGAGGTCAGGACCACAGCGATGTCGCTGATCGAACAGGCCAAGACCGAGCTGGGTCCGGCCGGCCTCGAGTCCGAGCAGCGTCGGCTGCTTGAGCTGATCGCCGACGGCGTCGTCCTGCGCTACAGCTGAGCCCGGCACCGGCAGCCGGACCGGCTTCTGGAATACTGCCCCTCCATGGTGCTCAGCGACCGGACCATCCGGGAAGAGATCAAGGCCGGACGCATAGTCATCGACCCGCACCGGGATGACCTGATTCAGCCTTCGAGCATCGACCTGCGGGTCGACTCCAAGTACCGCGTATTCAACAACTCGAAGTACCCGTTCATCGACGTGCGCAAGCCGATGGAGGAGCTGACCGAACTGGTCACGACCGAAAAGGACGAGCCCTTCATCCTGCACCCCGGGGAGTTCGTTCTCGGTCAGACCCTCGAGCGGGTGACGATTCCCAACGATCTGGTTGCCCGGCTCGAAGGCAAGAGTTCGCTCGGTCGCCTCGGGTTGCTGATCCATTCGACCGCCGGTTTCGTCGACGCCGGGTTCTCCGGCAACCTGACCCTCGAGCTCTCGAACGTGGCCAACCTGCCGATCACGCTCTACCACGGCATGCCGATCGGCCAGCTTTCCTTCATGCGCATGGATCGGGCGGTCGAGCACCCCTACGGCGACGGCGAAAACAGCTCTAAGTACCAGGGCCAGGCCGAGCCGACCGCGTCTCGTTACTACCTCAACTTCGAGCAGTAGCCCGGCGCCACAGGCGCTTGGCGCTACCATCGTCCAATGATCCCGCAAGTCGGACCACTCGAGATCGCGATCGTGCTGATCATCGCGCTGATCGTCTTCGGCCCCAAGCGGCTGCCGGAGCTGGGGCGCTCGATCGGCTCGGGGATCAACGAGTTCCGCGAAGGCCTCAGCAACATCGGCAACTCCGGTGATAGCGACGAAGACGATGACCCCGAAGTCCGCGAGGATGATCCGGTGGCGATCAGCCCGGCGCCCGATTCCGACCCCGAGATCACCGAGATCAAGCCCGACCGCGCCGGCAGCGAAGCCGAGCCGGTCGACGGCGAGGTAGTCGTCGAACGCAAAGACTGAGGTTCGTGCGTTGGCGAAGCTGAAGCCGGTCCGGCACGACGAACAGATCAGCCTTGTCGACCACCTCGACGAGCTGCGCTCACGGATCATCTACTCGGCGATCGTCCTGACGTTCGCCTTCGCTGTCTGCTTCTGGCAGAGCAACCTGATCCTCGACCTCGCGTCCAACCCGCTGCCGCCGGCCGACCAGGCCCTGGTGGTCCTGGCTCCGACCGAGGCCTTCATGACCACGGTTACCGTCTGCATGTACGCGGCGATCATCGTCTCCGCACCGTTCATCAGTTTCCAGATCTTCTCCTACCTGCTGCCGGCCTTCTCCCCGCGCGAGCGCCGGGCAATCACGCCGCTCCTGATCGCGATCCCGGCGCTGTTCATCACCGGCGTTGTTTTCGCTTATTTCCTCATCCTCCCGGCCGCGATCAACTTCCTGCTCGGCTTCAACGGCGAGCAGTTCAGCACCGAGCTGCGGGCCCGCGAGTACTACTCGTTCTTCTCGACCACCATGCTGGCCGGTGGAGTCGTCTTCCAGCTGCCGGTGATCCTGCTGGCCCTGGTCAGGTTGAACATCGTGACCGTCGCACAGCTCAGAAAGAACCGCCGCTACGCCTATCTGGGGATCGCCGTGGTGGCCGCCGCACTGCCCGGAGTCGACCCGATTTCAATGCTGATCGAGATGGTCCCTCTGCTTCTGCTGTATGAGTTGAGTATCTTGCTCGCTCGGGCTCTAGGCGGCGCTGCCGCGCGCGAACCCGCCGAAACCTTGATCCAGGAGAACTGACGCGTGCCCAAAGAACCTGAACATCAGATGCTTTTCGACCTCCGTGGCCGGCGCAAGCGGGTTATCCAGGTCATCTACGTCCTGCTCGCAGTCATCATGGCCGCGAGCCTCCTGGTTATCGGCCTGCCCGGCGGGGTCAACCCGTTCGGCAACGTCTCGCAGAACAACGACATTGCCCAGATCTCGATCGACCGTGCGGAGAACCTGGAAACACGCCTCCTGGCCGAGCCGAATAACCAGAACGTGAAGGCCGAACTGATCCGGGCCCGCGTGTCCGCCGGTGGCAGCCTGATCGAGGTGGCCGAGAACGGTCAGCAGATAGTTGGGGATGAGGCCAAAGCTCAGTACGACCTGGCCGCGCAGGCCTGGTCTGAATACCTGCGCGCCACCGACAACAAGCCGGACCCGTCCGTCGCCCAGCTGATGTCGACCACCCTGTTCAGCCTCGCTCAGGGCTCCACCGTCTCCCAGTTCCAGGTCAACATCGAGGACGCCGCCCAGGCACAGCAGCTGGTCGTCGAGTCAGCCAGGCAGCAGTTCAAAAAGGGCGAGGGGCCGGCCCCGACCCCCTCCCTGGTCGTGCTGGCCACCTACCTGTACTACGCCCAGGACGCCGAGGCTGCAGACCGCGCCCGGCAGGAGGCGCTTGCCTCGACCAGGGACGACGCTGAGCGGGAAGATCTCAAGACCCAGCTCGACGCCGCCGAACAGGAAGGGACGCGGATCGGCAGGATCATCCGCCAGGCCGAGAGGCAGGCCCGGAACACCGGCGGACAGTCTCTGGAGGACCCGCTCGGAAACCTCGGGACGCCCGCCCCGGCACCCGGTGGCGCGACCCAGCCGTAGCGGACACGAGCGCGCCGACCGACCTATACTTACCGCTTCGGTGGTGGATTTTCGCCGCCAGACCAGGGCCGTTAGCTCAGTTGGTAGAGCAGGAGACTCTTAATCTCAAGGTCGAAGGTTCGAATCCTTCACGGCCCATCGTGAAACCGGTGTTTGCGAGATCGTGGCTCCTGCGCTATATTCCTGAACTGCAGCCTGTGTGACCGTCGTCACCGACGATGCGAACGAAGGCTCCACAGGGAATCAGCGTCAGGACCCCGGTATTCACCCAGGGAGAAATCAAAACCGGTCCGTCCGCTTCAGTCGGGGGCCAATGGAGGGAAACATGGATATGAGTAATGCGACGACCCGTAGCGGGTCGCTCAACGGCCGAATCGGACTGGTGGCGCTAATTGCCTCTGCCTGCCTGCTCGTGGCCGCACTTTTCGGCGCTTCCAGCGCCAAGGCTTCAACGGTCGGCCAGCCGGTTGACGTGGACTTCAACTACGCCGGCATTGCCGTTTCAGCGTCTCTTGGCGGGCTCAACGATCTCGTGCTGACTCCGGCCGCTGCTCTCGGCAACGTCGAGATGCGTGGCACTTACACCAGCACAACTGGCGACTTCGTCGTTCCGAAGGCCGGGGGACTCAACTTCCCGGACATCGCGGTTGATCTCGGTGTCGCCCTCGACGCCCAGATCGGCCTCGAAGAGGCTGCGACCGGCAACTACAACTCGGCAACCGGCGCGATGACCATGAACCCGAAGATCTCGCTGACCCTCGGTGTCGCTGACCTCGGCGCGCTGCTCGGCGGCTCGCTCGGCTCCGGTCCGCTCGGCTGCAAGGTCGCTCCGCTGGACATCAACCTCTCCACCTCGGGCGTTTGGCCCGCGTCGGGCAATACGTTTGATTCAAGCAGCCCGATCCAGAACGGTGCCCTCGCCGGTGCCTGGACCGTAAAGCCGAACCTCGTCGCTACCGTAGGCCCCCAGGCCACCTGCGACCTGATCGGCAGCCTGCTTGAGCCGGTCGGCGGTCTGTGGCTCGCCCAGAGCACCAGCCCGGTGACATACGTAGCCGCTCCGGACTCCCTGAAGCCGCCCCCGGCTGTCTGCGGCGAAGGCTTCACCGGCGAGCCGCCGAACTGCGTGGCGGACCCGGTCGTGCTCACGCCGGCCAAGGTCGCGGTCCAGGGCAAGCCCAAGGCCGTGACGATCAAGCGCGGCAAGTCCGGCACGGTCAAGGTGACCGTCCGTAACTCCGGTCAGGTGTCTGCCACGGTCGTGAAGGTCTGCGGCAGGATCTCGGCCAAGGTGGCCAAGGCCCCGAAGTGCGTCACCCTCGGCACCATCGCCGGTGGCAAGAGCAAGACCGCGAGCCTCAAGATCCAGACAAGCAAGAAGTCCAAGGGCTCGAGCAACCTCTCGATCGCGATTACCTCAAAGGTTGGCGGCAAGGCCTCCTCGAAGGCGAAGGTCACCGTCAAGTAGTAGCACCTGTCTGACGGCTACGGCCACAGGATTACGAAGAAGCCCCGGCAGAGATGCCGGGGCTTTTTCGTGCAGTGGCGCCACCATCCCGGCTCTCGCGGCCGGCTCGGCTTACAGGTCGCTGATCCGCGTGACTGACGCTTTCCAGGTGGCGATAACGGGTCGGCCCGGAACCAGACCGAGTTCCGAAGCAGCGACCGAGGTCACCTCCGCCGACAGCGGCTGGCCGGCATCGAGGCCGACCCTCACCCGGCTGCCGATCGAGGTGACTGACACGACCCGGGCCGGCAAATGATTGCGCGCCGATCCCTCAAGGCTCGCCGGTTCGGGCAGCAGGGTCACGTCCCAGGGGTGAACACTGACCGCGACCCTTCCGGCGACCGGAGGGTCGGTGCTGATCACCGTCACACCGCAGCGATCGAGTTCAACCTCGGTCAGACCTCCCGCTCCCGGGCTAGCGGATCCGCTCAGCACGGACGCTCCGCTGAAGTCGGCGACGAACGCCGATGACGGCTCCGCCGCAAGTTCGGTCGCGGAGCCGGTCTGCACCACACGGCCGCGATCGATCACGGCGATCCGGTCAGCCAGCCGCGCCGCCTCGGCGAAGTCGTGGGTCACCAGCACGGTTGGAACCCCGGCCTCGCGCAGCAGCGACTCGAGTTCGCGGGTCGAAGCGGAGCGGGTACTCGAATCGAGCGCGGACAGCGGCTCGTCCAGCAGCAACGCCCGTGGCTCACGGGCCAGCGCGCGGGCGAGAGCGACCCGCTGGCGCTCACCTCCCGACAGCGCCGAAGGCCTCGCGTCGGCGAGCGCAGCGGCGCCGAAGCGCTCCAGCAGATCGCTCGCCCGTGAGTGTCGGGCCTGGCGGCTCAGGTCGGGAAGGGCGTAGGCCACGTTCTGCCGGGCGCTCATGTGGGGGAAAAGCGCGCAGTCCTGAAACAGGTAGCCGCAGCTGCGGTGCTCGGGCGGAAGGTCGATGTCGCCGGCAGTGTCGAGCCAGGTCTCGCCGCCGCAGCGCACCTTCCCGTCAGTCGGACGGAGCAGGCCGGCGATCACCCGCAACGCAGTCGTCTTGCCCGCCCCGGAAGGCCCGGCGAGGGCAAGGCATTTCCCCCCCGCCACCTCGAGGGCCAGGTTGAGCTCGAACTCCCCCAGGCGGATGCGCGCTTCAAGCTCGAGCATCGCTCGCCTTTCCGGCCGACCCCGAAAGGTACTTCGCGCTCAGCAGGATCACGACCGAGACGACGACGAGCACGGCCGAGAGCGCGATCGCCGAGGTGAAGTCGGTGCCGAACCTCTGGACGATCGCCAGCGGGGCGGTCTGGGTTATGCCCTGGAAAGAACCGGCGAAAACGAGGGTCGCGCCGAACTCCCCGAGCGCCCGCCCCCAGGCCAGGGCCGACCCGGTCAGCAGGCCTGCCCGGGCCGACGGCACCGCGATCCGGAGGAAGGTCCTCGCCTCGCCGGAGCCGAGAGTGCGGGAGGCCTGAAGCAAGGTCGGGTCGACCGCTTCGAAGGCGGCCTGGGCCTGGCGGATGTAGAACGGACTGGCGACAAAGGTCAGGGCCACCACCACACCGGCGGTCTCAAACACCAACCGGAGCCCGGCGTCTTCGAGCAATCCGCCGAGCAGCCCGCCCGGTCCGAGGGTGGCAAGCAGCGCGATGCCCGCGACCGCCGGCGGCAGGACAAGCGGCAGCTCGACCAGAGTAATCACCAGCGAGCGTCCCCGGAAAGAGCGGGTTGCCAGAAACCAGGCCGCCGGCGTGCCGAAGGCAAGGATTATCGCCAATGCGGTCACGCTGGCCTGGAGGCTGAGGCGGAGTGCTTCGAGCGCCCCTTCCTCACCAAGACTGGCGATCAACTCGCGCGGCGGGGCGTTTGCGAAGATCGCGACCACCGGAAGGGTCAGGAAGATCAGGGTCACGGTCAGCGCCGTGACCAACAGCCCGCGGAACCAGGGCAGGCGCGTCATCCGCCCGGCGGCGGCTCGAAGCCGGCGTCTCGCAGCGCGCGGCGTCCATCGGGTCCAGTCAGGTCGGCGACGAAAGCTCGTGCGGCGTCAGGCCGCTCAGAACCCTTGACCACGGTCACTCCGTAGGCAACCTCGGGCTGGAGCCTCGGTGGCAGATCAATCGCCCGCAGCTGGCCGGAGGCCGCCGTTACGTCGGAGGCGTAAGTGAAGGCCGCGTCGGCCGCGCCCTGGGTCAGCTTCCCGACCGCGGCCTTGACGTCGGACTCCTCCGAGCGCACGTTGGCGAGGATCGCCTCGCGCTGCGCGGCCGGCAACCGGTCGAGCAGGTCACGGGTATAGGCGCCGAACGGCACTTCTTCGGTGCCGGTCACCAGATCGACCCCGGGCTCGGTCAGGTCCTGAATCGAATCGATCCCGGAGTTGGCCGGGACCGCGATTACCAGCGAGTTGCTCGCGAAGACGACTGGCTTCTCGACCAGGCCCTCGGCGAAGAGGGCGTCCGGCAGCTCGGTACTGGCCGCAGCGAAAACATCGACCGGCGCACCCTGGCGGATCTGCGCGGTGAGCTCGTCCGACCCGGCGAAAGAGAAACGGACGCCGGCGCCGATCGCGTCTGCGTAGGCCGGCAGGGCTTCGGTCAGCGAAGCCGCGGCGGAAACGGTGAGCGGGGTGGGACCGTCGGAGGGGTCGGAGCCCCCACAGCCCGAGGCGAGGAACATCGCCGCGGTCAGGATCGAAGCAAGGAGGGCAGTCGTCGTCCGGGTGAGCCTCAAGCCTCGCCCCGCTGGACCATGACCGAGGTCGCTTTCACCGTCGCGGTCGCCGGTTCCCCGACCACCAGGCCGAGTTCCTCGATCGCGTCGCGGGTGATCGCCGCGGTGACCCGGTGCGGGCCGGCTTCAATCTCGACCAGGCCCATCACCCCGTCGACCTCGATCGAGGTAACGATGCCCGGGAACCGGTTGCGGGCCGAAAGCTCGTCGCCGGTCGCATGGCGCTCGGCACCCGGCCGCAGCCGTTCGATTTCGCTCAGCGGAACCAGCCGTCGATTGCGCTCGTCCCGAACAGTCTCCAGCTTCCCCGCCTTGTCCCAGCGCCTCAGCGTGTCAACACTGACCCCTAGCTTGCCCGCCGCTTCTCCCAACTCCAGGTTCTCACTCATTACCTAAGCATTACATAGGCAGATGAGAGGAGTCTGCCGCGCGCATATATCCTCCCGCCTCCTGCATCCAAGTCGGAGGAACGATCGCAGTGACCCAAACCGAGCCCTGGTCGCTTGAGTGGATCAAAGAAAGAATGGCTGAGCCGACCCTCGACGAGTGGCGCTTCGGAGGCTGCGTGGCCCTGCTCCACTGTTGGGACGACCGTCGGGATGAGGCGATCCCGATGCTGAAGGAGGTCCTGATCGGTGGAAGGTCAAGCGAGGTCAGGGCCGAGGCTGCCCTGTCGCTTTCGATTCTTATGAGACCGGAGGCCCGTCAAGCCATGATTGACTCGATCGACCTCGTTCCGGAAGAGGACCGGAAGTTCGTAATGAGCATGCTCGACGGGCCTCTGCAGGCACGGATGGCCAACGGGAAGCAGGGCAGGCGTGCCAGCAAGGTCGAGGCCCTCCGTAAGAGCATGCGCAAGCCGTCGCGGAAGTTGCTCAAGGGGGTGGTCGAGCCGATTCGGGATCAACTCGCGCAGGAGTTTCCCGACACATTCGAATACGAAACAGTTCCGGATACCGGACGCAGCGGTCACGCCCTGGCTGGGCGCTTCATTCCGAAACGGGAAGGCGCCGCGCCGGTCACGATCTCGGTTGGGTCCCAGACTCTTCGCTGCGATATTGGCCGCTCCGGCAGCGCGATCCAGTGGGACTGGGTAACGCCGCTTGGAAGACGAAAGGTGGTGAAGAAGGC
>Ga0105046_10015976_pt1 | contig 11531 bp, 6 predicted proteins | sample MAT03_FD_78385 | JGI IMG/M metagenome (GOLD analysis project Ga0105046, IMG submission 78385) | Freshwater microbial communities from Lake Fryxell liftoff mats and glacier meltwater in Antarctica - MAT-03 (megahit assembly) | ecosystem: Environmental > Aquatic > Freshwater > Ice > Liftoff...
ATGAACACACACACACGCCCCTCACCCTCTGCCCTAATCGTCCTCGTGCTGGCGCTGACGGCTTTTGCCCTCAGCGGGATCGTCAGCCGCGTCGTCTTTGAACGCCTACCGCACCTCGAAGATGAGGTCGCCTATTTATTCCAATCCAAAATTTTCGCGCACGGTCAGGTCGTTGCGCCGCAGTTTGAACCTGATAAACCCTATTGGCAACCGTTTGTGATTGAGCGCGACGGGGTGAAGTTCGGCAAATATCCCCCCGGCTGGCCGAGTCTGTTGGCGGTGGGGTTGACGATGGGCGCGGGTTGGTGGATTAACGCAGCCATGTCGGCCTTGACGGTGGTTTTGGTCTATCGGTTGGGGACAGATTTATATGGCCGCGATTCCGGCCTGATTGCTGCGGCGCTGATGACCTTTAGCCCGATGGCGCTGTTGCTCAACGCGACGTTTATGTCGCATACGTCAGCGTTGACGTTCGCCTTGTTATTTATGTGGGCGTATCTGCGGATGAGTCGGGCGCACATCCCCTCACCCCCTACCCCCTCTCCCACAAGGGGCGATGGGGAAATAGTACAACCCACAAGGGGCGATGGGCAAGGGGTGAGGTGGGGCGCACTGGCTGGGCTTGCGTTGGGCGCGATGGCCGCTAACCGCCCCCTGAGCGCCATCGCCATCGCCACGCCATTTGTGCTGTGGAGCGGCGTGCGCGTCGTGAAGGCACTGTTCAACCATCACGGCGAATCGCTACGCGCCACGCTGCCGCCGCTGCTCACACTGTCAGCATTCGCGCTGGTGGTCGCCGCCGCCATCCCGTGGTTTAGTTGGGCGGCAACCGGCGACCCCTTCGCCAATCTGTATACGCTCGTCCCCGGCTGGGAATATGACAAGGTGGGCTTTGGCGCGGACATCGGGCGGCATGGTCATTCGCTGATGAAAGGTCTTCAGTTCGCCCGCTATGACCTGAGCGTGACCGCCGCTGATTTGTTCGGGTGGCAGGCGGGGCGCTGGTCGCCACTGCTGACGCGCTGGGTGGTGGGAATCGCGCCGGAGGGCATGGTGGCGGATTCGTATTGGCCTGTGGCCGGTTTAAGCCTGCTGATTTTGCCGCTGGGGATTGTGATGGGCTTGCGCCGTCTGTGGGGATACATCTGGGGCGTGGTCGGCCTAGCGTGGATTCTGAACGCCGCCGCCGCCAATTATGCCTATGCCGACGCATGGGCGGCCTTTGGCATCGCGTGGGCGCTGATTGGATTTGCGGGGGTGGCGTGGCGAAACGAGGAGCGCGCCGTCTGGACATGGCTGCTGTTCGGGGTGCTGTTCAGCATCGTGGCGGCGTACATGGCCTATTGGATTGGCTCGCAACGCTACAGCACGCGCTATTATTTCGAGGCGGTGGGCGCGGCGGCGATACTGGCCTCGCTACCGTTGGCGGCGCTCGCCAAGCGCGGGGAGGTCGGGCGCTCGCTGGCCTATGGCGGGCTGCTAATCGCCTGTGTCTTCAGCTACACCCAATACAGCGTCCCGCGAGTCTCGGCCTTGCGCGGGTTCAATCGCGTGACGGCGGAGATTTTTGACGGCATCACGGCGCGACGGGCGGGCGACACGCCGATTTTCATCCTCATCACGGGGGTGGATGGTCGCTGGCGGACACGCGGGGCATTGATGACGATGAGCAGCCCGTTTTTGGACGGTGACATTGAATTTGCTTATATCGAAGGTGAAGACCCCGACGCCCGCGCCCAAGTCCTCAGCCGTGCGCGGGGGCGGCAGGTGATTGAGATGGGGGCGCGGCTACACGATGTCTGGTTCATGGATACCTGTATGGACGATGACGGATGCGACATCGTGAATACCATCGACAACCCGACTTTAATGGGCGTGGGGGGTTATGGCGGATAGCCGCCCAGCGCCGTATGAAAAAAGTGTGCGATATAGCGTAGCGCCAGTTGCGAGGCATCGGATTCTGCCGAAGTTGGGTTATCCGGCCACAAGTCATGTCCCACCCCCGGCAAACGGATGACCGCGTGCGGGTCACTCAACTCGGCGCGCAGCGCGTCGATCACTTCCGATGGGATGAGCGGGTCTGTCTCACCGAACAGCGCTAACATCGGCACTTTCGCGCCCCGCAACTTCCCCAACCAGCGTTGTGGAAAACCGGAACACGAGACCGCCGCTTGAATCGCCGCGCCGGTGGCCGCCGCTTTCAACGCGAAACTTCCCCCCAATCCGACGCCAATCACCCCAACGCGCTGATTGGAGATGTGATTTTTGCCCAATACGTCCAGCGTATCGTATAAGCGTTGATCGGCGCGGCGTTCGCTGAAGGTTTTCATCAGGGCTTGAGCCTCATGCGGGGTGGTGGCGATTTGACCCTCGAACAGGTCGGGCGCCATCACGATGAAACCCGCCTGTGCCAGTTGGTCGGTCAGCAGACGGGTCTGCGAGTCTAGCCCCATCCAATCGTGCATCAGGACGAGCGCGGGGAAACGCCGTCCCAAGACCGGCTGTGCGCTGAAGACGCCGAAATCGTCGCCAGCATCGCCGACAATTCGCAAAAAACTGTTGCGGGCGTGGTACTGGATATAAGGGGGAGGGGGAGGTGAGTTGGTCATACCGACAATTATACCCCAATGCTGGGGGTGCATTTCAAGTTAGTGCAAAATGTCGTGTTTGGCGGGCGCACACATGGGTGCGCCCCTACGAACCACACGGTTTTGGTAGGGGCGGGGCCATGTCCCGCCCGCCATGCAATAATCTGAAATACCCCAATGCTGGGGCGAAAGTCGTGAGCGCGGCGCGGTGTGTGATACAATAAAGTCCAAACCGGCGCGTGCGCCCGTGCGTTTCGCTCAAACCAGTGTGATAGAGAAGCTATGGACTCCCTTGAACTCGCCCGCAGAATCGCGGAGCTTTTGGAAGACAAAAAGGCCGAGGATATCCTCGTCCTAGATTTGCGCCCCGAACAGGTCATCGCGGACTTTTTCGTGATCGCCACCGGCAACAGTGACCGTCAACTGCGGGCGCTGGCCGATTGGGTCAAGACCGAATTGAAACTCAAAGAAACTGTCGCCCCGTATGCCGTGGAAGGCGCCTCCGCCCAGTCGGGTTGGGTGTTGATGGATTACGGCGTCATAATGGTTCACCTCTTCCTTGAGGAGCGCCGCCAATACTTTGACCTCGAAGGCTTGTGGCGGCCTGAGAGCAAGGTCATCCTCAGCATCAAGTAGGGCGCTCACAAGACCCCTGACAGGCCGCCATCGCGATGATGACGGCCTGTATTTTTATGAGATACGGCCTAAAATCGGCTGTTGTTCCCGAATTCTCACCTTACTTGTGAACAAAGGTTATTGAAAATGTCACTTGTGACCGTCGCCCGACGTGGGCAAATCGTTGATGTGACGCTGAATCGTCCAGAAAAGCGCAATGCCCTCAGCCACAGCGTCTTAACCGCCCTAGAGTCAGCCTTTGATGAGGTTGAACGCCTCGCCACCGCCGACCCCGCCGGGGTGCGCGCCGTGATTCTGCGCGGTGAAGGGGTGTCGTTTTGCGCGGGGATTGACCTCAGCGGTTTTGAGGAAGTGTCTGGCGTGTTCGGCGAAAATTGGCGCGAAAACCTGTTTTCCATGACCGCCCGTTATCAGCACATCTTGAACAAAGTTGAGGCGTGTGCGCTGCCGGTGATTGGGCTGTTACACGGCGTGTGCATCGGGTTCGGGTTGGAATTAGCCTTAGCCTGTGATTTTAGACTCGCCGCCGAGGGGACGCGCCTGCAACTGCCGGAGACGCGACTGGGAATCATCCCCGATGTGGGGGGGACATCGCGGCTCGTCCGGGCGATTGGTCAGCCCCGCGCCAAAGAATATATTATGACCGGCAAGCCGTTTGACCTTTCCGACGCCGAGCGTTGGGGATTGGTCAACCGCGTGGTCGCCCCAGACCAATTGGCGTCGGCGGGTGACACGCTGGCCGGTGAACTGGCACAAGCCGCGCCGCTGGCCGTGCGCTTCGCCAAAAAAGTGATTGACGGCACATCGGACTTGACTCGCGGCCTGACCTTAGAGGGATGGGCGCAGAGCGTCTTGATGCACAGTGAAGATTTTTCACGCGGGGCGATAGCCGCGCTGACCAAGCAAGCGCCGGACTGGACGGGAAAGTAGGGGCGGGGCCACGTCCCCGCCCGCCGACAATTGCCATGTCCCCGCGTCAAAACACGTCACCGCTTGCCATACAAAAATATGAAATACGCCCCATTTGTACCGGGGGGCGTTGCGCGTTTGGCGCATCGTGCGATAATCGTGGGTATAGGTATTCGCACGATGGGGAAACACACAATGAGCGCATCACACGAACAAGAACTGTTGTCGCAAGGATTAGCGGCACTCAAAGCTGGCGATAAGACCACCGCCCAAAGCGTGCTGCGCGAGGTCGTCAAGCTCAATCCGCGCATTATTGAGGCATGGATGGGCTTGGCGCAGACCACCACCGACCCCGCCCGCCAGCGCACCTGTTACGAGAATATCCTCAAAATTGACCCAGACCATGACGCCGCCCGCGCCGCGCTTGCGACCTTGAGCGTGTCCGCGCCGGAAGTCGAGTCGCTGACCAGTGACACCGATAACGCCGGATTCGAGTCGCTACGCCCGAAAAAAGTCACCGAGATACAGGCCAGCCCAAGTTTTGCCCCGCCGCAGAGCATCCCCGGAGCGCCAGCGCGCTTCAGCCTTGATGACCTGTTGGACTTCATGAAAAACCTGTTGTCGTCACTGCAAGGGACGGCGGGTCGAGGCGGAAACGCCGATGCCCTGCCCGCCAGTTGGTGGAATATCACCCTCATGGTCGTTTTGGCTGGGATGGTCACAGGCTTGTTGTTGGCGTTGAACTACCTCATCTTGGGATTCGGCAGCCCGCTCTCGCTGATCACCCTCCCGCTTTTAATGCCGTTGAAGATGGCCGCGGGCTTGACGGGGGCAACCGTGTTGTCACGCTGGTTCTTACAGTGGCGCGGCCAAGCGGATGGCAATCTGCTTGACCACACGATGGCGCTGGCGCGCCCGTGGTTCACAGGCAGTCTTGGGCTGGCGATCCTGATCTTGCTCAATGGCCTAACCAGTAGTTTACCCGGAACAACTTTGGGGTCGGTGCTGATTGAATTTAGCCTCAGAACAACCGGTTTCAGCGTCGTCGTCCTGATCGCGAGCTTGGTGATTGCGATTGGCGCGGCTTATCTGACCGAGCGCGGCTGGGCGAAACTCTACCCCGAAAGCACCGGCACGAACCGCTTTGTCGCGGCTGTGCTGGCGATGCTGATGATTTCGCTGGCAACCGCGATTTTCTAGAAGAATTCGTGGGCGGCGTAGTCGTCTATGCGCTCTAATTCACAAAAAACGCCCGACTCTCGTGTTGAGAGGCGGGCGTTTTCAATTGTATTATATCGGGCGATTACTCGCCGAGGCTGGCTGGGCCGGTGATGACGTTGCCGCCAACGCTGACCGGGCCATCTGCGCCTTCAACCGTGCCGAATTCATACGCGCCAATCACGCCGGTATCGTAGTGAAGCATCGGGAAGACACTGCTGCCCGCCGCTTCTGTATCCAACGACACCACGATGTTGGAGGAATGACCCGCGAGAATGCGGGTCTGACCCAACACCGCGCCGGGGCCGCCATTGTTATCAGCATGGATGACCATCCAACCATCGGCGTCCATCAACGCGCCAGCCACGATCACGCCGCCGTCAATCAGCGAGACGATGTAATTGATGGAAGGCGCGGCGTCAATCGGATACACCAAGGCGTTATCGCCGACCATGACGGGGCCATCTGCGCCTTCAACCGTGCCGAACTCATATTCACCCGCGACGCCGGTATCGACGTGCAACATCGGGAACAGCACTGGCGTAACGCCCATCGGGTCTACTGAGACTGCGACGTTCACGCTCAAGCCCGCCGGGACGAGCGCCTGACCAATCACGGGGCCGGGCTTGCCGCCGCCGTCGGCATGGATGACCAGCCAACCATCAACCTCAGCCACCACCGAGGTCGCAGTGACCGTATCGGTGACGACTTGCGCCGGGACGCGCATCGAGGCCGTGCCTTGATAAATCTTGGCGGTGGCGAATACGCCATCAATCGCAATCGGGGAATCGGCGCCTTCAACTGTGCCGAACTCATATTCGCCCATGACGCCGGTGTCGGAGTGCATCATTGGGAACAGGGTGGCGGTCTGTGACCCGTCTAATGTGACGGCCACATCTTGGTTGACGCCCGCCGGGACGAACACATTGCCCGCCGGAGCGCCGGGGCCACCTTCGTTATCATTGTGGATGACCAGCCAACCGTCTTGTTGGGTGATGATCACCGAGATGCTGAGGACATTATCCATAATCCATTGGTCGTAAGCCGCCACCAACTCAATCTTAAAGCCGGGGCTGACCATGCCATTGTCGCCCATGACCGGGCCGTCTGCGCCTTCTACCGTGCCGAACTCATACGTGCCAACCGCGCTGTCATCAACGTGCAGCATCGCGTACAAAACAGGGGTTGCATTGCGGGGGCTGATGGCGATGTCTACACCATAGCTCCAACCGGCGGGGACAGCTTTGACGCCGACGCCCGCGCCCGGCGCGCCATCGTTGTCAGCGTGGACGACGATGAAGCCCGGTCCGTCACTGTAGACGGAATCGACGCGAACCCTATTGTCGAGGATCACTTGGTCTGAGACTTCGACGGCCGGGGCTTCTTCCGCTTGGACAGCAAAAACGCTGACCAGCAGCAGCACAACCAATAACAAAGAAATACGTTTCATGTAACAACCCTCCATAGGGATAGGTGAGTAAAAATTTTACCCACTGTTTAATAATACGTGTAATAGTGATTGCTTGGATGATGGTTAGATAAATCGTCAGCTTTTGTACGAAAATTGACTCGGTTTCAATAATAAAGGGACATATCAAGACGGGCGAGTATCAGCGCTCTGTACAATGAAATGGAACACACTATAAAAGATGGTTTGAAAAGGATTCCCCACATGACCTCCACGGTGACTGTACGCACCCGTTGGGCGCTGTTGGCTCTGACACTGATGATCGGACTCATGTCTGCTTCGGTCAGCGCGCAAAACGACCCCTTAATTTTGCCCGATACTCCCCAAGCGGCTGACGTGATCCAACCCACGCCCGGCACGTTGCCAGAGGATGCCCAATGGCGCGGTTTTAGCGACCCTTCCGCCGATTCTCTCGGCCTACCCACTGATCAAACGGGTGAAACCCGCGCATGGGGCGGCTCGCGTGCGCCCTCTGCACCCGACCCCGAACCTTCCAATGCCCCGCGTGACCCGGCTGGTAATGATGGCTCGGAAGCCTTCGACTTCGTGGGCGCATACCCGTGGCATCAAGCCGGTTATCTGGGTGGCGGCACGCCCCCGATTAACATCGCGCTGATCGATTTCGGATTCGGGGGGTCATCAAACATCCCCGCCAACCGCAAGCCCGACCTGACCTGTTTGAGCAGCTACCCCACGGTTGACATGGCAAATGGCTTCGGCGCGCCCCTCAGCGGTGACACCGGACGCGGCCTCGACATGGCCGAGGTGATTTGCGACATCGCGCCAGACTCGAAAATCACGCTGTACAAGGTCAAGACTTCCGCCAAGCTGTTTGACGCCATCGCCGCCGCTGACAATACCCATCAGGTGATTGTGATTGGCACGGACTTCGGCGCGAGCTTCGGCCCCGGCGACGGCACATTTGGTCGGTCAGACCCCAAGAACGTCTATACCGCGCTGGCCGATGCCAAAAACGCTGGTGCAGTGGTGATTGTGGCGGCAGGCAACGCGCACGCCAGCTATAAGTCGTTCACCTATACCAGCGGCACATCCGCCCTCAGCATCACCGCCAAACCCGGCGACACGGTGGACATCAGTTGGAGCGACTGGGACACGGTTCAAGCCGGCGGCGGGGCGCGGGAAGACATCAGCGCATCGCTGACCGGCGCGGGCTTTTCGGCATTGCCCAAAGCCGCCCGCTCCAGTGGCACACCTGCTTTCCAATGGACGATTCCGGCCTGTGCGACGGATGGGAACGGGAATTGTTCTGGCTTGACCCTAACCCTAACCGGCTTAACGGGTAATGTGTCGTCGGTGATCGTGCAAGTCAGCGTCAGCGGCATCGGGCGCGCCGTCGGCGACCCGACAGGCGGCGGGGTTTTACCGTTCAGCGGCACGATCTCACGCCCAGCCGATTCGCCGCATGTGATTACGGTGGGCGCGGTCTGTGCGGATCGTTCCAACAATTTCCCAAGCGTGGGCTACAGCGCACGCGGCCCGATCTTCGCAGTTGGTGGACTCGCGCCCGGCTTTCCTGCGGGGCCATACATTACCGCTAACATGGTCAAACCAGATATCTCTGGCCCCTCGCAAATTAGCATCAATAATTCGGGCGTGTCTGACTTGGTGGCGTGTAATCAAGGGTTTAGCGGCACACAAGCCGCCGCCGCCCACGTCGGCGCGATGGTCGCGCTGCTCCGGCACAACCCCGTCAATTCGGCCTTCCGTGGCACACAGCCACAAGACAATATCCTGAGCTATCTGCGGACGCACGCCATCGACTTACCGATGGAGAACGCCGACGGCTATGACTATGACTTTGGCGCGGGTTTGTCTGTGCTGGGTAGCCCAAATTATGACAATGACGCCCAGTTCAGCGCCATCCCGTTGTTCGGCGGATCCGATAAGCTCCCGGTAGGCGCGTGTACCGGCGCTGATGTCAGCATAGACGCGGGCGACATTTTGTATGTCGGCGGCTACAATGTCGGCGCGGCGGGTATGAACGGCACAATCGGCGCCCCGTTGACCAGCCTCGCACAAGCGGCACGCCTTCAGGCACAAGACGTCAGCAGCAATAAGTGTGTGATTGTGCTGCCGGGTGAGAGCGTCTCGCCATTCTTGTTCCGTCATCTGAGCGGCGTGAAAATTTTCGGCTATAACAGCATCACCACCGGAAATTACGGCCCCAGTCAAATCTTCGTCAACAATGTGGCACAAGGCCGCACCGATGTGTTGTTCCGTATCCGCCGTGCCGCGCTGGTGGTTGAGGACATGCCGGGCTGGTCAATGTCTGGCTTCACCTTCCACGGCGCAGACTCTTATAACACCAGCATCCAGTTTCGCCCACAGGTTTTGGCGCTGGACAATGCCGACAACGCGACCTTTAGCAACAACACCGTCACTGACTTCCCCCTGCTGCAATCCATCACATTGGTGGATGTCTTCAATGGCTCCAGCCCGGTCTTGATCAACGGCAACAGCTTCCTTGATCTCAACGGCAGTAACTTTCCGGGCGTGATTGGCGTAGAGGACAGCGGTACGGCGGCTAACCGCGTGCTAATTTCCAACAACCTGTTCGACGGAATCGACAATGCGTCTGGGTCGTGGAGTTTCACCAAGAATCCCGCCTCGCCTGATGGCAGCGTGTTTGTGTTCTTCACGCCGGTGCTGCACACGTTGGACAGCTATACCACCATCCAGAGCAATGTCTTCCGCAATAACACCTCCGAGACGCTGATTCAGTTCATGACCCGCGCCAAAGTGGCTCCCTACGAGACGGCCATCATCGGCAACGTCATCCTGAACAACATCATCCAAACCTTTGACCCGTTGGACAATGCCGGGCCGCTGATTAACGGTTTCCATGCCCAACGCATCTACATCGTCAACAACACTATCGTCAACAATCTCCTGTTTACCGCCGGTGAATATTTCCTGCTCATCGCACGCGGTGACGCCGACCCTGAAGACACGGTTAACGGTGGCTTTGACTGGAACGGCAGCCTTGCTTCCGATGCGCGTTGGGAAATCCACAACAATTTCATCTATCGCAACAGTAGCGCGCCGATGGTCGGCGATACTGATACCGACTTCAACGTCGCGGGCTGCACCAACCTTGCTGGAACCCCCGATTCAGGCGCGACCCACAATTGGCTGTATAACCTCGGTGCCGGTCAGTGTTCGGGGTCGATCGCCAACGCCAATATCACAAACGATCCCTATCCGGTGGATGGCAACGGCGTCCCAGTGGCCGGTGGGACTTATATCTTCGGCGGTTCAGACCCGACAGACCCGTTGTATTACCGCTTAACCGGCAACGCCCTCGCCCCGTGGGTAGATGGGATTGACGAGGGGGATGACGCGCTGGTTACAGGCACTTTCCCCGCCTTCGCTTCAGGGCGCGATGCGCGTAATTCGCCTCGGCGTACCGACGGTGATGGCGATACCGGTGTCACCGTCGACATCGGCGCGTTTGAATTGGCTGGGCCGGGTGTGACCTTCTCACAAACCACCCCCGTGAACAATGCCGTCCTGACCAATGTAGACGCAGGTTTTACTTGGACTCCCGCGCCCGACGCCATAACCTATACGTTTGACCTCCAGCGCATTGAGAATGGCAGTCCGATTAACCTGATGACCTTGGCTGGCTTAACCCCAGCTGCTGACGCTGACGGACTGAGCTGTTCGGTGGGCTGTCTGTTCAACCTGACTGCCGGGCAGAAAGACCTCTTGAGCGACGGCGGCCTGTTCCGGTGGTCTGTGACCGTCAACAATGGCTTGTTTGATGTCCTCGCGTTCAACGCACCCTTCAAGTTTAGTTTGCCAACCGGCACAGTGCTGCCGCTGCTTAACGCTGGCTTCGAGACGCCGGGTGCAAAACCCAAAGTCGCGGTCAGTTGGAAGACCAGCAATAAGCAAGGCGACGACAAACGTATCTGCGGCGTGGGCTTCGGCGCGAACGGCTCTAGTTGTTCGTTCCAATTGAAGGCTAAGTTGGGCGCAAAAGCCAACGCCATCAAGCAAAAGTTGATTGGGCCCGGCATCGGCGAGGGCGGAGATCGCCTGACGATCAGCGGCTATGTGCGGCGCAAAAATCTGGCCCCCAATGTCGCCACCCTGAGGGTCAGAATCACCTATGCACCCAAGAACACGGCCTTGCTGAAAATTGTTCTGCCAGCGGGCGGCACAAATACGTGGGAGGCTGCCCCTTACAGCAACTCGATCATCTTGACCGGTACGCCGACCAGTATGCTCATCAGCGCCACTATCAAAGGCAAGAAGGGCATGTACTGGGTAGACGACTTGCAATTGGCTTTGGATTAAACCAAGTCGAGTAGGGGACATGGCCTGCCATGTCCCCTGCGGGTGTATTTCAAGTTAAGGATTTTACTAGGATGACTTTAGGTTGTCTCAGGAACCTCACCCCTGCCCCTCTCCATAGGAGAGGGGTTTTGAATCGGGAGGGTGATTCGCGAACCGTCCTCCCGACATGCACTAACATGAAATGCACTCGTAGGTGAACAAAGATTGGAGGTTTGGTGGATATGAGGCGTAGCACGCTGCGCCCCTACAAATGATAAGATGAAATTTAACTACTCAGCCCCACATGCACCAAGTTAAGGATTTTAGGGGTTGATTTTGCCTCGTTGGACGCCAGAACGGGCGGACAAGTCTCGCCCCTACAGCGTCCGTCTGCCGATTCAAGCCCCCTG
>Ga0105046_10015978_pt1 | contig 11530 bp, 11 predicted proteins | sample MAT03_FD_78385 | JGI IMG/M metagenome (GOLD analysis project Ga0105046, IMG submission 78385) | Freshwater microbial communities from Lake Fryxell liftoff mats and glacier meltwater in Antarctica - MAT-03 (megahit assembly) | ecosystem: Environmental > Aquatic > Freshwater > Ice > Liftoff...
AGCAGTTGCGGCGCAGCAGTGCGGCGTTAAGTGGCTTGCGTGGCCGTTGAGGGGCTTGCGTGGCCGTTTAGTGACAATTAACCAGCGAAATGAATCACCGGCGACGAAATACTGGATACCCAGCAAAGCCCAGCATTATAGCCCGAGCTTCTAAGGTGTTTGCAAGCGCTGAATTGCTGCACTGCGAACAGGTGCGGTATCGGCAAGCTGCATGCTGCTCCTGTCTGTTTAGCCGACCAGAATGGCCCGTTCGGCGCTGGTTCAAGCGATGAGTTCCAAAGCGGCTTTTCGCTGCTGCAAGCTGGACCAGGCCGCGCTGATCAGAGCGGCCTGGCGGGCCAGAGGAGCCGGTGATGGACGCATGCCGCTGAGCACCTCTTGAACGTAGACGGCGGTACTGGCGGCATCGGTGGCACGCGGCAGCAGCGGCAGTTCAGTCAACACGCCCTCGTGAGCCGGCGCCGAGAATTCCGGGCAAAACTGACCTTGCAGCCAGGTGTCGATACGGGGTTGACGCCGGGGATCGGCCACCGGCTCGCCTTCCGTGCCGCGCAGCAGCATGGCGTCGACCGCGCTGCGCTGCGCCCAGGCGCTCATCAGCGCGCCAAATTCTGGATGGGTATGGTTCACCAGGCGCAACACCGGTGCGCCCTGGACGGGATTCAGCATCTTGGCGATGGTGTGTCCCGGCCCACGCAGGCCGATCAGTCGGCGTACATCCAACAGCCCCTGAAGGCTGGGGCAGAGGATGCTGGTGGGCACAAACGCCGGTTCGCGGCGCAGCCAAGCCCGGGCCACGTCTTGTGGCGAAGCGATGGGTGACAGCCCCAAGTTCTGCAAGATGCCCGCGGAGCTGACGCGTCCAGGTTCTTCGATCGGGCCGTGCACCAGAACCGGTATGCCTTCGCGTGCCAGCCAAAGTGCCAACAAGGGCGTCAGGTTGGGCAGCTTGCGTGAACCGTTGTAGGACGGCATCAGCACCACCGCTTGTTCACTGGGGATGGGCAGGCATCGCGCTTCGACGGATTGCAGGAATCCGCACAACTCCTCCAGCGTTTCGCCTTTCATCCGCATCGCCATGACGAAGGCACCGACCTCAGTGGCGGAGACGCCGTCGTCCAGCACTTGATCCATCAACTCGCGCGCGGCGGATGCTGTCAACGACCGTGCCCCGGACGCGCCGCGGCCGATTTCCTTGAGGTGAATGGCAATGCCCATGGTGAAGGTGCTTTCCAGAGAGGATCGCAAGTTTCGGGCCGAACCGGCCACGCACCTGCGAAGTACGGGGCCGAACGGCACGCAGGTGCGTGGCCGGATCTTTCCTGAAATTTATGCCGTATTCCTGCCTAAAACCTGAGGGCTTTGCTACTGAAGGGCGGTCGCTGGCCGGTGTCAAATTAGGGGCACGCTATCCGAAGTCACTTGATCTCAGGCGAGTGCGCCACCAACATAGGGCGTCGGCCGCAATTTGGTGCAGGCACATTTTTAGGATTCCCGGTGATCCCCGAGTCAGCCACACCCTCTATTCCCGCCTCGCTTGCGTGTGCCGATCTCGATCTGCACACGCAAAAGGATCTGTTCGCAGTCCTGTTGCCCGCCTTGCTGGACTCGCGCACGGCGCTTCTGGCAGTGAAGGATCTGCATAGCCAGAAGTACGTGCAGGTGAATACGGCGATGCTGGATTTCCTCGCACGACCTGCGCTCGAGGTGGTGGGCCGCGGTGACCTGGAGGTTTTCGAACCGTCTTTGGCTGCAGCGCTTCGCGCGGCCGAGCAAACCGCGCTGGCCCACGGTGGGCCCCTGACCACGGAACACCGCTTTGAATGGAGTGGAATCCGACGCGAGTTCTCCGTCTTGCGTCTGGTGGGACGCAGCGCTGCCGATGACAAGCGCTTTCTGTGCAGTGTTTGGACCGACTTGGCGCCCGAGCGCCAGCGGGAAACCCAACTGCGCGTGGCTCTGGAGCAGATCGAGCAGCAGCAGCAGGCCAACGAGGTCTTGCGCCGCGAACTGTCGGATCAGGCTTTGCGCGATCCCGAGTCCGGCCTGTATCGGCGTGCGCACTTTGAGGATCAGTTGCGTCGCGAAGTCGATCTGTCCACCCGCGAGCACCGCGAGTTCGCGGTTGTTTTCATCGCGATAGATCCCGCGCAGCCCTTGGTGGAGGCCTTGGGTGAAACCGGACACCGCAGCGTGCTCGAAGCCTTGGGTCGCTTGCTGCGCAGTGGTACCCGCGCGATGGATGCATCGTGTCGTTACGGCGAGCGCCAGTTCGCCGTGCTGCTCTCGGGTGTCGGGTTGGCCACGGCTCACTCGCGCATGGAGGGCTTGCGCCGCAAGTGCGCTGCGCAAATCGTTGTCCACGAAGGCCGCGAATTGGCGTTCAGTGTTGCGATGGGTGTGGCCAGTTTTCCGCACACCGCAATGAGCCAGGAAGACCTCGTACAGTCCTGCGAGTCGGCGCTGGCTGAAGCGCAGCGCCGGGGTGGGAACCAGGTGACGCTGGCCGCGATCCGATTTGAGCCCGCCTGAGCGGAGCGGCTTGCCGGCTTGAAGTGAAAGGAAAGGTCGGTGCCGGTCGGCCTGCGGGCGCGTGGCGCTGCCTCTCAGCCCGCGAACGCCCGGTACAACATGCTGGCCGCCAATACCAGCAACAGCACCGCGAAAAGCCGCTTAAGAAGCGCGACGTCGATGCGTTGCGCGGTGCGCGCGCCCCAGGGTGCCAAGGTCATGCTCGCTGCGGCCACGACCACCAGCGCCGGCAAGTACAGATAACCGAATGCGCTGGGCAGGGCGGCTGGCAGCGTCCAGCCGCTGACGACGTAGCCGACGGTGCTGGCCAGCGCGATGGGCAAGCCCAGGGCTGCGCTGGTGCCCACGGCGTGGCGTGGCGGCACATTGCACCAAGTCATGAACGGCACTGATAGGAACGCACCGCCCGCGCCCAGCAGCGCAGAGGCGAACCCGATACCCGTTCCGACAGCCGTCTGGCCCAAAAATCCTGGCATGGCACGGCCGTGTTTCGTCGGGGTATTCCTGAGCATCTTCAGCGCCGTGTAGCCGATGAAGACCGCGAACAGCAGCGCCAAACCCTGACCTTTCAGCACCGCGAAGGCTCCGGCTCCGCCGAGCAGTCCACCGACGGCAATACCCGGGGCCATGCGATGCACGATGTTCCAACGGACAGCCCCAAGTCGATGGTGCGCCCGCACGCTGCTCAGCGAGGTGAAGAAGATGGTGGCCATGGCGGTGGCGATGGCCATCTTCACTGCCAAACCGGATTCGACGCCCCGTTGATTGAAGAGCAGGGTCAGGATGGGCACCATCAGCATCCCGCCGCCCACACCCAGCATGCCCGCCAGGAAACCCACGCCAGCGCCGAGCGCGAGCAGTTCAAGGATGAAGGTGAGATCCAGGTCCAAAGCTAAAGCAAAAGCCAAACCCAAACCCAAACCCAAAAACTGAAAACCGCGGTCGGCCCTGAAATTGCCGATGCAACGCAACGGTCGCCACACGGCACCCATCGCGGGCGCAAAGGCCATCGTGGAGCAAGAAGAAGGGTGCGGTGCGCAAGGGTGTCCGCCGCAAGCGGTGAACCGTGTGCCTGAACCAAGGGGGAGTTCAGGTGGGCGAGGTCAGCCAAGCTTCGGGTTCATCTGACGCGAGATGCTCACGCCCGCAAGGCGATGTTCCAAGCCCTTGGTCATAGACCATCGGCTCAAGGACATATTGGGCTCACTCACTCGCAACGGACAGGCTTATTCTAGGCTTGCGCGAGCTTGCGCGTGCTGCGTCGGAAGTCACGACCTTACAGAAGATGGCCGTCGTCGCCGAGCGCGTCATCGACACGCCGCAGCAGGGCGTCCACATCAAAGGCGTGGGCGTCCGGTGCTGCGGTGAATGCCGCATCTTGGGCTGCGGGCCTCATCGGGGTCGACGACCATTGCGCTTGGCGCTCTGCCAACTGGTAGGCCACGTTCAACGCAGCCAGCACCGCGATGCGTTCACGAGCTTTCACCTTGCCGGAATCCCGGATGGTGGTCATCTCCTTGTCCACGCTGGCCACCGCCGCCGTAAGCGAGGTCTCGCCGCCTTCTGGGCAGCCAAGCACGTACACCTGACCCAGGATGGAAACCTCAACCTGTTTCATGGCGCTGTCCCGATTTCTGACGCAGGGGCAGATGTGGCGGATGCGGCGGTGGCCTTTTCCGGCGGCAAGCGCTCCAGCAAGGTGTCGATGCGCGAACGGGCAGCAGCCAACCGCGACTTCAGGCTGTCGCGTTCGGCGGTCACGGCGGCGAGTTGCTGTTCGATCAAGGCGCTGCTGCGCTTGAGTTCCTGATGCCGCAGCACCAGGCGATCCACACGTTCGGCAAGTACTTCGAGCTTGGACATCTCAGCGCTTCTCCCCGTTGGGCTTGATTGTAGAAGCGCCCTCGTCGCAGCAGGCGCGCACAGCGCAGGCGTCGCAGCGGGGGCTGCGCGCGGTACAGACATACCGCCCGTGCAGGATCAGCCAATGGTGCGAGTCCACCGCATAACGCGCCGGAACGCGCCGAACCAGCCGCGCCTCTACTTCCAGCGGGTTTCGGCCTGGTGCCAGGCCGGTGCGGTTGCTGACGCGGAAGACATGCGTGTCCACGGCCATCGTCGGTTCACCAAATGCCACGTTCAGCACGACATTGGCGGTCTTGCGGCCGACACCGGGCAAGGCTTCCAATGCCTCGCGCGAACGAGGAACCTGCCCTGCGTGCTGCTCGACCAGGATCTGGCAGGTGGCCATCAGATTCTTGGCCTTGTTGCGGTACAGGCCGATGGTCCGGATCAGATCGGTAACCCGGTCCAGGCCCAGATCCAGCATCTGTTGGGGCGTATTCGCCAACGCAAACAAACGCCGGGTCGCCTTGTTCACGCCGACGTCTGTGGCTTGGGCAGACAACAACACGGCTGCCAGCAACTCGAACACGTTGGTGTATTCCAACTCGGTTTGCGGTTGCGGATTCGCAGCGGCCAGCGTGGCGAAAAAGGTTTCGATGGCCTCACGTTTCATGGCTGCCGCCTCCCGGTGTGGCAGGGTTCTTCGCTTTGGCGGCCGCCCGCTTCAAAGCCGCTTCGACCACGGCGCGTTTGGCTGCCAGCGCAGCGGGGTCGGTGACCTGGCTATGGCTGGCCAGATCGGCCAACTTGGCCTGGGCCTTGGCGGCCATGCGTTCGTCGTTCTCGCGCTTGTCAAACTCGATGCGGATCGTCCGGAATGCGTAGCGGCCGCGCGAGTCTTGCGCCTGCTGGGCACTCCAGGCCTGCCAGCCTGTGGCCGCGCCAGTGACCGCTTCCATCGAGATGCAGTCCACCGGGCAAACCGGCACGCACAGCTCGCAGCCTGTGCATTGCGCCGAGATCACGGTGTGCATCAACTTCGACGCCCCGACGATGCAATCCACTGGGCAGGCTTTGATGCATAACGTGCAGCCAATGCACCAGCTTTCGTCGATGACGGCCAGTGCGCGCGGCCCTTCCGTGCCATGCACGGGGTCCAGCTGCAGCACCGGCTGGCCCGTCAAGGCAGCCAGCCGTGCTATGCCTTCTGCGCCGCCCGGCGGGCAGCGGTTGATTGGCGCTTCACCCTGCGCGATGGCCACCGCGTAGCTGTGGCAGTCGGGATATCCGCAGCGCGTGCATTGCGTTTGCGGCAGCGCGTCGTTCAGACGATCGGCCAGCGCCGTTTCGGGCGACACCGCTTGGTCGGTAAAAGGCGAAAAGGGTGGATGGGCGGCAGTCACCGCCGGGATTATCGGACCCGCGCCTTGCGGGCCGTGCGGGCGGTCGACTTGATCGAAGTCACGTTGCTGCTGCCCGCAGCTTCGCTTGCATCAGGCACCGATTCGGCGCTCGCGGCTTGATTGAAGTTGGCGATGAACTTGCGCACTTCCGGATAGACGTTGTCGCGCCAGCGCCGACCCGAGAAGATGCCGTAGTGGCCGGCCCCGAGCGCGTCGTAGTGGAAACGACGCTCAGGCGGGATGCCGGTGCAAAGGCCATGAGCAGCTTGTGTCTGGCCGGCTCCCGAAATGTCGTCGAGTTCGCCTTCGATGGTGAGCAAGGCGGTGGTGCTGATGTCCTGCGGACGCACCGATTCACCCTTGACCACCCAGGTGCCGTTGACCAAGGCGAAGTCCTGGAACACGGTCTTGATGGTGTCGAGGTAGTACTCGGCCGGCATGTCCAGCACGGCGTTGTATTCGTCGTAGAACTGGCGGTGCGAATCGGCGCTGCCGTCGTCACCCTTGATCAAGTCCTGGAAGTAGTCGTAGTGGCTTGTGAGGTGGCGGTCAGGGTTCATGGCAACGAAACCGGTGTGCTGCAGGAATCCGGGATAGACGGGGCGGCCGGCACCAGGGAAATTCTGCGGCACGTTGAATATCACGTTGTTCTCGAACCAGGAGTAGCTCTTGTTCGTGGCCAGATTGTTGACGGCGGTCGGGCTTTTGCGAGCGTCAATGGGGCCACCCATCATCGTCATGGTGCGCGGTGTGGCTTCGCCCCTGCTTGCCAGCAATGAAACTGCCGCCAAAACGGGCACGGTGGGCTGGCACACCGAGATCACGTGCACATCGGGGCCAATCTGGCGTATGAAGTCTTGCACGTACTCGACATAGTCGTCGAGGCGGAAAGGCCCGGCGGCCGCGGGAACCATGCGTGCGTCGGTCCAGTCTGTGATGTAGACCTTGTGGTCCTGCAGCAGGCTTTTCACTGTGTCGCGCAGCAGCGTCGAATGGTGGCCAGAAAGCGGCGCGACGACCAGCACCGTGGGCTGGTTCTTCATCAAATCGAGCGCACGGGGCTGGTCGGTGAATCGTTTGAAGCGCAGCAACCGACAGAAGGGCTTGTGCAACGCCACCTGTTCTTGCACGGCGACGTCGACCCCGGCCGCTTGCACCGTGGTGATGCCGAAGGGTGGCTTCTCGTAGTCTTTGGCCAGCCTGTGCATCAGGCCCAGGCCAGCCGAAACACGCTGGGCCAGCGGCGAGTGCGAAAACGGTGACAGCGGGTGGCTGTACAGCTTGGCAGAGGCCGCTGCGAACTCCGAAAAGGGCGCCATCAGCGCGCGCTGGGATTCGTAGATTTGATAAAGCATTCACCATCTCCGTTTAAGGCGGGTCAGCCGTTCACTGCCCTGCGGGCGAGCGAAGATGACCGTTGATCGACTGTAGTCTGATTCATGCTGCAGTGCAGCAATTTTGACGCCCAAGATTTGACGCCCAAGATTGGTGCGTGCTCCTGGGGTTGAGCGTATCCGCCTGGAAGCAGGTGCAGCGGACGGAAAGCGCCCAAGTAGCCCGCCACATCATGCGATCACATCACCTTAGCGATGGCCGAGGCGACTGCGTCGATGTTCTTGTGGTTGATGGCAGCGACGCAGATTCGACCCGAGTCCACGCCGTAAATGCCGAACTCGCCGCGCAGGCGGACCATTTGTTCCTTGCTCAGGCCAGAGTAGCTGAACATGCCCACCTGCGTGGTGATGTAGGACAGGTCGCCCTGCACACCGGCTTCAGTCAGCTTGGCCACCAGCGCATGGCGCATGGCCTTGATACGGTCACGCATGCCCGCCAGTTCGTCTTCCCATTGGGCCCGCAGGGCCGGAGTGGTCAACACCGTGGCGACCACGTGCGCACCAAAGGTTGGCGGATTGCTGTAATTGGTCCGGATCACGATCTTCAACTGCGACAGCACGCGGGCTGCTTCTTCCGCGCTGCTGCACACCACGCTGAGCGCGCCGACCCGTTCGCCGTACAGTGAAAAGCTCTTGCTGAACGAGGTGGACACAAAGAACTGCTGGCCGGTTGCCAGGAAACACTGCACCGCGGCACCGTCCTCGACGATGCCGGAGCCAAAGCCCTGGTAGGCCATGTCCAGGAAGCAGACGACACGGGACTTGGAGCAGGCGGCTGCGACTTGTTCCCATTGCGCCGGCGACAAGTCGCAGCCCGTTGGGTTGTGGCAGCACGCGTGCAGCACCACCACGGTGCCGGCGGGCGCGCCCTTGATGGCCGCCAGCATCTCGTCGAAGCGGATGCCGCGCGAGGCGGCGTCGTAATACGGATAGGTTTGTACCTCGAAACCCGCTTGGGTGAACAAGGCCCGGTGGTTTTCCCAGCTGGGGTCGCTGATCATCACCGTCGCGCCGGGGCGCAAGCGCTTTAGGAAGTCGGCACCGACCTTGAGGCCGCCGGTGCCGCCCAAGGCCTGGACCGTGGCTACACGACCACCTTTCACCGCGTCGCTGTCGGTGCCGAACACCAGACCCTGCACGGCCTTGTCGTACACGGCAATGCCGTCGATGGGCAGATAGCCCTTGGGCCTGGGTGATTCCAGCAGCTGCTTTTCGGCCGCAGCGACGCAGCGCAGCACGGGCAGCTTGCCGATTTCGTCGAAGTACACACCAACGCCCAAGTTGACCTTGTCCGGATTGGTGTCGGCGTTGAACTGTTCGTTCAGACCCAGGATGGGGTCGCGGGGTGCCATTTCGACGCTGGCGAAGAGAGATGCGGTCATGAATGCGTTCCTGGGGGCGGGTGGTGCAAGAGCACGTGGAAGGACAGCGGACAAGGTGTGCGCGCTGCGCTACTCTCTTGGGTTGCCCGGTCGCGCCGCAGCGCCCCGAGCCAGTGAATTCTAAATGTCCAGCCCCTAGGTAATCCCCATATGAATGCGCTAGCCGAAGCCGCTTCTGCCTCTGACGCGCCCGCCGAGCCCTTGCGGGGGGAATTCGTCTCGTTCCCTGATTCGCCCTTCCAATTGCTGCAGCCCTTTGCGCCGGGTGGCGATCAGCCCACGGCCATTGCCCAGCTTTGCGAGGGCATCGAAGACGGTTTGCAGTACCAGACACTGCTGGGTGTGACGGGTTCCGGCAAGACCTTCACGATGGCCAACGTCATCGCCCGCATGGGCCGCCCGGCCATCGTCTTTGCGCCGAACAAGACGCTGGCGGCGCAGCTGTACAGCGAGTTCCGCGATTTCTTTCCGAAAAACGCGGTCGAGTATTTCGTCAGCTACTACGACTACTACCAGCCCGAGGCCTACGTGCCGCAACGCGACCTGTTCATCGAGAAGGACAGCGCGATCAACGAGCACATCGAGCAGATGCGGCTGAGCGCCACCAAGAGCCTGCTGGAGCGTCGCGACGTGATCATCGTGGCCAGCGTCAGCGCCATTTACGGCATCGGCAACCCGGCGGACTACCACAAGATGGTGATGACGGTGCGCGTGGGCGACAAGCTCAGCCAGCGTGACGTGATCCAGCAGTTGATTCGCATGCAATACAAGCGCAACGAGATCGACTTCTCGCGCGGCAGCTTCCGCGTGCGCGGCGACACGATCGACGTGTTCCCCGCCGAACACAGCGAGCTGGCGCTGCGCATCGAACTCTTTGACGACGAGATCGAGTCGATGTCGTTGCTGGATCCGCTGACCGGCCGTGTGCGACAGAAGATTCCGCGCTTCACGGTCTATCCCAGCAGCCACTACGTCACGCCGCGTGAACGTGTGGTGGATGCCATTGAGACCATCAAGACCGAATTGCGCTCGCGGCTGGACGAGTTTGTCAAAAGCGGCAAGCTGGTCGAGGCGCAGCGCCTGGAGCAGCGCACCCGCTTCGATCTGGAGATGCTGCAAGAGGTGGGGCACTGCAAGGGCATCGAAAATTACACCCGCCACCTCAGTGGTGCCAAGCCTGGTGACCCGCCGCCCACGCTGGTCGACTACTTGGCCAGCGACGCGCTGATGTTTCTCGATGAGAGCCATGTGCTCATCGGTCAGTTCGGGGGCATGTACAACGGGGACCGGGCCCGCAAGACCACGCTGGTGGAGTACGGGTTTCGCTTGCCCAGCGCACTCGACAACCGGCCTCTCAAGTTTGAAGAGTTCGAAGGCAAGATGCGGCAGACGGTGTTCGTGTCGGCAACACCAGCCAACTGGGAAAAGGAGCACGCGGGCCAGGTGGTCGAGCAGGTGGTTCGTCCTACTGGGCTGGTTGATCCGCAAGTGGAAGTGCGGCCCGCCGCCACGCAAGTGGACGACGTGCTTCAGGAGATTCGCGACCGCGTCGTGAAGAGCGAACGGGTGCTGATCACGACGCTGACCAAGCGCATGGCAGAGCAACTCACCGAATACCTCAGCGACAACGGCGTGAAGGTCCGCTATTTGCACAGCGACATCGACACCGTCGAACGCGTGGAGATCTTGCGGGACCTGCGACTGGGCGTTTTTGACGTGCTCGTCGGCATCAACCTGCTGCGTGAGGGGCTGGACTTGCCCGAAGTGAGTCTGGTCGCGATCTTGGATGCCGACAAGGAGGGATTTCTGCGCGCAGAGCGGTCTCTCATCCAGACGATCGGTCGTGCCGCGCGCAACGTGAACGGTCGAGCCATCTTGTACGGCGACAAGATGACCACCTCCATGAAGGCGGCCATCGGCGAAACCGAACGGCGCCGCACGAAGCAGATCGCGCACAACCTGGCGATGGGCATCACCCCGCGCAGTGTCACGACGCGCATACGCGACATGATCGACGGTGCGGTGTCAGACAAGAGCGCCAAGGACGATCTGAAGTCAGCACAAGCTGCAGCCGAAGTCGAGGCCATGTCCGAGAAGGATCTGGGCAAACGCATCAAGCTGCTGGAGAAGCAGATGTTGGAGCACGCCCGCAACCTGGAGTTTGAGAAGGCGGCGCGGGTGCGCGATCAACTCGCACTGCTGCGTGAACAGGCCTTCGGTTCCAGTGGTCACGATACGGTGTCTTTGATTCCAAGCCGAGGTGCGGCATGAGCCTGGTCAAGCGAATCAAGGGCTGGGTGCGTCGCGACGGCGAAGCTGGCTCTGCGCCTTCGCATCAAGAAGGAAGTGGAGCACCCGCCTTGCGTGTCTTGATGGTCTGCACAGGCAACATTTGCCGCTCGCCCATCGCCGAGGGTGTCTTGCGCGCGAAGCTCGACGCTTCAGGCCTGGGGCACCGTGTGGAAGTCGACTCTGCAGGCACGCATGGTTACCACACCAGCGAAGCACCGGACCCACGGGCGATCCGATTGGCCGCTGTACGAGGTTACGACATCCGCAAGCTCAAGGCCCGACCCGTCGAGCTTGCTGATTTCGAAGGCTTCGACTGGATCTTTGCGCTCGATGAGGGCCACTTGCGCTGGCTGCAGAAGAGGGTGCCTGAGGGCGCTACGGTGTCCCTGAAATTGTTGATGGCCCACGCGTACCAGCATCCGGGTACCAGCGAAGTGCCTGACCCGTACTACGGCCCGGACGCCGGGTTCGAGCATGTGTTGGACTTGGTAGAAGACGCTTGCGACGGCTTGCTGGCGCGCCTGCAGTCGACCGTCGACACGAAAGGCCGACAAAATTAGTCGGACTCTGGTAATCTTGACAAAATTAGTCGGGAACAGCAGAGGCTGCACCCGCGAAAGTATCGGCGCAGTCCCGGCGCCGTTTGTTCAGGGTTCTGCTTGACAAGCCGATAGGTCCCGCA
>Ga0105046_10015979_pt1 | contig 11529 bp, 6 predicted proteins | sample MAT03_FD_78385 | JGI IMG/M metagenome (GOLD analysis project Ga0105046, IMG submission 78385) | Freshwater microbial communities from Lake Fryxell liftoff mats and glacier meltwater in Antarctica - MAT-03 (megahit assembly) | ecosystem: Environmental > Aquatic > Freshwater > Ice > Liftoff...
CACGGCGCTGATTCGCGGCATGTTTCACAAGGTCAACAACAAGCCGCAGCCCGGCATGGGCGTCTTCCCGACCGAGTGGCTGGAGACCCATTTCCTGCCGACCGCGTTACGCAAGGTGACCAGTGTCAGCGCACTCAGGGAGTTTTCGCTCAGTTATGGCGAACCGATGGGCGACAGCAGTTTGCGCCGCGCCTTGTCGCAAAAACTGGCGGCCATCAACGTGCATGCCGGGCCGGAGCAGATCATCACCAGCGTCGGCGCGACCCACGCGCTGGACATCGTGAGCCGCACCTTGCTGCGCGCCGGCGATTGCGTGATGGTCGAGGAGCCGGGCTGGGCCGTGGAGTTTGCGCGTCTGGACGCGATGGGCATGCGCATCCTGCCGGTGCCGCGGCGTGCCGACGGACCCGACCTGGAGGTGATGGCGAAGTATTGCGAGCTGCACAGCCCCAAGCTGTTCGTCAGTGTCAGTGTGTTCCACAACCCTACCGGTTATTGCCTGTCGCCCGGCAGCGCACACCGCGTGCTGCAACTGGCGATGCAACACAACTTCCACATCGTCGAAGACGACACCTACAGCCACCTGGCGCCCGAACACGCCACCCGCCTGTGCGCGCTGGACGGCCTGCAGCGCACGATCTACGTCAGCGGCTTTGCCAAAATCCTGGCGCCCGGCTGGCGTGTGGGTTTCCTGGCCGCGCCGCCCGACCTGGTGGAGCGCCTGCTCGACACCAAGCTGCTGGGCACGCTGACCACGCCCGCGCTGCTCGAAAAAGCGCTGGCCTGGTGCATCGACCAGGGTCAGCTGCGCCGCCACGCGGAGCGCATTCGCACCCGGCTCGACGTGGCACGGGCGCGCAGCGTCAAGCTGGCGCTGGCCCACGGCTGCAGCTTCGCGGCCGAGCCCGCCGGGCTGTTCGGCTGGGTGGACACCGGTGTGGACACCGACGCGCTGGCGCAGCGCATGCTCGACGAGGGTTACCTGATCGCGCCTGGCGCGCTGTTTCACGCGGTGCGCACGCCCAGCACCCTGATGCGCATCAACTTCGCGACCACGCAGGAAGCGGCATTCTGGAGGGTGTTCGCGCGCTTGCGCGACGCCATGCAGTGATGGGCCACAATCTCAAGCCTTTTGGGCCTTCCGTCCTCGTCGGACGGCCTCTGTCAGCTATCAAATCAAGAGTAAATGGCAGTCAGCAGGGTGGGCGCCGGCCAGCGGCACCTGCAACCGGACGCCTGAGATGAACGACCAAGGCCCTCCCGCGCGTCGGACCCGACGCGGCAGCGGCGCCGTCACCCTGCATGATGTGGCGAGGCTCGCCGGCGTGGCACCCATCACGGCATCGCGCGCGTTGAACACACCGGGGCAGGTCTCGGCCGAGCTGCTCAGGAAGGTGACCGATGCGGTGGCCCGCACCGGGTATGTGCCCAACCGCGTGGCCGGCGGCCTGGCGTCGGCGCGCAGCCGGCTGGTGGCGGCGCTGGTGCCGACCATCTCGGGGCCGGTTTTTCTCGAAACCGTGAAATCGCTCAACGAGGCCCTGGTGGCACAGGGCTACCAGTTGATGCTGGGTCAAAGCGGGTATGCCGATTCGCGCGAAGACGCGCTGCTTGAGGCCATCATCAGCCGGCGGCCGGACGGCATCGTGCTGACCGGCATCATGCATTCGCCCCAGGGCCGCAAACGCCTGCTGGCAGCCGGCATCCCGGTGGTCGAGACCTGGGACCTCACGCCCACGCCGATCGACATGCTGGTGGGTTTTTCGCATGTCGATGTGGGCCGCGCGGTGGTGGATTTCCTCTACGCCAAGGGGCGGCGCCGGCTGGCGATGATTGCCGGCGATGACGAACGTTCGAAGCGGCGCCAGCAGGCTTTTCATGCCGCAGCGCAGGCCGCCGGCCTGCCCGAGGTGCCGGCCGTCATCGTGCCGGCGCCGACCACCCTCAAGAGCGGGCGGGCTGCGCTGGCGGAGTTGTTGCAAACTTCGCCGGGCATCGACGCGGTGTTCTGCAGCTCCGACCTGCTGGCCCTGGGCGTGATGACCGAGGCCGGCGTGCGCGGCGTGTCGGTGCCCGGGCAACTGGCGGTGATCGGCTTCGGCGATCTGGAGTTTGCCGCCGACCTGCACCCCGCGCTGACCACCGTGCGCATCGATGGCATGGCGATAGGCCGCCAGGCCGCGCAGTTCATCGTGGACCGCGCCGAGGGCCGGGAGGTCGCCTCGCGTGTGGTGGATGTCGGCTTTTCCATCGTGAACCGCGACAGCGTCTGAGCCGAAGCAGGTCAGCCAACGGACTTGACTTTCAATAAGCCAGCGCCGGCAGTCGCGTGGTTTGGTAGCGCTATCATAGAGGCCGGAAAAACAACCCTAAAAGTGAGCCCCCGACATGCCTGTCAACGCCACCCCCCGGATCACTGCACTGCGCGTGATCCCCGTCGCTGGCCGCGACGGCATGCTGCTGAACCTCAGCGGCGCGCACGGCCCATTTTTCACGCGCAACCTGCTGATCCTCACGGACAACGCGGGCCGCACCGGCGTCGGTGAAGTCCCCGGCGGCGAAAAAATCCGCCAGACTCTGGAAGACGCGCGCGGCCTGGTGGTCGGCCAGCCGCTGGGCGCGCATCAGCAGGTGCTGCAAACCATGCACAGGCAGTTTGCCGACCGCGATGCCGGCGGCCGCGGCCTGCAGACCTTCGACCTGCGCACCACCATCCATGCGGTGACGGCGGTCGAGTCCGCGCTGCTCGATCTGCTGGGCCAGCACCTGGAGGTGCCGGTGGCGGCGTTGCTCGGCGAAGGCCAGCAGCGCGACGCGGTCGAGATGCTGGGCTACCTGTTTTTTGTCGGCGACAAGGCCCGAACCAAGCTGCCTTACGCCAGCGAGCCGGATGCGACGGATGCCTGGTCGCGGGTGCGCCATGAAGAAGCCGTCACGCCGCAAGCCATCGTGCGCCAGGCCGAGGCCGCGCATGCGAAGTACGGCTTCAACGACTTCAAACTCAAGGGCGGTGTGTTGCGCGGCGAGGAAGAAATCGAGGCGGTGAAGGCCTTGCATGCGCGCTTCCCCGAGGCGCGCGTCACGCTGGACCCGAACGGCGGCTGGCTGCTCAAGGACGCGATCCGTCTGATGCGCGACATGCGCGGTGTGGTGGCTTATGCCGAAGACCCCTGCGGCGCGGAAAACGGCTTCTCGGGCCGTGAGGTGATGGCCGAGTTCCGCCGCGCCACCGGGCTGCCGACCGCCACCAACATGGTCGCCACCGACTGGCGCCAGCTGAGCCACGCGCTGGCGCTGCAGTCGGTGGACATCCCGCTGGCTGACCCGCACTTCTGGACCATGGCTGGCTCGGTGCGCGTGGCGCAGACCTGCCGCGACTGGGGCCTGACCTGGGGCTCGCACTCGAACAACCACTTCGACGTGTCGCTGGCGATGTTCACGCAGGTCGGCGCGGCCGCGCCGGGCCGCGTCACGGCCATCGACACGCACTGGATCTGGCAGGACGGCCAGCGCCTGACCAAAGAGCCTCTGAAGATCGAGGGCGGGCTGGTGCAGGTGCCGAAAAAGCCGGGGCTGGGGGTCGAGCTCGACATGGTGGAGGTCGAGAAGGCGCACCAGCTCTACAAGCAGCACGGCCTGGGGTCGCGCGACGATGCGGTGGCCATGCAGTGCCTGATTCCGGGGTGGAAGTTTGACCCCAAACGGCCGGCGATGGACCGGTGAGGGCCCCAGTCAGCTCGGCGGCCTCCAGATGTTGAAGAAAACAGGCCCCAGCCCTTGATCGACGGGCGTGAACAGCTATAAATTCAGTAGCAATCTGCGCTGCGGCCTATGTTCTCGGCCCCAGCCGGATCACATCGCCGTCATCCGGCCGGGAGACGGGCCGCCCAGTGGCGCATCTTTTCGGGGAGCCGCAGCCGGGTGGGATGGAACTTCGCCAGCGCTTCGGGGCCGGGCGTGTCGGGCCTGACGTTGCAGCGCCGGACGGACGCGATGCGGGTGGTTGGACCGCAGGGCAGTCTCAGAGCATTTCTTCGGGCGCCAACGGCCCGATCAGCTTGAGCATCAGCTTGAGCCCCAGGCTGGCATCCGGCTCGGTCCTGGCGTCTTTCAGTGAAGAGCCCTGCGGTGCGCGCCAGACCAGCTGGCCATCCTGCAGCTCGACCTTGTAGGCGGCCCGTGCCAAGGCCGGTTCGATCAGGCGTGTGGTGTCGCCGGCGAGTTTGCGGCTGCTGATCACCAGCGCCACCTCGGTGTTCTGCAACTGCGAGCGCAGGTCCAGGTTCATCGAGCCGACCACCAGCAGGCGATTGTCCAGCACCACGATCTTGGAGTGCAGGCTGGCGCGCGAACCACCGGCCGAGCCGGCGCTGCCGAGGGCGCGGAAACTGGTGAGCGTGCCTTCGTGCTCGGCGCGCATTTCGTACATCTCGATGCCCAGGGCCAGCAGGTCTTTGCGGTAGCGGGCGTACCCCACATGCGCGGCCGGTGCGTCGTTGGACGCCAGGGAGTTGGTCAACACGCGGATACGCACGCCTTTCGCCCGGATCGCGGCAAGCTGCCCCATCATGCGTTGACCCGGCACAAAGTAGGGCGTGACGATCAGCAGGTCGCTTTGGGCCTGCGACATCAGTTGCAGCAGGCCATCGACGGTGGTGTCCTGCGCCTGCTCCACCGCATCGGCATCGGCGGCAATTTTGGACGGCTTATCGACCAGCAGCACCGACGGCGCCCAGGTCCATTCGAGCAGCGCGAGGTTGGTGCTGTCCGGCAGGGGCTCGATCACGTTGACCGTACCGTCGGGCGCGGTGGTGCTGCGCACGCCGGCGGCAGGGCTCGTGTTGGCAGCAGCTGGCTGGACGGCGGAACCGTCGGCGGCCAGCGCCACCGGGGCAACCGGCTGGGGCGCACCCGCTTGTGCGGGCTCGGGCTTGATCTTCGTGATCTCTTCCCGGGTCATCAGCGACTGCACCGGGTAGGCCAGCGGGTTGTTCCAGTACTGATCGAAGCTGAGCGAGAGCTCGCGCACAATACGGCCGGCGGCCAGCACATCGGCGTCGATAAAGTTGGTGCCCTCGCCCTGGCCGAAATAGGTTTCGCCCAGATTGCGCCCGCCGGCGATGGCAATGGCGTTGTCGGCGACGAAGATCTTGTTGTGCATCCGCCGCTGGAGGCGATCAATGTCTTTCAGCGATGCCAGAATGCGGAAAAACATCGAGCTGCGCGGGCCCGGCAGCGGATTGAACAAGCGAAGCTCAATATTTTTTTCAAAAGCCAGCTTCAGCACATGGGCGTTTTTGCCCACGGTGTTGAAGTCGTCCAGCAGGATGCGGATGCGCACGCCACGGCTGGCGGCGGCGCGCAGGGCGTCGAACATACGCTCCGTGGTTTCGTCGGCAAAGATGGCGTAGTACTGGATGTCCAGCGTCTTCTGCGCTGCGTTGATCAGGGCCATGCGGCTGGTAAAGGCCAGCTCGGCACTGTTGACCAGCGCAAAACCGGAGTCGTTGCGCGTGCCTGCCTTGGCGGCGCGGGCCTGCACGGCACGGCCCAGTGCCGTGTCGGCCGGCGTGGCCAGTGCAAATGAAACAGGCCTGTCCACTTCGCTAGGCAAGGAGGCGCAGCCGGTGGCCAGCGAGGCACCAAGCACCAGTGCCAGCCAGCGCCAGGCTGAGCCAGGCGGGGAAACAAAGGACATGGATGGATTTTGCATGCGTGAAGCGAGCTTTTGCGATGCACCACTTTAGCGTAAGCTGCGGTCTCAAAGCGCGCCGAAACGCCCGGTTTCGACGCGAGATTTTGTAGGCACTTTGCTCGACAGCGCTGGCCGAAAGGCCTCTCGGAATTCTTGCAGCCTTCTCAGGCAGACAGCGTTTCCCAGCGCTGCAGCGCGTCCATCAGCTCTTCCTCCATCTTGCTGTTGCGGGCGTTCAGTTCGGCTGCGCGTTTGGCATTGCTCGTGTACAGCGTGCCGTCGAACAGCTCCTGCGCGATGGCTTTTTGCTGCGATTCGAGCTGCTGGATCAGCGTCGGCAGGCCGTCGAGCTCACGCTGCTCCTTGTAGCTCAGTTTCTTTTTTGATAGCGGCGCTCGCTCGTCCTTGCTGGGCTGGGGGGTGTTTTTGCCCGCAACTTTGGTGTTGGCCGCAGGCGCAGCGGGCTTGCCGGCACCGGTGATCTGCGCCGCGCGTTTGGACTGCGTGATCCAGTCCGTCACGCCGCCCTCGTACTCGCGCCAGAAGCCCGGGTTCTCGGGCGTGCCTTCATAAGCGATCGTGCTGGTGACCACGTTGTCGAGGAAGCGCCGGTCGTGGCTGACCAAAAACACCGTTCCTTCGTAGTTTTGCAGCAGGTCTTCCAGCAGCTCCAGCGTGTCGATGTCCAGGTCGTTGGTCGGCTCGTCGAGCACCAGCACGTTGGCGGGGCGCGCAAACAGCCGCGCCAGCAGCAGGCGGTTGCGCTCGCCGCCCGACAGCGTGCGTACCGGCGAGTTGGCCCGCGCCGGCGAGAACAGAAAGTCGGTCAGATAGCTCTTGACGTGTTTTTTCTGGCCATTGATCTCGACCCACTCGCTGCCGGGGCTGATGAAGTCTTCCAATGTGGCGTCCAGGTCCAGGCTGTCGCGCATCTGGTCGAAGTAGGCCACCTGCAGATTGGCGCCCTGGCGGATCTTGCCGGGCGGCACGGTCACATCGGGCTGCAGCTCGCCCAGGATCAGCTTGAGCAGCGTGGTTTTGCCGGCGCCATTCGGGCCCAGCAGGCCGACCTTGTCGCCGCGCAGCAAGGTGCCGCTGAATTTGTTGACGATGATTTTTTCGCTGCCGGGATGGCCGAAGCTCTTGCTCACGTCGGTGAGCTCGGCGACGATCTTGCCGCTTTTCTCGCCGCTGGAGACATCGAGGTTGACCCGGCCCACCGCGTCACGCCGGGCGGCGCGGTTGTCGCGCAGGGCTTCAAGCCGGCCGATGCGGGCCACGCTGCGGGTGCGGCGCGCTTCCACGCCCTTGCGTATCCACACCTCCTCTTGCGCCAGCAGCTTGTCGGCTTTGGCGAAGATCACGGCTTCCTGGGCCATCTGCTCTTCCTTCTGGACAAGATACTGGGCAAAGTTACCCGGATAAGTCAGCAGCTTGCCGCGGTCCAGCTCGACAATCGCGGTGGCGACCTGGTCCAGAAAGGCCCGGTCATGGGTGATGGCGATGATGCTGCCGTTGAAATTGACCAGCAGTTCCTCCAGCCAGGCGATCGAATCGAGGTCCAGATGGTTGGTCGGCTCATCCAGCAGCAGCACATCGGGTCTGGCGACCAGCGCCTGGGCCAGTGCGACCCGTTTTTTGGTGCCGCCCGAGAGTGAACCAACGATGGCATCCTTGTCCAGGTGCAGACGATGCAGGGTTTCCTCGACGCGCTGCTCCCAGTTCCAGCCATCGAGCGCCTCGATCTCCGACTGCAGGGCGTCCAGGTCGGTGTGCTCGTCGGCCGCCAGGTATTGCTCAACCACATGCCGGGTCCTTGCCAGTCCTGCGCTGGCAGCTATGAAAACAGTAGCATGCGGGTCCAGGCTGGGCTCTTGCGGCACGTAGGCGATGCGCAGGTTCTGCTGCAGCTGCAAGGTGCCGTCGTCGGGTTTTTCCAACCCGGCCAGGATTTTAAGCAAGGAGGACTTGCCGGTGCCGTTGCGGCCGATCAGACCAAGGCGCTGGTTGGTTTCAAGGGAGAAATCTGCGTGGTCCAGCAGTGCGACGTGCCCAAAAGCGAGTTGAGCGTCAAGAAGTGTAATTAGTGCCATGTTGTCAGGGATTATCCGGGTGCGACGTTTCGCATGCTGGTTTTCGGGCTATTTCGGACGGTTGCGCGCCGCAGCCGCTCGCTATAGTTAGGTCGGCATCAGCGCTGGACCCCCATCCCGGCAAAGCTGATGACACGGGGGCATGGTTTATGGAATTGCAAATCAATGGAAAGCCCGTGCAGGTCGATGCCGACCCCGCCATGCCCCTGCTGTGGGTGCTGCGCGACCTGCTCAATATGACAGGCACCAAGTTCGGCTGCGGCGTAGCTGTCTGCGGCGCCTGCACCGTGCGGGTAGACGGGCAGGCGGTGCGCTCCTGCGTGACGCCGGCGGCGACGCTGGTGGGCAAACGTATTCAGACCATAGAAGCGCTGGGCACGCCCGGCAAGCCGCATGCCCTCCAGCTGGCCTGGATTGTCGAGCAGGTGCCGCAATGCGGCTACTGCCAGTCCGGCATGTTGATGGCCGCCGCAGCCCTGCTCGAAAAGACGCCCAAACCGACGGATGCCGACATTGATGCCGCGATGACCAATATTTGCCGTTGCGGGACTTACCAGCGAATCCGGGTGGCGATCAAACGCGCGGCTGGCTTCCCGCCCGGCGGGCCCGTGAAGAAGCGGGCATGAAAAGAAGGACCTGGCTGTTCAGCGCGGCGGGGGCGACCGGGGCGCTCATCGTGGGCTGGGGCTTGCTGCCGCCGCGTTCGCGCACCGGCTCCGGACGGATCTGGCCGCCGGCCGTCGGCGAGGTCGCGCTCAACGGCTGGATCAAGATCCTGGCCGATGGTGCGGTGGTACTTGCCATGCCGCGCAGCGAAATGGGTCAGGGTGTGTTTACAGCGCTGCCCATGCTGGTGGCTGAAGAGCTGGATGTCGCCCTGGACCGCGTTTATATAGCGCAGGCGGGGGCGGACACCATTTTCGGCAACGTGGCCATGCTGGTGGCCAATTTGCCGTTTCATCCGCAGGCGCTGGAACAGCGACCAGCCGTGGTCAGGGCCGGTGAATGGGTGGTCAGCAAGGTCGCGCGCGAGTTGGGCATCAACGCCACCGGCGGCTCCAGCAGCGTGGCGGACGCCTGGACCGCGCTGCGCCTGGCAGCGGCCACGGCACGCGCTTCCTTGTTAGGGGCGGCATCGCTGCAGTGGCGCTTGCCGGTGGCCGAGCTGACGGTTAACGATGGCGTGGTGTCCCATCCTTCGGGGAAATCCGCCCACTACGGCGAACTGGCCCGGTTTGCCGCCGCCACCCCGCCGGGCACGGTCACGCTCAAGGAGCGCAAGGACTGGAAGGTGATCGGCCAAAGCGCTCCGCGCCGGGACATCCCGGCCAAAGTCAACGGCACGGCGCGGTTTGGGCTGGACGTGCGCCTGCCCGGCATGCTCTACGCCGCCATTCGTCTGTGCCCGATGCTGGGCGGCTCGCCGGGCGCGCTCAATGCCAATGCGGCGCTGGCCATGCCGGGCGTGGAGCGCCTGGTGCGCCTGCCAGCCTATGCCGGTTCCAGCGCCGGTTTTGCCGTGGTCGGCAAAAGCTGGTGGCAGGCCCAGCAGGCGGCGCTGGCCGTGCCGGTGGACTGGCACCAGCGCCCGGCCGGTGCTCTCGACTCGCACCGGATCGAGCGCGAACTGGAGGCCGCCCTCCAAAGCGAAGAAGGCTTTACTTTCCATAGCCAGGGCGAGATCGATCAGGCCGAAACTCATGCCTCCCGCCAGTTAGAGGCTGTGTACCGCGCGCCCTACCTGGCGCACGCGGCGCTGGAGCCGATGAACTGCACCGCGCAGGTCAAGGGCGGCAAGGTGTTTCTCTGGGTGCCTACGCAGGTGCCGCAGATGGGCGCCGCGATTGCCGCCCGTATTGCGGGGGTGGGTGTGGAGGACGTGAGTGTCACGGTGACTCTGCTCGGTGGTGGGTTTGGCCGTCGGCTGGAGGTGGATTACGTTGCCCAGGCGGTCAGGGTGGCGATGGACTGTGGCGGCCGACCGGTGCAACTGATCTGGTCGCGGGAAGAGGACATGACGCATGATTTTTACCGACCCATGCACGTTGCGGTGCTGCGCGCCACCGTGGATGCGCAGGGGCAGTGGAGTAGCTTGCGCATCAAATCCGCCGGCGACGCCATCAGCCCGCGCTGGATGGAGCGCGGCATCCCGTTGCTGGCCGGGCCGGTCGATCTGCCCGACAAAACAACGGTCGGGGGCTTGTTCGACCTGCCCTACGGCTTTGCCAGCCAGCACATGTCTCACGTGGCGACCCGCAAAGGGGTGCCGGTGGGTTTCTGGCGCTCGGTCGGGCATTCCCACAACGCTTTCTTCTCTGAGAGCTTCATGGATGAGTTGGCGTTTGAGACCCGGCAGGACCCCCTGGCCCTGCGGCGTCAACTGCTGAAAGACCAGCCGCGCTACCTGGCGGTGCTGGATCTGGCAGCGAGCCAGGCCGGATGGGGGGGGGAATTGCCGGCGGGCCGGGCCAGAGGCATTGCTTTGCATGAATCGTTTGGCTCCATCGTGGCGCAGGTGGCGGAGGTGTCCCTGCTGGATGGCCGGATACGTGTACATAGAGTGGTCTGCGCGATTGATTGCGGCACCGTGGTCAATCCCGGCATCGTTGCCCAGCAGATGGAAGGCTCGGTGGTGTTCGCCTTGACCGCCGCGCTGTACGGCAAGGTGGACATTCATGCGGGCGTCGTTCAGCAGAAAAATTTCCCTGATTACCCGATGCTCCTGCTTGCGCAAACCCCCGTGGTCGCGACCCATATCGTTCCCAGTACCCGGCCGCCAGGCGGGGTGGGCGAACCGGGGGTGCCGCCGCTAGCGCCGGCCGTTGCAAACGCCTTGTTTGCGCTGACCGCCAAGCGTCTTAGAGCGCTGCCATTGGTGCTCTGAACGCTGCCGGCAACGCGTGCGGCTGGTAGCCGCAAAAAACTTTTCACTTCCGCGCTTTGTAGAGCTCTAAAAGCCGTGCTATAGTGGAAGGCTCAGCTGATGAATGAGCTCTTGAACTAGATCGTGGCATCAGCCGGAAAAGGCCTTGGAGAGAAAGCAAATTTTTTGAATTTGTTTTGACTGGGATGAAAAAACCGGTATAGAATCCAAGGCTCGACTGATCACAGTCGAGAGACTCCAAAGCGAGTCGGCAGCGCGAAAGTTTGGCTTCATCCAAGGATGAGATCGCAACTTTGAAGCCGCCGGCAAGCGGGCAAAAATTAAATTTTTTGTTGACCGAAATGAAAAAAACGGTATATAATTCGAGGCTCCGCTGATTGTGGCAAACAAACTTCCTACGAAGTTCTTCTGAAAAGAAAGTTTGCCGGCGAATCGAGAAAGCCCTTTGGGTTGACAAGCGTTTAGAAAACGTACGATAATCGCGGGCTAAGCTGATTACAGCTAACGACGAAGGCAGGGCAGCGAAAGCAGCTAGGTCAGCAGTCAGGATCATTAAAAATTTACAGCCGATAAGTATGGGCGTTTGAAGGCGATTGCCAGGCAAAGTTAACGAAAGTTAATCAGCCAGGTCTTCTGACCTTAAACGCTCATAGAGATAGAAAAAGTGAAATCGTCAAGATTTCTCTTCAATTCCGTTTTTATGAGTTTCTTCCCGCAGTCAAATGCGGGGAGTTGAAAATTATTGCAGTGATTAAACTAAAGAGTTTGATCCTGGCTCAGATTGAACGCTGGCGGCATGCCTTACACATGCAAGTCGAACGGTAGAGTAGCAATACTCGAGAGTGGCGAACGGGTGA
>Ga0105046_10015981_pt1 | contig 11529 bp, 8 predicted proteins | sample MAT03_FD_78385 | JGI IMG/M metagenome (GOLD analysis project Ga0105046, IMG submission 78385) | Freshwater microbial communities from Lake Fryxell liftoff mats and glacier meltwater in Antarctica - MAT-03 (megahit assembly) | ecosystem: Environmental > Aquatic > Freshwater > Ice > Liftoff...
AATACTATAACGTAAAAGCGTCAGGACTGCAAATGTTTGGTCTAAACTGTGTAGCAAAAGAATCAGGTTTATACTTGCTGACACAACATTCCATGTGAAAAAAAATAGCCGCCAAAGCCTCCAAAACATTTGATTTGCCACTTCCATTTAAACCAGCAAAGCAGAAAGGGCTAAAGGATTCCATCGCTTTGATTCCTTTATTGTCCAAACTATGAAACTCAACCTTGAAGCCTGCATGCAGGCTTCTAAATTGTTTTTCTTTTGGCAAATCACCTATTTCTAATTTGAGTAACTTCATTTTAATGCCAGTTTTAAACTTTTACTTTTAGCATCGTATTTCTGAATAACTTTTGGCTCTTTTTTTACGGTCATTAATTGAAAAGCACCATGTTTTGCTTTATCGTACAAATCTTTTTCCTTGAATTCTTGGTTGTTCAATTTATCTATTAATCTTTTTAGATATTTTGGGTTACTTTCAATTTTTGATAAATTATTTGACTTTTCAAGCAAATTAATTTCCTTTATTAAAACGTCCAATTCAAAGTCTATATTCAAGCTTAAATCGGCTCCAAGATTTATGTTACCTGCAGAAGTGTCTGCGTCCTTAAAATTAATGGTACCATTAAATGCTTTTTGAAGCAATGATCCTAATAGGTTTTCTAATTCCCTTTTTGAATTTGATAGTTGTTCAAAAGCCCTTCTGTTTTTTAAATAAATTTTTTCAAATGTATTTTGTAGGTCTATTGGAGTTGCTTTTAATTTTAACTTCTTAATAAGGCCTAGATTAAATCCGTCCATAATTGCACCTCTACTTTTTGATTTCATTTGATATGCAACAAATGGATTTGAATGAATAGAATAAGCCAAATAGTAAGGATTACACTTTGTCTCATCCAGAGTTATAGCAGCTAAATGCTTCGTATTAATTGCTTTTCCTATATTTTTTGGTATTACAGCGGACCTACCAACTGTACCCATTATTGTAATTATAACGTCACGAGGATATACAGTATATTGCTTAAAATTTTCATATTTGGCTAGAGTTAGAAATCGCTTCTTCCCCCATTTGAAAACATTATCCACTGCATTGTCTATCCCAAGTACTGCTACTTCACCTGATTCATCAAACTCTTCGTGCTTTAGACTACTCCCAAATGGACCTGTCCTCATGCTACCCTTTTTAGATTTAGCTAAGGATTGTACTTCAATTTCCGCCCAACTGTCGAAGAAAGGATTTTGCTTCCCAAACATTTTAATAAAAGCAGATTTTAGAAGTTCATCCAATAATTCTATATTCTCTTCTCTTCTCCTTATTAATGAACTAGCTTTATCAAGAATCGCAACAATTTTATTTTGTGTTTCAATTGGTAAAATCGGAATGTCTAAATTCTCAATATATTTTTTTGAAATATGCTTTAAGCCAGCTCCTTTAAAACCTCTTTCAAGAAGATGTATGTTTCCAAATAAATAATAGTAAACATACTTGGTTTTAATTTCCTTGTTAGTGGTAATTGCAACTACGCAATCTGTAGATGTTGAAAATGGTTGGTCTTCAAAATGAATACTTGCAAGCCCGCCAGTGCCAAAGATTAACGCTTCATCAAAATGTTGTTCTCTGTCAATCCATTTGGTAAGTTTTGGACTTGAAGTATAAAACGGAAATCGCCCTTTATCTAAGCCATCACCAGCTTTGATATTTGATTTTTGACCAAACCAAAAAAGGTCTTTAAATTTTTCAGTTTTCATCCTATCAAACTATTTAATTCTTCCATGTCCTTTAAAATTTCTTTTTCTAGTTTCATCAACTTAGCCAAAATTTCTTTGGGTGGTTCATAAGTTTGTTCTACATATTCATACTCTTTGTAACGGTTAAAACTTAGGTCTAAATCGTTTTCTTGAATTTCGGCAATCGGCACAAAGAAATGTGATTTACGGTCTTTGGTTTTAGTCTTATAGCGTTGGTCAAGAGCTTCTTTGGTTTCGGGTAATGGAAAGTCTTTCAATCTTCTGCGGTTATCATCTAAAGAATAACCATCGCTTTGTAATTCATAAAACCAAACTTTTTCGGTATGCCATTTTTTGCTTTTATCTTCCACTTTTGTAAAAACTAAAATAGCTGTCTTTACTCCAGTGTAAGGCTTAAATGCACCACTTGGCAAAGAAATAACTGCTTCTAGTTGATTGTCTTTTAAAATGATTTCTCTGGTTTGTTTTTGAGCATTACTACTACCAAATAAAACGCCTTCGGGAATAATTACTGCTGCTTTGCCACCAATGCGAAGCATGGATGATATTCTGTCCAAGAATAACAATTCACTAGATGGACTTTCAATTCTCAAACTTGTATTTACATCGCCTCTGTCTATTTTGCCTGTAAACGGTGGGTTTGCAAGCACTATATCGTATTGTCCAGCTTCGTTGTAGGATTTACTTAATGAATCTTGGTAATCAATTTTTGGGTTATCAATGCCATGCATCATTAGGTTCATCAGTCCCAAACGAACCATTGTCACATCTATATCGAAACCATAAAAACTTTCATCCAATACCTTTTTAATTTTCGCATCAATGAAGGAAGAGTAAGTAGCCATTTCAAAACCATCTTCATCTTTCTCTAATTTCTTTTTGTCCTTCTTGCGAACTAAGTCAGTCAAAATATATTGATAAGCACCCAACAAGAAACCTGCTGTACCACAAGCAGGATCAGCAATTTTATGTCCTAATTGTGGCTCCACCAATTCAGCCATTAATTTAATAATGTGTCTAGGAGTTCTGAACTGTCCGTTTTTTCCAGCCTGTGCAATTTCACTCAACAACATTTCATACACATCGCCTTGTATGTCTTGGAATGTATGTCCACCATCACTAGCATCTTTTTCTATTTCAATAAATATTTCTTCAATCTTATTAATAGCTTCAAAAAGCAAAGTCGGTTTCTCAATAATGAAAACTGCATTTGACATGTGTTTAGTAAATGGCGAAGTATCACCATTCAATGTTTTTATAAATGGAAAAACATTATAGCGAACATGCTCCAACATTTTATCAGTTGGTGTAATACGTTTAAATTTGTTCCAACGAAGTTCTTGTTTTGAAACTGGCTTTTTGGCTTCCTTTAAAGCGGCTTCAATTTTCTTGGCATCTTCTTTACTTGTTTTATCAGTAATCTGATAAAGTGATTCATCCACATAAGGAACAAATGTTCCTCCAAATCTTTTCGATTGGTATTTTTCCTTTAAAAATGCAGCATCATTTTCAAATTTTATTTCCATGTCGTCTAACCTTTTCATGAATAGCAAATAGGTAATTTGCTCAATTGCAGTTAAAGGATTAGCAATACCACCACTCCAAAGGGTATTCCAAAGGCTGTTAATTAATGCTTTAAGTATCGGATTGTTTTGTAACATAATTTATGCTGCTATTAATTTTTCGGTGAATAGTAAAATTTCGTCAATCTCCGCTGGACTAAAAACGCCCCTAATACCTTGCGGATGAATTAAGGTAAAAGGTGATTCAATAAGGTTTCGCTTTTGTAACTCGCCTTTTTCTAAAATGAAATTGCGAAGCAAATCCATGAATTGTAATTGTCTGCTCGATAAATAACTGTGCTTGGCTATAAAATCGTCAAATGCTTCAGAAACAGTTTCGTTGAAAGATTCTAAAGTTTCAATTCCTAAAATGTGTTTAATGAATTGCACAAATTGGGCTTTGCGATGATTGTAAACCCTACGAAGCAAATCAATTGTTATATGTGGATGTTCGTTGTGTAACTCTTCTGCTAATTGCTCTGCTTCGGTTGCTGTAATTTCTTTGCCTTCTTTTAGTTTTTGTAAAAGTGGATTACTTGAAACCAATTCATTTACTTTCTGCTCAACCAATTCTCTATATTTTGCAATGCTCAACGCTTCGTGTTGAGGACCAAACTCAACATATTCTTTTTCGCTTACCAAATCTTTGAAATTGAATTTAGCAGGGCCAAGCGGCAGAATGGCTTCTCTAAATCGCATTAACGGTGCAATCTTTAAAATCAACTCGTCAAATTTATCTTCTGTAACTGTTGACCAGAAATGATTGGTTTGGCTTTGTCGAATTAGTTCTCCTTCTTTTGCAATGATATTTACAGACAAAGGCAATTCTGCAATTTCCTCTATGATGCTATCTTTTAGTGTTTCAAACTTTTCCTTTTCATCAGCAAGTTTTGCAAGCGAAACTTCAACAATGTCTTTTTCAAATCGCATCGCTTTGAAATCTGTATCAGAAACGGTTCTGAACAATGGTTTTACAACTGCCTTTAAAAATTCGATTTTGTCAACCGATAAGTGATTCCAAAAGTTTTCATCTTCTAACCTTTGCAATTCATGTTTAGCATCAAGTATCACAATTGAGTTTTGAGGAAGTGTTGAAATTTGCTTTCTTAATTTCTCAATTTCATTTTTTGTTATTTCAGGTTCGTGTAGTTCAATTGCTTTTTCAATTTTATCTAATCGAACACCGAATAGCCGAACAGGCAAAGGAATTTGACCTTTTAGTTCTTTTCCTCTAGGATTCAATTTGAAATATTCAAAGTTGTCCCAACAGTCTAAAATCAGGAAGCCATCTTTTTCGGTACACCAAGGTTTGATTTTTTCAGGTTCCAGCAGTCGGGTTCCTCTTCCAATCATCTGCCAAAACTTAGTATAACTGTAAACGGGTTTTGCAAAAACTAGATTTACCAATTCTCTTACATCAATACCAGTGTCCAACATATCTACACTCAAAGCAATGCGTGGCATATCGTTATTGACAAATTGGTCAAGCAAGCCACCTTTTCCATAAACTCTTGGGTCTTCGCTTACCAAAACTTTTGCTAATTCTCCTTTATACTCTGGATACAAAGAATCGAATATTTCTTCCATGCGTCTTGCATGTGCTTTGGTTGCACAAAAGAAAATAGTTTTGCCGGGTAAAACACCATTGGCATCTTTTATACTTTCTTCCATGAACTCACGAACTATCAAAGCATTTGTTCCCCGATTGATTACTTTCTTTTCGAGTTCGGTGCCTTCATAATTTATTTCTTCAATTTCTTTTCCTTCAAGTATTAAGTTCTTCTGGTCTTCTAGTGCAATTGTCCTTTTACTTATTCCTTCCGTTTGAAACTTGGTTTTAATTTTCATCACCTGAAAATTGCACAAGTAGGGTGGAATGTGATTCACTGCTTCGTCATATGAGTAAGCATAAGTAGGAACTCCATCTTCGGTTTCAAAAAGTTGAAATGTATTGTGGTCGATTACATCGGTTGGCGTGGCTGTCAAGCCAAGCGTAATGGTATTGAAGTAATCTAAAACTTCTTGATAAGTATTATAAATGCTTCGGTGGCTTTCATCCACAACTACCAAGTCAAAGAAATGTGGGCTTAATGATTTTTCTTCATTGCGAATTACATTCAACATTGTTGGATATGTGGAAACATAAATTCTTCTGTCCTTTACAATTTCCTTTTCACCTTGCTTAGGCCATCTTGGCTCATTTGGTAAATGCTCTTTGAAGGCATCAAGGGTTTGGTCACGTAAGGCAATTCTGTCAACTAAAAATAAAACTCTTTCAGCCCAACCAGTTCTCATTAATGCATCAACCAAAGCAATACAAGTACGGGTTTTACCCGTTCCTGTAGCCATAACTAAAAGGAATCTTCGTTTTCTTTTTTCAACGGCTTCTAAAACTGCACGTATTGCACCAATCTGATAATCTCTTCCTGCAATTTTTGTATTAATAAATTCGCCTGAAAGCGATTTTCTTTTTTGCCTTATGTATGTGTAGCGTTCAAGGTCGTCAAGAGTAGGAAAACCGTAAACCTTTTTTGGTGGGTAGTTATCTAAATCCCAAAAGAAAATATCATGTCCGTTTGTGTAAAAGCAGAAAGGGAGTTCTCCGCCAAATTGTTTTTGAATATTGAAGCAGTATTGTTTTGCTTGTTCCTTTCCAATATTTGCATCAACTGTTGATTTTTTAGCTTCAACAACCGCTAAAGGTTTTCCGTCTTTTGCTAATAGAACATAGTCGCTAAATTGTCTGGCAGCGTATGGTGTAGCTGCTTCTTGAACCATGTTTGAATCTACTATAATATCAAACTCTTCAATTACTTGAGTACGGTCGCCAACATTCCAACCTGCTTGTTTCAAGCGGTCGTCAATGATTTCTTTCCGTGTCAGTTTCTCGTTCTTCAAAGTCGTTATGCAATTATTGAATTATAGCTTGTCAAAATAAGTAAAAAAATGTTTGTTCTTGGCACAAATGTCATACGTTGCGTTAGGAGATTTGGCTCTTTTACTTTTGCCGAAGCGTAGGCTTCGTGTGTCGGGGCAAAAGTAAATGTACCAAATGTGCGGCTGGCTAAAATTGAATTAAAAAAAATGTACGTTGGGGGAAATAAAAAATACGGAAGGGTCGGCAGTGAGTGTTGGCTCAGTTGCTGTCCAGTTGCAATATGTTCTGTATGTTGTTCACCTCTCAAAATTAGCGTTTCTGTTTATGTTTAAATTCGTCCGTTTGTTCGTTGTTGTGTCGTCTGTTAGGCTTGCTTGTAACTTGTTTATATGCGCTACCCAACATTGCCTATCCCTCCAAAATCAGGGGCATATGCGCTATCGCGTAGCGTATTATATTTATATCTCAAGTTCATTTAACGGGCTTGGTTTGTTTTTAATTTAATTTAAAGTCAGCCATGCATTCCAGCATCTAAAACAACCATTCAACAACAAATTCCCTTAACTTCAACTCCATCCATTTCCTCTCAAATATAAAAACCTCAGTCCTCATCTCAAAACTTTTACTGCAGATTCACCGAAAACCGTTAACGACCAGTATGTCACAATATAAAACCTGGACAGCAAAATCTATATAGATATCAGTAACAATTTTACACTATTTGTGCCATTTACCTTGTCACAATTATGTTGAGGACTCATTTTATATACATGCTAAATTGTATCCGCTTAACGACTGGTTCCAGCTAACTTGAAACCGTTTAATAACTCGATTTTTTACACAACCTAATCAATAGTTTAAAGGAAACTTACCGTTATTTAGGCTCATTTAAACCCAAAAAAAAGGCTCTATTTGTTTCCCAACAAATAAAGCCTTTTGTAAATTAAGCAGTTATGTTATCGCGTAGCGTAAAGTATTTCTTTAACTACTTTAATTACTTTGGCTGGATCTGGTAAATAAGCATTTACAAGATTTGGCGCATAATGCATGTTTGTGTCTGCACCATTAACTCTGCGAACGGGAGCATCAAGGTAATCGAACGCATCTTTTTGCAATTGGTAGGCAATTTCTGAACTGATGCCGCCAAATGGCCAACTTTCATCAACAACAACTATTCTATTCGTCTTTTTAACTGATTCAACAATTGTTTGAATATCGAGTGGGCGAATAGTGCGCAAGTCAATTACCTCTGCACTAATATTATCCTTTTCTAATTCTTCGGCTGCTTTTAATGCTACTTTCATCATTTTATTAAACGATACAATGGTAACATCTGTGCCATCACGTTTTACTTCGGCTTTGCCAATAGGAATATAGTATTCTTCTTCAGGCACAAAACCCATATCGCTATACATTACCTCGCTTTCCATAAATATAACTGGATCGTTGTCGAGTATGGCAGATTTTAACAAGCCTTTAGCATCGTATGGTGTTGAAGGAGAAATTACCTTTAAACCCGGAACATTGGCATACCAATTTTCGAACATTTGTGAATGTTGCGCACCTAATTGGCCGGCAGAACCTGTTGGTCCGCGGAAAACGATTGGGCAACTGAATTGACCTGCACTCATGGCAAGCATTTTAGCTGCTGAGTTCACAATTTGGTCGATTGGCAGTAAAGCAAAATTAAATGTCATAAACTCAATAATTGGGCGCAAACCATTCATCGCCGCACCAACGCCAATTCCCGCAAAACCAAGCTCAGCAATAGGTGTGTCGATTACACGCTTTTCACCAAACTCATCGAGCATGCCCTGGCTAACCTTATAAGCTCCATTGTAGACCGCAACTTCTTCACCCATAAGAAAAATATTGCTGTCTTTACGCATTTCTTCATTCATGGCCTCACGCAAAGCCTCACGGTATCTAATTTCTCGCATCGTATTACCTTAATTTCTTGCAAAAATAGGAAATGTTCGTTCATTACAACAACTGTAAAGTAAAATATCGCTGCAAATCAAGTGGCATAAGCTCGGTTACGATATTGCCAAGGTGTTTTTTTACTACATAATTAGAATCCGTATTTTTGCCGCTGAATCATGCTATTAAACAAGAAAATCGTGGTGGTATTGCCCGCCTATAACGCAGGGAAAACCCTTCCGCAAACGTTTGCTGAAATACCTATGGACATAGTGGACGAGGTAGTTTTAGTGGATGATGCTAGTAAAGACGATACCATTGCAGTTGCTAAAAGCATTGGTATTAAGCATATTATTGCGCATGAGCAAAACAAAGGTTATGGCGGAAATCAGAAGTCATGTTATAATAAGGCGCTCGATTTAGGTGCTGATATTGTTGTTATGCTTCACCCTGATTATCAATATACACCGAAGCTGATTACAAGCATGGTCAATATAATTGCTCAAGATCTTTATCCAGTAGTGTTGGCTTCACGCATTTTGGGCCGTGGGGCTTTAAAAGGGGGGATGCCACTTTATAAGTATTTTTTTAATAGATGCTTAACTTTTGCTCAAAATGTATTAATGCGACAAAAGTTATCAGAATATCATACTGGTTACCGCGCATTTTCGAGTGAGGTGTTACGAAATATTAATTACAAAGCGAATTCCGACGACTTCGTTTTTGATAATCAGATGCTCGCGCAAATATTTTTTAATGGATACGATATAGCAGAAGTAACTTGTCCAACAAAATATTTTGACGAAGCTTCATCCATTAATTTTAAACGCTCTGTAATTTACGGATTGGGCGTGTTGCGCACTTCATTTGAATATAGATTGCAAAAATGGGGATTAAGTAATTACGCTTACCTTAAAAAGCAATCCTGAATTATTATTTACGCATTTATATTTGCTGTTTGCCAATATCACGCAACTTTCTTTTTTTGAAAAACCGTGCGCAGCGATTGCTCGTGCCATTGTTTATTTTTAAATAGTGGCGTTATAATTATTCCGTAGTATAATAGGGTTCCAAATACAATTCCGCAAAGCGAACCTATCCAAACATCAATAAGAAAATGTTGGAACAGGTAAACCCTCGAAAGCGCTACCAAAAATGCGATTAAAAAAAACAGTATGGCATTTTTTTTATCTTTCATAAAGAAAGTAAACAATAACATCATGGTAAATGCTGCCGCTGCGTGACCAGACGGAAAGCTATGATTAGCATATAAATCTAATCCATCTACCCAATTTAAATCTTGCCCTTCAAATACGCGAGATGGACGGGGTTCGTCGTAAAACTTTTTCAATAGTGAAACAAAAAATGCTGCTGTAAATGACACCAAACTCATTAAAATGCCAAACCTGAATTTTACGAAAAATAAAAGGAAGCAAATTATGCTGATTAAAATACCGTCGCCTCCCCAAGTAATATATCGAAAAAAAACATCCAAAACCGGATTGTGTATGTCGTTAAGTGCAAGCGAAGCAGCTGCTCTGGTATTAATTGCAAGATAAATGCCTGTTAATACAAACCAAAAAAGCCAAACTTGGTAAAAGATTTTATTTTGTTGAAGCAGGTTTTTCATTTTTCTGTTTACGGATAAATAAATATTTCACTTTTAAAAATTGATTGTAATACCATTCACCATCAAAAATTGGTGCATCATTTTTTGCTTTAATTGTCAGCAATACGCTAAATGGCGCAACAATAAAAATAGATAACCACATGCCCAAAAAAGGAGTAAGTATCATTTGTTCAGCTAATTTTTCGCCAACAATATTCATGATATAATAAAAAATAAAAATAAATATCGACAATAATACTGGCAGTCCAAATCCACCTTTTCTAATAATAGAACCAAGCGGTGCACCAATAAAAACAAACAATAAACACGCCATAGAAAGTGTGAATTTGCGATGCCATTCAATTTTATGTTCTCTTATTTTAGTCTCCGTATTTTTTAAGCGTTGAACAACTTGGTTGCTATATCCTGCTAAGCTTCTGGTGGTTGTCATTCCTTTTTTAATAACGGCATATCGGTCGGTGAGTGGAATTTCATCTAAGAAAATAGTAGCCTTCGTAATAACTTTAATCGTATCGAACCGTACAGCGCTATCTCGACCCTGTATATAATTCATTTTCATAGACGGTACCAATGTTGAACGCTGTCGGTCGGTATAAATATCCAACGAATCGATAGCGTTTTCTAGTTGCTGAATATTCAACATTTTATAATGATTCTGATATAGTTCCTCGCTGGTATGCGTCATTTGAAATCCCGACAGGTCGATAGATTTTTCCCATTCCGAGAAATTCATGCGCATGTGCTCTCTCGATTTTTTGCTTCGGTCTGATGCTTCGAGTTCTTCGTATTGCTTTCCATTTTTTAACGTGAACAACAAACTCTGGTGGTCTGCCGTTGTTTGCATCTTTCCGCTTTCAGCAATTAATACATTATCGTTCGACTTGTCTAACTCTTCATAAATAGTTACTTCCTTAATGGTGATATTATCTTCACTCTTATCGCCAATAATAATTGAATAGCCTTCAATTTCGTTATAAAATTCGTTTGGTTTAATATTTAATGCTGGTTTTTGCTTGGTGATGTCAACCAGTGTAACAACAAATTTTAAATAAGCGGAGGGAAGTATATAATTATTAAAATAAAATGCGCCAACTGCAATAAAAACACCGATAACAATTGTGCTACGCATGAAAGTAAACATCGAAATGCCAGCACTTTTAAGGGCAGCTAATTCAAAACGTTCGCCTAAATTACCGTAAGTCATTATACATGCAAGTAGCACAGCAATTGGCAACGAAAGGGGAACCATGTTAGCGGAAGCATAAAAAAGTAATTTTGCTATTATCCACCATTCTAATCCTTTTCCTACAAGATCTTCAATATATTTCCAAAGAAATATCATCAAAAATATTACCAAAGCGATAAAAAATGAGATGAAGAAGGGTCCCAGAAATGATTTTATGATATATTTGTCAATCTTGTTCATATATGCCTAACCAACTTCATTTTAGTGATGCCGAAATTTCATTGTTGTATGATGCAGCATTATTTGAACGTAAACGAAAGGTAAACGAAAAAATTTTCTCCCATTTCGAAAACATCCGATTAAGCCTCAAAGATAGTTCTCTGCACAAACAATTTCCTTTTCCTGTTGGTGTTGATGTAATTGGCGGAAAAATTTCACAAGGCGAAAACTACCTTGGTTGCCCATGGGTAATGCTCGATTTTCCAAAAATGTTCAATAAAGATGCCATGTTTGCCTATAGAACTATGTTTTGGTATGGCCATTACTTAAGTGCATCGTTTTTGTGTTCGGGCGAAGCTGCCAACACTTTTTTGCCAAAATTGCTTTC
>Ga0105046_10015982_pt1 | contig 11529 bp, 11 predicted proteins | sample MAT03_FD_78385 | JGI IMG/M metagenome (GOLD analysis project Ga0105046, IMG submission 78385) | Freshwater microbial communities from Lake Fryxell liftoff mats and glacier meltwater in Antarctica - MAT-03 (megahit assembly) | ecosystem: Environmental > Aquatic > Freshwater > Ice > Liftoff...
CAGAAGCAATACGCTGGACGCTAAGACAAAGGCGAATCGAATATTCATTTTACAGCTCGATGGTGGTTGATAGGAGCGGGAGTATAACGAATCCCGGAGTGCAGCGCTGGTTCAACTGCTGTGGCATGGATATGTTTGCCGTGTCGCCTTGCAGCGAGACCGTGTCGCCTTGCGGCGAGACTTGTTTTCCGTGTCGCCTTGCGGCGAGACTTGTTTGCCGTGTCGCCTTGCGGCGAGACTAGTTTGCCGTGTCGCCTTGCGGCGAGACTTGTCTGCCGTGTCGCCTTGCAGCGAGACTTGATGCGCTATGCTCAGCGGCCCCGTCGTAGTGAGCATACTGAGCATGAAATTAGTCGTTTTTGCGGCCCTGATAGCGGCCCATGGACACGCGGCCGCCGTTGAGGCGCAAGCGGTCAAAGCGGTTGATGCGTTGGTATCAGCGATACAACCGATGGATGTCTTCAAACTTGAGTGGGCAAGCGCGCCTGCGATTTCGCCTGACGGCCAGAAAATTATCTTTGCCCGCAGCAGCTTGGACGTTATGACGGACGCGCGCCGCAGCGCGCTTTGGATTATGGATCGCAGCGGCGAAAACTTGGAGCCCTTGTCGAGCGGTGAGCGCAACGAGAATGCGCCGCAGTTTTCACCTGACGGCAAGCGTGTTGCATTTCAATCCGGCGGCCAAATTTTCATTCGCTTTGTGGATTCCGGCCGCGCCTTCCAGTTGACCTCGGAGACTCAAGGTGTCGATCAATTTGCTTTTTCACCCGATGGCAAATCGCTGGCATTTTCAATGCGCGTTCCGGCAGCGAAAACAAAAGCCGCTGAGTTACCTACTCCGCCCGAGGGTGCTCAATGGGCCAAGTCGGTGAGCGTAATTGACCGCTTGACCTACCGGGCTGATGGCGAGGGTATTTTCGCGCCATTTTTTACGCAGATATTCGTCGTGCCGGCGAATGGCGGTACGCCGCGTCAGGTCACAGCAGGCGATTTTAACTACGGCGGCTTTGCATTCGCAGATAGCGCCACCCTTATCATGTCGGGAAATCGCGAAGCGGACGCCGAATATCAGCCGCTGCAGAGTGATCTGTTTGAATTGAACATTCGCTCTGGCGCATTAAAGCGTCTAACCGATCGCATCGGCCCAGATGAAGAGCCTAGCGTCAGCCCGGACGGGCGCTATGTCGCTTACGTTGGTTTCACAGACCGCGAGCAGTTTTATCAAGTGCGTACGCTTTCCCTGCTGGATCGAAAGTCTGGCCTCAGCACAGTTTTGACTAAAGCCCTTGATCGCGATGTCGCTGTACCCAGTTTTGATGCCAGCGGCAAAACGATTTATTTTCAGTATGACGATCAAGGCCAGAGCAAAATTGGCAAGATTGCCCGAGATGGCGGCAAGGTTGTTAGCTTGGCGGCTGATTTCGGCGGTGCAGATATTGGCCGGCCCTATGGCGCAGGCAGCATGATGGTGGGGCGAACGGGGGATGTAGTTTACACCCAAGGAACGGCCCAGCGTCCTGCCGAGGTGGCGCTGATTGCGAAAAATTCGACGTCCAGTCGAACTTTGACAGATCTAAACTCCGACACGTCTATCGAGCGTAACGCGCGGCCTGTGGAGGAAATATGGACGAAGTCAAGCTTCGACCAACAGCCGATTCAAGCGTGGATTATGCGGCCACCCGGTTTTGATCCGGCGAAAAAGTATCCGCTACTTTTAGAAATTCACGGTGGCCCGGTAGCAAATTATGGCCCGCGTTTTGCATTCGAAACCCAGCTTTACGCGGCAAAGGGCTATATTGTTGTTTATGCAAATCCACGCGGCAGCAGCTCATACGGAGAAATATTCGGTAATTTGATTCACCACGATTATCCAAACCATGATTTCGACGATTTAATGAGCGTGACCGACGCGGTAATAGCCAAAGGTGGCGTGGATGAGCGCAATTTATTTGTGACCGGCGGCAGTGGCGGCGGCGTGCTGACCGCGTGGATCGTTGGTCATACGGACCGTTTTCGCGCTGCGGTGGTGGCAAAACCGGTGATCAATTGGATGAGTTTTGCACTGACCAGCGATGGCGGCGCGGTTTATTCGCGCTATTGGTTCCCTGGCGTACCGTGGGAGCACGCGGAACATTATCTAAAGCGCAGCCCGTTAATGTATGTCGGCAATGTCAAAACACCGACCATGTTAATTACCGGTGAAGCTGACAACCGCACGCCAATTTCCGAAACCGAGCAGTATTTCACCGCGTTGAAGTTAAGCAAAGTTCCGACCCAAATGGTGCGTATTCCGGGCGCCAGCCACACCATAAATGCGCGGCCAAGCAATTTATTAGCGCAAGTGCTCAATACCGTGGCCTGGTTCGAGCGGTTTCGAGTGTACTAATGCGTTTACATCACTTAGCGCGCGTCAGCGTGATTGTTCCGGACATTGAAGCTGCAATCACTGAGTATTGCGATGGCTTTAGCAACGCGCAGATCACAAATTTCGATATGCCTGAGGCGCGCGCGCTAGCCTTAGGCGCAGCCGCAATTGCGGGTGCGCGCGCAGCGTATATTGCGCAGTCCGTTTCAGCTGTTGGATTGGAGTTAATTGAGCAGCCAAATGCGCAACCAGCCTTGGAGCATCTGGGCTGGGCCGGGTTTGACTTCCATGGCAACTCGACTAGCGTGCGGGTCAATTGTCTGAACTGCGCCGTGTCTGCGGCGTTTTACTCAGGCCTCGGCGCCGATGATGTGCGCCAAATTGACGCCCAAACGCGCGTTATCCAGTTAAATAATTCGGCGCTGCGGTTTGCGTCAGGCAAAGCGGAATTGCCAGCGATGGACATAGCGAATTTGAGCCTTGGTATCTTGAGCGTGCAATTAGCGCGTCTTGGTTCGCGTGGGCAGGCCGGGCCAGTGCGCGTTTTGCGCGGCCCAGACGCCGAGTTAATTGAGTTGGTTTGAAGATACGCTAGTAGTTCGCGCTAAACTGCTGGTTCTATGACGATGCCTAGGTGAACGCAATGAATGAAGTCGCAGACCCAAGTAAAATTTCAGGGAAAGCTGCAAACGCCACTGATAAATTACGGCGCGAAGAATCGGCTGCTAAAAGTCTATTTTTCGGCGAAATCTTGGAAGAAAATTTATTTCCTTATCCAAAAATGAGCGCGCGCGACGCCGAGCTGTTGGGCGCTGTGGTGGATTCCATTGATGGTTTTTTGGATGCGCATACCAAGGAATTTAAGCACTGGGATCGTGATGCTGAGCAGCCTGCGCAGTTTATCCAGGGCCTGCGCGATATGGGCTTGTTTGGCCTGATTATTCCCGAAGAACACGGTGGCATGGCGCTTTCTAACGCGGGCTATGCGCGCGTGCTGCAGCAAACATCGCGGCACGATAGTTCAGTTTCTTTGACGATAGGGGCGCATAGTTCAATCGGTATGAAGGGTATTTTGCTGTGGGGCACCGAGGCGCAAAAGCAGCGCTACCTGCCGGAACTAGCGACTGGCGAGATGATTGCGGCATTCTGTTTAACCGAAGCGGGCGCAGGCTCGGACGCGGCCAGCATCAAAACCACGGCAAAAAAGAACGCCGATGGCAGTTGGACGCTCTCGGGTGAAAAAATCTGGATCACGAATGGTGGCATAGCCCAGGTTTTTACGGTTTTTGCGAAAACTGAAGAAGGCGATGGCAAAATGACCGCGTTCATCGTCGAGGCCGCATGGAAGGGCGTTAGCCATGGCCCGCACGAAGATAAAATGGGCATACGCGCCTCCAGCACGACGACAGTCGCTTTTAGCGATGTAATCGTGCCGCCAGAAAACGTGCTCGGGCCCGAAGGCAAGGGTTTCAAAGTCGCGATGAGCATCTTAAACAACGGCCGCACCGGTTTAGGCGGTGGTGCGGTCGGTGGCATGAAAACCCTGATCAAATTAGCGAGCGCGCAGGCGCAAGATCGCAAACAATTTGGCCGCCCAATCGCTGAGTTTGGCCTAATTCGCGAAAAAATCGCGCAAATGACGCTGGATTGCTTTGCTGCAGAATCGGTGGTTTGGATGGTAGCGCACTACATTGATTCCGGCGTCGAGGATTACTCGGTGGAAGCGGCGATCAGCAAAGTGTTTGCTTCCGATGCGATTCAGCGCTGCGCCCATGAAGCGTTACAGATTGCCGCAGGCAATGGCTTTATGCGGGAGTTTCCGTACGAGCAAATTACCCGAGACTGCCGCATTTTGAGTATTTTTGAAGGCACTAATGAAATTTTGCGCTTATATATCGCGTTGAGTGGGCTTAAAGACGTCGGTTCTTCTTTAAGCGAATTGAAATCTGCCGTTGGCGATATTTTCAATAACCCAATCAAGGGTTTTGGTGTGCTCAGCGGCTATGCCGAAAAGCGCTTCAAAGAAGCTACCGGTATTGGTGCCGACAAAATTTTGCGCGATTTGCACCCACGGCTCAAGGCCGGTAGTGATATCTATGCCAAGTACACACTTGAGCTGTCCAAAGCAGGCGATGCACTATTGCGTATGCATGGCAAATCGATCGCAGATTTTCAGTACCAGCAAAAGCGGATTGCCGATATTGCAATTGACCTTTTTGTGGGCCTTTGCGTGCATTCACGTGCCGATACCATCGCCAAAGAAGATCCCACCAAAGCGGAAGCGACGTTGGTGCTGGCCGAAGTTTTTGCGAAACAGGCGAAGCGGCGGATGGCGCGCAACCTGCGCGCGATGCTAAATAATGAGGACAGCCAAATTGACGCGATTGCGGGTGCGACACTTGCGCGTGGCGAATACGTCTGGGACGTGATTTGAACCTAACGGCAAAGTTGGGACTAGCGACGAAGCCCGGCCCAAATTTAGGCGGTGCGTTATTGCGCGCTGCCCTGATCGCGGGCAGCCGCGCCGTAATCGCCAAGCGTGACGAGCTCAATCGGATTAATGTGTTCCCGGTCGCTGATGGCGATACTGGAACCAATATGGCGTTTACCTTTGCCGCCGTGCTTGAAAGTGCGACGGCCGCGCGCGGGCAGGGCGCCGATGTGGTGTTACGCAATGCGGCAATGTCGGCGGTGGACGGCGCACGTGGCAATTCGGGTGCGATCGTGGCGCAATTCTTTTACAGCCTAGCCGAAGCGCTCAAGGGGCAAAGTCGAATTAGTCTAGCGGCGTTAAGTCAAGCGGTCACGCTAGCCGCGCTCGGCGCACGGCGTGCGTTAGCAAAACCGCGCGAGGGCACGGTATTAAGTGTCATTAGTGACTTCGCGAAAGGTTTGTCGGAAATGGTCAGCAGCACGCAGTTGAGCGCGTTTTTTGGTCGTGGGCTCGCTGCCGCCAAACGTGCATTGGCACGCACGCCGAGCCAGCTAGCGGTGCTGGCTGAGCACGGCGTAGTGGACGCGGGTGGCAGCGGGTTCGTCAGTTTCTTGGAGGGCGTGCAGCAGTTTGTAGAACATGGCCGTGACGCGCTGATTGTAGTTGCTGGGCCAGCCGCGTTTGAAGTGCGGCGGTTAGAGCATAGCCACCAACACAGTCACGATCACGACGTTGACGATATCGCCGCCTGTGCTGGGCAATATCGGTATTGCAGTGAGTGTTTATTAGAAAACGTGGCAACCGACGCGCTGCGCGCTGCTCTGGTCAGTTTTCCGCATGATTCCTTGGTGCTTGCCGGTGGGCTTGACCGCGCGCATTTGCATGCGCATACCGATGACCCGGCAGCGTTGTTCGATTTGGCGGCAGATTTTGCCAAAGTCAGCCAGCGCAAGGCTGAAGACATGCATGCGCAGGTGCGCGCCAAACGCAACCGTGCGTCGGTTGCCATCGTGTGCGACACCGCCGCTGACTTGCCCATATCTGAAATCGAGCGGCTTTTTATACACTGCGTTTCGGTGCGGGTAAATTTTGGCAACGACGAATTTATAGACCGCATCACGCTGAGCCCCGAGCAGTTTTATCAGCGTTTGCGCGTCGATCCGAACCCGGTTCGAACCTCCCAGCCGCCGAGCGGTGAGTTTCGGCGCTTGTTTGATCAGCTTTCTAGTTTGCACAAGGAAATTTTGTGCCTGAATATTTCCTCGACTCTAAGCGGCACCTATCAAGCCGCCTGCGCCGCCGCACGTCACGGCGGCAGTGGCAAAGCGCAAGTTTTCGATACGCTCAATGCCGCCGCTGGCGAGGGGCTATTGATCCTAGACGCGGCTGAAGCGGCGCAACAAGGTTTGACGGCGGCGCAAATTATTCAGCGCGCGACGGAAATGCGCAGCCGCACCACGACCTTTGCGCTAATCACCGACGCCAGTTTTGGCGCGCGCGGTGGCCGTCTACCGCAGTGGCTGGTGCCGATTACGCGGGTATTTCGGATGAGCTTGATTATCTCCTCAAACGCTGCCGGAAAAATCGTGCCGCGCGGCGTGCTGTGGGGTAGGCATGCAGTGCCCGAGCGTTTTGCGGCCTGGGCGCTGCGTCATGTAGCGACCGGCGCTGCCTTGAAAGTAATTGTCGGGCACTGCGATGCAAAAGCGGCCGCGTCGCAATTGCATGCGGCTGTGCAAACAACCAGCCGCCATGTGATCGCTGCAAATCATCTGGTTGATGGCGGCACAGGCATAGGTGCGCATGCGGGGCCGGGCGCTTTGATTCTTGGCGTGCAGCGCTGCTTAAACTGATGGCTAGTCTTTTTTTATTCGCCGTGGCGCTGGTATTGAGCTATTTATTAGGCTCGCTATCCGGTAGTTTGATCGTCGGCCGATTGCGCGGTGTGGACATACGCACGCAGGGCAGCGGCAATGCCGGTGCAACCAACGCCTTGCGCACGCAGGGGAAAGTCTTTGCTGCGGCTACCGTATTGATTGACGTCAGCAAGGGCGCGTTTGCAGCATTGGTCATCGCAAAGCTCTGTCCAGACCGCCCTGAAGCAGCATTTGCCTGCGCCTTTGCCGCCGTGCTGGGCCATTGCTTTCCGATATTTTTCGGCTTTCGCGGTGGTAAGGGTGCTGGCACCGCATTTGGTGCAATGTTGGCGTTGATTCCTTTTACCGCACTCATTGCCATATTCGTTTGGCTATTGTGCCTAATCAGCACTGGGTACGTCGGTTTGAGTACCGTCATCGCCGCGTTAACCGGTGCAATTGTGGTGCTGACTATTACACCCCTGCCGATGCCAACCGTGCTGTATGCCGAGGCCACTTTTTTGCTGATTGCGGTTTTACATCAGGGCAATATTCGTCGCTTGCTTGCCGGCACGGAAAGTAGGTTTGAGAAGGTTAGATTATATAAACGCTTTTTTCGCGGGTGAGCGGGAAAATTAACGTTATCGTGGGTAGGATTGACCGCCGCCAGCAATGTGGTGGCATGTGAAGCTTCCTACCCGGCTTCGTATCCCCGGCTTGGTAAGCTAGACTACGCGCATCTACCCAAGTCATGGGCAATCTTTTTGAGGAGTCATCATGGTGTTATCGCGCACTTTTATCCTGGCTTTAAGTTTCGCACTGGTCTCGTGCGCCAGCACTGGCGTGGAAAAGCTCAGCACCGTGCCCAGTTCGAAATCCGCCGCGCCGTCTCCGAGCGCCTTGACCGGGATGTTGCGCAAAGACCGGGTTTGGATCGCGGGGCAACCGAGCGCGGACGATCTACGCGCACTCAAGGCGCAGGGCGTGCTTTCGGTCTTGAATGTGCGCACTGCGGAGGAGATGGCGGATCGGGCGGAAGTTCCCTTCGAAGAAGAAACGCTGCTGCACGATCTTGGTATACGCTATGCGACCAGTCCGCTCGGCGGTAGCGTTGGCATCAACGACCGCGCAGTCGCGGCGCTTACGGAGGCATTGGCGCAAAGCGATGGACCCGTCTTGCTGCATTGCGCCAGCGGTAGTCGTGCCGGTCTGGTTTGGGCAGCTTGGCAGATTCGCGAACTGGGACGGGATCCGACCGAAGTGATGCGCGAGCTTGAGCCGCTTGGGCTATGGCCGCTAAGTATCGAGAAAGCCAGCGGTGTAGAGATGCAACTGCAGCGTAAACCGGTCCGGTAGCGCCGAGCTTAGATCCACAATACGCGGCGCTCAAAAAAACTTGCCACCGAGGGATCCACCGCCATGGATAGCGCCGCAGCCAAGTCAGCTTGACCGCAACTCAGCGTGGATAGTTAACTGCCGGAACCGCTTTGGGCACAACTAATACCGCGTCATAATTAAAGATCAAGTGCTCAAACGCAGTGCCACCTGAAGTTTTAATCTTTGCCGCCGCATTGCGCAGTTTGGCCGTCGGAAACAGGGTCCAAGTTGCGGTCGAGGCGGCTTGTAAAAACGGCAGTGCGCCCATTACCGCCAATTCTACTTTGGCGTTGTAATCCGAATGCTTCAGTGCCGCAGCTGGAATAAAGGGAAACCAGCGATTCACTTGCCCACCGGCCGCGATCACCAGTATATGCAATGAGTGCGAACCTTGGCTATTTGCCAACTCCGACGCCAAGTTGCCGATATCAAATAGTTTTGTCGGGCTCAAGCCACGCCCAGCATGGAATGCGCCGAGGCGAAACAAGGCGCGCGGCTGTGGCTGATGCTTCAACGCCGCTTGATAGTAGTGCATGAAATTGCGCTTCATCTGCACCGAGCGCGCCGCATTTGATGCAGGGCCATCTGAGTTTTGCGTGCGATCAGCACTTTATTCGATGCCAGAAATGATTTCGAGCGCAGGTTTGGTAATCACAAATGCTGCGCGCAGAGCCTGAAAATCGGTTGCCGCCAACGTAATGAAACTGCCGATGCCGCTGTGCCGGCCGCAGGCGCAACTAAACGCGCGTTGGCATCCGCACAAAATGCTGGTGGAGTAGTAGCAGTGCCAAGCAAAAGCAGCATCGATAACCTTAAAACTGCGAACTAAATTAAGGTGCGAACCTTGCAGCATAGGAATTTCTCTTTTAAGTGATGTCAGAATCGTGCTTGCGCACTAATCGTGCCAATTTCCTAATTTGCCGACAAAGGCCGCGCAGGCTTTCTTCACTGTGCAAGTCTGCCAGTTCAGATGAACAATTTTTCCGAATTTTGAATCGGTTTTCTCCGCTTTTGACAGCGGTCGCGGGAAAACACTGCGCCAGGATCAATTAGGCAACCGCCCAACGCCACGCGGGCTTGGATCACACACTGCTTGCACAGCGTCATGCGCTGTATATAGCGGCTAAAGCCAAGAATCCAAACCGATGGTCAGGCCAAAATCGAAACTGGCAACGGGTTAGTCGCATCGATTTGAATCCGCAAAAAACAATGGAAACTGCTTGAGCTAGAAATCGTTCGTCCATGCCTATAAAAGCGACGACTGGCTTGACATCTATCGCTGGTGCCATAGTTGCTGGCGAGAAACCGCCTTTGCCATCCACCGCGAACGCAAAACGCTTTACACCGTCATCGACGAAGCCCACCTCATCGACATCATCGCACTGCGCAAACTGCGTCTTCTATTCAAGCGCTTCCCGAAAAATCACCTGATCGTGCTCATGGGCCAGCCCGAACTGATGCTACAACTTAGCCTCCTGCCCAACGCCGATATCAAGCAACACATCACCCATTCCGCCACGCTGCTACCGCTCACCGACGAGCAATTAAAAGCCTTCATCGATCAAGAACTCAGCGCCTGCGGCCTCGGCGCCAACACCTTCGACGAAGCCGCACTCGCGCTCATAGTGCGCATCGCTCAAGGCAATCTGCGCCTCACGCGCCATCTGTGTCATGGCAGCCTTTTGCAAGCCTCTATCGCCAAAGAACGCCACGTGCTGACCAGCCACGTCAACAACATCCTGATCCAGCCCCACTGGCGTTCGCACGATCAACTCATCAAAGGTCAAGTCAAATAATGACAATCGACGATCAACATCCTAGAACACCAAAAACGAAACGCACTAATGCGCTAAGCGCTCGACCAACATGACCAACTCGACAACACCGACAAGGGCCAGCACCTTTGCCGGTGTTGTCGTGTTCGGCTTTCAAAAACAAACTCAATATCCCGTCGCTATGACAACAATCGGTAAATGCCTCTGCCGATTACGATGCGACTTGCTAAATAAACTCCGATATTTGACATTTTGTATGACAAATAATTTGGCTAACTCTGCGGTTTGAATTGGGGCGGCTACACCCGCATTGCGCAAACTTGGGCTGGACTTGAACCACTGGACGATGCAAGTCAAAGGCATCGGTTCCAGCTATTGGCGCGCGGTCGGCACGGCAGAATAATTGATGGAAAAAGCCGCCGAGATTCCTCGAACCTGGCTCTGCGGCGTTGACTTTGCGAGGTTTTTTAACGGCTGAAGGGTCAAATTAGGATTATTTTGGGCACCCTGGCGTCTGGGAGCGTTGCTGAAAATAAAATAGCCTGGGGTTTAAGCCAGGCAATTTTATTTGGCTGCTAACTAGATTGGTGGGGTTTTAGATTGCATCGGATGGCTTTCAAATTCTGCGTGTCCCGATGTTTTTGTTCGTTTGTCAAAATATGAGAAAGAACCCAAATCCGGCGTAAATTGCAAGGAAAAAACTTCCTATTAACTCCAGATTGCGGTATTTTCTTGCCGCAAAAAAAATAGGACTGTTAATCTGATTGCGTCGATTAGTTATTGATGAAATTAAATTTGAAAATGATGATGATTTAGTGTCGGTTTGCTCGTCGTCTAAATCACACTCATTGACAAAAAATCCATTTTCCTTGAAAATTTTTATTATAAAAATTCTTTTTTTTGAAAGCGCTTTGTGAAATAAAATATTAAAAACAACTAAGCTGACTATAAAAATAAATTTAATCACCATGTCCATCCAACGACGACAGGTAAGCTAGCAAAACCAATTCCCCCGTCCGCTTTTAAAATCTTAACGCGAGGAAGCTGGCTTGTCCCATGGGTTTTTAACTGCGCTCTAAAGCGGGTGCCATCGTATGAAAATCCGTAACTAGCTTGTGGGTTAAACCATTTTGAACGAGCACCTTTTGGCAAATCAACACTACCTTTAACCGTAAACCCATTCAATGAGCCAACTTGTTCACTTCCTGAGAACTGAATATCCGCACCCTCTACAAATCCAAATCCAAAAAAATTCGACGTGCGATTACCCGTTCGAGTGTAATCAAAGCGTACTCCCAGAAATGCACCCAACCGACCCGAAATTTGGCCGCCAGCATTGTCGTCGCACGCAAACCAGGACGCACGCAACCAGGACACGCACGCAAACCAGGACACGCAGAAATAAAGCACAAACCAGGACATAACACAAACCAGGACACGCAGCAGCAGCACGCAAACCAGGACACGCAGAAATCATAAAGCAAACTCGACCAAAAATCCGGTCGCTCAGCTTGCCTATCTAAGATTTCCCCTAGCCCAAACTCAGATTTATTTGAGTGCAACCGCCGCGCCAAGCCAGCATCATCGCAGCATGACCACCGCCAGATCGGACCTCATGCCACCGGGCCAATCCGGCACCTTTCACATCGTCGCGCGCTGTGTGCGGCGCGCTTTTTTGTGGGGCATCGATACCTACACTGATCAAAACTATGACCATCGCAA
>Ga0105046_10015983_pt1 | contig 11528 bp, 8 predicted proteins | sample MAT03_FD_78385 | JGI IMG/M metagenome (GOLD analysis project Ga0105046, IMG submission 78385) | Freshwater microbial communities from Lake Fryxell liftoff mats and glacier meltwater in Antarctica - MAT-03 (megahit assembly) | ecosystem: Environmental > Aquatic > Freshwater > Ice > Liftoff...
CCTAAGTAAGTGGGTCAAATTAAATATAAAACCTCACCCTGCCTCCGGCTTCCCTCTCCTTAACAAGGAGAGGGATTGAGGGTGAGGTTTGATATAGATGTTTAATTACGCCTACCTACTTAAAATCTCTTGTCTTCTCTCTGCGCCCTCCGCGTCTCTGCGGTTTAAAAGTAATTTATAGAACCACAGAGGCGCAGAGAACACAGAGAAAAGAGGAATCATTGTCCAAAAATTTCACCACCTTGAAAGGGCTGGTCTTAAATTGGAATTTTCCCGCAGGTTTGGTCAGTATATGTTCTACGTCTTGGGTCTATCTTTGTAGTATGTAAAGAAGCACTTTTGACCTGACATTATGCCCTCCTCTAAAAAACCCCTCACCTACCCATCCAGCCACAAAAGCAATCAAGTCGATAACTACCACAATACTTTAGTCGCAGATCCTTACCGATGGTTAGAAGATCCTGACTCTGAAGAAACAAGGACTTGGATTGAGGCACAAAATCAAGTTACTTTTGGCTACTTGAGTGAAATTCCTGCCAGGGAAAAAATTAAACAGCGCCTCACCAAACTTTGGGATTATGAAAAATATGGTATCCCTTTTAAGGAAGGCGAATCTCTGCAAGACGGTTCCACCGAACGCTATTTTTATTTCAAAAATGACGGACTCCAAAACCAAAGTGTTCTCTACACTCTGAAAACCCTCGACGACGAACCCAAAGTTTTACTCGACCCCAATAAACTTTCAGAAGATGGTACTATTGCTCTTTCAGGATTGTCTATTAGCGAGGATGGTAAACTTTTAGCATATAGTCTATCTGCCTCTGGTTCTGATTGGCAAGAGTGGAAAGTACGCGATGTTGAAACTGGCGAAGACCTCCAAGACTATTTGAAGTGGATTAAATTTTCTGGTGCATCGTGGACACATGATAATCAAGGTTTCTTCTACAGTCGCTACGATGAGCCGAATGAAAAAACTCAATTAGAAGATGTTAACTATTATCAAAAGCTCTACTATCATCAACTAGGTAAACCCCAATCAGAAGATGCACTAATTTATCATCGTCCTGACCAAAAGGAATGGGGTTTTAGTGGCGGTGTTACTGAAGATGGACGCTATTTAATAATTTCAATTTGGCTGGGAACTGACTCCAAAAATTTGGTTTTCTTTAAAGATTTGACTAACCCTAATGCTGAAGTCGTAGAACTAATTAACCAATTTGAGGCAGATTACAGCTTTATCGAAAATGATGATAGCGTCTTTTATTTCCGCACCGATTTAAATGCACCACGAGGAAGAGTTATTGCTATTGACACCAAAAACCCTGCACCAGAAAATTGGCGAGAAATCATTCCCCAATCAGCAGAAACTTTGGAAAGTGTAGGCGTACTCAATAACCAATTTGTTGCTGATTATCTCAAAGACGCTCACAGCCAAATTAAAATTTTTGACCTCAAAGGTGCGTTTATTCGTGAGGTAGAATTACCTGGACTCGGTTCAGCCGGAGGTTTTGGAGGGAAGCGTCATGATACCGAAACTTTTTATAGTTTCACCAGTTTCACCACACCAGGAACTATCTATCGCTACAATATGCTAACTGGTAAAAGTAGCATTTTCCGCCAGCCACAGGTAGATTTTAATCCTAATGATTACGAGACAAAACAAGTCTTTTATCATAGCAAAGATGGTACTAGAGTACCAATGTTTATTACTCATAAAAAGGGCATAAAGTTAGATGGAAATAACCCTACTTATCTCTATGCCTATGGTGGTTTTAATGCCTCAATGACACCTGGTTTTTCTGTGAGTCTTTTGGTGTGGATGGAAATGGGTGGTGTCTATGCTATGCCTAATATACGCGGCGGCGGAGAATACGGTGAAGAATGGCATCAATCAGGAATGAAGGATAAAAAGCAGAATGTCTTTGATGACTTTATTAGCGCTGCTGAGTGGTTGATTGCTAATAAGTATACTAAGACAGATAAGCTAGCGATCGCAGGTGGTAGTAACGGCGGTTTATTAGTGGGTGCTTGTATAACGCAACGTCCCGATTTGTTTGGTGCAGCTTTACCAGCAGTTGGCGTGATGGATATGTTGCGGTTCCACAAATTTACCATCGGCTGGGCTTGGACTTCCGAATATGGTTCAGCAGATAATTCAGAAGAGTTTCCAGCGCTATATGCTTATTCGCCACTACACAACATCAAACCAGATACAGCTTACCCAGCAACCTTAATTACCACAGCCGATCATGACGATCGCGTTGTCCCTGCTCATAGTTTTAAATTTGCCGCAGCTTTGCAAGAGGCTCACGCAGGCGATGCGCCAGTTCTAATTAGAATTGAGACAAAAGCCGGACATGGTGCGGGTAAACCCACGGCTAAAATTATTGAAGAAGCCGCAGACAAATGGGCTTTTTTGGTGCGTACTTTGAATGTTGAAGTTTAGGAGTTGATTTATTTGTAGGGTGCGTTAACGCAGTGTAACGCACCACCTTATTTGCGACAATTTGTAATAGTGCGTAGAGTTACATCTATCTTGAAAATAGAGAACAAGTAGCAAGAAATAAGAAAAGGGATTTTTATACCCCTTGCAAATAGGTAAGCTTGAAAACCGACTATTACGGCATAGAGAAAATAAAGCTACCATTAAAAATGGTAAAAAAGCCGAAAATGTAAGTCTTTTGACTTCCAGAAAGCGATACTAAGGTTTTGTTTTATAATTATAAATTTTGCATTTACCATTGCTTATGAAGCTACGCTCATATATGCTTTTAGGGTTTTTTCTTAGCCTTGTGCTAAGTATTGTGCCTTTTTCGGGCAATTTCAGCAATGCTGCAACACCAACAGCGATCGCACCTGTATCTGCTGTCTCATTCACCCAAGGGGTGCAAAAAACCGTATTAGACAACGGCTTAACAGTGCTAACTAAAGAAGTCCATACCGCTCCAGTAGTGAGCGTACAAGTTTGGTATAAAGTTGGCTCACGTAACGAGGTTAAGGGAGAGAATGGCATTTCTCACCAGCTAGAACATTTAATGTTCAAGGGTACAACTGACCGTCCTGTGCAGTTTGGAAAGTTATTTAGTGCCTTGGGTAGCCAGTTCAATGCTTTTACTAGTTATGACGAAACAGCTTACTTTGGCACAGTGCAACGAGACAAACTCGAAGCATTGTTGACACTAGAAGCCGATCGCATGGAAAACTCCTTAGTTGGGACTGATCAACTGACAAGTGAAAAGCGGGTGGTAATTTCCGAGTTACAGGGGTACGAAAATTCACCAGGCTATCGTCTGAGTCGGGCAGTGATGCGAGATGCTTTCCCTAATAGAGCATACGGCTTACCTGTAGGAGGCACAAAAGCTGATGTAGAGAAATTCACGGTAGAGCAGGTGCGGAATTATTACCAAACCTACTACAGCCCAGAAAATGCCACGTTGGTGATTACAGGGGATTTTGCCACCGCTATTCAATTAAGAATCCCCGTGTCTTTAGACCGGGGAGTGTCAAAGAACCTGTACTCAAAGTTGTTAAAGAAACTTACGGGAAGTTAGCAAAACGAGGGAAAGAGGACAGGGGGACGCTTTTAAGACAGAACACGGAGAGCGGAAATGTCGCCACGTCTCCGGTTGCCCCTACGACTAAAAAAGCAGCGATTGTTTTGAAGCAACCTGGAAGTGCAGCACTATTGCAAGCAGTGTATCCTTTACCAGATATCAAGCATCCTGATGTCCCGGCAATTGATGTGATGGATGCCATCCTCACAGGTGGGCGTAGTTCTAGGCTTTACCAAGCTTTGGTGGAATCTGGACTCGCTAGTTCAGTGAATGGTAGTGCAGCCGAACTCATCGAACCAGGTTGGTATGAAATTAATGCTACGGCGGCTCCGGGTCAAGAGTTAGGGAAAATTGGCCAAGTGCTTCAGGAATCTTTAGCAAAATTGCAAGAACAACCAGTTACCACAGAAGAATTGAACCGGGCGAAGACACAACTGCAAGCCTCCTTTATTTTGGGGAACCAAGACATCACTAGTCAGGCAACCCAGCTGGGATATAACCAAACTGTGGCTGGCGATTATCATTTTATTGAACAGTATCTGGCTGCGATCGCTAAAGTCACCCCAGCCCAAGTACAGAAAGTAGCAAAAACTTACCTAATTCCGGCCAAACAAACCATCGGCTTCTTTGAGCCAACTCAACCAGATGGTAAACCAGGGGCTTCCAGCGCTGGTTCTGGTCGCACAGTGGAAAATTTCAGCCCTGGTAAGCCTGTAGATCCAGCAGAACTGGCGAAATATCTGCCACCTGCCACATCAGCGACAGATTCGGGCAAACAATCATTACCAGAAGAGTTTACCTTAAATAATGGTTTGCGGGTTTTGCTCTTGCGCGATCGCAACCTCCCCACGATTAACCTGAGTGGACAAATTGACGCTGGTACTGAATTTGACGGCAATCAAAAAGCTGGATTAGCGAATTTAACTGCGGCCAACTTAATGAATGGGACGCAGACTAAAAATGCTCTGACGCTAGCAAAAACCTTAGAAGACCGGGGAGCCGATTTGAACTTCGGTGCCAGCCGCGAGGGAGTTAGCGTTAGCGGTGAAGGACTTTCAGCAGACTTGCCGATATTGATTCAAACTCTGGCAGATGTATTAAAAAATGCCACTTTCCCATCCGAACAGTTAGAACTAAGTCGCCAACGGGCGTTGATAAGTCTCAAAGTCCAGCTAGATGACCCCAGAGGTTTAGGAAGACAAGTATTTCAGCAAGCAATTTACCCTGAAAATCATCCATTCCACAGCTTTCCTACAGCCGAGAGTTTAAGGAGTATTACTCGTGATGATTTGCTTGGCTTCTACCAGACACACTACCGACCAGATAACACAACGATCGCCTTAGTGGGAGACTTTGATCCAGTTAAGGTAAAACCTTTGCTAAATCAGGCGTTTGGCAAATGGTCAGCCACAGGTAAGCCACCTGTTCTGAAAATACCATCCGTGTCATTACCAAAAACTTTGACACGTTTAAACAAAGTGATACCTGGTAAGTCCGAAGCTGTTACCTACATCGGCTACAACGGTATCTCTCGAAAAGACCCACGTTATTATGCAGCACGGGTACTGAATCAAATTTTGGGTGGTGATACCTTATCGAGCCGCTTGGGTACGGAAGTGCGCGATCGCCAGGGTTTAACCTACGGTATCTATAGTAGTTTTGCCGCCGGAATCAATCCCGGCCCGTTCTTGATTCAAATGCAGACTGCTCCTCTTGATACCCAAAAAGCGATCGCTAGTACTCTCGCTTTACTCAAACAGTTACGCGAACAAGGAGTGACTGATGCTGAATTCAACGCAGCAAAACGCTCAATTACTAATAGCTATCCTGTGGATTTAGCTAATCCTAGTGATGTATCAAGCATAATTTTGGATAATGCTGTCTTGGGACTTTCACGATCAGAAATCCGAGACTTTCCCCAGAGGATACAAGCAGTCACAATGGCTCAGATGCAACAGGCAATTGAAGATTTAATTAAGCCGGAAAGTCTGATAATTGTCACTGCTGGCCCTGAAGAGACTGTACCCAAGGGCAGCTAATTACCTCAAGCTAAAACACAGAGGTGCTAAAATTTGCTTTACGCCTTTGTGTTTTAGCTTCATACCAATTTAAAAAATGATTGCGCTGGCTTACCTCACCCTCAATCCCTCTCCTTATAAAGGAGAGGGAAGCTAGATAGAGAATGAAGTTTTGCATTTTATTTAATCAACGTTACTTAGCTTAAACTTTTACGAAAGATGTGGTTTGTCAAAATACACATATTTGGTATTTCTTGTCAATGCGTAAGTTTATGAAAGTGCGTAGAGAAAAACTTATATATACTTCTTGGAATGAATTATTTTTTGGAAAAATGATGATGAAAATTACTAAAAAATCCTTCAGCAGAAAGCCTATCCTTCCATAGTTTTCGGCACTCATGCTGCAAATCTAAGAATTCTTGGTCTGAAATATTGTTATGGAATTCAGCTACTTTCTCTGCAATATATGGTATTTCCTTCTCATCTATCCATACGCAATATTTTTTCCAGTCTATTATAGAATCGTCAGGTAAAACGCAGTCTGTATCAATAAAAATTGGAATACGACCACAACTGAGGATTTCATATAATCGAATAGAATAGTTTGCAGAACCACGACAACACAAAATGTAGTCACTCTCAACCATATTTTTCACATATTCTTCACGAGCCTTCTGTCTTTGCTCTACATCTTGTGTATTTAGAAATACTGTTTCGTCTTTGATGATAAAGTTTGTGTTTACTAAAGAGGGGCTTTCTGCAAGTATTTTCAGAGCCTGACTACGCAAAATTTGTCCCTTGTAAGGCGAAACCCCAAGCTCTAATGATTTGGTTAACATTACCCCGTGAAATAAAACCGTTTTTAATTTCTTTTCCCATGAATCCGGTACTGCTAAACCACAAAATCCAACAACAGGTTTATCAGATTTCTGCCTGAGAGACATTTGCCCTCCTAAATATTCTTCAACAAAATCTTCAGTAAAAGAAGGCATAATAATATCTTTTTGCTTCCTTTTTGACCGATATACTGCCATCCGCATTACTGTTGCATTCTTGACAGGAATTTCTTCGGCGCAACAATCACCTGCAAAAAAAATAATTAATTCTTTACCGCTATTAGCTACTTTTTCTGCAAATTCAATAGATAGACTTTCTACTTCTTTATTAACTTTACTTTTCCAACTCTCTCCTCTGATCATTCTCCAGTTTATAGGCATTACAACTAAGTCAGCTTCCTGTAGGGAAGTCATTTTAAAAAGGGAATTACTTATCTCTAGATACTTGCCATACAATCTAGACCAAGGGTATTTTTCAGTAGGAATAAATTCTCTCCAAAAGGGATAAAGCATTGGAACTGGCTCCATTCCTTTAGGAAGATAATTTTTATCAGAATAGATACTTAATGGCATATTTTAACCTGAATTCTGACTAGTTGAATAACTGAAGAATCTTACAATACATTGAATTAATTTAAAACAACCTTTGGGTAGATTTATTCTTACACTAATAACTGATGAAAATGTATGTATTGTAATATACCAAAAGCTAATTTTTTAGCTCGTTCATCGGTAGCCTGTCCACGGAAGGCATCTGCAAGTATATCTGCGGTTCTAGCACTACCAGCAATCACAACAACTAACCTTGCAGTATTAATGCTAATACTGAGTGCTTAAGTTTTGCAGCGTAGAACTTCGCAGCCATGTTCCGCAATTGAAGCGTTCAGCTTTTTGTCTTGCAGAGGAGCGATATCTCCGACGGGCTACGCCTACGCAACAAGCTTTATTTAGCGCAGCTTCAACAAGCAACGTTATGATAATTAATCGTCTAATAATAAATAAGTTGGCACAAATAAACCTCAATACTACGGACACGATTAATCGCCTCTGTAGAGCAGTCAAAAATCATTGAACTATAGACTTTGGGCTATGGACTCTTGAGAGTGGACTGTTAGGTGCTGCGTCCAACCAAAATCAGCCGTTGTACAAATTTCCACAAGGATAATTGAAGTGACTAAGACTAACTCAGACTTTCTTACCTCCACCGATCCAGCGATCGCGGAGTTAATCAACGACGAACTACAGCGTCAGCGAGATCACTTGGAGTTGATTGCTAGTGAAAACTTTACCTCTGCTGCTGTACTGGCGGCTCAAGGTTCGGTACTGACAAATAAATATGCCGAGGGATTACCTGGTAAACGCTACTATGGCGGTTGTGAGTATATCGACAAAATCGAGCAACTAGCAATCAATCGTGCTAAACAGGTATTTGGCGCTGCTCATGCGAATGTGCAACCTCATTCTGGCGCACAAGCCAATTTTGCAGTGTTCCTGTCGCTGCTGCAACCAGGAGACAAAATTATGGGAATGGATTTGTCTCATGGGGGACATCTCACCCACGGTTCCCCTGTAAATTTCTCAGGTAAGTGGTTCCAAGTTAGCCACTACGGTGTCAGTCAACAAACAGAACAACTTGACTACGACCAAATTCGGGAGCTGGCGCTGAGGGAGCGTCCTAAGCTGCTGATTTGTGGTTATTCGGCTTATCCCCGGATAATTGATTTTGAAAAGTTCCGTAGCATTGCTGATGAAATCGGCGCTTACTTACTTGGCGATATTGCTCATATCGCTGGTTTAGTTGCTAGTGGTCTTCATCCTGATCCCATCCCTCATTGTCATGTAGTAACAACAACTACACATAAAACTCTACGCGGCCCTAGAGGTGGTTTAATTTTGACCAGCGACGCAGAACTAGGTAAAAAGCTAGATAAATCTGTTTTTCCTGGTAGCCAGGGCGGGCCATTGGAACATGTCATTGCTGGAAAAGCAGTAGCTTTTGGAGAAGCCCTCAAGCCTGAGTTTAAAACCTATTCTGCCCAAGTGATTGAAAATGCTCGTGCTTTGGCAGAACAATTACAAAATCGGGGTTTAAAGCTAGTATCAAATGGCACTGACAACCATTTAATTTTGGTAGATTTACGTTCTGTCAGTCTAACTGGTAAGCAAGCAGATCAGCTAGTCAGTACTGTGAATATTACTGCTAACAAAAATACTATTCCTTTTGATCCACAATCACCATTTGTTACCAGTGGTCTGAGGTTAGGTTCGCCAGCAATGACCACGCGGGGCTTAGGAGTAACAGAATTTACCGAGATTGGAAATATTATTAGCGATCGCCTACTTTCTCCAGATTCCGACATAGTAACCCAAGATTGTCGGCAACGGGTAGCAGCATTGTGCGATCGCTTCCCCTTATATCCTCACCTGGAAATTCCTGTACCAGCACTAGCCTGACATTATAGTTAGTTAGGAGTTAAGAGTTAGGAGTGATGAGTTTTAAGTTTTGAACTCCTAACTCCTCAGGACTTACGCAAAAAAGTTCTGAAGTAGCGGTAATTCATGAATTACCGCTACGACAAATCAGGTTTTTGAGACAATTTTGCGTAAGTCCTAACTCCTAATACCAGTTCTGTATGAACATGCGCCTATAGGACTTACCTCATCACGGCTATTTCATTCTCATCTAGTAGTCTGTCAAATTAAAATTGATGGGTTGGTAGTAAGCGCTTGGGCGCTGAAGACAAGGACTAAAGTCCTGACTACGAACTTATTGACCAAGCATTGTTGACTTGACAGACTACTAGCCCGCCTCAGAATAAATTCTGAGTCTAATAGCGAAAGTCGTCTCAAGACGACTGAGAAAAAGTTGTAGTCCGTTTTAACGGACTTTAGCTAAAAGCCTGTGAACTTTAGTTCTGGGCGGTTTATGTCAGAACGAAATAGCCCTGGGACTCACCCCAAACAACTGTAGGGGCAATTCATGAATTGCCCCTACCTAAATAAAGCGCAACTTCACATAGAATTTCTATAACTCCTAACTTCCAACTCCTAACTTCCAACTCCTAACTTCCAACTCCTAACTATTCTTTCCAATGAGTGCAGAAATTATTTGTGTTGGTACTGAACTGCTGTTGGGAGATATCCTCAACGGCAATGCTCAATTTTTAGCGCAACAATTAGCGCAACTAGGTATTCCTCATTACTATCAGACAGTGGTTGGGGATAATCCAGAACGGTTGAAGCAAGTTATAGAAATTGCTATTTCTAGAGCGCAAATTCTCATTTTCACTGGTGGACTCGGCCCAACACCAGATGACCTCACCTGCGAAACCATCGCCGATTTTTTTAAAGTCCCGTTGGTAGAACGTTCTGACATCATCGAAGACATAACCCAGAAATTCGCCCAACGTGGTCGCGTTATGTCACCAAGTAACCGCAAGCAAGCTTTGATTCCCCAAGGTGCAGAAATTCTCCCCAACCCCACTGGAACAGCACCGGGTATCATTTGGCAACCCCGCCCTGAAATCACGATTTTTACCTTTCCTGGTGTTCCCAGTGAAATGCATTCGATGTGGGAAGAAACAGCCGTCCCATTCCTCAAAAGTCAAGGTTGGGGTAAAGAAATTATTTACAGCCGGAGTTTAAAGTTTTGGGGTATTGGTGAATCGGCTTTGGCGGAAAAAGTTACTTCCTATTTGAAGTTGCCAAATCCCACAGTAGCCCCTTATGCAGGTAAGGGGGAAGTAAGATTGCGAGTCTCAGCTAAAGCCACTTCAGAAGCAGCCGCAGAAGCCCTAATTGCGCCCATTGAGAAACAACTTAAAGAAATTGCCGGACTAGATTTTTACGGCGTTAATAATGATACTCTTGCTTCCGTGGTTGGTCATTTGTTGCGGGCATCAAAAGAAACGCTTTCGGTGGCAGAATCTTGCACTGGTGGCGGTTTAGGGCAAATGTTGACTGAGATTTCTGGGAGTTCTGATTACTTTTGGGGTGGAGTAATTTCTTATGACAATTCGGTGAAGGTTGGACTATTGGGGGTTAACCAGGAAGATTTAGATAAATTTGGAGCGGTAAGCGCGATCGTTGCAGAGCAAATGGCAATTGGGGTAAAAACCCGCCTTGCAACAACTTGGGGATTGAGTATTACTGGTATTGCTGGCCCAACTGGAGGGACAGATACTAAGCCAGTGGGTTTAGTTTACGTTGGTTTAGCTGGGCCAAAGGATGAAGTGGCAAGTTTTGAGTATCAGTTTGGTACAGTGCGAGGACGTTCTTTAATTCGTCATGTGAGTGCGAATGCAGCGTTAGATAATTTGCGGCGGAAGTTGTTAACGAGGTAGGTAATTTAAGAGCGCGGTATCCGCGTTCGATGCTGCCAAAGTGGAGGGAAAACCAACTCCTGAACCGAGATATTGAACTACAATTTACCAGATAGCTTCATGATTAGCAGAGAGGCGATCGCACTTTTGTGTAGAGGTGGCGATCGCCTTTGGAAATAAATCTTAACACCAATATTTAGGTTATTTAATTGCAGCCAAATCACAGCTTAACTTTTTGTTAATAGAATGTATAACCTTAGCTTCTGCTGGTGTAATTACCCCGTCTAGATTAGCAATTTTTTGACATTGAGCCAGTAAGGGTACAGCAAAATCACTATTAACTTGCTCAAGTAAGGTTTCTAAAGATGGTGGAGATTTTATATTAGCTGCGATCGCCTCGATTGACTCAGGACTAAGGTTAGCAATTTCTAATTCTGGTAAAATATCTTCCCAAGATTTATCTGGATTACCTGCTAAGACAATATGAACCAAAATCTGATCCATAATCTTTTCTTGAAAATAGCGGCTTCGAGAAATTTTCCGCTCTCTACCTGAGCATCTACTAAAGTTGCCTCTAAAGTTAATGGATTCTGCTTTGCTTCATAAAACTGACAAGCCGCATAACCTAATGCGTAAATCATGACTGCATTTGAACTAGCACCAATGACGGCTCCTGCTACTGGCAGATTTCGTAGTAAACCCAAACCTGCTTTGATTGCTGTTTTTCCACCCAGCCCTAAACCAAAAATTGCTACTGCTTCTGCTCTGCGATCAGAATCTTTTAAATCCATTCCATAG
>Ga0105046_10015986_pt1 | contig 11527 bp, 6 predicted proteins | sample MAT03_FD_78385 | JGI IMG/M metagenome (GOLD analysis project Ga0105046, IMG submission 78385) | Freshwater microbial communities from Lake Fryxell liftoff mats and glacier meltwater in Antarctica - MAT-03 (megahit assembly) | ecosystem: Environmental > Aquatic > Freshwater > Ice > Liftoff...
TCTTGCCGTCCGTTTTTAGGCGAAATGGACAGGATAAATCCTGTCCTCTATAGGCGAGAACTCGGTAAGAACAGCCGGCTTTAGTCGGCTTCAAAAGGGTAGCCGGAGGCTTCAGCCTCTGGCTACGACTTATACACACCCCTCACTCACCCTCGCAACCCGCGCACCGCTGGCGCGTCTACCGACAGCAAGACCGGCTCGTCCTCATGGGTGATGGGTAACGACTCGCCTTCTAAAAGCGTGTAGGTCACTGCGCCATCGGCCACCCGCACGCGGATGAGCCGGTGCTGGTGGGTGATGGTAAAACTGTAGCCCGTCCAGCCATCCGGCAATGACGGGCGCAGACTCAGCCGCCCGTCGATTTGGCGCAAGCCGCCGAATCCGTAGACAATCCCCATCCACGTCCCGGCCATGTTTGCGATATGCACGCCGTCTTTGACGTTGCCGTGATAATCGTCCAAGTCCATGCGCGCAGTGCTGACGAAATACTGATAGGCTTTGTCGCGTTCGCCAATCTCCGCCGCCATGATGCTGAAAATGCAGGCCGATAACGACGAGTCGTGGGTCGTCACCGCTTCATAGTAGTCAAAGGCGCGGCGCTTGTCGTCCAATGTGAAGCGGCTACCCTGTAGGAACATCGCCAGCACGAGGTCGGCCTGTTTGCAGACCTGATGCCGATAAATCACCAGTGGGTGATAGTGCAGCAGCAGCGGGTAATGGTCGTCGGGCGTCGCGTCAAAATCCCAGACCGGGCGGTCTAAGAAGCCGTCATCTTGCAGATATAACCCGCTGGCCGCGTCATACGGGATGACCATGCGCTCGGCGGCCAGACGCCACACGCTGATTTCCTCGTCGGTCAAACCGAGTTGCGTTTGTAACTCGGCATAACGCGCCGGATGCTCGACGTTTAACCAATAGGCGACCTCGGCGGCGTAACTCAGGTTTTGCTGCGCCATGATATTGGTGTACAAATTATTATCGACCAGCGCCGTATATTCGTCTGGGCCGGTCACGCCGTTGATGCAGAATGCGCCGCCTTTGTGCGGGTTGAAAAATCCGACATGCGCCCAGACTCGCGCCGTCTCGAACAGCATTTCAGCGCCGTGGGTGATCAGGAAATTTACGTCGTCGGCGCTCTCGACATAGCGCTTAATCGCGTGGGCGATGTCGGCGTTGATGTGATATTGCGCCGTCCCCGCCGGAAAATAGGCCGAACATTCTTCCCCGTTGATGGTGCGCCACGGATAGAGTGCGCCAGTCGGATGGTTGAGGTCGCGGGCGCGTTGGCGGGCGTGCGGCAAAATGTGGTGGCGATATTCCAGCAGCTTACGGCTGATGTCGGGGTGCGTGCTGAGGAAGAACGGGATGACGTACATCTCGGTATCCCAGAAATAATGCCCCTCGTAGCCTTCACCGGTCAGGCCTTTGGCGGCCATGTTGGTCTTGCCATCCCGCCCAACCGATTGCAATAAATGGAACATATTCAGGCGGACGCCTTGTTGTAAGGCGGGGTCGCCCTCGATCTGGACATCCGCCCGCGCCCAAAAATCCGCGACGTAGGCGGTGTGGGCGGCTTGGATGGCGTCAAACCCTAGCGCGACAGCCTCGTGTGCTAACCGTATCGAGTCGTCCAGTAAGTCGGTTTCAGCGGTGTTTTGGGTGCTGGTATAGGTGATAAATTTATCGAGCGTGACCGAGGCATTTTTCTCGGCATAGAAATTAAATAGCACAGACGCCGAAAGGTCATTTTGCTGGGCGTAAATGATGACTTGGTGCGGGGTGTCATGGCTGATCGCGCAGGCCAGCGCCATCTCGGATTTGCGCGTGCGCTGTTGGAGGGCGACGGTCTGGCCGTCAAGGTGCTGGGCTGTCACCGCCAAGACGCGCCCGTGTAAGCCGCTGCCGACACGCGGGTCGTTGCCCGCCTTGAGGTTTGAGACGTCCCCGTCCAGTTCAGACGCGAGGCGGATTTGTCCGCTGAAATTGAGCGGCGTGACCGTGTATCGAATCGCCGCCAGATGTTTGTGAGCAAAACTGACCAAGCGCGTGATGTCGACTTTGATTTCTTGGCCGGACGGGCTACGCCAGTGGATATGACGGGTGAGCAGGCCATTTTGGAGGTCAAGCGCCCGTTCATACGACAGGATTTTACCGCTGAACAGGTCGAACGGCTCATCGTCAATCCAGAGCGAAATACGCTTGGCATTCGCGACGTTCAGCATGGTCTGACCGTTCTCAGCGAATCCGTAGGCCGCTTCAGGGTATTTAATCGGCTCGGTCTCGTAAAACCCGTTGAGGTAGGTGCCGTCTACGCTGGTATTTTCGGGGCCGTGATAAACTTCTTCAAACGCGCCGCGCATCCCGATAAAACCGTTGGCGAGCGCGAACAAGGTCTCGCTACGCTTGTTGTGTAGGGGCTGAAGCTGTGTCTCGCGGATTTTCCAAGCATCAATCGGATAAATCGGCTCAACTGTGATGGTATGCGATTTTTTCATCCCCAAAACCCCCGCTTTATGCGCCTAAATGTCTTTGAATCATAGCGCGGAAGCGGTTTCATGCAAGCCCAAAAGCCCGATTACCCCTCAAATCGTCGGGTGGTCAGGCGTTCAATCACCACGGGGGCGGGTAGCGGGTCTGGGTTGCACGGGTGGCCGTGAATTTGCTCTACTAAACATTTGAGGGCGATGCTGCCGTTGAGTTCAAGATGCTGGCGCAGCGTGGTTAGGCCGGTGTGATAGGCGATTTCGAGGTCATCATAGCCTATCACCGATAGATCTTCCGGCACGCGCAAACCGGCTTCTTTGGCCGCTGCGATACACGCCAATGCTTGCATGTCGCTCATGGCGAAAACGGCGCTGGGGCGTTCTGGTTTGCTGAATAAATCACGGGCGAGGTCGAGCGCCTCGTCATAGTCGTGTGCGCCAAAACGCGCGAAATCCATGCGGAAATTGAGGTCATTACCGCGCAGGGTTTGCCAAAAACTTTCGAAGCGTTCGCCGCCGGTGTTGAAGCGATAAGGGTTGTCGAAAGTGTCGCCCAGATAGCCGATGTCGCGGTGGCCGAGGTCAATTAAGTATTGGGTGGCGATGCGTGCGCCTTCACGATTGTCCGCGCCGATGCACGTCCAATCGCGCTCGCGAAAGTGGTTGATCCCGACAAACGGGATGCCGCTATCGATCAACATTTTGTGCTGTGCATCGGTCAGGTCGAGGTCAACGATGATGAGACCCTCAATCAGGCGGTGTTTGGTGATGTATTCCAAGCGCTCGGCATAATGGTTCAGTGAGCTGACCGTATACAGTAACAATTCGTACTGGGTCTCATATTCATTGAGCGCCAACTGAACCCCGCGCAGTCGATGGGCGAATGAACGATAGCTCAGGAATAATTGTGTGATGACCCCGATGTTGTGCAAGCGGGTTTTGCGCGTCAATTGGCGGGCGACAGCATTAGGACGAAAACCAAGCTCTTCGATGGCTTTCATGACGAGGGCGCGGGTGGCCGGGGTGACGTTAGGGCTTTGGTTTAGCACCCGTGAGACGGTGGCGACGCCGACTTGGGCGCGCTTGGCGACATCTCGGATAGTAGGAGGGGAGGCAGTCATGGCATAATTTCTTCTGCGAAACGAGATGGCAATAACCGAAAAAAAACGACATAACGGATATGAAACCGTTTCCAGAAGATTAACAAGCCTTACCTGTTTTGTCAACAACCCTAGCGATTATTTTGTCGAAAAAAACCGAGTACGTCCAAGTGATGACTCGCCCGTGACGCCTAGACCGATAAGCCGCTATAATCGTTTTCACCTCTATTAAGATCCCTAAGGAGTTGTAAAAAAATGGTCAGTCAAATTTTGAACTTTATCGACGGAGATTGGGCGGAGGCCACGCCGACGCACCAGAATGTTATCAATCCGGCCAGCGCAGCGGTGATTGCAGAAGTGATGTTGACGCCTAATGAGCTTGTCGCGCAGGCGGTTGAGATCGGCCATAAGGCGTTTTTGGAATGGCGGCGCGTGCCTGTGGGTGAGCGTATTCAGCCGTTGTTCAAATTCAAACAATTGATGGAAGATAACCTTGATGACCTCGCCCGCACCATCACCAACGAATGCGGCAAAACCTATACGGAGAGCGTGGCTGAGATAAAGCGTTCGATTGAAAATGTCGAAGTCGCGTGCGGGATGCCGACCATGATGCAAGGTCTGAACAATGAGGACATCGCGTCGGGCATTGACGAGCATATGTTCCGCCAGCCATTGGGCGTGGTAGCTGCCATCACCGCTTTCAATTTCCCCGGCATGATCCCGCTGTGGTTTTTGCCGTATGCGGTAGCGACGGGCAACACTTTCTTGCTCAAGCCGTCCGAGCGCGTGCCGATGACGAGTGGCAAGCTGTTTGCGCTGCTCAAGCAGGCCGGTTTCCCGTCGGGCGTGGTGCAACTGATTAACGGTGGCAAAGATACCGTGGACGCCATCCTCGACCATCCGCTGGTGCGCGCCGTGTCGTTCGTCGGTTCGACGCCGGTTGCCAAATATATTTATAGCCGCGCCACCGCCAACGGCAAGCGCGCCCAATGTCAGGGCGGAGCCAAGAACCCGGTTGTGATTATGCCGGACGCCGATATGGACATGACCACTCGCATCATGGCTGACAGCGCCTTTGGGTGCGCGGGTCAGCGGTGCTTGGCCGCATCGGTGGCGATTACGGTAGGGGATGCGCGCAGCACTTTCACTGAGCAAATCGCGGACGCCGCCGCCAGTCGCAAGGTCGGTTACGGCCTCGACTCCGGCGTACAGATGGGGCCGGTCATCAGCGCCGACAGCAAAAACCGGATTCAACACCTGATTGGTGAGGGCGAAAAGCAGGGCGCGACGGTCTTGGTTGATGGTCGTCAAAAGACCGTGACCGGTTACGATGATGGTTTCTGGGTATATCCGACCATCTTGGACGGGGTAGACCCGGCCAGCGACATCGCCAAAACCGAGATTTTCGGCCCGGTCTTGAGCCTGATGCACGCCCGCACGGTGGAAGAAGCCATTGCTTTGGTCAACAATCGTGCCTATGGCAACATGGCCTGTATCTTCACATCCAGCGGCGCGGCGGCGCGCAAGTTCCGTAACGAGGCCGACGCAGGCAACATCGGCATCAACATCGGCGTGGCCGCGCCGATGGCTTACTACCCGTTCAGTGGTTGGAATGACAGCTTCTTTGGCGACTTGCACGGACAAGGACACCACGCCGTCGAATTCTACACCCAGACCAAAGTCGTGATAGAGCGTTGGCCGAAAGAGTGGAGCCGCACGTTCTAAGTGATGAGTAGGGATTCGATATCCCCGATGGCATAACAAAAAGGTTCGTCAGGCGTTAAATGGACAAGGCAGGTCTTGTCCCTACGAAAACATTGAGCCTAGCGATAAGATGCAAGAAAAACGGCACAAGAGATGGATTATTCTCTTGTGCCGTTTTATTTACCTAGCGGGGAGTCCTGTAGATGGTTTGACCTATCACAGGACTCATCACATCACTTTTAAGGCCCATAGACGCGGTAGGTAAAGCTGACGCTACCGGCGTCTGAGGCATCAATCCGAAGCACGACATATTTGCCGCCGTCAGTCTTGACGCCTAACACCATCCCCGGCGTGACGCCTATCACGCCGGCGTTAAGGGTCGAAGCCACGATGTCGTAGTGGGCGCTATCGAAGTTCAGCCCTTGCGAGGTTAGCGAGACCACGCACGCGGCGCAAGTGACAGAAATCGCGCCACCGTTATAGGTGATGTCGTTGCCGCCAAGTCCATCGAGATTGACGCCGCCGGTGTTCAGGACGGTCAGCGAGCCTTGCACGGTCACAGGATGGTCGAGTCGATACGTGAGCGTGAAGGTGTTGTTGCCTTCACCACTTCCCTCAGCCACTTGACCCAAGAAATCCACCGTGATTGGGGCGTTATAGAAGCCTGTTGGCCCTGTTAGCGTCACGCTGAGGGCATAGACGGCGGATTGCCCCGCCGCTAATCCCGGCGATGGGATGTTCAGCGATGAGACGATGGGACCCGGCTCGAAGCCGCCCGCGATGGTGAAACCACCGGATTGACCGCCGCCGCCATTGAGGACGGTGACGTTAACTGTGGTTGAAGCGTTCCAATTTAGCACAGCGGGCGAGGCAGCTGTGATCACGAGATCGGGCGTGCTGAGGGTAGGACTCGGGGCTGCCGTGAGAGTCGGCCCCGGAGTCGGGGTGGGGGGTGCGCTGACGAAAGGTAGCGTCCGCACATCACCAGCGATTTGCACCAAATTACCGGCTGTCGAAATCCAACCCTGTATCCCACGGAACTGAATCACCGCCCATGAGAAGTCGAGGTTTGCCCCAATCAGACGGACGGTTTCAGCCTCGCGCAGTTGACCGAAGCTATCATAAACCGTGCTGGGGCCGGTGCGGACGTTCAACACTCGGCTGAGGACTGTGGCGTATACGCCGTCTAAGGTTGCGGTAGGCTGAGGGGTAGGCGTCGCTTGAGGCATGGCAGTGGCGCGGATGACCACCGTCCCGCCGTCAATTCCGTTTCTGGTTCGTTCTTCCGCGTCAAAACGTGCCAGTGCTTCTTGGCCGCCGTTGAGCAGATGGCGCACGACCACGACCTCATCAATCGTTTCGCCCAGCGGCAATGTTGATGGAGAAAGTTGGCCTTGCGCCCCTTGCATGGCCGGTAGACGACCTAAATTCTGCCCTAATTCACCGGGGACTTCTAAGGCAGTCGCGATCAGAAACACGCTGTCATAAGCAGAGGCGGCCACGGCAGTGGGCGCTTTGCCGGTTGCGCGCACAAAACTCAGGGTGAACTGCGAGCTTGCGTCATCGGTCAGGGCATAAGACCACGACGAGGCCGAAATAATGCCGTCCAGATGAGCCGGGGAGAGTAAGCCCCGAAACTGTGGATTTTCGGCATTGTTATAGGCGATGATGCCGGGATAGCGGGCGTTACGCAGCCCGATTACGACTTCATTGGCGAGCGCGGGCGCGCCAAATAGCGCGATAGCTTGCGGGTTGGCGCGGATTAAGGCTTGTGTTAGCGAGTCCGACGGCACTTCAATCAACGGGTCAAGGTTGGGGACGCCCAAGTCTTGGGCGGCGGTTGAGAACCCTACCGACCCTTCAAGATGCGCCGGGTCTTGGTCGAGCAGGACATTTTGAATATCGGTGATGCCGAGGTCTTGCACCATTACGGTTGCCAGCCCACGGTCAATCGTCAAGCCCTGTGTGCGCGAACGGAACAGCAAACCGCTGTTGTCGTTGAGTAATAGACCACTGCCTAACGACGGGGTGAGGATCGGGCGGTTGAGCGCCAATAGACTCGGCAGATAGGTTTGGGTTTCTAGCGTCGTCTCCGGCCCGATGATGGCGACCACGCTGACTGTGCCGAGGTTGGCGATAGCGCCGGTGTAGCTACCTTGTGTATCGGGGCTTTGTAACACCGCTTGCAGTCGGAAAACTGTGCCATCTGCGCCACGGACGCCGCCCGCCGCGTTAATCTGATCAATGGCTAATTGTGCGCCTTGTACCAGTGACCCCCCCGCGACATCGAGGATGCCGATTCGGAAGGTCGGCTGTTGAGCCTGAGCTACTCCTAAAACTAACAGGAGTGCGAAAATAAGTGAGCCAATCGGTGCGAGGAATGTTCGTCGCAGCATGGTTAAACCCCTTTCGTTAAACAACACATCTTAGACTTAGTATATTGGAGGTTTATAGGGGTTGCATCCATCTTTAGACCCATGACTGTGTTGCCGTTTGGATAGCAGACGGCTACAATAAGCCGTTGTGAAATGATTCCCCTATAGAGGTAGTCCCATAATGTCGGATGATGTGCATTTAACGCCGGAGGGCGCTGAAAACCTCCGCTTGGAATTAGGTGATTTGGTGAATGTGCGCCGCCCCGGCCTTGCAATCCGTTTGCGCGAGGCAGTGGCGGACGGCGACCTCAAAGAAAACGCCAACTATCACGACGCCAAAGAACAACAGTCGATGGTGGAAGGGCGTATTCAGTATCTACAAGATGTTTTGCGGCGCGCCACGATTGTGATCAACGATGGCCCGTCCGACACCGTGCGAATCGGCTCAATCGTCATCATCCAAGAGATTGGTAGTGATGAGGAAGAGACTTACACGCTGGTGGGCGCGGCTGAAGCGAATCCGCGTGAAGGTAAACTGAGCGAAAAAAGCCCGATTGGCTCGGCATTGATGGGGCGCAAGCGCGGCGAGAAGATCAAAGTCAACGCGCCGGGCGGTGAAATCAGCTTTAAGGTCAAAAAAGTCCAGTAGCTATCGCAGTACAAAAATAAAGGGCGCAGCACGCTGCACCCCTCAAAACCTAAAAAGTCCTGAACCCGAGTCTTGAGTGTTTAATTCACGACTTGGGACTCAGGACTTTTTAGGATGTTTTTCTACAGGCGCAGCGGTTTAAAGTCTGCCGTCCCGCCGAACGGGTCATCTTCCTGCGTTGGCGCGGGGATGCTTCTGATCGGCGGCGGCGGCGGCGCTACGACTTGGATGGGCGGCATCGGCGGGGTGTAGGCCAACTGCTCACCCCCAGCTTCATTACGCGGCATCGGCGGGGTATAGACCGACATTTGCGGGATGGGTTGTGTGGTCGGTGCAATCGGCGCGTAATTGACCGGTTGGGGCGCGGCGGGGCGCGGCGGGGGCGATGAGGTCGGGACGGAGACCGCTCCGCCTGATTTCAGCAACTTGTGCCATGCTTCGATTTGGATGGTCATGCCTTCAAAGGTCGAATTGGGTGTGGTAGCCGACGGCTTGATGTCTACCAATCTGGCATGAACTAATAAGCGTTCATTCTCGACCACCAACAGGACGCCCGGCTTGGCGATAACGATATCGGTCTCAGGATGGTCAACTTTTTCATCCAACTCTGACCGAATCTCTGGGGCGCTGAAGGCTTTTTCCGAGACGAAAATCTTGGTCATCTGTTTGGCAAAGTCTTCTTTGTCAAACAGCCAAACCTCAATCGCGGCCACATCGTCGCCCAATTTCTTGGAGATATTCGCGCCGCACTCCCCATAAAAGATGTTGTTCTCGTCTTCGATCGGGAAGGACTCGTCAAACCCGCGCCCTTTGGTATAAATCGCGAGGCGTTGGGTCAAGGGCGCGCCCAACGGGTTAGTGACTGGCGTAGCGGCGGACTGCTTCTTCATCTCAGTTTCAAGGGCGCGCCGAGCTTTGATGGCATCGACTTCGACCTTGCGGCGTGCGTCCTCTTCAGTCTTGGGGCGGAAACGTTCGCGCACCGTATCGACAAAGTTGGGGCGAATCAAGATGCGCCACACCGGTGAAATCACCACCGACAGGATGAGCGTTACGACGATTGCCGCGACAATGCTGAGGATGTCCCCCAATACTGATCCGGGTTGCGGCGAAACCTTGCCCTCAAGCGGCTGTCCATTGGCGTCGAACAGCAACGGACGCAAATCATTCAGCGCCTTTTGCAGGCTTTCTCCGCTGCCCGGGATCAGGCGGTCAACCGTGGAAGTCGGGGCTTCGACCAATTGTAAATACCGTTGGATGTCGGAGTCGTTGTAGATGTTGGCAGCTTTGGCAGCGGCCACCAGTTTTACCCATTCGTCGCGGTAGCTCTGGCTGAGTTGATGGGGTGCGCCGTCATAATACTGCACCGGGCTGAGTACGTAACCCCAAAACAGGCCGAATAACATCGCTAAAACAATCGCAAACACCGTCACGACGGTGGGCATTTGCGGCTTGAGTACGATGACGTACAGCCCGTTATAGGTATCAATTAACCATTGCTTAAAACCCTGCATCGGCGCGTCCCTTTCCTAACTGGCGCGGCGTCCCACTGAATTTGCGCTCACCTAGTGGCAACTTATCCCGTAAAGTATACAGCCGAAACGCCGATGCCACAAACACATGTTTTTTTCTCGAAATAATCGCTGATTTTGCGCTCCTGACCGTGATGCGGTATACTCCGAGGCTTGCAGAGTGGACAATGCGAGTCATCGGGGCGATATGGCGACGTTTTTCATCAGTTACAGCCGAGTTGATAAAGCATTTGTTGAGCGATTCGTCGCCCGACTCCGGCGGAAGTTCCCAAACCACACCTTTTGGTTTGATGAGGAATTGACTGGTGGGGATGATTGGTGGGCGGAAATTATCGGGGCGATTGAAAAATCTGATATTTTCATTTACCTCCTATCCAACGAGTCTGTAACCTCGCTTTATTGCCAAGCAGAGTTCAGAGAGGCGCAGCGGTTACAACGGCGTATCATCACCGTACAAGCGCGTGACCGTACCACGATTACCGGTGATTTGAGCAAAATCCAATACGTTGACATGAAAGCTGGGGTCGATAATGTTGACGCACAAGATGAATTGACCCGTGCGGTCAATAAACAAGTGGGGCTTATCCCCGCCCGCCGCCTAAAGCCATTGTGGAAACCGGCCACCCCTAAACCAGAGATGGCAGATGACTCTGGACGGTCTGCCGATGCGCCAGAGGTGGATACCCCAGATTTGAATATTGTGGCGGTGGAACAGCGCCCAACCCCTAAATCCCTGCCAAAACAGACTGAATCATCGCAACGGTTATGGATGTCCCCCGTATTGATAGGCATGGTGCTGGTCTTGATTGTCGCTGTGAGTGTTGTGTTTGTCTTAGCTCAAATTGGGAGTAATAGCCCCACGCCTGAACCGACCACCGCCGTCGCTGCGCTGGACAGCCCGACCCCGACTTCGACGCTGACCCCGGCTTCAAGCCATACGCCGAGTATCACAGAGACTCCCCCGCCGACGCCGACAGAACTGCCGATTGAGTTGATTGTGGGGACGTTGGATGCCAATGCGACAATTGAGCAAGCGACGTTGGATGCACAAGCGACCATTTCGGCACGGTTGACGGAGTATGCTCGCCAAACTCAGGCGGTGATTGATGCAACGGCTACCGCGACCTTGTGGACGCACACCCCAACCCCCAATATGACTGCCAGCATCGAGGCGTATCGTACCCAACAAGCCCAGACCGCGACTCAGGCATGGATTGACAGTTGGACGAATACCCCAACCCCGACGTTTACCAACACCAACACCCGCACCCCAACGCCCACACCGACGTTTACCGCGACTTACACGCCGACCAACACCTTGACGCCGACCCGCACCCCAACCCCCACGCCCAATGCGACACAAACATTGGTTGCGATTGCGGAGGCGGGAATCACCGCCAACGCCGATCGGACGCCCGTCGAACTTGATTTCGATGGGGTGCTGATGGTGTATGTGCCAGCAGGCTGTTTTGAGATGGGGATGCCAGAAGATGTCATTAACGCCCTCAAAACACAATATTCGGGTTATGACGAATTCTTTGAGGCGATGGGGCCTGTCCATTCCCAATGTATCCAGACCTCGTTTTGGTTAGACAAAACCGAGGTGACACAACTTCAATTCACGACTAAAGAGGGCGTAAAAGCCAATGCCAATTTTTTCACGGGTGATAACCGCCCGGTTGAA
>Ga0105046_10015989_pt1 | contig 11526 bp, 7 predicted proteins | sample MAT03_FD_78385 | JGI IMG/M metagenome (GOLD analysis project Ga0105046, IMG submission 78385) | Freshwater microbial communities from Lake Fryxell liftoff mats and glacier meltwater in Antarctica - MAT-03 (megahit assembly) | ecosystem: Environmental > Aquatic > Freshwater > Ice > Liftoff...
TCCGCGATTTTCGCCACCGCATCCGTCGCGCGGATGGCGAAGTGCGGGTGCTGTCGATCAACGCCGTAGCGCTGCTTGCACCGGAAACCGACCTCTCCGTCGTCTGCTCGATCACCGACATAACGACGATAATCGAAAGCGAAACCGCCCTGCAGGAAGCGCTGGAACGCGCCGAGGCGGCCAACATGGCCAAATCGGAATTTCTAGCCCGCATGAGCCATGAAATCCGCACTCCGTTGAACGGCGTTCTCGGGATGGCGGACCTGATGGACCGCAGCATGACAGACGAGGATCACCGCACGATGTTGCGGGTGATCCGGCGGTCTGGCGAGCATCTGCTGGAAATGATCGACGATCTGCTTGACTTGTCCAAGATCGAAAGCGGCGCCATGCTGCTGGAGACGCTGATCCTGCGCCCCTCTGACGTGGCTGCGCGTGCGATCGCCTCGTTCGGCCCGCTTGCGGTGGCAAAGGGAATACAACTGGTGTCCAGCGCCGACGACGCGGCGCGCGAATGGCGGTTGGGCGATCCGCGCCGGTTGTTGCAGATCGTAATTAACCTGTTGGGCAATGCGCTGAAGTTCACCGAAACCGGCGAAGTGCGCCTCGATCTGCGCGCAACAGACGATTGCCTGACCATCACCGTCACCGATACCGGTATCGGTATTGACCCCGCCCTGATCCCTCATATCTTCAAGGACTTCGCCCAGGCAGATGCCGGCACGACACGGCGCTACGGCGGCACGGGACTTGGCCTGCCCATCAGCCGCAACCTCGCGCGGCTGATGGGAGGGGATCTGACCTTGACCAGTGCACCCGGTTTCGGGACTGTGGCGCAGGCCGTTCTTTTTTTGCCACGCGCGACCAGCGTGCTCACCGTCTCCGGGATAGACGGAGCCGGGGCTGCCTTGCCACAGCTGCCCCCTCTGAATGTTCTGGTGGCGGAGGACAACGCCACCAACCGCATCATCCTGCGGGCGATGCTCGAGGCGCTTGGCCTGTCCTGTGTAACCGTAGAAGATGGCGAGGCGGCGGTGACAAAATGGGCGCCCGGACAGTTCGATCTGGTGCTGCTGGACATCTCGATGCCCGGCATCGATGGCGTGTCGGCACTGTGCAACATCAAGGACCGTGCACGCGAGGCCGGCACCCCGGCTCCGCGATCCATCGCGGTCACCGCAAACGCGATGACCCACCAGACAGATGACTACATGGCAGCGGGTTTTGACGCCTGCCTCGCCAAGCCGACCCGTCTGGAAGATCTGGCCTTTGCCATCGCCTCGGTGATGGCAGTATCTGCGGGGCCGGGCTGAAGCGCCTGTCCCCAATGGACTGTGCTATCACAAACCCTGCCCTCCCCGCACCTGCGCCCGGAACCTGCGCCGCAGTCAGCTTGCACCGAATCGTCTGTTCGCCCCGTCAGACAGTCCGCGCGCATTCGCGACTAGAGCACTGCCGCGCCGTCCCGAAGTGCCGGGGATCGAGTTCTGGCCTTATAGCCTTTCCCTGTGCGGGAAACGAAATTACGCAAGGACGTCTCCCACTGGACCCGATCGAGATCATCATTTGCTACCTGACACCCACAAATCCATTTGCGACGATCTGCCTTTCGCAGCAAGGTACATCCCTGTGCCGGGTCTGGGGCCTGGTGCAGGGCAGGACCGGGGGGACGGACGGCCGTTTGCGGACGTCATGCCTCTCGCGGACGGGTCGGAGTCCCCTCAGGCCCGTCCGCTCAGGTCCCGCCCGCTTTGGAGCCTTCTCGGAAAGGTGCGCGATGAAGGAGCCGGAGAATGCGCAAGATCGCCAAAGGCCGCTTCGGCCCGCAGACAGGGGCAAAAGGGCAGGGCCTGCGATGAACCCGCTCGACCGTGTGCTCAGTCTGTCGATCTGGCAGGGGCGCGCTATGGTGCAACCGCTTGGCGGCGGCATGACCAATGTAAACTTTCGTGTGCAGGGAAACATCGCCGGGCAGCGGCGCGACTGCGTCGTGCGCATCGGCAACGATATCGGCGTGCATCACGTGCTGCGCTTCAACGAGATGGCAGCGAGCCGCGCGGCCCATGCGGCAGGCGTGTCGCCTGAAGTGATACACCATGAGCCCGGAGTGCTGGTGATCGGGTACGTCGAGGGCCGCACGCTCTGCGCCGACGACTTTGCCGACCCAGGGATGCTGGACGAGGCCACAGCCCTTGTCGCCCGCGTCCACCGCGACATGCCGCAGCATCTGCGCGGCCCAGCGATGGTGTTTTGGGTGTTTCACGTCATCCGCGACTACGCAGCCACGTTGAGCGCGGCGCATAGCCGCCATATGCCGCTGATCCCCCTCCTCTTGGCCGATGCCGCGCAACTGGAGGCGGCGGTCGGCCCCATCGACATGGTCTACAGCCACAATGACCTGTTGCCCGCCAATTTCCTGCACGACGGGCGCCGCCTCTGGCTGATCGACTGGGACTACGCTGGCTTCAACTCGCCGCTTTTCGACCTCGGGGGCCTGGCTGCCAATGCCAGTCTCGGGACTTCCGCCGAGGTCCGCCTGCTGACCACCTATTTCGGCGCCCCCCCCGACGCGGGCCTCTGGCGGCGCTACCGCGCGATGAAGGCCGCCGCCGCCTTGCGTGAAATGATGTGGAGCATGGTGTCCGAGGTGACGTCCGACATCGACTTCGATTATGTGACCTACACCGGGGCCGCCGCGACCCGCTGGCACGAGGCCCGAACCGCCCTTGAGGACTGCTGACATGACCGACCTTCCCTCCACCGCCCGCGTTGTCATCATCGGCGGTGGCATCATCGGCTGCTCTACCGCCTATCACCTCGGCAAGCTCGGCTGGACCGACACCGTGCTTGTGGAGCGAAAGAAGCTGACCTCCGGCACCACGTTCCATGCAGCAGGGCTGGTGGGGCAGCTGCGCACCTCGGCCAACATCACGCAATTGCTGGGTTATTCGGTTGACCTCTACAAACGGTTGGAGGCGGAGACCGGCCTGCAGACCGGGTGGAAGATGAACGGCGGCCTGCGCCTTGCCTGCAATGCCGAACGCTGGACAGAGGTGAAACGCCAGGCCACCACCGCGCATTCCTTCGGGCTCGAGATGCATCTTCTGACCCCGAAAGAGGCGCAGGAGCTATGGCCCCTGATGACCATCGACGATCTGGTGGGCGCGGCGTACCTTCCCACCGACGGGCAGGCGAACCCCTCCGACATCACCCAGAGCCTCGCGCGCGGCGCACGGATGGCAGGCGTGAAGATCATCGAGGACACGCCGGTTTCGCGCATCGTGGTGGAGGATGGCCGCGTGATCGGCCTCGATACGCCCCACGGCCGCATCCTGTGCGAAAAGGTGGTGATCTGTGCCGGCCAGTGGACCCGCAGCCTCGCCGCAACCGTGGGGGTCAACGTCCCCCTCATTTCGCTCGAGCATCAATACATGGTCACAGAACGGATCGAGGGCGTCACCTCTACCCTGCCCACCCTGCGCGACCCCGACCGGCTGACCTACTGGAAGGAAGAGGTCGGTGGCCTTGTCTGGGGCGGGTATGAGCCGAATCCCAAACCCTGGGCGACCCAAGGCATTCCCGAAGGCTTCCATTTCGAGCTTCTGACCTCCGACTGGGACCATTACGGCCAGTTCATGGAAAACGCGCTGGCCCGGGTGCCCGCCCTCGCCACCGCCGGGGTGAAGCAGCTGATCAACGGGCCGGAAAGCTTCACGCCCGATGGCAATTTCATCCTGGGCGAGGCGTCCGAACAGCCGGGCATCTTCATCGGTGCAGGCTTCAATGCCTTCGGCATCGCGTCGGGTGGCGGGGCAGGGATGGCGCTGGCCGAATGGGTGGCCAAGGGTGCCGCGCCCTTCGACCTCTGGCCGGTGGACATCCGCCGCTTCGGTGCGCCGCACCGCTCCACCGACTGGGTCCGCGCCCGCACGCTCGAGGCTTACGGCAAACATTACACCATCGCCTGGCCCTCCGAGGAAATGCGCTCCGCCCGCCCCACCCGCCGCTCGCCGCTCTATGCCCACCTCAGAGCGGCCGGCGCCTGCTTTGGCGAGAAGCTGGGCTGGGAACGCCCCAACTGGTTTGCCGATCCCGCCGCAGGCGAGCTGGCCGAGGATCGCTACAGCTATCAGCGCCCCGGCTGGTGGGGGGCCGTTGCCCGTGAACACCAGGCCGCGCGCGAGGCGGCGGTGCTGATCGACCAGACATCCTTTGCCAAATTCACCCTTCAGGGTCCGGACGCTGCAAAGGCCCTGAACTGGGTCGCTGCAGGAAATGTCGACCGCGCGGTGGGCAGCCTCACCTATACCCAGATGCTCAACCCCAAAGGCGGGATCGAGGCCGACCTGACTGTCGTGCGCCAGGCGCAGGACTGCTTCTACATCGTCACCGGCACCGGCTTTGCCACCCATGACTTCGACTGGATCTCCCGCTCGCTGCCACAGGGCGCGCGCTGCATTCTCACGGATGTGACCTCCGGTTCTGCCGTCCTGTCGCTGATGGGCCCGAGGTCGCGCTCTATCCTGCAACTCCTTACCCCCGACGATCTTTCCGCCACCGCCTTTCCGTTCGCCACTGCACAGTCCATCAGCGTCGCTTGCTGCCCGGTCCTTGCGCTCCGCGTGACCTATGTGGGCGAACTCGGGTGGGAGCTGCACATGCCCGTCGACGTTGCCGTCACGGTCTATGAGGCGCTGATGCAGGCAGGCGAAGGCCATGGCCTCGTCAATGCAGGCTACCGCGCCATCGAAACCCTCCGGCTGGAGAAAGCCTATCGCGCCTGGGGGTCGGACATCGGGCCCGACCACACGCCCGTCGAGGCGGGTCTCGCCTGGGCCATGAAGATGAAGACCGGTATCGACTTTCAGGGCCGCGCCGCGGTGCAGGCGCAACTCGTAACCGGCGTCGGGAAACGCCTCGCCACATTCACGACCGAGGACCCTACCGTCGTCCTCCTCGGCCGCGAGACAATCTACCGCAACGGCATCCGTGCAGGCTGGCTCGCCTCGGGCGGCTATGGCCATACCATCGGCCGCCCCATCGGCATGGGCTACATCCGCCACCCCGACGGCGTCACCGCGGGTTTCATCCAGAGCGGCACTTACGAGCTTGAGGTCGCCTCCGAACGCGTCGCTGCGCGCGTCCATCTTGCCCCGCTCCATGATCCCGCCAACCTCCGCATCCGCGGCTGATGTAAAAATCCTTCCGTGACCCCTTCATCTATTCAAGAATATCCCGGGGGGGGGGCGCGGCACGCGCGGGGGCAGCGCCCCCTTCTAGCCGTCGAACCGCGTGGCTCCCCGGCGGCGTTCATCCACCGGTTGGGTGAGGATGCTTGCCTGATGCGCGCGCTGATCGCAATTGGCGCGCGGGCAGATGCGGCAATTGATGCCGATGGGCGTCATCCGCGCGTTGGTCATCGAAAATCCCTCGGCATAGCCGAGGGCGGTTGCGTGGTCGACCGTGCAGCCAAGCGCCACCGCCAGCCGGTTGTCCTGCGCATGGCGAATCCAGGTTGGCCTGTCCACGGTCCGCGAGATTACAAAATATTGGGTTTTATCTGGCATTTCAACAAATTGCGGAACGATCTTCCCGGGCGTTCTGAAGGAGGTGTGCACGTCCAGCCGCGGACAGGCTCCGCCGTATTCGGCCAGGTGAAAGTCGGTCGCGTTGAACCGCTTTGTCACATTGCCGCCCTTGTCGATCCGCATGAAAAAGAACGGCACCCCCAAGGCTCCCTCGCGCTGCAGGGTGGTGGCTCTGTGGCAAGCCTGCTCGAAGCTCACGCCGAACCGTGTGGCGATATGGTCGAGGTCGTATTTCGTGGCCCGCGCCTCGGCGAGGTAGGCCGCGTAGGGCATCAGCACGGCCGCAGCGAAGTAGTTTGCAAGTTCGACCCGCAGGCGCGCCGTGCCGCGCGGCTCGGTGATGCCGGACCGCGCCACCAATCCGTCCAGCAGCGCCCGTTGTTCCAGCAGCCCCGCCATATGCACCAGCTGAAAGGTGCGGTTGGTGTGGTCCAGCGCCTCGGAAAGCAGGATCTCGCGCCGCGGCTCGTCATACTGGCGCAAGGTTCCCGGCAACTCCTCCACCCGCGCCAGTCGCACCGTGATCCCCAGCCGGGCCGACAGCCGCCGCTTCAGCGCGATGTAGACCTCGTCCCGGTCTACCACTTCACCGCCCCAGAAAACCTCCGCCGCCTCCTCCAGCTCGCGAAAGTGATTGCGCTGGCGGCGGAACACGTTGTGGACGGCGGCCTCGGGGGTCGAGGTGATCTGCGGCGCTTCGCCTTCGGCCAGCGACAGGATATGGTCGGTGGCAGCTTGATACGCGCGGTGCAGCGTGAGGAAGGCCGCCGCGAGATCGGGGCTGTGAACCAGTGCTGCGCGCAGCTGTGGCAGGTCGGGCCGCCCTTGCGCAAACAGCGGGTCCTGGATTGCCGCCCGCAGGTCGGCGAGCTGGCCTGCGCCGTCATCTTCGGCAATCTCGTGCCAGGTCACTCCATAGGTCTCGAAAAGCCGCAGGAGGACCGCCACCGAAACGGAGCGCTCGTTGTTTTCCAGCAGGTTCACGTAAGACGGGGAAATGCCGAGGTTTCGCGCCATCGCGCCCTGCGTTTCGGCCCGTTCGAGGCGCAGGCGGCGCAGGTGCGGGCCGATGAAGGTCTTTTGCATACGTTCGCACACACCGTTTGCTATGTGGTACTTACAATATTACATAAAACATGAATTGTAAATTCTCGCATTCACAGCGCGACCTTCTTTCATTTTGCACAAAGCCGCATCGATGGCATCAGGCGCCCAGCGATCAGGGAGGATACCATGCGCACCGGAACCAATCATCTCTACATCCCCGGCCCCACCAATGTGCCCGAGGATGTCCGCATGGCGATGAACGTGCCGATGCAGGACCAGCGCGCGCCGGATTTCGGGGCGCTGACACTGGGTATTCTTGCGGATCTGAAGCGGGTGTTCCGCACCACCTCCGGCTCGGTCATGCTGTTTCCGGGATCGGGGACCGGCGCCTGGGAGGCGGCGATCACCAACACCCTCAACCCCGGCGACCGGGTGTTGATGGCGCGTCATGGCCAGTTCTCCACCCTCTGGGCAGAGATGGCGCAACGTCTGGGCCTCGTGGTCGATCTTGTCGATGTGGCCTGGGGGGCGGGCACGCCGGTTTCGGAATTCGCACGGCGTCTGGGGGCAGACCGCAAGGGCGAGATCAAGGCCGTTTTCGTCACGCATAATGAGACCGCGACAGGTGTGACCTCGGACGTGGCAGGCGTGCGCCGCGTGCTGGACGAGGCGTTCCACGAGGCGCTTTTGTTCGTTGATGGCGTATCCTCGGTTGGCTCCATCGACTTTCGGATGGATGACTGGGGCGTCGATCTGGCGGTGACCGGCAGCCAGAAAGGGCTGATGTGCCCTGCGGGCCTTGGTATCCTCGCTGTGTCGCAAAAGGCGCTGGAAGCGGCGAAGCTGGCCACATCGCGCCGCGCCTACTTTGAATTCAAGGACATGCTGGCGACCGAAACCACCGGCTACTTTCCCTACACGCCGCCCACGCAGATCCTGCACGGGCTTCGCCGCGCGTTGACGCGCCTGCACACAGAGGGGCTGGATCAGGTCATCGCCCGCCATGCACGTCTGGCCGAAGGTGTACGGCGCGGCGTCGCCGCCTGGGGTCTTTCGACCTGCGCCGAGCATCCCGCCATCGCCTCCAACACCGTCACCGCGATCTGCACGCCTGCGGATGTTGACGCGCGCGAGGTGATCCGCATCGGGTATGAGCGTTACAACGCCTCCTTCGGATCGGGCCTTGCACGGCTGGCGGGCAAGGTGTTTCGCATCGGCCATCTGGGCGATCTGAACGAGGGGATGTGCCTTTCGGGACTTGCCATCGCCGAGATGGCGCTGGCCGAGGCCGGGGCGGAGATCGCGTTCGGATCGGGCGTGGGGGCTGCACAGTCCTGGTACGCCCAGTGCCGCGCCGGCGCCGAGAAACTGCCGCTTGCAGCTGAATAAACAAAGGATGACAGACAGATGAGCCATACTCTTTATCCTTTGCGCAAGCAGCGTCTGCAGCGCTCCGAACTCGCAGTTCCCGCGTCGAACCCCTCGATGATCGACAAGGCGTCAGCGGGGTCTGCGGATTATGTCTTCCTGGACCTCGAAGATGCCGTGGCCCCGCCCGAAAAGGAACAGGCGCGACGCAATGCCGTGCAGGCGCTCAACGACATCGACTGGGCGGGCAAGGGCAAGACCGTCTCGGTGCGGATCAACGGGCTCGATACCCACTACATGTACCGCGACGTGGTGGACATCATGGAGAAGGCGGGGGACCGTGTGCACACGTTGCTGGTGCCGAAAGTTGGCGTGACGAGCGACCTCTACATGGTCGAGGCGATGGTGAACCAGATCGAGCAGGCGAAGGGCTACACGACCCGCGTCGGGCTGGAGGCGCTGATCGAAACGGCGCTTGGTATGGCGAATGTGGAGGCGATTGCCCAGTTCGGCGGCAGGCTCGAGGCGCTGCACTTTGGTGTTGCCGACTACGCAGCCTCGATGCGGGCGCGCACAACGAACATCGGCGGGTTGAATCCTATGTATCCGGGGGACCAGTGGCATGCCGCAATCTGCCGGATGGTGATCGCCTGCCGCGCCTACGGTCTGCGGGCCATCGACGGCCCGTTCGGAGATTTCTCGGACCCCGAGGGCTACAAGGACGGGGCCCGGCGGGCAGCTGCATTGGGCTGCGAGGGGAAATGGGCGATCCATCCGAGTCAGGTGGCGCTTGCGAACGAGGTGTTCAGCCCGACAGAAGCCGAAGTGACGAAGGCACGCCGGATCATCGAGGAGTTGCGCGCAGCCGAGGCGCAAGGCAAGGGGGCGGCCTCGCTCGATGGCAAGATGATTGATGCGGCGAGCGAGAAGATGGCGCGCAACGTGCTGGAGATTGCCGAGGCCATTGCCGGGCGCTGAGGCCTGCGCGGGCCGCATTGATCCGAGCCCCGGGGCGCTGCCCCGGACCCCGGGATATTTTTGCAAAGATGAAGGGGCTTGCGGGCTTTTCTTCTATCGGGAGGGGTGGCATGGACATTCACGAATATCAGGCAAAGGAAATCCTCGCGCGCTTTGGGGTGCCGGTGCAGCGCGGGGGGCTTGCCTACAGCCCCGAGCAGGCGGGGTACCGGGCGCGGGAACTGGGCGGGTCGGCTTGGGTGGTCAAGGCGCAGATCCATTCCGGAGGGCGCGGGGCCGCGGGGGGCGTGAAGCTGTGCCGCGACGAGCATGAGGTGGCGGCTTTTGCGGCCACCTTGTTCGGGCGGCAGCTGGTGACCAAGCAGACGGACGCCAACGGGAAAGGCGTCTACCGGCTGTGGGTGGAGGCCGCGTCCGACATTGCGCAGGAGATGTATCTGGGCTTCGTTCTGGACCGCAAGTCCGAGCGCATCATGATCGTGGCCTCCGCCCATGGCGGGATGGAGATCGAGGAACTGGCCGAGACCGATCCGGAAAGCCTGCGCCGCATGACCATCGATCCGGCCGTGGGATTAAGCGAATTCCAGGCGCGGGAACTGGCGTTTCAGCTGGGGCTGACGGGCGGGCAGGTGGCACAGATGGTGACGATCCTGAAGGCATGCTACCGCGCCTACCGCGACCTTGACGCGGTGATGGTGGAAATCAACCCGCTGGTCATCACCGGCGGCGGCGACCTTGTGGCGCTGGATGCCAAGATGTCGTTCGACACCAATGCACTCTTTCGCCAGCAGAAGGTTGGGGAGCTGCGCGACCGCAGCCAGGAAGACCCGCGCGAGAGCACGGCGGGGGATCATGGCCTGTCTTATGTCGGGCTCGCGGGTGATATCGGCTGTATCATCAATGGTGCGGGACTTGCGATGGCCACGATGGACATGATCAAGCTGGCGGGCGGCGAGCCTGCAAATTTCCTCGATATCGGCGGCGGGGCGAGCCCCGAGCGGGTGGTTCGCGCCTTTCGCACCGTTCTGGCAGACCGCAATGTCAGCGTGATCCTCGTCAACATCTTTGCCGGGATCAACCGTTGCGATTGGGTCGCCGAAGGGGTGGTGAAGGCTTACAAGGAGGTTGGTCTGACGATTCCTGTCGTGGTGCGACTGGCGGGCACCAATGTGGAGGAGGGTTTGCGGATCATCGACACTTCTGGTCTGCCGCTGATTTCAGCCGATACGCTGGCGGAGGCGGCGGCGAAGGCCGTGGCTGCGCGCAGAAGTCAAATCACCTGAGGAGGGACCCCATGGCAATCCTGATCAATGAGACGACGCGGGTGATCGTGCAAGGCATGACGGGGCGCATCGGCGCCTTTCATACCGCCGACATGATCAAGCATGGCACCGATGTTGTGGGGGGCGTCACCCCCGGCCGTGGTGGTGAACGGCATCTGGACCGGCCCTTGTTCAACACCGTGCGCGAGGCGGTGGGGGCGACGGGCGCCGAGGCGAGCCTTGTCTTCGTGCCGCCGCCCTTTGCTGCCGATGCGATCATGGAGGCGGCGGATGCAGGCATCCGGACCGCCGTTTGCGTGACCGACGGCATCCCGAGTCAGGATATGATGAAGCTGAAGCGCTTTCTCAAGCGCTATCCGGCGGAGCGGAAGATGCGGCTGATCGGGCCGAACTGTGCCGGGATCATCAGCCCCGGAAAAGGGTTCATGGGGATCATGCCGCCGCATATCTACATGGCGGGTCGCGTGGGGATTGTCGGGCGGTCAGGCACCCTTGGGTATGAGGCCGCGAGCCAGATGATGGCGCTTGGCATCGGCGTTTCGACCTCGGTCGGGATCGGCGGGGACCCGATCAACGGATCGTCCTTTCGCGACATTCTGGAGCTGTTCGAGGCGGACCCCGAGACGGACGCCGTGATGATGATCGGCGAGATCGGCGGGCCGCAGGAGGCGGAGGCGGCGGCCTATGTGCGTGAGCACATGAAAAAGCCGGTGGTGGCCTACATCGCCGGGCTTTCGGCGCCAAAAGGACGCAAGATGGGCCATGCGGGCGCGATCATCAGCGCCTTTGGCGAGTCGGCTCAGGAAAAGGTGGAGATCCTCGCAGCCGCAGGGATCACCGTGGCACCGAACCCTTCGGCCATGGGCGAGACAATGGTGGCGGTTCTGGCCCGCCGGGCAGCGGCCTGAGGCGTCAGACGCATCCCGGCGGTATGCTTGCAGACGCACGCCGCCGGGATGCGAGGACTTCTCGGTTTTCTCCTTCGCTGAATGAGTCCGGGGTGCAAGCGCCGGTCCGTTTGCGCTGTTCGAAGCTTGCGCAGGGGATCACCTTTGCGTCTTTCGGTTTGCGTGCGGCGGGAACTGCAAGACCTCGACGCGGCCGGTCGGGCTTGATCGCCGACCGGTGGACGAGCAGCGCCGCTTTCCTTTGAGATTATGCCAAGACTGCACAGCTTGCCCGACCGGCAGCTCTGCCTGGCCTATCGGACCGCCCGCTCTGCGTTCATCAAACCGACATGAGACTGTCATCGGACCGAAGCA
>Ga0105046_10015990_pt1 | contig 11526 bp, 8 predicted proteins | sample MAT03_FD_78385 | JGI IMG/M metagenome (GOLD analysis project Ga0105046, IMG submission 78385) | Freshwater microbial communities from Lake Fryxell liftoff mats and glacier meltwater in Antarctica - MAT-03 (megahit assembly) | ecosystem: Environmental > Aquatic > Freshwater > Ice > Liftoff...
CGCATGCATGTAAAGCGAAGCTAAATCTTGCGGTTCAATCACCCATTGTTCATCCGCGATCTCTGGCGCGTCTTCGTCTTCAAAATCGTCGAACAATGTGGATGACTTCGTTTGAGCAATCTCCATCGGCCTGAAGACAGTCTTCGCGACGCTAACCCGAAGGGCAGTTTGCAGTGTTGCGACCGCCTGCTCGATCGCATCCGTCGCAAACTGCAATTCGATACAAAGCTCATTCAATTCACACGCGGATACGACCAATTCCTGCTGGATGATGCACCAAGATCGCATGTCATCAACATCACCTGCCGAAACTCCGATGGTCTGCCACAATTGCTTCCAGTGATCTATGTGGTTCTTCAGGTCAACAACCGCTGCCTCGCGATCTTCAGAGCGTTTAGCGAGTTGCTCGCAGAGACTGGCCAACTCGCGTTCATCCCGTTCCGCCCGAAGCACTTGATCATGATACTCGTGCCTCACGCGGTGGGCTCGATCTAGCTCTAAGGCCTGATCGCGTAGCTCAATCGCTCGTTTGATAGGAAACACTCGCTCGTCGCTCGACGCGTCGATCAGATCATCGAGGTTCTGGTTACGTTCTGCAATAAGTTGATCGAATCGGGTTTGATCAGGCAGGCTCAACTGACTCGAATCGTTTAAAACCTTTGCTCGAAGTTGCTCATACTCGAACGTCGCGGTCTTTATCTTACTGTCGATGGACTTTACATCTTGCTGGACCGATTCTATTGCCGTGGCGGATGTCGCCAGCGTTGATCGAGGCGGCAACACCATTGCGACGGCCTGTTCCAGCGTTCCTTCAAAGCCCGCGAGTTGATGAAGTTTGGCATTTGCAGTTTCGCGCGCGGCAACGATATGGGCCTCCGCCTTTTTCTTGGCGAGCAACATCGTTTGTGGTTGACCGACCGTTCGAATCGCATCGTCAAGAATCGATGGCGATCCTGGATGTAACGCGTTCTTTAATTCGCCCTTGAGCTTACGCGAGGTTGCTTTGGCCGCCTGTAGTTTCTCATCGGTATCACGGACCCGCTGCATCACGCCGCTGTGCTGTTTCGAAAGCGAAACCAGTTCGGTGCGAGCAACAGCGCTCAGTTGCTCGCACTGAGACCATTGGGCTTCACCCATCGTCCCGAGACTTCGGCCCAGTTCATCGATTCGATCGCGAAGTTGCATTAGCTTGAATTGTTTCTCGCTAACCGTTACGGACGATTGTTCGTGCTGTGAAATATTGCGTCCCAACCGCTCAATGGCCGCTTCATTCGCAAGCAGAACCTCGTCGATTTTTAGTGTCGCAATCTGTTGATCGATTTCGCGGCAACGACTCTCCAGTGATTTAACTTGTTGTTCTGCTGCGGTAAGTGCGGATTGCAGATTCCAACGCTTTTCGGTGAACCCAGGAGCTAGCGTGACGACTCCCGACAACGGTTCTAGCTTCTTCGCAAGCCAATGTCGTTCCAAAAATAAACTGATTGCCTGCTTGATCGCTTCAAGTTTCTCTTTCTTTCTGCGTGCATTGCTTAAGTCCGTTGTACATGAGGTCGCTTTGGCGTTCGCTCGTTCGAGGTCGCTTCGTACCGCGTTGTAGGTTGCCGGAAGCAACGAATGCTCGCGAAGCCGATTCTTCAGATTTTCCCAGGCGTCCAACAATTGATAAAGCGTCGGACTGGACGACTTTCGATCGGTGTAGATCGATTTGGATTGGTTCGCGAGTTCCTGTCGAATGTTTTGAAGTTTTCCAAGGCCGGCTCCGGCAGAGAACAAAATCTCGCTTAGATCGCCCTTGCCTTCCAGAATCAGCATTCCCCCTTCGACCAACTGTTGATGGCTGATGCCGAATTGTTGCTCAAATGAATCTCGACTCACTCCCTGGAGCATTTTGTCCAGCTCTGCGCTCGAAACTTTTGTCGTGTTGTCCGTGGCGAGTAATGTGTCCTTGTTTCCTTTGCGTCGTATGCACTCCAGCGTCGTGTTTGACTCCGGTTCAACAATTCGTCCTCCGACACGCAACGCAGATGCTTTATGAATGTAGTCATCGACGGCATTACCACGAAAACCAAACAACAAGTCGCTCAATGCGCGCAAACTGGTCGACTTGCCAGATTCGTTAGGGCCATAGACGATATGAAACTTGCAGGGCCCAGCGGAAAGATTAAGCGAGCAGTTGGTAAACCGTCCGAAGGCGATCAAGTCGAGTCGTTCCACAATCATTTCACCGACTCCGAATGGATTAAGTTCATCAGGATCGGTTCTGCCGAGGCCAACCAATTCGACAGCAACGCCTCATCCTCAAGGCGAAACGGGTCTAACTCATTCTGCGTAAGTTCAGGAGGAAGCTTACTCCAAAGTTTCCGAAGCGGCTGTAACCATTGTTCTCGCTCGGTCGAGTCGCGTTGAAGGGCTTCGATGACTAGCGATACCGAGGCAAGTGGCGAATCACCTGATCCCGATTCGTGCTCACGAACGTCTGCAACGCGTTTCTGGTTTGTTGTTCGAACCTTGAGATTTTCGAACCAGGCCTGTCCGCCACCCCGTTGGACTGCAAGGGATCGCAATTCATTCGCGATCGTGTTGGCATGAAGATAGTAATCGTGGCTGAGCAATGACGCTCCAGATAGGTTCACGCGAATCGCAAGCGGGCGGCCCTCGGCGTTGTTTAGTTCATCAGGCAACCAATCCGAAAACGCTTCTAGCATGTCATCACGACGCTGGTCGTTTGTGATGTCATGATCGAAAATTTGCCATCGAACCACATCGAGCGGATGAAAGGTTGATTGCGACTTTTGATCATCGTCGATTGAAAGGACGACGCAGCCTTTGGGGCCGACTTCGCGAATGTTTCGGCCTTGGATGTTGCCGGAGAAAACGATCGGGGTCTGGCCTGCTTGATGACACTCACGGCGATCATGAATATGCCCTAGTGCCCAGTAGTCATACCCTTTATCTTGCAACTGCTCAGGCTTGCAAGGTGAATAGTTATCGTGTCCCTCTGCACCGGTAAGACTTGTGTGAAGTAGCCCAAGGTTAAACATACTGCGGATGGGCAGCGGGTAGCCGAGCGACAAGTCTTCGGTCACCGCTTTTTTGGGGAACGAACGCCCATGGATCGCGATCCCGAGTTTCTCAAAAATGCGTTGATCGACGGCATGATGATCGAGAATGATGGCGCTGCCATCGGGATTGGGAGGCAAAGGTAGACTTTGCGTCATGACGCTTTGTGCGTCATGGTTTCCACGAATCACAACCAGAGGAATCTTCTCGCGAAGAAGTCGAGCGGCCTCATTAACAAAATGGAGGCCAGTGCTGAACTCGTTCCAATCTCCGTCATAAAGATCACCTGCAATTACGACTAAGTCGACTTGCTCCGAAATCGCCAAATCGATCATGTTCGTTAATGCGCGTCGCGTCGCGGAACGAATCTCGGCGACGGGTGCCCCCGGATAAGACTCCAGTCGGTGTAGCGGACTATCAAGATGGATGTCCGCTGCGTGAAGGACTTTTCTCGTCGTCATACCGTGATCAAAAAACGAACCTCAGTGCGGTCTCCAACGAACACGACTTCTCGATCGTTCGATCCTTAGAACGCGATTCTCTGGTAACCGGTTCGACTTCGCACGACGGTCCCGCCGAGAATCGGACGTTGGCGAGTGACCACTTGGCGGGTCGGCGGATAGGTGATGATCGGTGCTCGGTAAACACTCGCTACAGGCATCTGCGATACAACAACCGGTGGCCGCTGAACGACGATCTGCGAAGGTTGCTGCCAAATGACTGGTGCAGGTTGCTGCCAAATGACTGGAACGAAGTGCACCTGGGCCGAATTGACACCGGCCAAAAGCAGTCCCGACGCTATGGTTACGCATACGAACACAAAACGAATCAATTTCACTCCCCTTAGTTGAGTTGAGTCGATTGTAACCGCGACGCTGCTTTAGGCAACAAGCGAGTGGCTTGCGCGAGATTTCTCCTAAAGCATTGCCGCCTTGGCGGCGTCCGACAAAACGCCGCCTGAACGCAGTTCAAAACGTTTGCCGTTGATCTCCAGAACCACAAACTTTGCTGTCACTTCGATCACTGATCCGCTAAGCGTTCCGATCTCGAATTTATCGCCAGGCCGGAGCTTCAACGTGGTTCCCCGCGTCTTCACCTTCATCCATGCTTCACCCTCGCCGCCACCTTTTAGCAGGGCCGTCAAAACCGTTTGCGTCGAATCATCAAATCCTGGTTCGGGTATCGCAGGAGCCGGTGGAGGCGGTGGGTCAACAACCGCGATTTCAAACTTGCGCTCGGCGCTTTGCGGCGGGTAACCATCATCAGTGACTTTGACGGTAAGTGAGTAGCTTCCAAGTTCTTTTGGTTCCCAATTCAAGGCTCCCGAACGGTCATCGATTGCAAGTCCCTCCGGCGCATCGCCAACGATCTCATAACGAAGAGCATGTTTTTCGGTATCCTCGGCAGCGATCGACAATGACGAAGACTTTCCAACATCGGTCGTCAATCTTTCGGGACTCTTGAAAGACGGCGATTGATTGGGTCCCGAGAAAAAGTTGCGGTTCAGGATCGCATCCGCGTAGGTTTGAAAATTACCAACCAGCGACGAAGCCGACTCTGGATCGGGTGCATTTGGAGCCGCAGCGCGAAGGCCAATCGCGTCGATGGTCAAATCAACCGCGAGGCCGCCTTCTCGCGCCGGACGAACCGTCATTTCTGAAATACGATGCAAGTAATCTTTACTGTAGAACGCGTGCATCAGCTCGATCCAACCGCGTGCGTCGGTCTTGCCGCTGACTTTAAATCCGTAGCGATCGTAAAGATTACCAACGGGCATCGAGTTGACATACGAAACGGCTGCATCACGCAAATCGACAATGGTAATCGTATCAAATAACCAGCGTGTGTAATCCGCTCGGGCACGCTCGGGATCGCTTGGCAGCGAACGCACCAAATAATCACCCATCTGCCGATCAGCGATCGCGCCGGCGAGATGCTTGTCTCGTGATTCGAACAGTTGGTTGTCGAGCGAGTCAAGACGCGTCTGGCGGATCGCCACAGCGTTCTTGTAGCTGCTAAACAGGTACTGAGATCCGGCAAGTGCAAGGACGCTACCGACACCAATCCCAAGGAACTTTTCTCGTGGAGTCATTTCGTTTCTCCGCTGCCGGTGGTTACTGGTGTTGTCGGATCGGCGATAGGAGCTGGCGTTTCTTGATCGCGAAGTTTTGCAAGTGCGTCGTATCTCTGGCTGCGAATCGAATCGGCATCGATTTCGATCGTTTCGCTAAATCCCCATCGATAGTTTTCTTCGTCGCCCAGATCGCTTGCACCGGTGCCTGACACGCGATGGATACCGTCGCGTAATGCCGATGCCAATTGATCGACAACGACCGGTGATCCAGCGGCACCCGAAAGCGTCAGCTTGCCACCTCCTTCTCGAGGCGGAGAAACGGCCGAGACCGTTTTCAAGATGGCATCGGTGGCCGGTGGGATCATTTTTGCGGTCCGGCTAAGTTCGTCGATCCAAATCACGTTACCATCCAAAAACTTATCGACGACTTCGGTTCGATCGATACTTGCCTGGGCCGAAGTGACTTGCGGCTTTAGCGCAGCAAGCTCTTTCTGGCGGGCATCGATTTCTTGATCCATCGCTCGTAGATTCGACCAGGCAAAATATGAAGCCATAAGCGCAGTGGCGGCGACTGCGGCACCGACCAAAATCGCCTTGCGGTTGTCCTTGACGACTTCGATCGCTTTGCGAGGATTAAGGAAGTCAACCAGGTAAGGCGACGATGCGCCTGCGCTTACCTTCGAATCCGCAACTAACAAACCGATGAGCGGAGCAAAACGACCGGTGTGCATTTGATCGTTTGCGTTGGTCGAGGACGATTCCACCAGCGTCATCGGATCAAGTGTCGAGACACGGCAGCCCAGCGATTCGGCAATCTGTACTCGTTCCGACTCGTGCGTCTTTGATTGCCCCCAAATAAGCACTTTTTGCGAACTGCTGGACGTATTGATTCCACAAGCCATCAAGCTGCGACGAAGCTCGCCAGCGATCTGTACCGGCCGATCGGGCGAATCGGGCGGCATGCGAACAGATCGAACGAACATCACGCGGCGTCCCCGCGTCACCACGATCTCCGCATCATCGGCAAGCATATCCAACAGCACGACGTCACCGACGATCGATGAATCATCGACGCTTTGATTCTTTGCGCCGCAGATTTGATAAAGCGCCGCAGCGGCAACGGGCCGCAACGCGACTCGAGTTAACTCCAGTCCCGCCGCAGTTGCAATCGATTGAACAGACTTCATCGTTGCTGGCGCAACGGCGGCGGCCAGTACGGCGGTTGCATCATCGGCACTGGGGAGCGTCAAGAAATCAACTAGCGTGGTTTCGCCAACGGCGGCGAACGTTTGCATCGCCTGAAGACGAACGATTTCCGGCAATTCGTTCTCCGGAACCGGCGGAAGATTTAATTGTCGAAGTTCAGACTTGCCACGACCGAGCGTCACCATCGCTTTGATCTTTGACTTCGCGAGCCCACGTTGATCGAGAAGTTGCCGAATCGCTGCAATGACTTCTTCGGCTGAGTCATTGGTCAACTTCGTCGATACCGCATCAATGATCGTGATGCCAGTCATCGAAGACTTGGCAAAGACCGCTCGCAGTTCGCGTGTATCCCAATCGAGGGCAATCAAATTCGCCATGGATGATCTATCTTAATTCGTGATGGTTGCATTTCGGATCCCAAGCACGGCGGCATCGAATCCGCGGCCGAGATGCGAAAGGTCGCGGTAATGGATAACTTGCGGATTGAGACTCGTCGCATCAATGACCGCTTCAATTCGAGTTGAGGCTGCCGCGTTTTCGTAGTAGCCGATGATTTGAGCGCGATACACATCACCGCCGGCAGTGATCAGCGGCATCAACGATCGCATTTGTTCGATCGTCACGATTCCTTCGACTAATGGCCAAGTTTCATACATGCGGTTTTCACTCTCCGTCGGTTCCGCACGAGCTTCAACGATCGCCATCGCCGTTTCTTCGTCGATCAAGGGCATGCCGAGGAGAAGTTCTGCGGGGCAATCATTGATATTGATTCGACCGGGCATCGTTTCAAAGGCTTGAGTTGAAAAATTCTCCATTAACAGCGGCATGTAGAGTGCCATCTGGATCGGATCGGACGTGAACGGTGAGGTGTAGACCTGAGCACTGTCGCCACTTCCGATCGTAACGGTCGAATCGATAACGTCCAACAATTGCGTATACTTCGTGCCCCCGCCCGCAGACAAATCGACTTCTTCCATCACTCCCGCATACCAGGGTTTTGATTGGCTGCTTCCAGAACCACCCGAACTGCCTCCCGAATTGCCGGTCGAGCCAGTGTTACCGCCATTATTACCGCCAGTGTTTCCGCCAGTGTTTCCGCCAGTGTTGCCGCCAGTGTTGCCGCCAGTGTTTCCGCCAGTGTTACCACCAGTACTTCCACCGGTGTTACCGCTTGTCGAGCCGCCGCTATTTCCGCTGCCACCGCCCCCAGACGCCGCTGTTGCCGCTCCGCCGGACGGTTGACCGTACATTCGATAAACGGCCAAGTAGCTGGCGTAGTCTTCGTTCTCCATCACGCCAGCGATCTCTTCGTACAACGCTTCAAGATCATCTTTATTGATGTCGATCCGTTCTGAACCATCGCGACGGCGATTGGCTTCGAGTCCATGGACGGTGATGTAAGATGCCCAGCCCAGTGATGCCATCGAAGTGATATCGACGATCGCGGTCTGCTGTTCTACCGCATCGACAACACCGTTGCGATTCGCGTCCACACCAAACAAAAGAGACGGTGTCACGCCACGGACTAGCAAAAGCTCTTCGACACTATTGATTGAACCGTTGGCCGGTTGATAGGGCGTCGGCAACGTCGAATAGTACTCAACTTCGGCACCATAGGGTCGAGGTTCGTCGTCTTCATCGAGCCAGTCGAGAATACAATCGGCAACGTCGCTGGTCATACCTGGCAAAGCCAGCAACAGCGAGTTGGCGAGATTGTCGCTACTGAGTTCCTCGGTCGTTTCCGCATCAAGGCTAGTCGACGTCATAGCGAGTGCAGGCATGATCATCGACGAATTTTCTTCAAGCGTGATCAATGCGTTGACATTCAGCCGCGCCGATTCGTTTTGCAATCCGAATCGAATTCCTCCGAGTCGACCGGTTTCATCCATTCCCGACGCGAGAATTGAAAAATTGCAGGCGCGACTATCTTCTTGAACGGAAACGATACTGACCGCCTGAAAAATTGCTGGATTGTCTTTCACACCCCCAAACGAGTCTCGAGTCTCAACGGTCTGTGCGAGCAGCATGCGAACCGCTTCGACCCCAGAATCCGCAGCGGCTTGCGTTTGAACTTGGTCACTCGACAAATGGGCAGACTCGTCGTACGAAAGCATGGTATCGGTGAACGAATACGCCGCCATTGTCGCGACCGCCACGACGACGAGCACCACGATCAGAAAAAAACCGCCCCGTGTCGATGTCCGGCGCAACGATTGGTTTTTGTACGCTGATTTCATATCGCACCTCCACTTGTCGGCGGCGCCGTCGCCGCAGGATCGGTCGTTTCAGTCGCTTCTGCCGTTTCTTCCGCAGCCGGAACCGTATTTAAACCGACCGGCAGGAGAACTACGTGTGTGAACACTCGCGAACCTGAATCGCTGCCAGCCGCAAGTGATGCGACGTCGGCAGACGCACCAGGGTTGCTCATCGTCAGCGTAATGCGAATCGACTTTGGCATCGCGCCCATATCGTCACTGTTCCACATGATTTGCCAGATCGTTCCATCGAAATACTCGAATCCGATCGCGAGCACTTCGGATGCGATCAGCTCGCCGGTCAACAACAAGCTCGTCAGCCCGCCAGAATCGGTGGCCCAATTGCTTGCCGCGCGATCGAGTTCTCGTCGGACCAAGCCGCCATTGGCAATCTGCGCACCGCTTGGGTCATCGGTCGGTAGATAGCTTTGAATCGGGTCAACGACTCCGGCTATCGTTCCGGGTGCCTGAACGTAATACGTGACCGTCTTGACGTCGCTTGGCACGTCTGCCATCGCACCGCTCGCGTCTGCGATCGTCTGCGACCATTGTTCCATCCGTGGCAAACGGCTGATGTCAAACTGAATTTGGTATTGGTTGCCGATCATCCCTGGCTTGGTCAGTGTCATCGTCGAAGCGACCAGATCCGTCGAGGTTGCCGAGGGATCGAGTGTCGATGGCTCCTTAAAGGTTGATGTTCCCAGCGTTTCAGCGGCGGCTGGATCGAGTGCCGCGACGGCCTCTTGTGCCTGGCCCGCGACTGCTGAGACCAGGAAAGACTCTAGCGTTGAGGCATCGAACGAGGGAGCGTGAAGCGATGCACGCAGATCGTCGGAAATCATCTGCAGGATTGAAGTCGCCAATTGCACACGTCGAACGTCCGTGTCCTTCACGCTCATGTTGTTGGCGTAGAACGAAAGCGTTGCTCCGACCAAGGACATCAACACGACTGCCATCGTAAGCGTGATCACGATTTCAATCAAAGTGAAAGCACAACGCGTCGTTCGTCGATTCGGAAACCGAGAAATCAAGGTCATAATGCCTCCGCTTCGAGGTCTTTCAATGCTTGGGCTTCGGCTTCGGCTTCCGCTAAACCGAGTGCAGGGTCGACGATCCACCGAGTCAACGCGTATGTCGCGATGGGCGGTCCACCATCGGGATCTTGAGCTTCAACCGAGATGCGAATCGCAAGCATTCCATCAAGCGACGCAGGCACGACATCCAGCGCGTAGAAGAACGCCGTCGTTGAGGTCGAATCCGGCGAAATGACTGGTGTTGGTGGAACGGTGACGGGTTGAATACCGCTCAACAGTGTTTCCGCTAACTTGGACTGGCAGATCAATCTTGCCAGCGCGAGATCGCGGGCTGAACTTGCCGAATCGGCACCGGTGCCAACGATTTGCGACAAAACGGCAAGCGAACCGCCGAGGATCGCCAGGGCAAGCAAGATCTCAAGCATCGAGAAACCGCGGCGTTTCATCACGACGTCCCCAATGCGTTTGCATCTGCGGCCAAAACGTCACTGACAATCACTTCACCGGTCAACCCACGAATCACGACGACTACTCGCCCAGCTTCGGCTTGAGTGAACGTGATGCCAGCGGTGCTAGTGGTGCCGTCGGGATAAAACAAAATGGGTTGGCTCCAACCTTCCGCAGTTTCTGACAACGCTTGCGTGTCGATTCTGAAGCTGCGCTGAGTCGATTCCACTTTCGCGTCGGCGATCAAGACGTTTTCCGGCAGCTCAATGGTGCGAGTGACCTCTTGGGTGCCAGTGGTTTGAAACCCGGCGGGTGACGCCGTACCGCCGGTCAACAGGGCGGAAGAGTTTCCTGTTTGGTCAACCGCTTCGGTCATGTCGGCCATATCGAAGTAAGGCTTAACGCGAGCCTCGGTGGTGCCAACCTTAAGCTGCATGATTTGGGTTCGACCCGTTCTCATCGCCAGCAACCGAGTCTGCATCATTTCGACTCGCAATTGATCACCCGCTCGCGCGAGTCGCCGGTCGGAGAGCAAGACTCCGAAGGTCGGGACGATCATCGCGGCAATGCTGACAAGAATTGCCAGCGTCAAAAGCAGTTCGACAAGCGTAAACGCAGATTTAGTTGCGCGACGCATCAGCCTGAGACGATAATGTCGTCGTCCGTTTGCAACTGTCCATCGATTCCGCCACTGCGAATCTCGTAGGTATTTCCTTTGACCGACATGTTGATATCGTTACCCCACGCGTCTTTCGGGATTTCGGTAATGATTGGAGCGGTCCATTTTGCTTTCTTGGCGGCGTCGCTCGGCCCGTCCTTCAATTCCTCGAGCGATTGCGGCAGCGAGTTCATCCGAATCTGAAAATACTGAACCGACTGTTTCAGAGCGTTGAGCTGGGTGGTGGTCGCATTCTTGTTGGCATCGGTCTGTGCACCTGTAAAATTCACCAGCACGATCCCCCCGAGGACAACCAGGATGGCGAGCACGAGCAGCAACTCAAGCAACGTAAAAGCTGATCTTGCGGTCGTACGGCAGCGGGCCACTGGACGGCGGGAAGTTTGTATCATGCGAAAAGGGAGAGTGTGGCAGTTGAGCATTGCAGTTCAGCGGCATTCATTAGCGGAGGGAAGGTAGGTTTGACGTCCGTTCGCCAGACCATCATTGTAACCCAAACGTCAATCAATGGTTCCGCCCAATTTTTCCCCCAGAACACAACCGTTGTCTCGACGGTTCCTACCTTTTCAGCCTCTCGTCCAACTCCGTTTTGCGAGCCTTTAAAACCTCCAGGCTACGCAGCTTTAACTCATCTGGCGGCGTTTCTGGCAGTCCCAGCCATGCTTCCAGCAGATTGATCTGGCCCATCAAAGCGCCTTCCTCCCGTCCTTCCTCCCGTCCTTCCTCCCGTCCTTCCTCCCGTCCTTCCTCCCGTCCTTCTTCCCGTAGTTTTTC
>Ga0105046_10015991_pt1 | contig 11526 bp, 12 predicted proteins | sample MAT03_FD_78385 | JGI IMG/M metagenome (GOLD analysis project Ga0105046, IMG submission 78385) | Freshwater microbial communities from Lake Fryxell liftoff mats and glacier meltwater in Antarctica - MAT-03 (megahit assembly) | ecosystem: Environmental > Aquatic > Freshwater > Ice > Liftoff...
CCGCCGCCCTCGACGCGGTCGACGACGGCGGTTCGCTGCACATCGTCGATTTCGGCAGGCAGGAGCGCCTGCCGGCGTGGTTCAAGTCCGCGCTGCGCGCCTGGCTGGCGAAATTCCACGTCAGTCCGCGTGATTCCCTGCGCGAAGTGCTTGAATCGGAATGTCGGCGCGTCGGCGCAAGCCTCCGGTTCGACTCTGTTTTTCGCGGCTATGCCGTACACGTGGTGCTGACGAAGCAGTGATGCCGGGCGGGGCCGACCGCCATTCTTCCGCCATGGAATTGCCGACATTGACGCCTGTATCTCGAGGCCTCACGGTCGCGCCGTCAACGAAAAATAAACCATGATGGCCGATCAAGGGGTGCAGGGCCGCGTTGGCCTGCATGACGGATTGGGGACGGATGCCCGACAGGCGGTTCGACAGTGCTTTGGCTTCGGCCCGCAAGCAGGCTCCCGGCTCGCGCGGCATGTCGCGGCTTGCCGGCGCGTTCCTGCTCCTTGCGCTGGCAGGCTGCTCTGCGATGGATTCGATGATGCCGACGATGGCGCCGTCGTCGCCGGTATCCACGCAGGGTGCCGCAGGCAACCCCCGCTTCGCCGACAGCGATCCGCACGAGTGGGAAGGCGGCGCGCCCTGGCATTACGCGATCCACGGCACCGACGTGTCGAAATACCAGACCTCGGTCGACTGGCGCAGCGCCAGGGCGAGCGGCGTGTCCTTCGCCTTCATCAAGGCGACCGAGGGCGGCGACCGCGTCGACGACTATTTCGCCGAGCACTGGCGCATGACCAAGGCGGCAGGCGTGCCGCGTTCGGCCTATCACTTCTACTACTTCTGCCGCCCGGCGGCCGAGCAGGCGCGCTGGTTCATCCAGAACGTGCCGAGGGAACGCGATGCACTGCCGCCGGTGCTCGACATGGAGTGGAACCACCTGTCACCGAGCTGCAAGCTGCGGCCCGACCCCGCCGTCGTGCGCAAGGAGATGAAGATCTTCCTCGACATGGTCGAGAAGCACTACGGCAAGAAGCCCATCATCTACACGTCGATCGACTTCTTCGACGACAACGAGTTGTCGCGCTTCCACGGCTATCCCTATTGGCTGCGCTCCGTCGCCGGCCACCCCACCGAGAAATACGGCGAGCACCCGTTCACCTTCTGGCAGTATACCGGCACCGGCGTCATTCCCGGCATCCGGGGCAATGCCGACATCAACGTCTTCAACGGCGACGCCGCCGCTTGGAAGCGGTGGCTGAAGCGGAACACGACTTGAGGGAGTGGCTAGCAGCGCCGTCCTCTAGTCCAACTCCACCTCGTAAACCTTGCCCCAGTAGGGTGCGTTGGCTGTATCGTCCACGCTCATGACGAAGATGGCCTTCCCATCGGGAGAAAAGGCGAGGTTCGGAGCGGTGGCGGATGGCACATCGATTGCCTTGACCAAAGTCCCCTCCGGCGAAACCACCACGATGCGGCCTTTCGAATACTGACCGATGTAAAGATTGCCGTCCGGCCCCAGCTTGATGCCGTCCGGGTATGCGCCGATGCCTGACGCCTCGTCGACAACCCCGACCCGCACGAACAGCCGGCGGTCGGAAAGCGAACCGTCCTCGGCAACCGCGAAGGAGATCACCCGCCCGGCTTCCGACTCGTTGACAAACAAGCGCTTGCCGTCCTTCGAGAGCGCAATTCCGTTGGCATAGTGAAGATCGTTGGCGACCTCGCGGATGGCTCCATCGGCCGTCAGGTGAAAGACCTTGCCGACGATCGGGCCCGATTCCCAAGGGCCGGATGCCGTGAAATACACGCCGCCCTTGCCGTCGGCCGTCAGGTCGTTCGGCCCCTGCAGCGTCGTGCCGTCGGCTGCCTTGTCATATGCCGCGACTGTCTTGCCGTCCCTCGAGATTCTGGCGATCGTTCCATTGTCGTAGCAGGTCACCGCAAGGTCTGCTCCAAGCGGCAGAACCGCGGAGGGTCCGCAGCCCGCCTGCTCCCATAGCTTGGCGTTCGCCGCGCCGTCCCAGACAAGCACGGTGTTGCCACCATACTCGACGTAGTGCAGTTTGCCATCGATGAAGGCGGGCCCTTCAGGGAAGGCTGCCTTCTCGTTGATGACCTTGATTTCGCCAGCACCGGCAACTGCAGCAGACAGCACCAAAGCCAGACCTGCGATTGTTATTCTCATTGAACGCCTCCCCAATCATCGCGTCGACTTGCCCAACCGCGAGTATGGACCAACGTGTCGCGCGGACAAGCCCCCCCCCCCGCGCCAGAAGCATAAGGGTCAGTCCGCCATCGTCTCCAGGCTCGCAAAACCCTGCGGCGCGTCGCCTTCGTCGAACGGCGTGGTTACCTCGACGAATGTGTCCGGGTAGAAGCCGTTGAAACGGGTTCTGAGCGACAGCGAGTAGGCCCCGATATGGCCGATCTCGATCCAGTCGCCGGTATCGACTGTCTCGGGCAGCCAGAAGGGACGCGACAGGATGTCGACGGAATCGCAGGTCGCGCCGCACACCTTGAACGGGACGATGTTCTTGACGCTGCCGTTGCGGGTGCGGATCGCAGGGTCCGGGATGAAACGCGCCGGCAGCGTAATCTTGCCGGTCCAGGAATCCGACAGCGACGCCCAGATGCCGTCATTGATGTAGAGCCGCCTGCCCTTGCGCAGGAGTACGCGCACGATGAGCGACAGGCAGCGCGCCACGATCACCCTGCCCGGCTCGGCGACCAACGGCATCTGGTCGAAGCCGTATTCCTTGAGATCGCCAGACAGCCGCGACATGATCTGGCCGAGCGAGGGCATCTCGACCTGCTTGCGGTTGGGGTCGTGGCCGTATTCGGCCGGGAAGCCGCCGCCGACATCGAGCCCGGCAAGCTCGAACGACAGCCGGTTGCGCACCCAGTCGGCGGAGGCCAGCGCGCGCTCGTAGGTGTCGGGATCCTCGATCTGGCTGCCGACATGGAAGCACAGCCCGACCTTGTAGCCCGTGCGGTTCAGCCGTTCGGCTAGCTCCACGGCGGTTGCCGGCCCGGCGCCGAATTTCTTGGAGAGTTCGTAGGCCGCGTGGCCCTTGGTCTGGACGCGCACGAAGACGGTGATTTCGCCGGGATCGATGTCGAGCGCCTTTACGATGCGCGTCAGCTTGGTGATCTCGTCCTCATGGTCGATGGCGATGACGCGGATGGCGTATTTCTCGAGCGCCAGCCTGATGTCCGACTGCGCCTTGACCGGATGCATGTAAAGCATCTCGGCGTCGGGGGAAACGGCGCGCACGGCGGCGAACTCGCCCGGCGAAGCGACGTCGAACGCGGTAACGCCTGCCTCGACCAGCGCTTTCAGCACGATCTGTTCGCCGTTGGTCTTGACTGCATAGGCCGTCTTGCCGGGGAACATCGCCATGAACTGCCTGGCGTCTTCCTTCAGCACCTCCGGCCGGAAACAATAGATGGGCTCGTCGGGCCGAAGCGTGCGGGCGGCCTCGCGGGCATTTTCGAATCGCTGCATTGGCCCCTCCAACGGTTGGCTTGCCCGAATCTAGGGCAATGCACACTGCATGGAAAGGAACCGCTTGCGTGACGCGGTCATGACGGCAGATCGCGGAGGCCAGCGCGCGCAAAGCGTTGCGGCAGGCGCCGGAAACGGGTGGTGCGGCCGGGCCATGGTCACTACAGCAGGCGGATGACCGTTGCTTCCGTTTCAACCACCGTACGAAAGATGTCGGCGCTCGACTGGGGAAAGCTGCTGCTACTCGGCGGCATCTGGGGCGGCTCGTTTTTCTTCGCGCGCATCGCGGTCGCCGAGATCCACCCGCTGACGCTGGTGCTGTTTCGCGTGGCGATCGCGGCTGCGGCGCTGCATGTCTACCTGCTTGCGCGCGGCCCGTCCTTCCGGCTGGCGCTGCCACTGGCCGGCAGCTTCTTCCTGCTCGGCCTCATCAACAACGTGCTGCCCTTCTCGCTGATCTTCGCGGGACAGACGCAGATGGGCGCCGGGCTTGCCTCCGTGCTCAACGCGACGACGCCGTTCTGGACGGTTCTCGTCGCAAACGCGTTCACGGCGGACGAGAAGGTGTCGTGGAACAAGGCGGCGGGTATTGCCCTGGGCATCGTCGGCGTGGCGGTCATGGTCGGTCCCGGCATGGTCGCCAGCCTCGGCGGGCCTGTCTGGGCCAAGCTCGCGATGATCGGCGCGTCGCTGTCCTACGCCGCAGCGCTTGTCTTCTCGCGCCGAAGCTTTGCCGATGTGCCGCCCGTCATCGTCGCGACCGGGCAGCTCACCGCCTCGACGATCATCATGGCGCCGGTTGTCCTCCTGTGGAACGGCGTCGACGGTCAGCTTGCGGCCAGCGCGCCGGTCTGGGCGGCTGTGTTCGCCCTGGCGCTCGTCTCGACGGCCTTCGCCTACATCCTGTATTTCGGCCTCGTCAGGTCGGCCGGGGCAACCAACGCCTCGCTGGTGACGCTGATCGTGCCGGTCAGCGCCATCCTGCTCGGCCTGATCTTCCTCGGCGAACGGCTGGAGCTATTCGAGGTCGCCGGCATTGTTCTGATCGGTCTCGGCCTGGTGACCATCGACGGCAGGATTTTCGTCCGCCGCTAGTCCGCTTCTGATTCGAAAAAGGCGGCAGTCCCACTGCTGTCACGAACCCGCCACATTTTTTCCACAGCGGCTCGAAAAGCGATTTTCTATAAATTCCCTAGACTTAGCAGTACGGCAGGTCGTTTTTTCCATAGCCGCGTCGCATTGCAGCAAATTTTCTCCTTGCCTGTTGCACGAACTCACCTAAACTTTTGTCATAGTTCTCGGATGAGGAGGCTAGACATGGGACTGACACGGCCAATCAATGCACTGATGATATGCGCTGCGTTCGCTTTTATCGGCGCCCTCATAATGGGAGTTCTTCCGTAAGCACGGAAGCAAGCTGGGAAATTCGGAAGGCCGGGCCAGAAGCCCGGCCTTTTCCGTTTGAGGTCTTTTCGGTTTGGTCAGGCGGCCGCTATGGCGCCTTCCGCGTGATGCGCCCTGATGCCGATCATGTGGCAGATTGCAAAGACAAGATCGGCGCGGTTCATCGTGTAGAAATGGAAATCCGAGACGCCGCGCTCGACGAGGTCCAGAACCTGCTCGGCCGCCACGGCGGAGGCGACGAGCGCATGTGTCTGCGGATCGGACTGCAGCCCGTCGAAGCGCTCGGCCAGCCATGCCGGAACATGCGTCCCGCAGCGCGCCGAAAAATTGGCGACCTGCGTGAAATTGTGGACCGGCAGCACACCCGGCACGATCGGAATGTAGATGCCGGCGCGGCGCACGCGCTCGACATAACGCTCGTAGAGATCGTTGTCGAAGAAGAACTGGGTGATCGCCCGCGTCGCGCCGTTGTCCACCTTGCGCTTCAGCATCTCGATGTCGGTGGCGAAGTCGGGGCTCTCCGGGTGCTTTTCGGGATAGGCAGAGACGGAGATGTCGAATTCGTCGGTCCGCTTGAGCGCGGTCACCAGCTCGGCGGCGTTCGCGTAGCCGCCCTCGTGCGGATGGTAACGCTCGCCGACGCCGGCCACCGGATCGCCGCGCAGCGCGACGAAACGCCTGACCCCCATGCCGGCGAACTCGGCGATCACCTTGTCGATATCGCCGCTGGTTGCGTCGACGCAGGTCAGATGCGCGGCGGGCGTCAGCCGGGAGCCGGTGAGGATCCGCTTCACGGTGCGGGCGGTGCGCTCGCGCGTGGAACCGCCGGCGCCATAGGTCACCGAGACGAATTCGGGGGCCAGCGGCTCCAGCCGCTGCACCGTGTCCCAGAGCCGCGCCTCCATCTCGTCGGTCTTGGGCGGGAAGAACTCGAAGGAAACGTGGATCTTCGCGCCGATGTCGGGGCGTCGGGAAAAACGCGGCTCGTTCATCAGGCCGTCTCCCTTTCGCCCGCGCGGGCGGGCTCGGCCATCAGCATGCGGCGGTCGCGCGCCAGCCAGAGCTTGATCGTGAGCCTTTCCGCGCCGCTGCCGCGCGGCTCGAACTCCTCGGTCGCCTCGAGGTCGAGCCCCGCCTCCGCGAGCCAGTCGGCGATCTGCCGGTCGGCGAAGCCGAGGCGCATATGCGCGTGGTCTTCGCGCAGGAACTCCAGCGCGTGGCTTGCGAAATCGACGATGATGAGCCGGCCCGAAGGACGCAGCAGCCGCGCCGCTTCGCGGATCGCCAGCGCCGGGTCGTCGAGATAGTGCAGCACCTGATGGATAGTGACGAGGTCGAAGCTGTCGCGCTCGAAGGGCGGCGCGTAGATGTCGCCCTGGCGCACCTGCGCATGGCTGACACCGGCCTTGTCGAGATTGGCGCGGGCGACCGCCAGCATCTCGCGCGACATGTCCATGCCGACGCCGCGGCGATAGAGCGGCGCAAAGATTTCGAGCAGCCGGCCGGTACCGGTGCCAAGGTCGAGCATCGACTGGAACGGCCGCTTGCCCACAAGCTTCAGCAGCGCCGCCTCGACCGCCCTGTCCGAGGCATGCAGCGAGCGGATCTGGTCCCAACTCGCCGCGTTGGCGGAAAAGTACTCGGCCGCCCTCGCCTGCCTGCGGCGCTTCACGGCGGCGAGCCTTTCGAGGTCGCGCTCGATCTGCGGATCGCGCGCATCGACGCGGCCGACGATGCCGTGCACGAAGTCGCGCGCCGTGTCGTCGTCGCCGATCCGGAAGAAGGCCCAGGACCCCTCCTGATAGCGACCGATCAGCCCGGCTTCGAGCAGCAGCTTCAGATGGCGCGAGACGCGCGGCTGCGACTGGTTGAGTATCTCGGTCAGGTCGGAGACGGTCAGGTCGCCGCGCGACAGCAGCGCGAGGATGCGCAGACGGCTTGTCTCCGCCGCCGCCTTCAGCGTATCGACCAGTCCATCAAGCGTTGACGTCATGTTGCGGTCTCTTCGATTGAGATATAAAGATATGTTTATGTCGGTTCGAGGGGCTTGGCAACACCTGATGTCGCAGGCGGACAAGAAAATGGCGCGGACGCTTGCGGGCACCCTCCAGTCAGCCGTTCCATCGCGCCGCGGAGATGCGCGGTGATCGCCAGCACAAAGCGCCGCAAAGCCCTCGCCGAGGCGCTGACGCTGCTGCTGCCCGGCGCGCCCTATGCCGACATCGAGGCCATTCGCGCGGACGCCGGTTCCAGGCATATGCGCGAACTGCCGCCATCCATCGCGGCGTGGCTGGCGACGGTCGCGCATGTGCGCCACCAGCACACCGACTATGAGGATCTGCTGGCGGAGGGCTATGACCGCGACGCGGCCCGCTTCTTCGTCATCGAACGCACCAACGCGGTGCTGACATCCTGGCGTGCGACGCGGCTGCTCGATCCCGACGATGCGGACTGAGCGCTCGCCGTGGGGGGCGACGGTCTTTAAGAAGGGTGCGGTCCTGGAGCTGTTCATCCGGGGATGCGGTTTTCTCACCCGGGTGATCCAGCCTAGACCCCCCATCGTAGTATTGGCAAATCATCCAGTTTGGCTGGGGGTGTCCACCGATGACGGCGATTTCCAGAGCTTCTTCAGTTTTCCTGGGAATTTGTGTGATTTTGACAGCGACAGTGTCGCAAGCCGAGTCACGCTACACATCCACCAGCTTCTCCTGTACGCAAATCAAAGCCAAGATCCGAACCGAACGTCAAGCGATTCTGCAGTGGAGGGACGCCAAGACAGGCCTTCCACGATACGGGCTTTTTATTGCCAATAGGAGCGTATGCAAGCCTGGTTACGGGACGGAGCGAACCTACGTGCCATCCAGTGACAACAAATTCTGCTTGGTGAAACGCTGCATTCCCATTTTCGAGTGAAATGGGCCCAGGTTGAACCGGACCCGATCTCCATCCTGCTGAGGGATAGGGGTAACTTCATGTAAATGACTAGAAGCATTCGCAAGATTGAGATTTTGGACGGTCGCGAGGGTCGGCGCCGTCGGACCGCGGCCTAGAAGCCGTCGGTGGTTCGCGGAGGCCTGCGCGCCCACAGAGGCCCCCGCCACGCGGGCGGGGAGCATGCCGGCTTGTGGTGTCGGATCTTGGTGTTCATCCATGATGCGCTGGAAGATGGTCGGCGAAAGCCCGGAGGTCCAGCCAAAAAGCAGGATGGTTCGATCAGCGCCACGAATGGATGCGGGCCGGTTGCGCGGCGCTCGCTGCGGTTGCGCCTTGCGGTGTCGCAGGGTAGGACTTGGCTAGGCCTCCAAACGACCGAGGACAAGCCTTGCTAACGCTTCATCAGCAACCGGACAGGCGTGAAAGATACGAGCAGCTGCGCCCGTTCAGCTTTGAAGAAGACCTTGGCGTGCTTTGTGTCTACGACGCGGACCTGATCTCGGAGATATTTCGTTCCGAAGATTTTCGTACCAATCCGTTCGCGGATCACTACCGCGAGATCGCTGAGCGCACCGGGATCGACTTCCAGGCCTCCATCGCGACGCTCGACCATATCCCTTTTTCCAAGGAAGGCGCCGAGCACCAGCGCCTACGCAAGGAAATGAACAAGATCGTTTCGGCCGAATCGCAAGTGCATATCGCCGGCATGGAGGCCTTCATCGCCGAATTGACGGCAAGCCTCTTTGTCGCCGCGAACGAGATTGAGCTGACGCGGCAGCTTGCCCGCCCGATCTTCTTCGAATTGTTCGGTCGCTGGCTGAAGGTCGACGAGCGCGAGTTCATCGAGGAATCGAACTTCTCGGCGGTCTTCGACGGCGCCATGAGCCTGAACCGCCGCAAACGGGTGAACGCAAATCTGAAAGGCCTGCGGTGCGCATTCGCTGAACGCGCCGACCGCATCCCCACGACGCCCGAAATTGCCGTGGCCATGAACGTTCTGGGCAACGACGCGCTGATGGGATCGCTGGTGCTGTCATTGTGGCATGTCCTCGAACAGAATGCTGGCGCAAGGCTGAACGATATCGAGATTCCACCGAATCTCGTCGCCACCGGAGTTCCCTTCATCGAGCGCATCGCGAACCGCGACATCGAGATCAACGGCATGAAGGTCGCCAAGGACGAGAAGGTGCGGCTCATGATAGACGCGACGTCCCGACAGATAACCGGCATTGAGGCCGACCTCTTCTTCGGCAAGGGCAGGCACCTGTGCATTGGCAAGCCGATGACGCTGGTTATCTGGCGCGCGATCTCCAGGGGGTTGCGCAAGATTCCCCTGCGCTTCACGATGGGAGACATGAAGCTTCGCACCGGCGACTACGCGTTCAATTACCCGGAATTTGCCTGGATAAGCCTGCATGAATGAGGAGACCGCCCGTATCTGCGTCGAGATATTTCGCGAGACGACAGGGATGGACGTATCGCGCAAAGGCGCAACTGTGTCGGATGAGGAGATGCTGGCCCGACCGATCGACTCGTTCGACATCGACAGCCTCGATACCCTGGAATTCATCATGGGTGTCGAGGACCGGTTTGACATCCTGCTTAACGAGGAAGCCGTGAACCGGTGCTCGACCATCGCCGAGGTTGTCGAACTGGTTTCAGCGGCCAGGCGTGTTTAAGTTCCGCCGAAAGACGCGGGCGGAGATAAAGGCCGAAACGGTCGATGCCTTGTTCCGGTCGGACGAAGCCGGCACAATCTCGAATGCATTTGGCCTCTTAGGCACCGCGAACCGCTATCGGCGCAATGAGATATCCACGGGGGTCAATTTCTATTCGGCCGGCATCGGAGCAAAGACGCTCGTCGTCGGCTTCGGGACAGCCAAGGGCCGGTTGGCCATGCCGGTCTTCATGGTGCTCGAAGCCCTCGACGACCGGCGCTACGATCTGCTTCTGCTGTCCGACCTCTCAAACTGCCATTTCGACCACGGCATCGACGGCTACGCTTTGACGCTGCCCGACCTGATGCGGCGCGTCGGCGATTTCGCCGGGGGACGAGGCTATGGGTCCATCATCACCTTCGGGACCAGCATGGGCGGCTTTCCGGCGCTGCGCGGCGGCGACCTGCTCGGAGCCGACAGGTCGATAAGCGTCGGCGGGCGGTTTCCGTGGCATCCGGTCAGGCTGGAGAAGGGCCGCCGGCGCGTCCAAGCATTCGACGCCCTTTGCGATTGCCGCAATCCGTACCGCTCCCCCTTTTACCTGCTCCACTCGCGCAACCACCGGGAAGATCAGCTCCATGCGGAAATGATGAAGAAGATTGCGCCGGCCAGCCGCGTGATTGTCTTCCCTGGAGAAGGCCACGCCGTGCAAAACAGGATCCGGCAGAAGGGAAGGCTCGACGCCTTCTTCCTTGAGATGCTGGACCTGAACAAGGAGCCGGACCAGGACAAGCTGGTCGCGATGCTCGACTGAGCGCGAGCGCCGCGCTTTACCGCGCCCCTCGTCAGGCGTAGCTTCGGCTTGGGGCTGGGAGCACCGCGATGGAGGAAACGCCATGCTTGCCAAACTGCGACCCGTCCTTTTGACCGCCACGCTTCTTGCCGTGTCCGGCCCGGCTCTGGCCGCCGACTATGCCTGCGAGGGCATCGTGCCGGTCGGCCAGAAGATGATCTGCTCGGGCTTCGAGCCCAACTGGGCGGTGGAATTCACCTGCGGCGGCTCCGGGCTGACCACGAACTTCATCGACGCCTTCTCGGGCGCCGGCATCCAGACGACGCCGGGAACCGTGACCTTCTCCTCGGCCGATCCGTGGACCTTCGAGACCAGCCACCCGGTCAAAGGCACCATCGCCGCGACACCCGGCGGCTGCACCGACGAAAGCGACGCCGTGCGCGACTTCACCTTCACCCCAACCGCCGCGCCCGGCCTGAGCGGCCCGTTCTTCAGCTTCTGCTGCCGGGTGCCTTGAGGGCGGGAAAGAGCTTAAAGTATAAGGACTTCAATCTATCGTTCGGATATCGTCATACGCTATGAGCGCAGACGATATGAAATTCGGCTTTAGAGAACCGAGCGTCGCCTACGCGAGCGGCTCACAGAGAGCAAGAGTTTGGACCGAGCAGTGGGTCTCGGAGTGGCTTTATTGTCCCAACTGCGGCAACCGCGAGATTTTGCAGTTTCGAGCCAACCTTCCGGTTGCCGACTTCTACTGTCCTCGCTGCAATGACCAATACGAACTGAAGAGCCAGAAGAAGCCCTTCGGCGCAAGGCTCGTCAACGGCGCCTATGCCACGAAAATTGAGCGTCTGAAGTCGGCCAGCAATCCGAACCTGCTTCTATTGAGCTACGATGCAACCACCGCATCGGTCCGCGACATCTACATCATCCCAAAGCACTTCTTTGTCCCTGAACTTGTCGAGAAACGAAAGCCCCTTGCCTATCCGGTTGTTACCCACACCCACTAAATGTAGGGTGGGTCCATACTCCGGAGTAGAGCCCGTCGAAGGTCGGCGCTGCGGCCCCGCCGGCGATTCCGAGCAGTGAGCGGAACGCGTTGAACGGATAGAAGCGCCGATTGAATCGAAACGTGAACTCGTTGAGGTAGGCTTGCAGATGCTTGGCACTGACGCCGTGATGGATGCCATTGATCCAGGTCTTCAGATTGGCGAAGACCAAGTGGATGATCGGCAGGA
>Ga0105046_10015993_pt1 | contig 11525 bp, 3 predicted proteins | sample MAT03_FD_78385 | JGI IMG/M metagenome (GOLD analysis project Ga0105046, IMG submission 78385) | Freshwater microbial communities from Lake Fryxell liftoff mats and glacier meltwater in Antarctica - MAT-03 (megahit assembly) | ecosystem: Environmental > Aquatic > Freshwater > Ice > Liftoff...
AAAATGGCAGCCATCTCGGACGAATCCACGCCGAACCATTTGGCCAGCGTGGCCGCATGCTGATCGACCGCAATGGTCGGAATCCAGCGGCCCAGGCCAGTGTCATTCGGCCCATTGATCGCAAATACTAGCAGTTGACCGTAAGTCTGACCACCCTTCACGGCACCGCCCATGATGATGTGATGACCACCCCACCCATGATCGCTGCCCTGGCTGTTGGTCGGCAGGGTCCGAGCGAAATCGCTGGCCGTGAAGCTCGTGACATTGCTCGACTCACCGAGTTGTTCCATTGCGCGCTGGAACGCGAGCATACAGGAACTTACCTCATCCAGCAGCCGGTAGTGTGCGCCCTGCGGGCTCGTTGGCTGGTCGGTTCCGTTCACCGAGACCTGCGATGTATGCGTGTCGTAACCTCCCACCGAGGTAAAGAAAATCTGGCGCTTCATGTTGAACTTCGTCGGCCCGCGCGCCTGGATCAGGCGGGCCACCATTTTCAATTCATTGCCGAGGGTGGTATTGGGGAATGGCACGTTCCAATACGAATCGAGCGCCGTCGCAGAGATGTTGGTGTTGAGCAGATCGCCTTTCGCGATCGCATTCTTGGTCACATCGGCCACTGCCGTCCGCTGCAGATTGACGTCGGAAAGACGGGCGATCGCCTGGAAAGCACGCGACCGCGGGCCGCCGCTCGTCATCAGCGTATCCCCGGTCAAAACCACCGCCCCGGTGGTGGAGACCTGATATTGCGAAATCAAATTTCCGATCTCGAAGGTATTCGCACCGCTGACGGAGACGGACATGGAGATGCTATTGGACGGATTCGACGCCGCGGCATTGACGAGATCGGCAACGCGACCTCCCCAGCCAGTGCTCGGCGGTTGGTCGGGAATCGAGGTCTGCCACTGCGTGACCTGATCACTGTGCGAAAAGAGCTGCGGCGGCCGATACGCCTGGAGACCGGAGAGGTACTGCGCCCGAGAGGTGGGTCGCACGATGGTTCCCACATTGAGAACCACGGCCAGCTTGTCTTCCTTGAAGAGGGTCTGGAGTCCCGTGCAACTAGGATGGAAGCCATACGTGTGACTAGCGGGGTCCGCATAGGGTATCGTGCCAGCCGCATCAGCCCACAAGGGCTTCAACGACGCCTGCGGGAGCGCGAGATTTCCGCGGATGGAGGTGTAATCCGCGAACGTCGTGGGATCGGTCGGAACGATCCAGTTGTTCGAGTCATTTCCCCCACTGAGAAACACGCAGACCAGCGCTTTATAACCGGTCAACGCCGGCTGCACGGCGAGCGCGGAATTGATCAAGCGCAGATCCCGGATGGTGCTCTTGAGCGCCAGCGAGCCGACTGCGGCGCAGGAAGCCTGTCGGATGAAATCTCTGCGATTCGTAAGTTTGGGATCTTGGTCGGTTCTCATACGCGCTATCGCTGGATGGTGTAATCGGGGCTGGTGAGGATAAGGTGGATGATGGAGCGCAAGCGACCGAGCTTGTCTGTCACGTTCGGAGTCGTGTCACCCTGATCATAGGGGATCACCGAGACGTGGGCATTGGTCAGACCCGCGGCAGTCGGCGACAGTGTGCAACTCACCGGAATCGTAAACGTCGTGGAGCTGCCGTCCGTAGCGCCCGTGACTGTGGCGACGCGCATTGTCGTAGTGCTGTTGAGAGACGAACCATACGTTCCGGTCGTAACACCACTCACCAATACGGCGTCACCGGATTTCAATCCGTGCGGAACAGCCGTCGTCACCAGACACGCCGTCGGGCTCGTCCCAATCGATGCGATCGGCGTGGCGATGAAGTTCTTGATGATATCCTTGGCCGGCCCAGGCAATCGCCCGGCCATCAGGAGCGTATTGAGTTGGTCGATAAGTACGGAGAGGTTCTGATTCTGCGTCCACGGCACCGTGGTCGTGGTCGGGGCGCCGAGGCCCAGGTTTGCCGCGTTCCCGTTCATCCAGCGGCTCAAGTCCATGACCAGCGCGTGGGAGCCAGTCCTAAAGCTACTGATCCCGGTGGTGCTTCCCGACGGGTTGAAGACGCCCGCGTAGAGGAAGTTCGCCTGACGCATGGACGTCGTCTCGGAGGTGATCTGGAACTCTGGGGTGGTGATGCCCTGCGAAGCCAGCGTTCCGGCATACTTGTAGTCGGGCAGGAAGAAGTTGAATACGGTCGTCGAATTCAGCGGGGTTTGCTGGAGGTCGCCGTCCGTGTTGTTCATCGCAAAGGTGGAGGGGCGCGTCGAAATCGTCCCATTCCGCACCAGAGGCTGCGCCTTGAGCGGGAATGCGATGACCTCGTTGCCGCTGTTCATCGCCGCATTAGCCACATCGCGGGCCGCGACGGTGAAGGTATTTGGATCCGGAACGCTGGCGACGGTATAGACCAAGTCGTTCTCCGTGGAGGTTTCGTTAAACGAAGTCGTATCCCGCGACCCGTAGAAGTTAAGGAACACGGTGTCTCCAACAGACAGGCCGTGATCGGCCTGCTGCCCAAACGCGCCGCTCCCACCATACGACGTGTCGATCGTGATGACGCCAGCCCGACCCGTGCTCTGATAGCTGCTCGGGAAGCGCGAGATCCTCAGGCCGCCACTGCGCGCACTCACGGAAACCGGAGCCGTGATGGTGAAGGTGGTCCCGGAGGCGTTTCCATTGATGCTCGGTGCAGATGCAGAGTTCCCTACGGCACTGGGGATATCATACGATGTGGACGTATTGACCGTCTGGATCGTTTGATCAAATCCGGCGAGACCAGCGGCCGTGCCACTGGTGAAGTCGAAGTAAGCCTGTCCCTTATTCCCAGCCGGCAACACCTGCGCCGCCGGAATCACGTTGGCATTATTCCCGGGCAAATAGTGCCCAGCCATCGTGATCGTCATGACGCTGGAGCCCGCGGACTGACTATAGGTTCCGGTCATCCAGCCCGGGGCTTCGATGGTGTACTGAGTCGAATTGTTGACATTCACGACATACGAGCCAGTGGTCGGCGCGGGTTGCGCTCCAACCACAGTGGTATCGGTGAACTCCAGGAAAACGCTTTCCCCATCGGATAGCAGATGAGGCGTGCTGGTGGTGATTGTGATCAGGTTCGAACCGCTCTGAATATACGTCCCGGTGACATTGTTAGGCCGGAGCGCCCGGGCCGCTTGAGCGACTCGCATGATCGGTTCACGTTGTTTGCCGTAGGCCGGGATCGCAAACTGCCCAGTGCTGCGCGCTTCGTAATCGAGAAGGATGGCTTTGATCACTGCCTTCATGTCCCCGCGAACGCCCGATCCGTTGTCATTGAACTTCTGGACTACACGATAGAGGTAATCGCGCGATGGGTTGGCCGTCACCAGGCGCTGAATGAGTTGCCGACAGATGAACGGTCCCGTGTTCGGATGATTGAAGAGCTGATCATGCACCGTGGCGAGTTCCTGCGCGGGGAGCGCCTGATACGCGGGGTCGTTGAAGTGCGTGGTGATATGGGTCGCATTGGGATCCAGCGGCTGGCCACCCACCGTCGAAAGCCCCGGCATCACCTCGTTGTTCAACACTCGCTTCTGGCCAGTGAAATGCCGGGCAGGAATCTCGCGCATCGGGCGCGTCCAATCCGCCACGGCTCCGAAACCCGTGCGGAAATCACCCGTGTAGAAGTAGTCCCAGCCGGTAAAGACGTGCGCCAATCCCACAATCTCCCTCTGGGTGTAGGTATCGATGGGCGCATCTTTGGAGGTGAGCTTCAGGGTGCCGTCCGGCCACATCTCGTAGAGTCCGATGGAGAAGAGTTGCTTGATCTCCCGTGCATAGTTTTCATTGGGGCTGCGTCCGACCGAGATATCGGGCTTGTCGTTGCGCAGCATATCCAGATAGCGACCCATTCCAGGAGTGAGGGTGGTGCCGACCAGGATGTCGCGAAAGTTGCCAAAGGCATTGGTTGCGAGCGTGTCGTAGAAGTCCGAGATCGCGCGGGCGTTGTCCTCGAGCGGCCCCTGACCGGAGACCACGTGAATCTCGCTCAACGCGAAAGCCACGCGCTGCCGGAGCTGATCCGGGGCAGTCATCGATGCCCTCCACCAGGCGTTGAAACTCAACGACACGTCAAATGGGCCGAAGACATTCCCGTACTCACGCGCCAGAACTTCCGGCAGATGCTGGGTAGCGCCTACGAGGAACTGATTGTCGATCCACGTGTTGTATCGGCTGGCCGGGATTCCCGAGGCGGGAACTGCCCCCGTTGCAGCGAGCGCCCTCAATGCTGTGATCTCGGCGATGTTGGCCCCGAAGGAAGCCTGTGCAAGGAAGCGGGACGGGGCATTGTTATCGGTATTACTGTCGTCGGTCCACGGTGGAGGCAGCGGCGGCGGGGTGAAAGTGCGGGTGCCGCTGGCCAGGGTGAAATTGCCTCGGATCTCTCCATTCAGATAAGCCGCAGTGTGGATGTTGATGTAAGCCTTGCCCTGCTTGATCAGTTCCACGACTTCGGCCTTGGGAATCGTTCCGATCAGGTTGGGGATCGTCCACTTGAAGCTGCCGTCCGCCTGCAAGCCGCTGTCGGCGGGAGGTGCGTTTGGATCGAACATGATGCTCGAAGCGCGGGTTAGATACGGATCGTTATGCACGTGCCAATCCGTCATCGCTCCCGTCAATCCGTTGTAAGGCGAGGTCAGGAATCCCTGCCGGTCAAATTTGATATAGGCCACATTGCCATCGTCGCTCAGCCGGAAGGTGGCCACTCCCACGCCTTTGGTGACTGCACCATTCTGCGCCAGCATCGTCGCCACGTAGAGAGTTCCCGGGGTCGAGCCAGGAGCGGGTGCCACATACGGCGAGAGCACATTCCCGGGCACCACCTCGCTCGGCGCGCTACCGGTCTCGCCCGGCTTGAGCCAGCCGACCGCTAGGTTGTCGCCTGTGCCTGTTCCCGCCTTGTGCAGGATTTCGATGTAATACCTTTGCCCGGCCTCCAGCGCGAGCCACGGCGATTTCTGCTTCGTATCGCCGCTCCACGTGCGAGGTCCGATATTGCCAGTCGCCACCGACGCCCGCTTGAGCGCATTGACTGGCTCGTCGTCATTGGAGATCCAAAGCTCGGCGGCATTGCTGGCCGAAATCCAGAAGTAGTAATTGCCGGCGGTCGGAGCGGTGATGTAGCCGCTAATGCGAGCGCCGTAATTGGGGCCGACACCTGAAGGCGCTTCCAAGGAGCTGAGGCTGGATGTGCCCGTGGCCGTGGTGCTGGTCGGAATGAGACTCACGGTGGAGCCGGTGACAGGAGTCCAAAGCTCGCGCACGATGGACCCGACGGCGGCTTCCACATGCAGATTGAGAACCGAGGTGCTCGTGCCCGCGCCGTTGGTGATCGTGAGCAGGATCTGATGATCGCCTGCGGCCGTCGCCGTGCCACTGATGACACCGGCGTTGTAGGTCAGTCCGCCGGGAAGTCCGGAGACGGTGACCGAGCTGCCATTGGTTCCACCCACCAGGTATTTGAAGGCCGAGCCGACGACTGCGGCTGCCTCGGTCGCGCCGGCGTGTGCCGCTGGAGCCTGAGGCACCGAGGTGGGATAGAGACGGTCCGTCGGGATGAGCTGCTTTGCCTGGCTGGGGCTATACCAATAGAGGATGGCCCGCGCGTAGCTCGTGTTCTCATACATATCGAGCTGGATGTCATACCGGGTGCCGCCGACGACGGGGACGCGCACGTAGCGCTCATTGCCCATTGAGGACCACTCCTTCAACGGCTTGTTGATGACATCCACGTTCATATTTCCAATGCTCGCACTGGCATACTTGGCCGGCTCAAAATTGACCGTGAAGGCCGTGGCAATGGCCGGATCGACCGACCCGCTGGATGGCGCAATGATGACGACGTTGCCGTTGCCGGTGGTGAAACTGGTCCCGTAACTCACGGTAAACGTGGTCGCCGCGGCAGCGGTGACGGTCGCGAACGCATTGGGCAAGGTGCTCAGATTGCCACTGGTGGGGTCGAGCGCCACGCTCTGGCCCAAGACAATGGCGTTAGCCGGAATCCCAAGGCTCGTGTAATCGACGACGGCATCGCCCGTCGCAGAGTTGTAACTATAAGTGCCCGTGCCTGTGGCGTGGACCGCCGTGATGACTGCATTCCTGTTGTCAGTCACATTGATGGTGGCCGTGGGTGAGACAGCCTGCGTTGCAAACGCACCGCTGCCAAAGCTGACTGTAAATGTGTTGGAAGTCGCCGCGGTAATGGGGTAGCGCGCATTCGCCAGGGTCGTCGCCGTGCCGCCAGTCGGATCGAGTTCCACGATCTGTCCGACGCCGAAGCCATTTGGCAAGACGGTGGTCAGGTTGGTGATGTCGATCACGGCCAGGCCCGTGACAGAGTCATAGGTATAGGTGCTGCCGTTGGGATGGGTCAGGTTGCCGGTGCTCGGATCAAGCCGGATGGTTTCCCCGACGATAAAGCTGCCCGGCTTGGCGGCGTTCCCGGTGTGATTAACCACCGTATTGCCGCTCGCGTTGTCATACAGGTAAGTGCTGCCGCCCACGATCGAGGATGGAGCCGCCTGCATTTCCTGCGTCTGGCCGTTGATCTTGAGGGTGCTGCCTTCATCCGCGTGAACCACGAAGGTATATTCCTCCGTGAACTGGGGCTGCACCTGGCCCGTCCAGCGGATCGAGAAGGTGTCGGGATTGATGTAAGTGCTGGGGGAGACAAGGCCCACATCGGGCGTGCCCGCGCCCCAAATGCCGTTGTTTCCGGTCGTGACTGCCGCATCGACACCCACTCGCAGCGGCGAACCAGCGAACGCGGTGCCCGCGTAGGTCTTGTTGAACAGGCCGGTCGTGGTGCTGGAGGGCCGATTTTCCAAAAAACAACCCTGGGCCGCTGCGACCGTATTCGGCACCGCCACAGGATCCGTAATTGCGACCTCGAAGGTATTGGTCGTGGCATTGGCTACGGCGTAGTTTCCGCTGAAGCTCACCGGCGTGAAAAGGTTGCTCCCTGAAAATACGAGCGTGACGGTATCGCCATTGTTCAAACCATGCGCCGCGAGGGTGATGATGGCCGTGCCGGTGGTCGTCGTCAGCTTGTTAAACGCATAAGTGGCCGCCTGCGTTTGGGTGATCTGCTCGGCCTGTGGGATATTGGCGAAACCGCCCAGGGCCCGGCTCCATTGCAGGCGACAGCGCGCATCGCCGGTCGTCTCGACATGCTCCACGCGCATCTTGTAGCGCTGTCCCGCCGTGAGGGTGTAGGACGCGGCGCTCACCTTGAAGGTGCCGATGGTCTCCGGCGTGGTGGCGCCATCCCAGCCGTGCTCGAGGATCTCCACCAAACCGCTCCCGGTATCCAGCAAGACCCTGGCTTTGTCATCCGCATCGAGTTGGAACCGGTACGAACCCGTGGTTGCGGGAGCGAGATAAGTCTCAAACGAGGCGGAGTAGTCGTCAGGGAAATTAGCCAGACGGGGCGCCCCGTGAGTCGCCAATGTCACTCCATTTGGCGTACCGTAGGCCCAGTCGTTGTTGACCACGGCATCGATGCGGTCGATCACCGCCGGGTGGAGGGGTTGGATACTGAAATTGCCGGTGCTGCTGCTGCTTCCCGGAAGGGACGCTCCCGGTGGCAGTGAACAGGTGAAGCTCGTCGCGTTCTTCGCTGTCACCGCGTAGTTCTGGTGATTGTAAACGGCAGTGTTGAGGTTGCCTCCGTTGAAGGAGAGCTTCACCTGGCCAGTCACCGTCACCGCCGCCAGGACCGTGGTCAGCCGGTCCGCGGTCAACCCGGTCGGCGTCACCACCACCAAGCCAGTGAAGTTTGGCGTCGTGCCGGACCGGGTGTAAGCGTAACTCGCAGCGTCACCAAAGTTGGCGGCGTGTGCATAAATGGTGTTGGCGTGGTCGTAATACCGCGCCGTGAGGCCCGTGCCCGCGGGCACAGTGGAGTCTTCGATGATCACTACCGCAGTGCCATTGGCCACGGTGTACGCATTGGCGAGGTCTGGCGGAGGTGGCGTGAGCGTCATGACCACTGATTCGCTTCCTTCGAGGGCCGCGTTCGCGATGGGGTTCACACTAAGAGTCGCCGAACTCACCCCTTGGGCGAGAGTGACCGAGGTGCCGGGTAAAGCGACATAATCCACGCCCGAAGTGGCCGTGCCAGTCACCCCGTATGGGACAGTGATGCTGAAGAGCGTCCGGCTGCGGGTAATCTCAAAGACGCCCGGTGTCAGGCCGTCTTCGGAAGCAAAAGACTCCACCGCGCGGATGGACACCGTGTCCGGGAGATTCAACTGCGCGGTGACGTAAGCCAGATCGGTGACGCCGTCGGAGTCGCTGTCGGCGACTCCCGGGTTCAGGCCAAGCTTCAGCTCTTCGTAGTCGGTGAGACCGTCGCCGTCGCTATCGCGATCGGTCACCAGCACTCGGAAGAACTTTGCGGTGCCGGCGGCAAAGGTCGAGGGGAGGTCGCCATCGGCATTGGGATTGAAGATGGTGGGGTTTGGGACGGTGCTCGGGATGGTGACAAAAGGCACGGCGAGGCTCGCGGCGCCCTGGACCTCGTAGCGCTTTCCGGCGCGCGCCGGGAATCCGACGGTCACATTCAACCCGCTCCGGGAGAAGCTTTTCAGCTTGATGAAGTCCCCTGAACTCTTCGGGTCGGTGCCCGCGATGGCTTCGGCGCCATTTGTCTGACCGTCGCCGTCGTCGTCAGCCCCGGCAGAGAGGCCATTGGCCCCAAAGACGTACTCCCAGACGTCGGGCAGCCCGTTGGCGGGCGAGAGATCCAAGGCGGATCGTCCGGAGAGCGGGACGAAGCACGCGACGACGAGAGCAAGCACGAGCGTAAGAGACTGTCTCATAGGGGAAGGGAGGGAGAGACTGCGGAGGGGGAGTGAAAAGGCGGGCTCGGGTGCCAGCGCGGTGAAAGCACCTGATCCGCAGGAGGATAAAATTTTCCTCAGGGCCATCTATCCCGAAGCCGCGAGCCTATAGCAATTAGAATCTCATATTTTTTGCATCTGAGAGTTGCCACGGGTCGATTTTCATCTAATCGCCAAAAATTTTTCTCACCTCCCTGCGGCCGAGCGCGAGCAAAGTGAGGCCCGTCTTTCCTCCGCCAAAAAGTGCAGCCGCCCCGGGCTGCGCCCACCGCGCGGGCTACTGGGTGGTGTCCGCCGGCTCCTCGGGCCCGAGGACGAGGCCGAGGAATTCGTGATCGCTAAACTCCCGGCTGTCGCTATCGCCGGTGCGAACGATGACCATGCGTCGCGAAGGGATGACGTAGCAGCGTTGCTTGCCTTTGCCCATCGCCGCGATGGTATCGGCAGGCGGGAAGTAGTCGGTGGCCTTGCGACCCTCGATCGCCCGGGCGACGCGTTCGGGGCTTCGGCCTTCGACAAACGCGGCGCTGCCAGCGTCGTCCACGCCGAGGAGCCACCAGCCGAGGCCATAGGCGGGCTGCGCGGGCTGGGCCTGGGTGACCGCAGCCAGGAGGTCTGCGCGGACGACTTCGTGTCCTTCCGACCGGCCTCCGGTGCGGAGGAGTTCGCCGAGCTTGGCCCACTCGCCCGCGGTGAGGAAGGCGCCCGAGTAGAGGATGGGATCATTGTCCACATCGCGGCGCCAGAAGGCGACGCGCAGGCCGAGCGGGCCGAGCAAGCGGCGCTCGATGTAGTCGCCGACGGCGAGGTTCTGCGGGGCGAGCTTGCGGCGGAGGAGTTCGCCAAAGCACTGGACGGGCACTGGCCCGAAGGAGAAACGTTCGCCCGCGAGCGCGCTCGACTCGGCCGTCATCACGGCGTGGCGATAGGTGGGCAGCGCATTCACCGGGTTTACGCCCTCGATGCCGCTGCACATGCCGAGGAGCTGGCGGATGGTGAGCTGCTCCTTGGCTCCGCCATTGCGCCACTCCACGAGGGTGTCGGAGGCTTTCTCATCGAAGGTCAGGAGCCCGTCGTGGGCCGCGCAGGCGGCGAGGACTCCGACGAAGGACATGGTGCCCGTGCCGAGCAGGTGCGGCTTGTCGCGATTCCAGATCGGCGCGTAGTCCTCAAAAAGGAGCTCTCCATCCCGCATCACAACCATCGAGAGGCCCCGCGCGCTTTTGGAATACTCCGCGGCCCGCCGGAAGCGCTCTTTCTCCTCTTTGGTTGGCTCGGGGGCACCCGCCGCATTGAGGCACGCCAGCCCGATCGCGGCGAACATGCAGAGGGCGATGGCGGGAAGCTTCATCGGGAGGGACGGTGACTATGCCCCACGTCCCCCACCCCGGGCAAGGTGCGACACGCGGTTGATCCCGGGCGGTCTGCCACCCCGAGGCTGGCTATGGGCGGGGCTTTCCGAGCCAGTGCTCGAAAAACCGGTAGATCTGCGCATTGGATTCCGCGGTGGGGGAATGCGCGGGGCGGTTCGTCATCGCGACGCGGTCGGTGAAGCCAAGGAGCCGGTTCACGGCGAGGGCGTGATGGAGTGCGACCCAGCGCGCCGGAAAATCCTCGGACCCGCCGGAGACCAAGAAGGGGCGCGGGGCCATGAGCGCGTGGAGTTCATGCAGATCGTGGCCCTGCGCCCGGAGCTGGGCGTAAGGCCCGGTGCGCGGATTGTCGGCGGTGATCAGGCCGGGCGTCCGCCTCTGGGCCGGATCGAGCCCGAGGTACCACGGCTCCCAGTAGTTCACGCTCGGGCGCGCTTCGTCGAAGACGATCCCGGGATCGGACCACACGGCGCAGGCAAATCCCTCATGGAGGCAGGAGCCGAACATCGCCCACTTGCCCCCATACGAATGGCCGACGATGCCGATGCGCGCGGCGTCCACCTCGGGGAGCGCCGCGAGGGCCGTGTGGCAGTTCGCCGCGATGTAGCCGAGGAAGGAGAGCGGCTGGCACTGGGCGGCCCCGCGGTCCGGCTGGCGAGCGTCGCCACCCGGCGAGCCGATCGCCAGCGTCACAAAACCGCGCCGCGCGAGCTGCAGGGCGAAATCACGCAGCTCGCCTTTCAATCCGATGCTCGTCTCCGGGTCGTAAAACGGCACCAGCACGGCGGGAAAAGGTCCGGGGCCTTCCGGCACGAGCAGGTAGCCATCGAGCGACTGCGCGGGGGCGACCTCCACACGGATGCGGTGCTGGGTGAAGTGCTCGCGCTGCGTGGAGGCAAGGCGCTCGAGTCGCGGTCGGTCGATGAGCGCCGGCCAGGGGCCGAGCCGGCCATGCCATTCCGCGAGGATCTCCGTGCGCCGGCGCGGCCAGTCGGCGGCCGTCTGGACCGCGGTACCGTCGTCGAAGATCAACGGCGAGCGATACTCCCCAGGCTTCCCGGCAAACTCCGCGGGCGGCTGCAAGTGCAGCGCCATCTCCGGCCACCCGGCGGGGTCCGCAGCGGAACCCCGACCGGCGAGCAGCCAGCAAGCCAGGAGCAGGGGCGCCGTCGCCCCGATTCGATACCACGCGGCGAGGGCACCCCGGCTCCTTTCGCTCACGGTCAGATTTTGTCGGCTGAATACTCCCAGCCCTTCCGATAGGCCGCGCGCTTGATGAACTGATTGGC
>Ga0105046_10015997_pt1 | contig 11524 bp, 7 predicted proteins | sample MAT03_FD_78385 | JGI IMG/M metagenome (GOLD analysis project Ga0105046, IMG submission 78385) | Freshwater microbial communities from Lake Fryxell liftoff mats and glacier meltwater in Antarctica - MAT-03 (megahit assembly) | ecosystem: Environmental > Aquatic > Freshwater > Ice > Liftoff...
GGTCTGTGGAATACGAAACTGATGATTATAAATCAGGAAAATATGGCAGTAAATCTCAAGCATTGTCGTCTGTAATGAGCAACTATGCGCTTATTGTGGCTTCCGGATTTCCCGATTGTAGCATTGATACACTCATCAAAGACTCCACCATTGCTGTCAAAATTGACAAAGGCGAAAAGTATAGCCTTCGCAGTTTAAAATGGACTGGTGATAGCCTAATTGGGAACCTAATATCGACCAAAAAAAAACGTCTACCTGTGTTCGATGCTCGTACTATTCTATCGGTCGGATTACAAAAAATTATCACGTATGAAAACAATGGTTACCCATTTGCTCAAGTAAACGTGAGTGATCTAAAGATAGACAACAACATGGCTGATGTCACCTTGACAATCGAAAAAGGTCCACGAATAACAATGGACAGTTTAATCATCAAATCAGAGCAGAAAATGCCTGTGCGATATATTAGAAATTACTTCAACTTTAGTAACAACGACCCATACAACGAAGAACAGATTTCAAAACTGGAAAACAAAATCAAAGAAATTCCATTTTTGCAAATAATAAGACCACCCGAGGTTTTATTTAAGACAGAAGGTCAAGCGGATATTTTTTTATATCTGAAGAAGAAAAAAGCGAATTACTTCAATGGTATTTTAGGAATACGGCCTGACGATGCAACCGGAAAAGTAAATCTGACAGGTGATGCAGAAATAAAGTTGCTGAATGCACTAAACTCTGGCGAAGAGCTTTATCTCAATTGGAGAAAGCTTCAGCCACAAACCCAAGATCTTACGGTAAAAGCTAATTTGCCTTTCATATTTAATGTTCCGATTGGCTTAGATGGATTGCTCAAAATCTACAAACGCGATTCAACATTTTCAAGTGTAAAAAGTGCGATAGGATTGGTGCTTCAGCTTGGAGGTCGCAATCGATTAAAAGTATTTATTGAACGCAATCAAGCCACACAACTCTCTACTTTTTCGAGTATTCAAGCGCTAGGTAACATCAATTCTACTTTATACGGTTTGGCGTTGCAAAAGGAGAAACTTGATTATTTGCTCAATCCACGCAAAGGATTTTCATTGACGCTAGAAGGTGCTGTTGGCAATCGGAAAATTACCTCAAACAACTTGGCCGAAACCAATAATCCTGATCCAATTTCGGCTCAACAATACCGCGTTGAATCCACATTTTCATATTACCAACCTACGTTTAAAAAGCAATGTATCAAAGTTGCAATAACTGGCAGTACGTTGATTTCTGAAAATCTTTACGACAACGAGATGTATCGTTTTGGTGGATTGCGCACCATGCGCGGAATCGATGAAGAAAGCATCTTTGCAACTTCGTTCGCCGTTGTTACAACCGAATACAGATTACTCTTTGAACAAAACTCAGCACTTTATTTATTTATAGATCAAGCATGGTATGAAAAACAAGGTGTCGCATCATTCAATACAGACACTCCCATTTCTTATGGTGCTGGAGTAAACTTCGAAACAAAAGCCGGAATATTCGCATTTAACTATGCATTGGGACAACAGTTTAATAATCCTGTATTAATCAGAAATGCGAAAGTGAGTTTTGGATTTACGAGTGTGTTTTGAGAGTCGGTTGAGAAAAATCGTAAATGTGCAATTAAACGAATGAACCAATGGGCAAATGCACTTAATGGGCAGATGAGGGATTGAGATAAGGTGCAGATTTCAGAGCTAATGAACGTGGAGCCAATGAAAACTCAGAAGATTCTTGAAACGCAAAAAAATATAATAATCGGATTTATGATTCTGTCGCGGCATCTTTATTACCATTAAAATTTAATTCGTTGGTTAGGTAATCCAATGTTATTCCAAAAGCATAAATTAATAGGTCCAAAGGACTAATTAATAATACCAAATATACAAAATGAATAGTCTGATTTCGTCAGAAGTCTCATTGAACTAATATTTTGTCATATAGGTATTTACCATTGTAAAATTATCAAATAGCTGCTAAATAGGCAAAGAGGAATGTCGCCCCGAATCCTCTTTACAGAACAGTTCGAGATTGTCTCCATTCATACGGCTCGTAGTGTATGATACGATTTGGGACCATAAAGCGAGTTTCAGTGAGCAAACAAAAAGGGTTGTTTAATCTTGATACCTTTCAATTTCGTACAGTCTTCATCTTTCTTTGTTTTATGCCGTTTGGATTTATGTAATCGTCGAATTCTGTTTCTTTGCAGTGAACTAACCAGCAATCACAACGGCACAACATTCAACTAGTTCAGTGAGGCAAAGCCGATATTGGACTCTATTAACTATGTATATGTTTTAAATTCCACTCTAATCAGAACGTTGTCCACAAAACGCCTTTTTGCTACACATCTCAAAATTCCGATACTTTATCATCGGTTAACATACATTTACCGCCATCAAGAATACCTGACTCTTTAATTAGCCTTTTCACCAACCGTTTACCGCAAATGCCACACTGCAGTTGCAGCTTTGAGTGGTTTGATATCTCCACCTACATGGATATACCGATGAGTCATATAAGTCGCCCTCTCGTATTGCATCATCAAGATCACAACATACAATTTTCATATCGCTCCGAAAAGTGCTTTGTGGCACAATTGGGCTATTTAATAAATGCCTTTCCTATAAGTTATCAGGTCTTCGATAAAATGGGAAACTAAACTATTCACGAAAAGATAATGTACGAAAAAAGTTGAAAACCTTAAGAAATCAAGCAAGATTCGCAAAATTTAGCGATTAAACAAAACTTATCTCAGCAACAATCCCATCGTAAGCCTCTTTGGATGATAGAACTTGATGTTGTTTGACTAACTCAACAATTGTTGTTGCGTTTCTGCCTAACACTGTACAACATTATTTGGAGATAAGGAAGTATGAAATAAAGTTGAAAAACAACCACAATCCGACTCTATTTGTATTTTGGATGAGCTATATTTTTTAAAACAGAAAGGTGCGTAATTAGACTTAAATAACAACAAGTTAAAATAATGTGCTCATCGCTTTTTAAAAATCTACGCCTATTGGTTAACAAACTAAACATTCTTTAAATTGAACATAAAACATGTAAAAAAACCGCCTCTTTCGAGGCGGCTTCTTTCAAGATAGAGTTTACTGTTCTCCAACAATTTTTCCTTCGGGATAATCGAATGAATATTGCAATCGAATGGTTTCTGATTTTCCGGAAGCAATTTTAAGGTTCCAAAGCATTCGTCCAGTTTTCTCATGGTATTCTGCTTTGCTTTTTTCAATTAATTTCACTTCTATTTCTTTTCTACGTGTGAGAGGAATTTGTTCCAAAATTTCAATTTCAATCGGAGCTGATTTATTGTTTCGAATGGTGATTTCCCATTCAAATAAATCGCGCTGCACACCTGTAAAAACTTTCTTCGAAATGCGATTCATGGATCGTGTTCTTTTCACTACAATTCGTTCATCTCTTCCCAACGAAACGAGAAGTGTATCGCTGGTAATGTTTGGATTTAATTGGATTTCGCCGACATAATTTTCACCATAAAATACATTGGCGTTTCCTGTAAGCAAATTGTATTTTCCGTAATCTGTAATTCGAGCCATCAAAAATGCAGATGGATCCAACTTTGGAACACAATGGTATCGATACGTTGCAGGAATCGAATATTGAGTGAGCTCACAAACATGTTCTCTGCCATCGCTTAGAATTGTATAGCGCTGATCTAGCTCAAAGTCAAGCGAAATATCACTTTCATCCGTTTCGGCAAATTGCTCACCTAATTCGGGTGCAACCATTGCTTTATCAAGTATAACAGCTTGCATTGAATTGGTAATCATTCCTCCGCTTGCCGGTACGAAAGCATAAGTAACATAATCTACGTACTTTGGGCTTAGCAGTGGTCTGTTATTATCAAATCGTGGATTGATGGTACTGACAGCAATTTTTATATCCTTCCAATCTACACCAGTGTTTTGTGCAATTTTTGCTTTGTAAGTGAGATCGACAGGGCGTGTTGTATTCTCAACATAAATATCATAAGCAGGCTGCCAACCTGCAGAACCCACCAAATAAGCACATTTAAGATCAATTTCTTCATCTACATCCGAAGAAAAGCTGAGTACTACTTCTTTTATTGGAGTCGAACTTACTTGTCCCAAATCTTGAATCTGCCATTGGAAAGAATTCCTTCTTGTAGCAATACCTTCTTCTTTAAGTGCGAAATCAAATAGTTTCTTTCTTAAACTAGAGATACGAGTAGAATACATTTCAACCAACGCATTGAGATCTGTAGGTTTGTATTCTTCTTTGGTTCCGGCCGTTTTAAGCAATTCCATCACCAATATGTTTTCCCCATTTAAAATAGATTTTTCTTCTGCAATCCATCTCAATTGTTTGTCTAGATTTTTGATAGAATCATTTAAAATCTGAATCTTTTTGTCATTTGCTCCAGGATCAATCTTTGAAAAATAAGAAGATCGAACCATCGCAGACAATAAGCGCGCTTTGCCTTTCACCGCCACTTGTAAACTTGCATCAATCATCTGAGTTGATATTCCAAAAAGTTTAATTTCAGAATAACCCGCAGATAATTTAACCTGAACTTTTCGTGTTTCCTTAGCCATTGTTCTATATACAACTACCTCACTCACCTTTGAGTTAACAGATTGTTCTTGAGCACCAAGCTTTGCTGAGACAAGAATCATTAACAACCGTAATAGATTTTTCATACTAGAATAAATTAATTTTTATCAAACCTATTTTCGAATGCCAACAATAAAAAGCTGGAATTGGTAAACCATTGCTTTGACTCCGTAAATGGATGTTTGATCACTGTGAAACGATTGCGTCAAAAACAAAACCTTTCTTCACTGCTTGCTCACGAATTGCTTTCAACATTGCTTCATCCAATGAATTTTGATCGCCTGATGCGACTTTTAATTTATCGATGTATGACAGTCGCAATCTATTTATATCAAGTATTTGCGTTTTAATTTGCATCCGCCTTACATTCATATCTTCAATGATCAAAATTCTCGATTGAATTGGAATAGCACGAAGATGCTCGGGCCAAGAGGAATTCTGAATTTTATAAACGTCGATACTTTTATCATTATAAGCATCTACAAGATCCCAACTTGAGTTGTTATAAAAACTGCCGGCCTTTGAAACAGATCGTTCAGCTTTGTTGGCACTTCCAAAATAACCTGAGTTATTGTCCTGTGCATATTGGTTTTCTTGTCTGTATTGAGCCTGTGCTCCGTAATAGAGATATGTTGAATTAAGTTCGGTATTCAAACTATCCAAAATTTTATCGTAAGGAGTATCATAAAAAACTGTTTTACGATCTTGCTCGATGCACATGTAATTTCCATTGCCTGCAACTGCTCCTGATTGCCAAAAAGTGCTGATGCCTTCTTCATAAGCACCACAATAAATTGTATTTACATAGATACCATTGTTTACAGCTTTCGAACACGCTTCTTTATATGAATAACTGCCTTGATTAAATGGCTCGTTTCCTGCAATAAAGATTATTTTTAAATCGTTCTCCCCTCCCTCCCAATTGAGAGATGAAACGGATTGTTGAATTACTTCTCCACAAAACTCACTACCGCCATTGGTCGATAGAGAAAATAATTTTGATGAAATTTCATCCAAGTCATTCGTAAAAGAGGCGATTAATTTTACAAATCCATTACGACTGCTGAGACCATCATTGCCATATTCATACAACGCGATTTGAAGAATGGGCTTGGCTCCATCTACACTTGCTTTGGAAAGTTCATTTACAAATTTCCACAACTGCGTTTTGGCCTGATCAATTAATCCATCCATACTATTGCTCGTATCAAGAATCAAAGCAAGTTTAATTTTTCTTGACGCTGCACTGTCAGAAGGCATTGGTGATGGAAGTTGTGCCATTGCAACAGGCTTGTTGGCATAAATAACCTGTTTCGATGATCTTGAATGATGCAAAGCATTCACTGCTGCAACCGCGAAAAAACAGATTGTCGAAATAAGAATAATACGTGGTCTCATGGTATAATAATTTTTGATGAATTAATTGATTTTCGACGAAAATTACCTTTACCATTACCCGATATAAGCCACCACTTGGTGAAATGGCCGTTCGACTTGGTAAAAGATCTTTTACCAATGGTATGAATTCCCAAATAGGGCCTTTTCAAGCATAAAAACAAGAAGCGTCCATTTGTTATGTTCTAAATTCGTCCCGAATGATTGAAGAAATTGAATAATAATGACCAAACATCAACACTTCATAATCTTTGTATTAACGCTATTGGAATTCCTTTTGTTTTCTCATTGCTGCGTCGCTCAAAACAGTGTAGTCTCAAAAAGTCAAAAGTCCAGCTACACTCAGTCGGATTCTATAACCTATTATTTGAATGATGGAGAAGCACAAAGTTCTTCTCAGCCATTGCGAGCAATAGTATCGATCAATCGCGCCATAGAATTGTGCTTGATTCAAAATAAAGAATATAGAATTGCAGAGGCTTATCTATTACTTGGAAATGTACAAATGCAGCTTGGGCAGCCCGCTATGGCACTCGACAATTATGAAAAATGCTTACGATATTCTCAAACGAATTATAAGGCCCTTTCAAATTCTTCCTCTTCTATTGCATCACACAAAATATTCAAGCAAAAGGCGCTAGCGCACATGGCGCTCAAAGAATATTTAACGGCGTTAGAAAATATTGATGCAGCCTTGAAGGTGTTCGTAGCGAATTCAAATGATTCTAAATCAGAATTGCAGAGAATAAAAGCTGACATTCTCAGCTATTCGGGTGGACATGATCAAGCAATAAATCTCTTGCAACAATTAATCGAAACCGACAAGAGTAACAACGATCAATATTCTACTTCCAAATCTATGTTGGCTTTGGGAAATGCCTATCGAAAAGCGAGCATTGAAACGAAAGCAATAGAAAGTTATAATGAAGCGGCTAGGGTTGCGAATCAATATCAATATAATGATATGAAAGTAGAAATAAACAATGCGCTTGCTTCATCTTATAAGACTCAAGGCAATTTAAATCAGGAGGTACAATTCAGAAATAAGAATGCCGATTATAATAGGTCCACCAATAATCTAGATGCTTGGTCTAATGATAATCTTCAAATAGGCAATGCTTATCTCAATGCTCAGGAGAACGACAAAGCAGAAGGTTATTTTCAAAAAAGTTTAGAATTATTTGACAAAGCTTCCGAACAACAAACAGCACAGGCTACTCCCGCTCCTTTGCAATATAGAAGTACTCAATTGCACACAGGAGCTGATGCGCTTCGCAATCTTGCGCACGTTTCTGTGGAGAAAAAAGATTTGAGTCAAGCATTAAAATACTACCAACGCTACGAAAAATTACAGGACAGCATTGAGAATATCCGCAAACTAGAATTGGATGATGCCATCATGTTAAGTAATACAATTGGTAAAAATGAACAGCGAATTACATTGTTAGAAATGGAACAAAATCTAGCAGATAAATCCATTGAAATTCTTCAGCAAGATCAACAATTAAAAGAAGAACAATTGTTTACGCGCAATTTGATCATTGGCATTATGGCTGCATTTCTGTTGGTGTTGATAGTGGCTGGGATCTTTATGGTTCGCAACACGCAAGAAAAAAATAGAGCCGACAAATTGTTAACACTTCAGTCGATGACCGGCCAAATGAATCCGCATTTTATTTTTAATGCACTCAACTCAGTGAATGAGTATATCACATTAAATGACGAGCGCGAAGCCAATCGTTATTTGAGTTCATTTTCAAAGTTGATGCGACAAGTAATGGATGATTCGAGGCATACATTCATTCCACTCAATGATGAAATGGAGATGTTGAAACTTTATCTTCAACTCGAACATGGAAGATTCAAAGACAGATTCGATTATGAATTGACTATAGATCAAGAAGAACTTGGTGGTGATTATGTTGTACCGCCTATGATTATTCAGCCCTTTATTGAAAATGCTATTTGGCATGGACTGAGATACAGAACTAAATCGGGGCATCTGCGCATCCTATTAGCAATACATAAAAATCAATTGCAGGTAGAAATAAAAGACGATGGAATTGGGATTGAAGCCTCCAAAAAAATCAAAACAAAAAATCAGAAAAGGCAGAATTCACTTGGTATGAAAAATACCGAAACACGAATTGAATTGATAAATGAACTTTTTGGAATGTCTATCACCTTAAAAATTAGTGAAACTCATCCGGGCGCTGAATATCCGGGCACAACTGTTTTATTGATCATTCCACAACCGAATGAAGATAAAATAATATCATACCTTAAAACAAATCAATGAATCAGTTGCGAACAATATTAGTGGATGATGAAGTTTCGAGTCGTAACGTGTTGCGCGAATACTTGCGAAAGTATTGCCCAACAGTTGAACTTCTTGGCGAGGCAAACAATGTTGCTACAGCGCTCAAACTTATAAAAGAGCATGCGCCTGATCTTGTATTTCTAGATGTTGAAATGCCCGGAGGCAACGGATTCGATCTTTTGGAACAAGTTGGTGACATTCGGTTCGAAACAATATTTGTTACAGCCTTTGATCACTATGCTATTCAAGCATTAAACTATAGTGCTGCATATTACCTACTGAAACCCGTGAGTATTGATGAATTGGTTGCGGCCGTAGCTCGAGTTAATAAATTCAAAAATGAAAATCAAACAACATTTAATACGCAGGTAATACTCGATAATTTAAAAGCATCCGAAGCGCAGCAGAAAAAAATTGTATTGCCATTATTGCAAGGATTCGAAGTAGTAAAACTCGAAAATATAATTGCATGTGAGGCGTACGATAATTTCACGAATTTCTATTTTGAAAAACATCCCAAGACAATGATTTGTCGCAATCTAAAATTCTACGAAGAGTTGCTTGATAATTCAGGATTTATGCGCATACACAAGTCGTATCTCATCAATCTTGAACATGTAGTAAAGTATATGCGTGGTAAAGGCGGAATTGTAACCATGACGGGTGGAATGGAGATTCCGGTATCACCGAATAAAAAAGATCAATTGTTAGAAAATTTTGAACGCGGAAGGTGAGTCGCAGAAAAATAAATTCTTCGCAACTAAAAATATTACTAACTCTTTTTAATAAACTTCGACGGTATCACGATTGTCTGTTCATTCACTTTTCCTTCGATGTGTTCAGGATTGTCATGAATGAGCTTGATGCGTTTTACAACGGTGCCTTTGGAAACTGCGAAATTAGTTCCTTTCACAATGAGAGCTTGGAGTAAGCACAACGTTGTCACCATTATCTAGCACATTATCAAAAGCATTCTTGTGCACATCGGCAACATCATAAGCACTCATTACACTATTGATTACATTTTTATCGAGATCAGTCCTAACTTATGTGATTACTTGCACGGTCTTCCACTTTAAACTTTTGAAGCAATCCATCACTGAATGCCCGCACTGCAGGTTCCTTGCTCCAAAAACTACCTTCGAGACAGCGCCAATAGTGCGATTTTCCCTCGGCATCCATGGAATGAAGGCATTCATCACAAAGTGCCAACTGATTGTAGATTGAACTATCATCTTTTGGAGTAACACTGTATTCGTAGATTGCTGGAGCTGAATTGTAAAGTTCACATTGGTTTTCATTGCGCTCGAATAATGATGCATCTCGAAGATAACGTACAACGGAAAAGTAAAAAGTACTACGTATTATACACTAAGTATTATGGAATACCATATTAGTACCTATAATAGTCCAATACCGTTTCACTCTAATGGCCAATAACACGAACTCGCAAGGCATTTATCATTAATCCATAGAAATAGTTAGGACTATTTTAATGTAGCGTTGGTATAAAGTGTTACAATTATAAAGTTGATTTTATATAAACTTTCGTCAGAGTCAAACTTCGTTAAGATTTAAGTTTTTAGATATCTAGCTTAAGATCTTACCACAATATGAGTACATTGACTTTCATACTAAAAAAAAACCAAAGGGGTTAAATGAGTGTGACCAACCTCTTGATAGTCATAGAAACCCAAAAGTGGAGAGCTAATACCTTTAGCCCAATCAATACAGTCCAATATCGGCAGAGATTCTTTGAGTTCTTTGAATGCGGTTGCTCCCTACCAAAGAAATTTATCAATGAGTCTTTGCTCCAATTTATAAATGCTGCAGGTCCTATTCTTTTTGATTTCCTTCTTCATACTCTGCGAAGAGATGAAAGAAAGATTCATCCCCAATTTTAAGTATCCATTTCCTTGCCCTTTTACACCGAGAAGAACTCCTGCTTCAATTGATGAACTAATAATACTAGCAAAAGGAAAATAGCCACACCCATATTCGACTTTTCGACATATGAATCAATTTCATACTGTTGTAATAATGGATGGGATCGTTTGCCGATCTATTAAAAGAGTATGCGCCATATACGTCGTCTAATTTATAATTCAATGATAAGGACAAGTCTGCGCAGAAATAGTTCAATGAAGCGCTGCTTCTGTAACCAAAGTCATTGACTAAGACGTGTAAATTGTTTTGCAAGACAAAATAATATACTTAAATTAGAACAACTCAGCACAGAAGATTTATCTTGATCACTCATCATAAATTCATCGCGTGAGAGGTCTTTATCCAAGATCATTAGTCTCCAAACCATACCAAGTAGTGCCTTTAGTCAATTCTAGTTTAACACCATATCGCACCATTTGCTCAGCAGGAAATTTGGTAATGTACTACACATTCGCGTTGTCTGATTTTAAACCTCCCAAGCTGATTTCTGGATCCTTCTTTAATATTTTTTGAAGAAGAAATAGGTAAAATCTAAATCTAGTTAAATCGCTTTAGTGATTTCATACATTGACACAGCATTCGAAGTGCCAGCATCTTCACTTCCGCTTAGATAATGAAGAAGTGAATAAGTGTAATTTGCATTTATCAAGACTTTAACGCCAAACTGACCAACAATGGCAAATTTTAAATCATAAATCGACAAATTATAACTGCTTAAATTCATATTATGTCGCGGTAAAATAGCCATAAAATAATTTATTCTGTCTGATTGCTCCTTGATTTTATCGACTTCAACAATCTGCTTAAGCTTAGCATTGACGGCAAATTGAAGAGCAACTAAGCCAAAAGCAAGAATATAATTTTTATAATTCTTCATTGTAAAAAAGTTCTCGGTATTAATTGTATTTTAGCTCTTCTTCAATGGTGTAAGTCACTTCCATACAGCCTTTGATACCTACAACGGTGACATCACAAAATGCCACATTCAAACCATTTATGGTGTTGATGAAATAGACTTAGATGTCTAAGGCTCCGTATCGATAATGAATATAGAAGTTTCTAAATAAAGTAAAAGTTGATAAATTCTCTAGAAACGAACCATCTTCAAAAACAAAAAAACCATATATGACACTAGTTGTCGGAAATCTTATTTCAATATAAGTACTCCCGCTAGTTCCTCAAATTACCTTAGCTTCATTCACTACGTTACGAGTAGAAGTCATATTAAAA
>Ga0105046_10016000_pt1 | contig 11524 bp, 8 predicted proteins | sample MAT03_FD_78385 | JGI IMG/M metagenome (GOLD analysis project Ga0105046, IMG submission 78385) | Freshwater microbial communities from Lake Fryxell liftoff mats and glacier meltwater in Antarctica - MAT-03 (megahit assembly) | ecosystem: Environmental > Aquatic > Freshwater > Ice > Liftoff...
AAATTCTAAAGCTGAAGCACGTGAACAATTAACCGGTGAATACAAAGCGCTTCGCAAAAAGCTTCAAGAAGACGGACAAAAGAAATCTCAAGGTGAAACTGAAAAGAAAGGAAAAGATGCCGTTGAAAAAGATTATGCCAATCGTCTTGAAGAACTTGATGACCAGCACGAAAAAACGAAAGACGAACTTGAAGGAATTAAAATCACAAAAATTTATTCAGAACTTGAATATCGTGATCTTTCCACACGTTTCGGTCAAATGTTTAAAGCCTCAATCGGTGCAGAAGCCATCCGTGATATCATCCAACATCTGGATCTCAACAAACTTATTGAATTGCTCGAAGCTGACCTCAAAAAAGCGTCAGGACAAAAGCAAAAGAAAATTATTAAACGTCTCAAACTTGCAGGAAGTCTCCTCAAATCTGGCATTCACGCTGAGTGGATGGTCATGACCGTTCTTCCGGTAATTCCACCGGACCTTCGTCCAATGGTTCAATTGGACGGTGGGCGTTACGCCGCTTCCGATTTGAATGACCTTTACCGACGTGTAATTAACCGCAACAACCGTCTCAAGAAATTGATGGCGATTGGTGCGCCGGAAGTTATTTGCCGAAATGAAAAACGTATGTTGCAAGAAGCCGTTGATACGCTTTTGAACAACAGCGCTCGCCAAGGTAAAACCGTGTTTAACTCAGGAGACAAACGAAAACTCCGCTCACTTTCAGACATGTTGAAAGGAAAGCAAGGTCGTTTCCGTCAAAATCTTCTTGGTAAACGTGTGGATTACTCTGGTCGTTCCGTAATCGTAGTTGGACCAAAACTCAAACTTCATCAATGTGGTCTTCCAAAATTGATGGCGCTTGAATTATTCAAACCATTCGTTATTGGCCGTCTCATCCGTGACGGACTGGCTCACAATATTAAAAATTCTGAAAAACTTATTCAAGCTGGACGCAAAGAAGTTTGGGATATTCTTGAAGAAGTGACCAAAGATCACTACGTACTCTTGAACCGTGCGCCAACGCTCCATCGCCTTGGTATTCAGGCTTTCCAACCAGTTTTAGTCGAAGGAAAAGCGATCCAAATTCACCCACTCGTATGTTCTGCGTTCAACGCCGACTTCGATGGTGACCAAATGGCCGTTCACGTTCCCCTCTCCCGCCAAGCGCAATTCGAAGCGAAAAACTTAATTGTTTCTGCAAGAAATCTTCTTAAACCATCAGCTGGTGAACCAATCGTAACTCCAACCCAAGATATGGTTCTTGGTTGTTACTATCTCACCAAATCAACACCAAAGAAAAAAGGCGAAGGCATGGTAATTTCTGACATTGATGAAGGTATGTTGGCCTGGAGACTTGGACATTTACATCTCCAAGCAATTATTAAGGCCCGTGTTGATGGAAAAATTATCGAAACTACACTTGGTCGTCTTATTTTCAATAGCTTCATTCCAAAAGAACTCGGCTACTACAATGAAACGATTGGCAAGAAACAACTTGGAAGTTTAGTAGAAGAATGTTTCAACGTTTGTGGGATTGAAACAACAGCAAAAGCCGTTGATGATTTAAAACGTATCGGATTCCAATTCGCTACACTTTCTGGTCTTTCAATCGGAGCAGCAGACATGATTGTTCCTCCTGAAAAAACGAAAATTATTGCAGATGCTTCGCAGGAAATTAAAGACATCACCCAAATCTTCCAAAACGGTTTAACGACCGATGACGAACGTTATATCCAAACCATTAAAGTCTGGACCAAGGCCAAAGGTTTGATTACCACAGCCATGGTCAAAGGTATTCCAGAAGAAAACGACCTTCATTACATGATTAACTCTGGTGCCCGCGGTAACTGGGGTCAAATTACTCAGCTTTGCGGTCTCAAAGGTCTCGTAGCGAATCCGGCCGGCCGAACCATCGAGCTCCCAATTAAATCCAACCTCAAAGAAGGATTTACCATTCTTGAGTACTTCATTGCGACGCATGGAGGACGTAAAGGTAAATCTGATACGGCGCTTAAAACAGCGGAAGCGGGTTACCTCACACGTCGTTTAGTTGATGCGGTACAAGACATCATTATCCGTGAATATGATTGCGGAACTGAACTCAACCACATCGTTACGTATGAAGAAAGTGAAAAAATCGGTGAAAAACTTGAAAGACGTGTATTCGGAAGAGTACTCGCCGAATCAATCATTGAACCAAAAACTGGCGAAATTCTCGCAGAAAAAGGGACTGAAATTAACAAAGAAGTTATTGGAAAAATTACATCAAATAAAATTGATAAAGTTGCCGTTCGTTCAGTTATGACCTGTCATACAAAAGGTGGAATTTGTGTAAGATGTTACGGCGTTGACCTCGGTACCAACAAAATCGTTGAAATTGGAACAGCAGTAGGAATTATCGCGGCTCAATCCATCGGCGAACCTGGAACTCAGCTTACTATGCGTACTTTCCATATGGGAGGTGTGGCGGAAGAAGGAGATATTACGCTCGGTTTGACCCGTGTTGAAGAACTCTTCGAAGCACGCACACCAAAATCTCCAGCTGTCCTTTCTGAACTTGATGGTGTAGTAAAAATCACTCGAAAGAGTGGAAACCAAACTGAAATTAGCATTACTTCTGAAACTCCGGTTGAAAAAGAATTCAAAGTGACTTCAGACCTCAATCCAATCGTGAATAAAGGCGACCAAGTGAAAGATAAAGAAGTAATCGCGAAAGCAACTGGAAGCAAAGCAACGCTCCGGACAAGCTTAGAAGGAAAAGTGATCGAAGTAACAGCAGAAAAAATTATTATCCGCAGCAATGAATGTATTACCAAAATATACAAAATTCCCTTTGGTAAAATCATTAAAGTTACAGAAAAAGGACACATAAAAAGAGGTGATCCAATGACTTCTGGTCATTTGAACCTCCGTGAACTCATGGAACTTACAAACATTTACACCGTTCAAAATTACCTCCTCCGTGAAGTACAAAGCATTTACTCATCTCATGGACAAAGTATTAACGACAAGCATATTGAAATTATCGCTCGTCAAATGCTTTCCAAAGTCAGAATTCTCGACCCAGGGAATACCAATTACTTGGCCGGTGAAATCGCGGACATTCTACATTTTGACGCCAGCAATGCTCGTGCTGAAGAAGAAAAAACTCGTAAAGCAATTGCTGAACGCCTCCTCCTCGGTCTTACCCGTATTGCGCTTCATACTGAAAGTTGGTTGTCTGCCGCTTCCTTCCAGGAAACAATTCGTGTCCTCGTTGAAGCATCAACAACAAACAAAATCGATCAACTCGAAGGTTTGAAAGAAAACGTCATCATCGGAAAATTGATTCCAGCCGGTGAAACGTACCGCAAACGTCATCCAGAAATTATGGAGTCAACCTTCGGAAGAATGGTTCCTGAACTCACAGAAAGAATTGCTCAAACCGACGCTCAAATCCTCGCAAGCAAATACCCAGTAGTGTAAAAAACCTAGTAAGAGCGGGCAAAAAATCCGCTCTTACCAAAAAATTTCTTGCATATAAGCGCTTGCTTGTGTAGAATCGGGTAGCTAAAAGCCCGAAAAAACATTAATTCAAATATTAGCAATTTTTAAATAACGTCCGATGCCAACCATTAATCAACTCATTAGAAAAGCAAGAAAGCCGAAAGCTCGTAAGAGTAAATCCCCTGCTTTGCAAACAATTTTCAACTCTTTGCAAAACAAATCTTTGAAACAAGCTGCCCCATTCAAACGTGGCGTTTGCTTAAAAGTAGGTACAATGACTCCAAAGAAACCGAATTCAGCACTCCGTAAATTTGCGAGAGTAAGACTTACCAACGGAATTGAAGTGAACGCTTATATTCCAGGTGAAGGACACAATCTTCAAGAACACAGCGTAGTTTTAATCCGTGGCGGAAGAGTAAAGGATTTGCCAGGTGTACGTTATCATATCGTTCGAGGTCAACTTGATACTCAAGGTATTGCTACACGTCGTCAAGGTCGATCCCAGTATGGACAAAAACGACCTAAATCCTAAATTCTAATAATTAATTTACAGCAAGAACATGGCTCAGAAACGATCAACATACATCCCAGAAGGATCAGATCCAACCCAAGAAAAATTCGTGAACTACATCATGAAGGGTGGGAAGAAAAGTACAGCGCGAAATATCTATAAAGAAACTCTCGCTTACATTTCTGAAAAAACGAAAATTGACCCAGTCAAAGTTTTCGAAAAAGCAGTTGAAACAGTAAAACCAGCTCTCGAAGTTCGTCCAAAACGTATCGGCGGTGCAGTATACCAAATTCCAATCGAAGTAAAACCAGGCCGTCAAATGATGTTGACCTTCCGATGGATCCTCGACGCCGCTCGTTCTAAAAAAGGAGCATCAATGTACAAGAAACTTGCTGATGAACTCATCCAAGCTTCTAACGGAGAAGGCGCAGCAATCAAAAAAAGAGATGACATGCAAAAAATGGCTATGGCCAACAAAGCTTTCGCTCACTACGCAAAATACTAAATTCAAAAGCCTTTCTTCTCGGAGAAAGGCTTTTTTTTGATGACCTCAAGTTATCTTCTCCTGCCCTTTATATTCTTTGAACCAGAATAAAAGGGCAGAGAGGAAGACACAAAAATACCTCCAGCCAATAACAACACCAGCATCAAGTCTGACCAGGAATACTGTTGATGTTGAGCAAAAAGCATTTGATCTTGATGAATAAAACCATTCACACAAAGATTCAACTCACAAACCGCAGCAACAAGGTATAAATTTGGTTGATAGCGTAACTTTGCCGCTAAAACTGGCACATCCAAAATACCACACATACTTCCCTGAACAATAAAAGCATCTCGCGGAATATATGAAGTAAAAACCAAATCTACTGGTTGGTAAACGGCAGCTGGACGAATTGGTTGAGCAACACTTTCCTTCTCACAAAGCTCAGAAGTACATGTCTCGACAGGCTGAACAATTGGACCTGGCATTGGCACTGAATCAGGAACAGGAGTCGGTTTTGGAGTTGGAGCTGGCAATGGAGTTGGAGTTGGAACCACCGGAGAAGGACCTTGACCATAAGGCCCACCAACACCAATTCCCCCAACGCCCACACTTGGCGGAAGCACAGGAATTGGCGCAGGCCCCTGTCCTCCGGAAATTGCCGACTTACATGCCTGCAAAACAGCAAAATCCCCAGTACATTCTTGATAATTTGCACTTGTACTCACTCCACCGTAATAATCCACACTATCATTGAGTTTATAAGTTGGGGACGTAGTTAACGTACTTTCTGTATTCAAAAAATCAACAACACCATAGCTCGCCGAGGTTCCGAGGGCATTTACGCCCTGAACCTGAAGCACAAGCCCCAAAATTAACCCAATTTTTATTGCCATCTGGCGAAGTTTTTGCATAATTTCATGACATATCATCAAATTATACCACAAAACAGAAGCATTTTAAAGTCATAGCCTTTAAAAAAGGCCAAGAGAAAAGGAAAAGTGCCTAGGGGGCATTTTCGCCAAAATCACGCAAAAAAAAGCGACTCATAATGAATCGCCTCCTTTTTCAGTAATATTTAAAAACTACTTCTTTTTCTTAGCTACAGCAGAAGTTTTAGTTTTGGCTTTTGCTGGGGCTTTCACCTGAGGAGCCAGAGTAAACTTATCTTCTTTAAACTTACCTTCATGCTCCTTTTCTAACAAACGCTTTTCGTCTGGTTTGTCATTCGGCGCTTTTTTATGTACTTCATGATAACGAGCCATAGGTGTGAATTTAAAAAATAACGATCAGCTAATTATATAACAGAAACGAAAGTTAGTCAAAATCTGTGCCCGCTTTATAGGACTTGAGATCCGAATATCGCCATCCATTTCACACCTGCTACACTACTTCACGAATACATAACTATATTTATCGTCATCGGTGCCAGAGATTCCATCTTTGTCTGCTCCATTATATTCTGCAAAATCCACTTTTTGGCCGTAGCCAAAGACTAATCCTTGGGAAAGTAAATCTACACTTTCTTCTAAATACGTTTTTATGGATTGGCCTTTTAATGATTCTGGAATATCAGTAGTAATATTGATATTTAGTTCTTGTCCTTTACCGATTTTAAGTGGCTTTTCTATGACAAAAGTTACTAAATTCAGAGATTCCATTTTTTCTGCAGTTGCAATTACCGTTGTTTCTCCTCCAACTCGAAGTTTAAAATTTTTCAATTCACACACAGCATTATTTGATTCTATTTTAAGCGACAATCTGGTTAACAATTGATCTTCAGCTGTGCCTGCTTTAAGGGCAAACTGGGCAATACGCGCATCTTTTTCTCCAGCAGTAACCTCTGCAAGTGAACCATGCTTTATAATTTCTACATTTCCTACAAGGGAGCTTACTACCAGTTGACTAGCACCAATTGATGGAAAATTCCCCTCAATTGAACAAGAATTAGTGACTATAGCTTCCGCACTCGATAATTCAAAGCCATTTACTCCCGTTGCATCTTCCGCATTTGCAACAACACAGATTTTTTTATTCATTAAACTTGGAATAAATAAATTGAGTTGAGAAAATTCTACTGCTTGGTTATTATCAATTTCTTGAGGCCCACTGATTCGTTGATTTCCATGAAATAGATATACCGAACTGCTCATAGATCCAGGTCCAAATCTATGCAGCTGAAATGAATTTACTTGAGCATTTGTACTACTTTTGAAATCCCAGCAGGTAAAAATGACTGCACCGGCATTTTGAGGAATGGAGCCAGATAGCGGAGTTTGACCAGCTAATTGTACCAATAATTTATCGCAGAATTGATCAACTTTAGGATTTTCAATACAAGAAGAAACTGGAATTCCGCTGTCTATACTTACATCTTCCATCCCCGCCTCAACTGAATTTTTAGTTTCACTAGCTATATCATTCAGTACATCCTGAATACCAGCATCTGTTATTTGGTCTGGTCTAAAGGGGCTCGTTTGATCAAGATCTGAATAGCCACCGTCTGCGCAGCCAGTATATAACGCTCCAGCTAGGGCAATTGTTTTTAGTTTATTTATCATAAATAGTTTTTGATGAGAGTTAAAATTAAAGTACAAGCAATCATGTATATCAAAAACTTCCCAAGCCCCATTGAAAAAAGCCCCCCCCAAAAAACCTTTACCCCTGTTTCTCTGGAGACCTTGCGATCGCTTTTCCCAGCCGTCTGCCAATTTCCCGTCCCGAAACCCCACTATTTGTCACCCCCCCTATGAGAAACAATTCTTCTGGTTTAAGCTGTGCCATAGCCACTTATTTGGGTTAGATGATATTTCCTATTCCTATCTTACAACAAATGGTACGTTTGATTATTGCATATTTCTTACGTATTTCAACCTTGACTTCAAGAAGAGAAAAATTATAATACACAGGCTTTGAAAAGCGCTAAATTCGTTAATATTTTTACTATCATGGCAAACGAAGATCTATCCCAATTACGCAATTTCGGTATTATCGCCCATATTGATGCGGGAAAAACAACGACAACAGAACGCATTCTTTACTATACAGGAAAAAACTACAAAATTGGTGAAGTGCATGAAGGTGCTGCTACCATGGATTGGATGGAACAAGAAAGAGAAAGAGGTATTACGATTACATCCGCTGCTACAACCTGTTTTTGGAAGGGCATGCGTTACAACATCATCGACACTCCGGGTCACGTAGATTTCACGGCTGAAGTAGAACGTTCACTTCGAGTACTTGATGGAGGTGTAGTAGTTTTCGATTCATCACAAGGTGTAGAACCACAATCAGAAACAGTATGGAGGCAAGCTGATAAATACGATGTTCCTCGTATAGCTTTCGTAAATAAAATGGATAAAATCGGAGCGGATTTCTACATGAGTATCCAATCAGTTTGGGACCGTCTCAGCAAAGCTGCTGTGGCGTACCAATTGCCAGTTGGCCAAGAAAGTGAATTTACAGCAATCATCGATTTGATGGAACGCAAGTGCTATACTTTCGAAGGAAAAATGGGTGAAACAACCATCGAACTTCCAATTCCAGAAGATATGAAAGCGAAAGTTGAGGAATACCGCGCAATTCTAGTAGAAAAAATTTGCGAAAACTCCGATGACGAGATGATGGAAAAATTCCTCAATGGTGAAGAATTCACTATTGCAGAACTTAAAGCTGGTCTCCGAAAAGCAGTTATCGCCAGCAAACTTTACCCAGTATTCTGCGGAAGTTCACTCAACAACATGGGCGTTCAGCTCGTTCTCGACGCGGTAAATGACTATCTACCCTCCCCACTGGACCTTATATCCTTCAAAGGAACCAACCCTGACAACGGCGAAATTATTGAACGAAAACCAACCAACGAAGAACCATTTGCTGCAATCATTTTCAAAATTGCCACCGATCCATTTGTAGGAAAACTCGCTTTCTTCCGTGTTTATTCAGGTAAGCTTGAAGCTGGTAGCTACGTATTAAATTCCAGCACTGGCAAAAAAGAACGTATCGGCCGTTTGCTTCAAATGCACGCCAACAATCGTGAAGAAATTAAAGAAGTACACGCTGGAGACATTGCAGCAACAGTAGGCTTGAAAGATACACTTACAGGCCAAACGCTCTGCGACGAAGACCAGCCAATTCTTCTCGAATCAATCGACTTCCCAGAACCAGTATTGAAAATGGCAGTGGAACCAAAAACCAAAGCCGATCAAGAAAAGATGGGCATCGCCCTCCAGAAACTTTCGGAAGAAGATCCAACATTCCGTATTTCTTCCGACGAAGAAACTGGACAAACAATTTTGGAAGGCATGGGGGAACTTCACCTTGAAATCATCGTTGACCGTATGAGACGTGAATTTAAAGTTGAAACAAACGTAGGCAAACCTCAAGTAGCGTACCGTGAAACCATTACCGCTCCAGCTCAGGCTGAAGGCAAATTCGTCAAACAATCCGGTGGCCGTGGTCAATTCGGTCACGTTTGGATCAACATTGCGCCAAATGAAACCGGAAAAGGATACGAATTCGAAAACAAAGTTGTGGGCGGTAGAGTTCCAAGAGAATTTATTCCAGCAGTTGACAAAGGAATCAAAGAAGCTCTTACTCGTGGCATTTTGGCAGGCTACCCAGTCGTAGACATCAAAGTCGAACTCTTCGACGGTTCATACCATGATGTGGATTCCAATGAAATGGCCTTCAAAATCGCCGGCTCAATGGCGTTCCAAGAAGGAGCAAGAATGGCAAAACCAGTAATTCTTGAACCAATCATGAAAGTTGAAGTCGTAACTCCAGAAGAATATTTTGGAGATGTAATGGGAAATGTGAGTTCACGCCGTGGTCAAATTTTTGAAACCACCAACCGTGGTATGGCAAAAGTGATTCACGCCTACGTTCCCCTCGCCGAAATGTTCGGCTATGCCACTGACCTTCGTTCACTTTCTCAAGGCCGTGCATCTTCCTCAATGGAATTCCACGCTTACGAAAAAGCACCGCAGAATATTGCTGAAAAGATTATGGCTGAACGAGCAAAAGCAAAAGCGGCGTAAAAGCACTAAAAAACAGAAAAATAATGTTGCATTGCAACTTTATTTCCGCTAATATCACTGGGCATTTTTGCACCAAATCGCATATATTTAACATTTTATCTTTATGGCAGACGTTTTCCAACGCACCAAACCACACGTCAACGTAGGTACCATCGGTCACGTAGATCATGGAAAAACTACACTTACAGCAGCTATTACATTTTACTGTGCTACAAAAGGCATGGCAAAAGCTCGCAAGTATGATGAAATCGACAAAGCTCCAGAAGAAAGAGCAAGAGGTATTACAATCAACACTTCACATCAAGAATACGAAACAGCAAACCGTCACTACGCTCACGTAGATTGTCCGGGACATGCCGATTATATCAAAAATATGATTACGGGTGCCGCTCAAATGGATGGCGCAATTCTCGTGTGTTCCGCAGCGGATGGCCCAATGCCACAAACTCGTGAACATATCCTCTTGGCTCGCCAAGTAAATGTTCCTTACATCGTTGTGTTCCTCAATAAAATGGACATGGCTGACCCAGAAATCGCTGAACTTTCAGAAATGGAGGTACGTGATCTTCTTACAAAGTACGGCTACGATGGCCCTAACACTCCAATTATCAAGGGATCTGCCCTTAAAGCTCTCGAAAACCCTACGGACCCAGAAGCTACAAAATGTATTCAAGACCTTCTCGACGCTCTCGACACGTTCATTCCAGAACCGGTTCGTGACCTCGACAAACCATTCTTGATGCCGGTAGAAGATGTGTTCTCAATTAAAGGTCGTGGAACAGTTGCGACTGGTCGTATTGAAACAGGTGTTGTAAAAATCAATGAAGAGGTTGAATTAATTGGTATTAAAGAAACTCGCAAAGTTGTTGTAACTGGAGTGGAAATGTTCAAGAAACTTCTTGACCAAGGACAAGCCGGTGACAACGTGGGAATTCTCCTACGTGGTATTGAAAAAGAGGAAATCGAACGTGGTCAAGTACTTGCTAAACCAGGTTCTGTAAAACCACATACAGACTTCGAAGCTGAAGTATATATTTTGACCAAAGAAGAAGGAGGACGTCACACTCCATTCTTTAAAGGATACAAACCACAGTTCTATATCCGCACAACAGACGTAACTGGAAATATTGAACTCCCAGCTGGTGTAGAAATGGTAATGCCTGGTGACAACATTAAATTCGTTGTTTCTCTCGGCTTCCCAATCGCATTAACTGAAGGTGTACGCTTTGCTATCCGTGAAGGCGGCCGAACAGTGGGCGCAGGAGTTGTAACCAAAGTTATTAAATAAATTATTTGTCTTTAAGTCTCTCGTTGTTCCTTTAAATTTCAAACCTCTATGGCACCAAGTAAGCAAAAAATTCGTATCAAGATCCAGGCATATGATCACAAAGTTATTGATGAGTCATCAAAATTGATCATTCTCACAGCGGAAAAAACTGGCGCAATCGTTGCCGGTCCAATCCCCCTTCCTACGAAAATCCAGAAATTCACAGTCAACCGTTCGACCTTCGTGAATAAAAATGCCAGAGACCAATTTGAAATTAGAACTCACGTAAGACTTATTGACATTACTGAATGTACTTCTAAGACTATTGATTCACTTACTAACTTAAGTTTACCTGCCGGCGTTGAAGTAGAAATCAAAATGCTCGCCAACGTAGCATAACAAGCAGTAAAAATAGGAAATTAAGTTATCTCTCAGAGGTTGAGGGTTCAAAAAACCCAGGTCATTAGACCAAAATCTTCAATCTCATCCTTATAAAAAGGAATAACCTCTAAACATTATGATCGGAATTCTAGGTAAAAAACTAGGTATGACAAGGATTGTGCACGAAGATGGAACTGTTATCCCAACAACCATCATTCAATGCGAACCAAACCTCATTACCCAAATCAAAACTGACGCGAAAGATGGCTATACAGCCGTAGTTCTCGGTTTTGAAGATCGCAAGAAACCAAGCAAGACAAAGAAACATTACTACATTCGAGAATTCAAAGTCGAAGCT
>Ga0105046_10016001_pt1 | contig 11523 bp, 6 predicted proteins | sample MAT03_FD_78385 | JGI IMG/M metagenome (GOLD analysis project Ga0105046, IMG submission 78385) | Freshwater microbial communities from Lake Fryxell liftoff mats and glacier meltwater in Antarctica - MAT-03 (megahit assembly) | ecosystem: Environmental > Aquatic > Freshwater > Ice > Liftoff...
AATCCAGTGTGAAAGTTGGTCCCAGAATGATGGTCTTAACACGGCATAAGGCACACAACTGATGATCGGCTCGCAAACGACGACCGGCGATTGGTATGCCACATAGGCTGGCTGAGGGTATACCGTCGGCTGTGTGCAAACTGGTGGTACCCATGAATACGATTCACCTCGTTCGATCGCGATCACTTCCTGCGGGATCAAGCGCTTGCCGACCAGTTCCGACGCGATCATGCGAATCAGCAGACGGTCCAGTCGTTCAACCGCAAACGATGATACACTCGGCGTGGCATGGGCATTGCCGACTCCGGAATGATCCGTCAAAAACAAATACTGTCCCCCGGTCAGCACGGACGCCGTTCGCATAATCACTTCTGCTGACTTTTCAACACCACTCGCCCCAACGGGGAAGATTCGCACGCCCTTTCGACGTAGTTCATTCATCGCCGTCACGGCAGTGGCCGCTCCTTCACGATGCGGTGGTGCGTCGCCGACCAGAAACATCACCCGGGCCGTATTGGCCGTGCGCCAATCCAGTTGCACGGCACTTTGCAAAGCGACATCCATGGCTTCGGGGAAATCACCGCCTCCTCCTGCAGACTGAGCGTCAAGGTTCCGTCGGAAGTCCGAAAGGGAACCCGTGAAGTCAAACGCACGGCACACGTATTCGTCTCCCTGATCGCGATAGGTGATCAACGAAAACCGCTGATCGACATTCGGAAACATGCGATGCACACACGCCACAATGCTGTCGATTTCTGCCTTCAGGTAATCCAGTTCATCGCCCATACTGCCCGTCGTATCAATCACAAGTGCCAGATCAAGTTGAGTCGGCAGCGTTGATTGCCCGTTCTGCAGCACAACGTCCCATTGATCCTGCGGCGTGCGGAGTTCATCGACAACAGCATCCTGGCAACTGGGCAGAAAAATCTGCAGTCGCAGCGGCTGTTGCTGGTGGCTGCTATGGCCAGTTTGAGTTAACAATGTCGTCCGTCCGTCTGATCCTGTTTGCAGGTTCAGCAGGACGTTCTGGTCATTCCCGGCGCCTGTCACCAGGCAGCGAGCATCGCTGATTGGACGCCCCTGACCATCTGTAACTCGAACAATAGTTTGACGCATTTCTGCCGAGATCGGCAGTTGACAGTGCGACAACTGGTGACCATTCATTTGCAACAGCCGAAGGTATTCGTGGAAGTTGGCGACGTCATCAAAACTGCCCGCTGTCAGCAAGCCTGACTGATGATTGGATCTAGGCACAAACTCTTTTTCTCGATAGACATCTGCAACGTGCGCCGCGTCTGGCGTACGGCTGACATCTGAACCGGCAACCTCAGGGGCACCATGGTCTGTGGTCGAGCTGCTGTAGACCTTTCCTGACGCAGGTGGCGTGAAATCGGAAACACTGTCATGTGGAGGACGAGGTTCGCTGAACGTCGATTCGTCCATCGCCTGCGGCAGTGGTGCGCTTGAAGTGTTGGTGATGCCATAGCTTGAAGGCACCGCTCGATCAGCGTCGCTGCTTACCCCGGTTGATATGCCATCACCGCCGCAACCACAGACGAATCCAAACAACAGCGAAGCGGAAAGCAGTGATGCAATCGGCCCGGAATACGAACGTGCAGACATTGAAAAACTCCTGACGAGAATTGCGCCCGAGTCTCCGTGAATGCACAGCGCGCAACGTGAGCGCAGTTGGTTAATCACGAGGAGGATTCAGGCAGAGAAAAGATGCTTGAACAGATCTACTTTGCCTCGGGCAAAGCAACCGTCACTCAGAGAGTGACGCAGGCCGCAACAGCGGTCGGGCAGCATTCGTCACTCGGAGAGTGACGGCTACTTTAGGACGCAGTCACGTGCCGGTGTCTTCCCGGCTTGCATCCGTCGTTTGGCGACCTGCAAGTGAAGTGCGCATGCGGTCGGGATGGTTCAAACAATTCTGAAGAATCTTATTTCTTTGCAGGATCGCCTTTTGTCGGTCACGCTTGCCGAGCGGGATTTTCGTCGCACGGCGCAGCGGGAGTTTTGAAGTTGCGCTATTTTGACTTGATGGCCAAGGGCCTTTTTTAACATAGCCCCGCTAGCAGGCTAATGTCGATTCAATATTCAGTCAACCTGGGGCGGCGTTTATCCGCATTCGCGGATTCACTTGCCCCAGGCTGACATGCTGAGCCCCGTTGGGGCGAAACACAGTTTCTCCGCCCTTAAAGATCATGGCATGCCGATGGTTCGTGGGCGTCAGTGGCCGTATGCCCAAGTGCGGACTTAGGCTCTCCATCCTGCAGATCACGTTTTTGCGGATTGACTTGATCCTCCTCTGAAAGCTGGTCAGAATAGCTGTGGGCTTTTGCGAACTTTATTTTCGTTGTTTTTCTCTGGGAGTACACCATGCAATCTCGTGAAATTGTTTTGATCAGACAGATGCTGCTGTTGCTCATTGTGGCCGTTGTCGCCTCTGCAGGCTGCGATAAAGTCAAGTCTGTCGTCGATGACGTAAAATCCTCGGCGACGGGCGACGCTCAGCCTGCTACGGCTGCAGCGCCGCCGATGCAGGCTGCACCAAGTATGCCGGCTGCGGCTTCAGTAGCCGCCGCACCAGGTCCAGAGCAATTGCTGGCAGAGTTTCGGGGTCTGAAACTTCATGAGATCAACGACATTGCGTTAGCGCGGGTTGTGTCTCGACCAGAAGCAGCATCCGCCATCACGTCGCTGGAACTTCAGGGAGATCAGGTGACTGCCAGAGGTCTGGAATCGCTCGTTGCGATGGAGAACCTGACTTCGCTCAGGCTGCTCTGCCCGACGATTCCTCCGGAAGGGCTATTTGTGCTGGGCCGAATCCCATCGCTCAAGCTGCTGGCCATTGGTGGAACGAAGGCAAATGATGATGTGGTGGCAGCATTGACCTCACTTTCGCAACTGGAATCACTCGATCTTTCGGGAACAGGTATCAGTCCGGCGGCTGGAGCACCACTCAGTCGATTTACGAATCTGCAGGTTCTGAATCTTGCATCGACAGCCATCGACGACTCTACGATTGCGTCAATTCAGTCCTTACCGATTCAGAATCTGATGTTGTCCCGAACTCGTATTTCAAATGCATCGCTCGATTTCATCAAGAAAATGAAATCGCTGGAATTATTAGAAGTACCGTTTTGTTCGGTGACAGGTGCAGGATTCAAAGGCTATGGCAGCACGGGCATTAAGAGTTTGAATGTTGGTGAAACGGGGTTTGGAATCGAAGGTTTCGTCAACATCAAGGGCATGAAATCGCTGGAAGAATTGTATGTGTACAAGGCCGGCTTGGTCGAGCACAAGCTGGCGAATGTCTTTCGGACATTTCCGAAGCTCAGGATTCTTAATGCTGGTGCCAACAGCATTACGAATGCGGGTATGGAGGTCTTTTTTGAAGGACATCGCACGCTGGAAGAATTGCATCTGATGTACAACAGCGGCATTTCTGATCAGGGATTGGCGGCGCTGATTGGAGTCAAGACTCTGAAACTGCTGGAAGTTGCAAATACTGGCTGCACGTCCAATGGTGCCATGGCGCTGAAACAGAAATTGCCGGACTGCACCATTCGCGTGAATGATGGGACTTTTTGATATTTTGATATCAGGCGAACGGCAGGAAAGGAATTACCAATTCCAGAGTCTCTGCCCGGACAACCGCTTGCGATCGACCATGCTCACGGTTGCAGATCTGAGGACAGATCTGCCTACGTAGTTCGACCTGTCCCAGGTCGAATGCGTTCGACGCGGCGACATCGTTTGGTAGAACTGATTCTGCCGCTCGTCTTACGCCAGTTTCTGGCTTTTCCCGGTCTTTGCTGCTTCGTAGATCGCCAGGATAATTTCCACACTCTTGCGGCCTTCGGCCCCGTCAACGCGGGGCTGACGGCCGGTGGAAATGGCTGCCACAAAATCTTCCAACTGCATTTGATGACCGACGAACGAGATCGCTTTAGGGTCTGAAGCACCACCGGATGACGCCGAGTTTGCTCCAAGTCGCGAGCGGATTTCGGCGTCTTCTGCTTTCTCGTCCGCGAACTCCCAACGCAAGATGGAATCCTGTTCAACGACAACCGTTCCTTTGCTGCCGTGAATCTCGGTCTTCTTCAACAGGCCGGGCCAGGCAGCGGTCGTTGCTTCCATCACGCCGATCGCTCCGTTGGCAAACTTCAGACAGGCAACACCAACGTCTTCGACTTCAATACGTTCGTGAGCCAGCGTGCTGGTGAAACCTGCAATCTCGGCGACATCACCCATCAGCCAACACAACAGATCGACGTTGTGAATCGCTTGATTCATAAACGCCCCGCCGCCATCGAGAGCCCACGTTCCGCGCCAACCGCCGCCGTCGTAGTATTCCTGCGTGCGCCACCATTTGACGTACGTGTCGCCAAGGGTCAAACGACCAAAACGTCCGGCATCAATGGCTTCTTTCAATGCGATGTTGGCCGCACTAAACCGCGACGGAAAGATCGTACACAGCTTGACGTCATTCCTGGCACAGGCCTGGATGATGTCATCGCAGCGTTGCAGCGTGATCTCCAGCGGCTTCTCGACCACGACATGTTTACCTGCGTTCGCGGCTGCAATTGCGGGATCGCGATGAGCTCCGCTGGGCGTACAGATCGTGACGATGCCCACTTCCGAATCGGCCAGCAGTTCGTTAAGTGTCGAATAAGCCTTGCAGCCGTACTCCGCAGCAAACGCTTTGGCTTTTTCAACGTTCTGATTGAAGCAGGCGACAACACGACCGCCCGCCATCGCTTGAATGGCCTTCGCATGGAAGTGAGCAATCATGCCAGTGCCAACGATTCCGAATCCTGTGTTCATTGCAACAACCTATTTGCGAGCGTTGATTGTCGCCAACGATGACTGGACAAGACGTCGGGACTGAATGGCTCGCTGGATTGCATTTCTGAACGCACCGGGATCGCAGACGCCAGCCAGCACAAGAATCGTCGAGCCGTTGGCCGCCTTCAGGCGAATGTCGGCCGAGCGGAAAAATGCCTGGCCCGGCCGCTGATCGAGATCCACGCTGGCAATATCATTCAGATCGACCGTCGCTGTTCGCTGAGTTCCCAGGGATGACCAGCTCTGTAGACTTCGATTCGTCAGAATATACCGAGCACCAAACGGACGGTTTAAGAGAAACAGCAACATTCCCAGCGGAGCAAGTGGCAGACCGAATACAATGTACGACAGTTTCACCCCGAAGATCCTAATCGGGATGCTGTCCATGATCTGGCCGATCAAACGACCAATTCCACTTGCACCGACAGAAGGAAACTCCGTCATAATGCGAGCTTCCAAAGTCGGACTGACACCTGCAATAGCCTGAACTGACATAATCAATTGTCCGGAGAATAGATCGCTGCGGAAATTCGTTGAGGCCGGATGGTAACAAAACCACCGACCTCGTACGCCCGAAGTTACCACTGCCGCGGCATGATTTCCATTCTGTCCGAAAATCGCACCCAGCAATTCGTCCGTTTGAGAAGCCCACGCAAAGGCACTCGATTTGCGATTTTAGTAGACGTCACTCTCCGAGTGACGAATGCCAATGGCCGCGTTTTGCGGCCTGCGTCACTCGGAGAGTGACGTCTACTTTGATAATCGAGTATTACTTAACCGCCCACAAGTTCGCGAATCGGGCGGCATTCCTCCGGAAGAATCCGCACAGGACGTTCGCTGGCGTCGCGGACGTATTCTGTACTGTCGATGCCAAGGTTGTGGTACACAGTCGCCAGGACATCTCGATAGTGAATCGGCCGGTCAGCAGCGTAAGCGGCCGTCTTGTCAGTCGAACCGATTACCTGGCCAACTTTCATGCCCCCGCCTGCAAACAAGGCTGACTGCACAGGAGCCCAATGGTCGCGGCCTGCCTTATCATTGATCTTTGGCGTTCGTCCGAATTCTCCCCAGACAACGACCGACACATCCTTGTCGAGCCCCCGTGCATAGATGTCTTCGACCAAAGCTGAAATGCCCGCATCAAACGTCGGCAGATGTTGCTTCAGATGAGCGAAGTTGTTGCCGTGAGTGTCCCAGAATCCGTACGCCACTGTGACAACTCGCACTCCCGCTTCGACCAGGCGTCGCGCGATGAGTAGTTGATCATTCCATGTCGGCGCGCCGTCGCCGAGATGTTTGGCGGAACCACGTCCGTAGCGTTCCAGAGCATGCTTCTCTTCGTGTTCCACATTCATCGCATCGACAAGTCGCGAAGATGTCAGCACATCAAATGCACGGCGATAACTTTCATTCATTTCATCTATGCTGCCCGTGTCGGCCTGGCGTCGAAACGAATCAAGCTGATCCAGCAACGATCGACGACTCGCAAACTCGGGCGATTCAATGTACCTCAAACGCATGCTGGCCAGATCTTCACCATCGGCCCGCACCTGATTGAACGCACTCCCCAGATATCCAGCCCCCGTGCTGTTATATGGACGATGCTGCATGGTTGGAAACAGGTCAACGAACGGCGGCGTGACTTCATTGGTCGCACCTTGAATTCGAGCAACCACGGAGCCAAAGTTCGGAATGCCATCGCGTTGAACTTCACCCATCGTGAAGCCCGTCAAGTTTTGAAAGCTGGAATGCTCATCGCGCTGTCCGACAATGGAACGCACAATCGAGCACCGGTCTGCAACCCCCGCCAACTTAGGAAGTAGTTCACAGTACTCGATGCCAGGCACGGTCGTCGCGATCGGATTGAACTCACCGCGAATCTCTGCCGGCGCGCCGGGTTTCAGGTCGAATGTATCCTGATGCGGCATGCCTCCGGACAGGTACACCATGATGACCGATTTGTGTCGATTCGAAGATGTTGTGGCGTTGGGCTGCGATTCGGCTGCCATCAGATCGGCGAGCGTGAGGCCACCAATTCCAAGTCCGCCAACCTGCATGAATGATCGACGACTCAATCCGTCACAATAGCGGTTCGAACGTCCAAAGAAATTCCACATCGGTGGGTTTCCAAAACTACGGGAATGCGGATAAGGCGGGCAGATTGCAGATCTGCATCCTACCCGGAAATGCCGTCTATTGCCAGCACCGATTTCAATCGGGAACACTTCTGCCTGACGGCCAGTTTCTTTAAAAGCACTTGTTTTCTAGCGACTTCGCCACGTGTCAATCGAGCCACGTACGAGCTGTCCCATCTTTGGCGGCGACGCCTCGAAATTTACGGGAAAACCGTTATCAACGAGAGCTTCCGTACAGGTTGGCCCGATTGAAGCGACTTGAGTTCGCTGTTCGATCGCTGCACGGATCGCTGGCAGATCTCCCTGTTTCTCGGCCACCGCCAACACGCTGCTCACCTGATTGGCACTCGTGAACAGCAGAATATCAACCTTGCCTGCAGCCGTTTCTCGCAGCGCATTTTCAAGGGGTGTTGTGTCTTCTGGCAAAGCCCAGCGATACACCGGAACCGGCGTTACGATGGCACCGCGTTTTTCCAGTTCCGCATACATTCGTAAATTCGGCAGGCCATATTCCTGTACGGCGACGGCCTGGCCCTGAATTACGATGCCAGATTTATCAATCTCCGCAATCAGTTCGCGCCACGTGTTCGGCTCCGGCGCGCGGACGGCATATTTCAGGCCGACTTTGCTCAACACCGCTGCGGGCTTTGGGCCCCGAATGACGATCGTAGTTTTGCCCAGCACTTCGATCAGTGACTCGTACGCGCCTTGCGATCGAGCAACATCGAACAAAGCTTCCGTTCCGACACCGGTGAGTAAGATCACGATCGGAAACTTTCCGGCGATCATATCCTTTACGATCTGAATCGCGATTGGATTATTTTCAATCGGGATCTCGCGCATTGACGGTGCCGACATCGGCTGGCCGCCATGGCGTGCAATCAGAGAACACATCTCGTCCGCGCGACGACTTTCGAACGAACAGACAACGGGGACGGGTGAATCGGACATAGTTTGAACGTCGAGGATTTTATGAGAGTTCCGGCGAGCGGTGTGGCGTCAGCCCACCGGTACCTTGCGGTTCAGACGGCACTTGAATGCGAGCCGTGTTCGCGACTCAAATCGTACCGGGAGGCTGACGCATCCCGCTCGCCGAATTCACTGGATTCGCTGAATTCGCCCGAACTATCGTCGCGAACGCTTTGCGGCGGATTTGACCGTCGTCGCCTTCGTTTTTGCTGACTTCACAGTAGCCTTCGCGGAGGCGGCCTTTGTGGCAGTGCTCGTTGATTTAGCATTCACTGCGGTCTTCGTCGAAGCCGCCAATTTTGCCTTTAGTGCAGTTTTTACCTTCACTGTAGTTTTTGTCTTCGCCGTAGCCTTTGATTTGGCGGCTAATTTCGATTTCGCCTGATCAACAACGATGACTTTCTCGACTGCGGCGTTCGAAGTTTTCTTCTTCACGCCGCGTTTCGCCTTCGCAGGCTCTGATGTTTCAGCCGCGACGTTGTCCAGTTCAATTCCGAAGATCGCTCCCAGATCCTGAGATTCCAGTCCGCCGCTTCCGCCGCTGACGAGTTCGCGATCCAGATTACCGGAAGCGATGGCCTGAGTCACCAGTTCCTGATGATCAACACCACGCAGCATAAAGAGTAGTTCGGGTCGGCTATCAAGCCGCGAGCCGATGCCATACATCACAGCGGCAAGATGCTTACAGCACGACGAGTAGTCCGGACAACTGCACGACATCTTGATTTCTTTCGGTGACGGGAAGAGTCCCGTCTTCTGATCCGTGAGACGCTTCATCACGCCATCAGATAGTTTTCCCGATAGAAGATCCAGCAATGAGTCAATAGACTCGCTGCATTCAGAACGGATTGATTTCCATCGCTTTGAATCGAGAGCCGTTATGTCGATCTTAACGTTGTAGGGTTCCGAGCCCGCGACGATGGCTTCGATCTTTTTCGGCTTGATGATCAGATCAACCACAGAGCCGTTGCGAACGTACGTCGCACCTCGAGGCAATCGGTTGGAGAAATCCTGATAGGCGGTCAGGTTGTCACACCACGCTTTGCCCCAAAATGTTTTGGCGATCAGACGTCCCTGAATCAGCACTGGCTGCGTCTCACGTTTTTGCTGCTTGGCAACTTGCGTGGCGCGCTTGACGGCCTTATTCAGTTTTTGCGAAACTGACACATACGGTGCCCACTGCTGTCCCCAACCCATATTGAATCCTTTCTCAGATACTCGGTAAATTTCGTCGCTTCACGTTGGGTACTTTGTGCGAATCGCACATCGCGGTCAATCGGCTGATACTGAATTCTTGCAATAGGGTTGCCACCGTGCCTCAATCATCAATCGTCGCTCGTGTCACGTCCAATGCCACAAACTTCAGCAGTTCCGAATCACTCATTTCTGTCAGCAGAGTTTCGCTACCTTCGCCAAGCACATTGTCCGCGAGTTCCTGTTTATCCCGGATCATCTGATCGATGCGTTCTTCCAATGTTCCCTTGCAGACGAATTTGTGAACCAGCACGTTGCGTTTCTGGCCGATACGATAGGCTCGGTCTGTGGCCTGGTTTTCGACGGCCGGGTTCCACCATCGATCAAAATGAATCACGTGCGACGCTGCAGTGAGGTTCAATCCCGTGCCACCGGCTTTGACGGAAATTACAAAGAACGGAACATCGTCGCGCTCCTGAAACGTCTTCACAAGATCCTTGCGTTTTGCGACAGCAACACCACCGTGCAGTACCAGCCCGGGCTTTCCGAATTCACCCGCCAGGAATTCGGCGATCGGTGTACACATCGACTGGAACTGAGTGAACACGAGCACCTTTTCCTGGCGTGCTCGAATGAGTTCGCAGACACTGCGAAGGCTTTGAAACTTTCCGCTTTCGGTGGGATCGAACGCTTTTTGATCAAGGAACAAATCCGGATGATTGCAAAGCTGTTTCAATCGCATCAGCATCGACAACACCAGACCGCGACGCTGCATGCCGTCTGCATCCTGCAACTGCTTTTCGACATCCGCAATGACTTTTTCGTACAGCACGGCCTGCTTCTTTGACAGCCCGCATTCGATTTTCATCTCTGTCTTGTCCGGAAGATCGGGCACAATGTTGGGATCGGTCTTCATGCGGCGCAGGATGTAGGGACGCACGAGTTTTCGCAAAGCGGAAACGGCACCAGCATTCTGATTCTTTGTCATCTGTTTGACGAAATCGCGAAACTGCTTCACTGATCCCAGCAGCCCCGGCACGCAGAAATCAAACAGCGACCACAGATCTCCCAGTTGATTTTCCACCGGCGTTCCAGTTAGAGCGATGCGGCCTGAGGCCTTGAGCTTCCGCACAGATTTTGACTGCGCTGATCCGGAATTCTTGATCGCCTGCGCTTCGTCAAGCACCACCATTCGCCAATGCACGTCACCGGGCCATGTCGAACGACGAATCAATGTGTACGTTGTGATGACAACATCGTACCCCGCCAATTCCGTCGCTGGCTTCTTTGCAATCTTGTCCAAAGTTGCAGCGTCACATTCCGATCGATGCGCCAGAAAGACTTTCAATTGCGGCGCGAACTTGTCGAGTTCCTGCTTCCAGTTTCCAATCAGCGATGCCGGCACGATCAACAGGAAGGGTGTCGATTTAGTGAGCGGCAAAGCGCTAGCCGCCGGTTTCTGTGTGGAAAACTTCGGTAAAGACCCGCGGCTAGCGCCTTGCGGCTTGCTGCCCGGGATCAAGCCAGCACCGTCCCTGGCGGCGGCAGCCTTCAATTGCAGAATCAGATCGATGACCTGAATTGTTTTGCCAAGCCCCATGTCATCCGCCAGGCACGCACCCAGTCCCAGTGTTGTCATAAACCATAACCACTTCACGCCGTCCTGTTGATATGGTCGCAGCGTTGCGTTCAGTTCGCGACCTGGATCGCAGCCGACGATGCCGTGCGGATCACGAATTTGCTGCAGGATTTCCGTCAGCCATGCTCCGGACGTGACCGACGACCATTGCATCGTTTCGTCATCAACAGATTCAGACGCCTGCAACTGCGTTCCAGCCAGCAGTCGCATGCCTTCCAGAAACGAAATGCCGTCGGCGTGTTCGTCTTGCAGCTCCTTCCATTGTGCGAGAGCTTCGTTGAGTTTCTGCTGATCGACTTCCACCCACTTGCCGCGAAGCAACGTGAGACCATCGGTCGCGGCGAGGAGCTGCTGTCGTTCAGCATCCGTGAGCGGCGTGCCATCGACGGCCAGGTTGGCGGAAAAGTCCAGCAGGCTATCCATGCCGACGGCGCTGGTTCGCTGATCACCGATTCGAACTTGTACCTGTGGACGAGTCGCCTTCCGCGCTTTCCACCAGTCGGGGACTCGAACGCTCAGGCCTGCTTCTTCCATGATGCCGACGTCATTCAGAAACCGATACGCCTGTGACACCGTCCATGCCTGCGGCTGAAAGACTTCGCGCGAGGTCAACATGCGGCCTGCAATCTCACTCCGACTGGCCGCTGCGCGCACCGGTGCCAGCAATTCGGCGAGCTTTGATTGATCTCGTTCTGCAGCATATTGTCGCAGCGCTTCTCCCAACGGCAGATG
>Ga0105046_10016005_pt1 | contig 11521 bp, 9 predicted proteins | sample MAT03_FD_78385 | JGI IMG/M metagenome (GOLD analysis project Ga0105046, IMG submission 78385) | Freshwater microbial communities from Lake Fryxell liftoff mats and glacier meltwater in Antarctica - MAT-03 (megahit assembly) | ecosystem: Environmental > Aquatic > Freshwater > Ice > Liftoff...
GCCACCAGCGCCGCAGCACATGCCCATGGTGCCGTTGCGGGGCATCTCGACGACCTCGATGCCCTTGATGCTGGCAACGACCTTGCGCGGCGCCATGTACACGTCGTTGTGGCGGCCCAGGTAGCAACTGTCGTGGTACGTGATGCGCTCTTCCAGGGTGGCCTGGCTGACGTCGAGCTGGCCGTTGGCGATCAGGTTCTCCAGCAGTTGCGTGTGGTGGATGACCTCGTAGTTGCCACCCAGCTGCGGGTACTCGTTCTTCAACGTGTTGAAGCAGTGCGGGCACTGCGTGATGATCTTCTTCACGCCCATACCGTCGAGCATCTCGATGTTGGGCACGGCCAACATCTGGAAGAGGTACTCGTTGCCGCTGCGGCGGGCGCTGTCGCCGGTGCACATCTCGCTGGGGCCGAGGATGGCGACGGTGATGCCGGCGCGGCGCAGCAGGTTGGCCATCGCCTGCGTGACCTTCTTGTTCTTGTCGTCGAACGAGCCGGCGCAGCCGACCCAATACAGGTACTCGGCCTCCAGCGGCTGGCCCGGATCGACCACTTGCACCTCGAGGTCCTTTGCCCAATCGCCGCGCTCGCCCTGGTTCATACCCCACGGGTTGCCCTGGTTCTCCATCGCCCGGTAGGCGTTGCCCAGCTCTGCCGGGAAGTTGCTCTCCATCAGCGACAGGTAGCGGCGCATGTCGAGGATCTTGTCGACGATTTCGATGTGGACCGGGCAAATCTCGTCGCACGCACGGCAGGTGGTGCAGGCCCAGATCTCCTCAGCGGTGATGCGCTCGAACAGCGAGCTGGAGCTGATGGTGATCTCGACGTCGGTGCTCAGCGGTGGGGTGACATGCCCATGAGTCGCGCTGGCGGCCATCACTTCGCCGGTCTTGAGCACAATCTCGCGTGGGTCCAGCGACTTGCCGGTGGCGTGGGCCGGGCACACGCTGGTGCAACGGCCGCACATCGTGCAGGCATCGGTGTCGAGCAACTGCTTCCAGGTGAAGTCCTCCACCACGCTGGCGCCAAAGCTCTCCAGTGAGGTTTCGGTGAGGTTGGGCATTGCGCGCATAGCGCCCTTGGGCCGATCGCGGTCCTTCAGGTACATGTTGAGCGGGCTGGTGAAGATGTGCCGCAGCATGGTGATGGGCAGCATGATCAAGAAGGCGGCGAACGCGACGACGTGCAGGATCCACGTGATCTGGTGCCACAGGGTCAGTGTGTCGGGGCTCAGACCGGTGAACAGTTGGCTGAGCGGGTAGCCGACGAAGCTCCATTTTTCGTAGCTCGGCGACTCCTCCACGGCGATGCGGAAGGCTTCGGCGAAGTAGCCGGTGACGGCAATGATGAAGAAGGTGGCGAGGATGGCCACGTGCTCGGGCTTGCTCTTGATACGAATGCGGTAGGGACGCTGGATGTAGCGACGGGCGACTGCCCACAAGATTCCGCCGAGGAAGACGAGGCCGGCGAAGTCGCCGAAGAAGCTGTAGGCCATGTAGGTGCGGCCGTGAAGGAACTTCAGGCTTTCAGGCAGCTGGTGGTCGACCTCGAGCACGGTGGTGACGCCCAGCAGCGCCATGAAGCCGAAGTAGATCATCGAGTGCATCAGGCCGGCACCGGTGTCGCGCAGCAGTGTTTGCATGTACGCGCCAGCACGGAAGTCGCGCAGGCGATTCTTCGCGTTCTTGCGAGTGGTGCGGCGGCGGTCGGGCCCGCCGCGCTCCCAGTTGCGCACACGATCAGAGAACTTGAACGCACCCCAAATCAGAAGCATCGGGATCACGGTGTAGAACGCCACCTGCACCGAGCCGGGGATGCCCTCGAACACCTTGCGCGTGACGGCGTTGTCGTTGTGCCAGTGAGTGAATTGCGGGATGATGCCCGAGGCAAGGGTGAACACACCCATGAAAATGCCCAGGCCGATGGCCAGCTGATGGGGCTTGAAACCCTTCAGCCAGCTCTTCGCGGAGCCGCTCTTGGCGGCACCTTCCTCGGTGTCAGTGGCGGGAGACGTGTGCGTGCTCATAGCACCGCCAACCATAGTTGGATAGGTGCCGACCGGTCGCTTCCACCCCAACTTCGGCGTTCATGTGCGGTACTATTGCGTCTCAGCGCCGAAGCAGCGGGCGACTGATGGACTCAGCCGAAGTACTGGCGGTCGAGATCGCGGATGCGGCCGGCCAGGGTGGCGAGCAGCTTGTGTGCCAGTGCGGGCACCTGGTCGAGTACGCCCATGAAGTGGCGTTGGTCGAGCAGCAGCAGTGTGCAGTCGGTCTCGCAGGTGACGGTGGCCGTGCGCGGGCCGTGGTCGAGTAGCGACAGTTCGCCGACCATCGTGCCCGGCCCGAATGAACCGACCTTCTTGTTGTTGCGCTTCACGAGCACCGTGCCGGTGAGCACGATGAACGCTTCGCGACCGGTCTGGCCCTGGTCGACGATCAGCGAGCCCGCAGGCATGGTGATTTCGTCGCTGGCTTTCGCTATCCGCTCAAGGTCCTTGGTGGAGCAACCTTGAAACAGGGTTGCGTTGCGCAGATGCTCGAGTTGTGCCCTTTTGCTTGCCATGTCAGCAGCGTAGCCCGGTTGTGAACACCCGGGTTACGTTACCCGGCGGCGGGCGATGAGGCGGTCCTGTTCGCGTTCGTCGTCGATCTGGGGCGGACACGCCGCCGCTCAGAACTGGATGATGCTCTGGCGGTAGTCCGCCGGCGGTTCGTACCCCAGCAGGTTGAACAGGGTGGCAGCGACATTGCTCAGGCCCGCGCCTGCGGGCGGCGCCATGCGGTATTCGCCGTCGTAGTTCGGGTCGTAGATGGCGAAGGGCACGGGACTCAGTGTGTGCGAGGTCTTGGGCGAGCGCACCCCGCCGGCCTCGGTGTACATCACGTCCGCGTTGCCGTGGTCGGCGGTGAACACCAGCACACCGTCGAGCTCGCGGATGACGTCGACGAGGCGGCGCATGCACTCGTCGATGATGTCGACGGCCTCGATGGTGGCGTCGAGGTTGCCGGTGTGGCCGACCATGTCGCCGCTGGGAAAGTTGAGCCTCCCGAACCGGTACTCGCCGCTGCGCAACAGGTCGATGACTGCGTCGGTGATCTCGCGCACCTTCATTGCCGGTGTGGTGTCGAACTCGACGTTGTCGGATGGAATCTCGACGTAGGTCTCGAGTGTCCGGTCGATGTAACCCGAGCGATTGCCGTTCCAGAAGTACGTGACGTGCCCGAACTTCTGGGTCTCGCTGACGGCGAAGCTGGGCACCCCTTCGGCACACAGGTACTCGCTGACGGTGCGCTCGATGGTGGGCGGCTCGACCAGATACTGCTTCGGGATGAGCGCGTCGCCGTCGTACTGCAACATGCCGGCGAAGTACACCGTCGGCGCCGGCCGACCTCCAGGGCTGGTGCGGTCGAAGACGCCGAAGTCCGTCTCTTCGAAGGCGCGGGAGATTTCGATGGCCCGGTCCCCGCGGAAGTTGAACAGCACGACCGCGTCACCGTGCGCGACCGCGCCGACCGGCTGACCGTCATCGTCGACCACGACGAACTCGGCGAGGTACTGGTCGCCGGTGGCGCTCTCGGCATACATGGTGGTGACAGCTTCGGTGGCCGACGCGAACGTTCGCCCCACCCCGTGCACGTGGCACTGATAGCCGCGGGCGACCATCGGCCAGTCGGCGCCGTAGCGGTCCATGGTGATTCGCATCCGCCCGCCACCGGAGGCGATACGGAAGTTGCGGCTGAGCGCGCCTTGATTGATCTCGGCCAGCACGGCCTCGGTCGCAGCGATGTAGTTGATAGCGCTGCGCGCCGCCACGTCGCGTCCGTCGTGGAGGATGTGCACGGCTGCATTGGTGACCCCTTCGATTGCAGCCCGGCGCAGCATGGCGTACAGGTGCGCGGTGTGAGAATGGACGTTGCCGTCGGAGTGCAGGCCGACGAGGTGCAGCGTCCCAGCGCGCGCGTGCGCCATTGCCTCCTTCCACACTGCGGACTCGAACATCGCACCGCTGGCGATGGCTGCATTCACCAGCTTCGCTCCCTGGGCGAAGATGCGGCCGGCGCCGAGTGCGTTGTGGCCCACCTCGCTGTTGCCCATGTCATCGTCCGACGGCAGACCGACAGCCGGCCCGTGAGCTGCCAGCTCGGTGTACAGCTCAGCCGCGTACAGCTCATCGAGCACCGGCGTGTCGGCCTCGGTGACAGCGTTGCTGGGCCCCGCTGGCGCCACCCCCACACCGTCGGCGATGACCAGTAACAGCGGGCCCGGGCGCCCGGCAAAGGCGGCCAGCTTGTGGAGCGACAGACCCGGCGTCACTTGGTTGCGGTTTCGAGCTGCGCATTGTCGTTCTGGTCCGCGAACAGCGGCAACACGATCAACGGCGTGCCGAAATGGGATGCCTCCGTGGTCGCGTTGTTGCTGCTGTGGGTGCTGATCAGACCAACATACGGCAACACGTTGGTTTGCGGCACCGGCGCGGCTCCCCGAATGTTGTCCGGCGGTTCGGACTCGTCGGCCAGTTGCCCTCCGAGACTATGTAGCCGTGCCGGGCCTGGCCCGCTGGACGTCCGTCCCTGTCGCTAGCTCGACGGCATGGTGGTGGGCGCCAGCGCGAAGGCGAGTGAGGCGACCTGGCTGGGTGTCAATCCAGACGCGTCGATGCGCACCACGATGTCATCGGGGCGGATGTACACCAGCGTCACCTCGTTGCCGTTCGCGACGATTCGCCCCGTCCTGCCACCAATCGGATACGACACACTGTTCGAACCCAGGTAGCGGCGAGTGGAGAGTAACGCATCGGCGTCGGCAGGGCCGAGTGCAGCCACCCCGCCCAGAACCTCGGTGTCAATGCTGAACCGGCCGGTGCCTGCGCCGACCCACTGGCCGACACCGGGAACGCTGACGACGTTGCGTTGCCCGGGATCGTCCGACCAGGTGAACCCCGGCGGCACGCCGAGGAGGACGAGTGCTTGGGCCGGTGTGGGTACTGGAGTGTCGGCTCCGGCGCAGTCCTGACCGGAACCGAAGGCGAGTAGACACAACGTATGGCCAGAGATGCGCCAGGTGCCATCCTGCATGATCGCAGTGCCCGACATCAGGTCAGGGAAGTAGGGGGATGGCCCGTCCTGCCATTGCACGCGGAACGTGACGTCGGCTCGATCCACAGCGAGGAACTGCACGGTCTCGACCTGAATTCGCCCGAACTCGATGATCGAGCGAGCCTGCTGAAGTCCCGAGTCGATGACATCGACGTTGGTCTCTCCGTTCTCGATGAGCGAGGCCCGCAGGTTCTTTTCGAGGTCGACCAGGATCCAATGTTGGTAGGCGTAGCGAACGGCCACCTCGGCCGTCATCGGGTCGGTGGCGGCATCGGTCTGGACCGGCAGCGGATCGTCGATACTGACGCCACCGAGCGGCAGCGTGATGTCGGGCTGTGTTGTGGCTTCCGTCGCCGCGGCTGCAATCGAGTCCGGCACGGTCTCGACGCCGAGAATGGTGGTCGGACTGGCGGTGTCGGGAGTGGCGGTGTCGGGAGTGGCGGTGTCAGCGGCAACGGTGGACTCGGCGTCGGACGCAGCGTTCGACACCCTCGAATTGTCGCCGCAGCCAGCAGCCAGTACACCGCCAGCCAGTACCAACACCATCAATCGGTGACGCATGCGCGAATTGTACTCCGCGTGACTGCAGGCCCTGGGACGAGTTGACCAGTAGCGTCGCAGACGTGACCAACAGCTATGCATTCGACCGATTCCTCCGCTACGACGAACTGACCAGCTGGCTGCAGGCTGCCGCCGCGGCCCATCCCGAGCTGATGACTGTCGAGTCGTACGGCCAGTCCTATGAGGGCCGCGAACTGTGGCTGGCCACGATCACCGATTCGTCGAACGGTGCGCACGACACCAAGCCGGCGCACTGGGTCGACGCCAACATTCACGCCGTGGAGGTGACCGGCGGTGTTGCCGCCCTCCATCTCATCGAGCACCTCGTCACCGGTTTCGGCACCGACCCGATGGTGACCGAAGCCCTCAAGACTCGCACCTTTTACATCGTGCCGCGGGTGAACCCCGACGGCGTGGAGTGGGTGCTGGCGGACAGTCCTCGGTTCCGACGCAGCAGCTTGCGCCCGTGGCCGTGGCGAGATGCGCACCTGGCGCCAGGACTGCACGAGCGCGACATCGACGGCGACGGCACCATCCGCAACATGCGCGTGGCTGACCCCAACGGGGGCTGGATGGCCGCCGCCGACGCCCCCCGCCTGATGGTGCGCGTGCCCGCCGAGGGCGCACCAGGCGTCCGGCGCTACCGACTTCTTGCCGAGGGCGACATCGTTGACCACGACGGGTTCACGGTCCCCACTCCGGCCCCGCCGGAGCGCCTGGACATGAACCGCAACTTTCCGGCCGGCTGGGGCACCGGGATCTATGGCAGCGGCGATCATCCTCTCAGCGAGCCCGAGATCGACGGGCTGGTGCGTGCGATCGTGGCTCGCCGCAACATCTGCGGTTACAACGCCTACCACACCGCAGGCGGGGTGCTGCTGCGACCCAGCAGCACCACCGCCGATAGCGCGCTCCCACCGGTGGATGTGTGGACGTGGAAGCACCTCGGTGAGCGCGGGGCCGCGCTCACCGGGTACACCGTGCACTCGGTCTACGAGGACTTCACGTTCGACAAGAGCGAGACGATGAGCGGTGCGGCCGACGACTGGGCGTACGAGCACCTCGGCGTGTATGGCTGGACGACGGAGTTCTGGGACGTCATCCAGCACGCCACCGGCACCAAGGGCGGCAACCACATTTGGTACACCGGGCCCACTGATGCGGAGGAGCGCGCGGTCTACGACTGGACGGTTGCCAACCATCCCGAGATGTATGCCGACTGGACTCCCTTTGATCACCCGCAGCTCGGCGCAGTGGAGGTCGGCGGTTGGAACGAAGTGTTCTTGTGGTCGAACGCGCCGGGCTCGATGCTGCGCGCTGAGGTGCAGCCACACGCCGAGTTCGCCGTCTACCAGGCGCTGTGCTCGCCGCGGTTGGAGGTGCTGCACACGGCGGTCACCGCCTTGGGTGGCGACTCATTCCGACTGGACATCGGTATCGCCAACACCGGCTGGCTGCCCACCTATGTCACGGTGAAGGCGCAGAAGGATCGGCTGGTCTTGCCCTTGGTCGCCGAGCTGTCCGGTGCCACCGTTGTCGGTTCACCTGCCCGCCAAGAGCTGGGCCAGTTGGGTGGTCGACTTGACCTGCAGTTCCACCCTTGGAAGAACGACGGCTCAGCCGATCGGGTGCTTGCCTCATGGGTGGTACAAGGCGCGCCGGGTACCGAGGTGACCGTTTCGGTGAGCCACCAGCGCGCCGGCAGCCAGTCCGTCATCGTCACTTTGTAGCTCTTCTAGTCGAGCATTGCCTGGTACACCAGCTGCTTGAGCTGGGTGCGAATCGGGTGCACGCTGCTGGGCAGCAACTGGGTGAAGAACGACACGGTGAGGTCGTCGACCGGGTCGATCCAGAAGGCCGTGCTGGCCGCCCCGCCCCATGCGTATTCGCCGGCATTGCCGGCCGCACGACCCTTCACCGGGTCGATGGTGACGCTGACGCCGAGGCCGAAACCGACCCCGTCGAACGTGCCCTCGCTGAACAGCGGCCGGCCGAAGGCGGTGAGGTCGGCGTTGTTAGGGAGGTGATTGCTGGACATCAACTTGACGGTCCGCGGCGACAGGATCCGCACGCCGTCGAGCTCGCCACGGTTGACCAACATCTGCGTGAAGCGGTGGTAGTCGTAGGCAGTGCTCTGCAAGCCTCCTCCGCCGCCGAACACCTGCGGCGGGCTGAACGCGGCGTCGCCCATCCCAGGAATCGCGAATGCTTGGCGTGTTCCGGGCATCGCTCCGTAGAGCACTCCCACTCGGTCGCAGTTGGCTTCGGGCACGTGCCACGTGGTCTCGTGCATGCCCAGCGGCTCCAGTAGGCGGGTGCGCATCAGCTCGTCGAGCGGCTGCCCGCTGACCACTTCCAAGATGCGACCCAAGACGTCGAGGCCCATCGAGTAGTTCCACTCGGTGCCCGGCTGGAAGAGCAGCGGCAGCTTGGCCAGGTTGTTGCACATCTCTTCCAGGTTGGCGCCCGGCATGCCCCACTCGAAGCCGGCGAGCCGGTAGAGGTTGTCCACCGGGTGGCCGTACATGAAGCCGTAGGTGAGGCCGGCGGTGTGGGCAAACAGCTGCCAGACCTGCATCGTTTCGGTGATCGGTTCCAGTACGGGGGCGTTGACGCTGCCGGCTCGCCACACCTTGGTGTCGTTGAACGCGGGGATGTACCTGTGCACCGGATCGGTCAGCTCGAAAAGGCCTTCCTCCCACAGCTGCAGCGCAAGCACCGCGGTGATCGGCTTGGTCATCGAGAAGATGCGCCAGATGGTGTCGGCCTCGACCGGTAGTCCGTTCGCAAGGTCGCGTTGGCCCGACACCGAGTGGTGGACGACCTTGCCATGTCGGGCGACCGCGATCTGCCAACCGGTGAGCCGTCCGTCATCGATGTAGCGCTGGAAGTGATGGTCGATGCGAGCCAGTCGCTCGCTCGACATGCCGACCGATTCGGGTGCTGCGTCTTGCGCAAGTGCTGCCATGCCCGGACGATACTTGCGAGAGTCAGCCGGCCTCAGTACCGGGATGCGAGTGCGACGCCACCAGTGCGAGTGGCAGGGGGCCATGCGAGTGCGTACTCGCACCCCGGGGTACGAGTACCCACTCGGTTGGACGGACCTCCTCGCACCGGCGGCGTGGCACTCGGACTATGCAGTCAGCGAGCCGGGCGCTTCGGGGATGCCGGCCGCTGCGGCCAAGGGGGTGAGGTCGCGGTCGTGATGCAACAACGGGCGGCCGGTACGGGCTGCCATGGCAGCGATCAGGCAATCGAGGAGACCTCGCGGCGTCACACCGATCGATCGGCAGCGCTGGTACAGGTCGGTGGCGGCCTCGAAGTCGTCGCGGGGGTGAACGAGCTCGACGTCGAAGCCCTCCAACAGCCGACGCAGGTCGCGAACCTCCGCGTTCGATCGCGCACCGACGAGCAGCTCTGCCTTGACGGGCTCGAGCAGGAGCACGTCGCCCGACGAGACCGCCTCTCGTAAGGCGAGATGCGAAGGTGACCCGGTGCTGCGGAGGTACTCGACCCACGCAGATGTGTCAGCGACCAGCACGGGTGTCTCGGATCTGCCCATCGGGATGGTTGAAGTCCTCATCTGGACGGTCGGCCCAGAAGCCCTGCATCGCCAGCTGCTCCTCGACTGTCATCGGCTCGATCGCCAGTTTGCGGAGCGCAAGATTGATGGCATCGCGCTTGGAGTCCAACTGGTACATGCGCATCACCCGTTCGCATGCTTCGTCGTCAATATCAACGTTGGTGCGCGACATACACCGATGATACACCAGTCATCGCGGAGGGCGCTCGGGGGTTTCTGCTGGGTCGTCTATGTTCGGTACATGCGTACCGGGATACTTGACGATCTTGCTGAGCGTGCCTCCGGGCTTGTCGCCGATGGGCTGTTCAAGTCCGAGCGGGTGATTGCATCGCCACAGTCGGCGCACATCACGCTTGCCGATGGCAGCGCCGTGCTGAACCTGTGCGCCAACAACTACCTCGGCCTCGCCGACCATCCGGCGCTGCTCGAGGCGGCGCACGCGGCACTCGACACCTATGGCTACGGGATGGCGTCGGTGCGCTTCATCTGTGGCACGCAGACGGTGCACAAGGAGCTCGAGGCCGCACTGAGCGCCTTCCTCGGGACCGACGACACCATCCTCTACTCGTCGTGTTTCGACGCCAACGGCGGGCTCTTCGAAACGATCCTCGACGACCAGGACTGCGTGATCAGCGACAGCCTCAACCATGCCTCGATCATCGACGGCATCCGCCTGTGCAAGGCCCAGCGGATGCGGTACGACAACAACGACATGGCGCAGTTGGAGCAGTGCCTCATCGACGCGGCCAACGTCCGCTACCGCCTGATCGCGACCGACGGTGTGTTCTCGATGGACGGGGTGATCGCGAACCTTTCAGCCATCTGCGACCTCGCCGAGAAGTACGACGCGATGGTGATGGTCGACGACTCGCATGCGGTCGGCTTCGTCGGCGCGACCGGCCGCGGCTCGCCCGAGTACTGCAACGTGATGGGCCGCGTCGACATCATCACCGGCACGCTCGGCAAGGCGCTGGGTGGTGCCAGCGGCGGCTTCACCAGCGGCCGCAGCGAAGTGATCGACTGGTTGCGTCAGCGCTCGCGCCCGTACCTGTTCAGCAATTCGCTAGCACCCGCGATCACCGCGGCCACGCTGAGGGCGCTGACCCTGCTGCAGGAGTCCAGCGAGTTGCAGCAGCAACTGCAGCGCAATGCCGAACGTTTCCGATCTGCAATGCAGACGGCTGGCTTCACACTCGCCGGCGCCGGGCACGCCATCATCCCGGTGATGCTGGGCGATGCAAAGGTGGCCGGCGAGATGGCGCAGCGGTTGCTCGCAGAAGGTATTTTCGTCACCGCGTTCAGCTTTCCCGTGGTGCCCAACGGCAAAGCTCGCATTCGCACTCAAATGTCAGCGGCACACTCCGACGCGGACATCGACACAGCCGTCGCAGCGTTCACGAAGGTCGGTCGCGAAATGGATGTCCTGAAGTGAGGGCACTGGTGAAGGCACTCGCGGAGCCGGGGTTGTGGATGCAGGACGTGCCCGAGCCGATTCCGGGCGATGGGGAGGTGTTGATCCGCGTGCGCAAGACCAGCATCTGCGGCACGGATCTGCACATCTACGATTGGGATGCGTGGGCGCAGTCGACCATCCCCGTGCCGATGGTGGTGGGTCACGAGTTCATGGGTGAAATCGTTGCGCTCGGTGCGGGCGTGCAGGGCATGGAAGTGGGTCAGCGAGTCGCCGGCGAAGGCCATGTCACCTGCGGCCACTGCCGCAACTGCAAGGGCGGCCGCCGCGAGTTCTGCCACAACCACACCGGGGTCGGCGTCACCCGCGCGGGTGCCTTCGCCGAGTACATCGTGATCCCCGCGCAGAACGTGTTCGTGGTGCCGCCGCACATCAGCGACGACGTTGCGGCCGTGCTCGACCCGCTGGGCAACGCCACCCACACCGCGCTGCGCTTCGACATGGTGGGCGAAGACGTGCTCATCACCGGCGCCGGCCCCATCGGTGTGTTGGCCGCGGCAATCGCCCGCCACGTCGGCGCTCGGCACGTGGTGGTCACCGACATCAACCCGTACCGCCTGGCGATGGCTGCGGCACACGGCGCCACGCGCACTGTGAACGTCGCCAGCGAACAGCTCGGCCCGGTGATGGCCGAACTGGGCATGACCGAAGGTTTCGACGTCGGCCTGGAGATGAGCGGCGCCGAGGCGGCGTTCAACCAGATGCTCGACTCGATGAACCACGGCGGCCGCATTGCGGTGCTCGGCATTCCCGCCGGGCCGATGACGCTCGACGTCAACGACGTCATCTTCAAGGGCCTCAACATCCA
>Ga0105046_10016006_pt1 | contig 11521 bp, 9 predicted proteins | sample MAT03_FD_78385 | JGI IMG/M metagenome (GOLD analysis project Ga0105046, IMG submission 78385) | Freshwater microbial communities from Lake Fryxell liftoff mats and glacier meltwater in Antarctica - MAT-03 (megahit assembly) | ecosystem: Environmental > Aquatic > Freshwater > Ice > Liftoff...
CTGGTGACGATCTTGACCGTCTCGATCATCACCTGGTTGCGAGCGATGAGTTGATCCGCCGCCGGCACGTTGCCGGTGCCATCCGGCGCCATGCGGAGGAAACCGGTGGCGGTGAGCTTCTCGACGACCTCGGGCGGAAACGCTCGGGGCAGAGCGCCCAGGAGTTCATCCCCTGCGACCTGTTCGCGGATGAACTGATCGAACGGCTTATCCGCGTTAAAGCTCTGGACAACGTAATCGCGGTACTTCCAGGCGTTGACACGCACCGTGTCCTGGGCCGCGTAGCCTTCGCTGTCCGCGTAGCCCGCGACATCGAGCCAGTGGCGGCCCCAGCGCTCGCCATACTGCGGCATCGCGAGCAGCCTGTCGATCAGCTGCTCCCAGGCGTTGGGCGAGGCGTCCTTCACAAAAGCCGCGACCTCTTCCGGGCTCGGCGGCAGCCCCAGCAAGTCGAAGTACGCCCGGCGAATCAGCACCTCACGGGAAGCCTCGGGCGAGAAGCCGAGATTCTTGGGCGTCAGACTCGCGAGGAGGAAAGCATCGATCGGATTCTTGGCGGTGCCAGGAGGCGTCGGCGCGGCGATCGATCGGAAGGCCCAGTGGGCGCGGTCCGACTCGGTGATCTGGAAGCCAGTGGCAAGCGTCTCCGGCTCTGCATGATCCGACTTCGCTCCCGCGGCGATCCAGAGGCGAATGATTTCCTTGTCGGACGCGGTGAGCTTCTTCTTCCCCGGCGGCATCTCGTTCGAGACCACCCTTTGAAGCAGCGGGCTATCCTCCGGTTTCCCCGCGATGGCCGACGGGCCCGTGTCGCCTCCCGTGCGGATAAGCCGGCTCAGGCGGAGGTCGAGCCCGCCTTTTGGCTTCGCCTCCTCGCCGTGGCATTCAAAGCAGTTGGCCTTCAGGATCGGGCGGACATCCTCTTCAAAACGGGGCGGCCTTGTGTCCGCTGCCCAGGTGGAGGACGCTGCGAACGCCAGGATTCCAAGCGAGAGAAGTGATCGGCTCATGGCAACGTAGCTGTTTCAGGTGAACGAGGAATTCCGGCAGGTCATGCCAGGATACCATCTCTTCCAGGGAATTGCCACGAGAATTGGAAGTCCGGACGCGCCTATCCGCCAACGGATTCTGGCAAACATCCCTTGAGCAGCATGACCCTGGCCTGCAACTACTGACGGTCAGGTTTGCAGCAGCACATGCAAGCGGCTCAAACCCGACTACTTTGTGTCTCGCCAGAGACCTTCGTCGCAACCGGAAATCCTCAAAGCACTGGCGAGAACAGACGGCAGGCATTCTCCGCCAGTTTCCCGATCCGTGGCCTCGACGCGAAGACGAACGGATCCAGTTGCACCGAATTCTCCAGATCCAACAAGTAGTGCTTCTCCAACTCGGCCACGGCGACCGGGTCGTAGATCAGGCAGTTCACTTCAAAGTTCAGGTACAGGCTGCGATTGTCGAAGTTTGCGGTGCCAATCGACGCCCACTCGCCATCCACCAGCACATACTTCGCGTGCATCATCCCCGCGGCGTACTGGTACACCTTCACGCCCGCGGCGAGCAGGGCTTCCCAGTAGTAGCGAGCCGCGAGGAAGGGCAGCCATTTATCCGGCCGGAAGAGGCCCAAGAAGCGCACATCGATCCCCGAGCGTGCTGCGAGAATGATCGCGTCCAGCAGGCCCGCGTCCGGCACGAAGTACGGGCTCGCGATCCAGACTTGCTTGCGAGCGCGAAGGATGCCTGAGACGTACGTCTCGCGGATCACCTTGTAAGCGTTGTCCGGCCCGGAATGGACCACCTGCACGGGCGTCGTGCCCATCGAGGGCTGCCGGGGCCGATACTTTTCATCGTCGAGCAATTCCTCCGCGGCGAAGTACCAATCTTCGAGAAAGACACGCTGAAGTGATTCCACGGCAGGCCCGTCCAGTTGAAAGTGCGTGTCCCGCCAGGGGCCGAACTGGGGGTGCTTGCCGAGATATTCATCGCCAATGTTGAGGCCGCCGGTAAAGCCGGTCTTCCCATCGGTCACGAGGATCTTGCGGTGATTGCGGAGATTGATCCTCATGCGATAGAGCGGATTCAAGATGGGCAGGAACGCCGCCGTCTTTCCGCCGGCGGCTTTCAACTCGGCGAGCAGTTTCGACGAGAGGATGTACGAACCGACCGCATCAAAAAGGAAGCGAACCTCCACGCCCCGTTTGGCAGCCGCGGTGAGGGCGGTGATAAAACGGCGACCGGATTCGTCCGGGCGGAAGATGAAGAACTCGAGGTGGACGTGCAACTTGGCCGACTCGATGGCGTGCAGCATCGCCTCATACGCCGGCTCGCCGTGGTGGAAGAACTGGACGCGATTGCCCGCCTGAACGTGGAAGCCTTCGATGTGGTTCCCGATGCGGGCGACCATGTCCCAGGGCGGCTCGAGCGTGGTCGGTGTCGGAAGAGTTCGCATGCCGGATCGCGAACGGGCATGGTAAGTCTGTCGACGCTGGCGGCGCCGTTGCAGTGGGCGGTGGACGCTCTGGATCCCGAAGAAAAAGAATAGGATCGCCCCGAAGAGCGGCATCAGGATCACCGTGAGACTCCAGGCGATTGCGGACATGGTGTCCCGTTTCGTCTGTAGAATCCAGATGAGCGTGCCCACCGACAGCAGCAGGTAAAGGATGAGGCTGTAAGCCGCCAGATCCTGCCAGAAGCGGTTGAGAAACTCGGTGAACGTCATGAGGCTTCCATCCCCCGCTGGCCGCGAACTCTCGTTGCCAGGATAATGAATCGGCCCAGGTCCACCAAAGGAATTGAGGATTCGCTTTGAAAGCCGTCGTCTTCGATCGTCACGGGCCGCCTGCGGAAGTGCTCGAACTTCGCGACGTTCCGACACCCGCCCCGGGGCGTGGGGAAGTTCTCGTTCGCATGATTGCAAGCCCCATCAATCCGTCCGATCTCATGTACATCGAGGGGCGCTACGGCTTGAAGCCGCGATTCCCGGCCACGCCAGGATTCGAGGGCGTGGGCGTTGTGGAAGCCACGGGCGGTGGTCTTCTCGGCTGGCTGCGAAAGGGCAAGCGAGTCGCCGTCATCAACGATCGCATCGGGAACTGGCAGGAACGCACGATCACCTCCGCTCGGCAGGTGCTCCCGGTTCCTTCGGACTTGACCGACGAGCAGGCGGCCTGCTTCTTCGTGAACCCGGCCACTGCGGTCGCGATGACGAAGCACGTCCTGGCCGTGCCACCGGGCGAGTGGCTGTTGCAATCTGCTGCCGGAAGTGCCCTGGGCAAGATGATCATCCGCCTCGGGAAGACTTACGGCTACCGCACGATCAACGTCGTCCGCCGCCGCGAGCAAGTGGACGAACTCAAGGCTCTCGGTGCCGATGTCGTGCTGGTGGAATCCGACGGACCCATCGACGAACAGGTTCGCCGCACCCTTCAGAACGATGGTGTTCGCTACGCGATCGATCCGGTCGGCGGCGTCGTGGGCACGCAGGTGATCGCCTCGCTCGGCCGGGGCGGCCATGCCCTGCTGTTCGGATTGCTCTCCGGCGAATCCGTGACCGTGGACCCGCGAATGCTTATCGGCGGCTCCAAACGTGTCGAGGGGTTCTGGCTGGCCGATTGGGCGAAGAAGCAACGAATCCGGCGGATCCTGCGACATTTCAGGGAAGTGCGGTCGTTGATTCGCTCGGGAGCGCTGGCCACGGAGATCGCCGAGAGTTTCCCCCTGGAGCGAGTGCGAGAGGCGGTCGCCTTCGCCGCGAGGCCGGGGAATACCGGGAAAGTGCTTCTGCGAATCGTCTGACTTCGCGTTTCGCTGGCTCTTCCATATGCTGACCTAACCACGCCGCCTACTTCACGCGATTTCCTGAGACATCCCTCATGAGCACTGAACTCGAGTACCGCCCCGGGCTGGAAGATGTTCCTGCCGCCAAGTCGGCGGTCAGTTTCCTGGATGGCAAAAAAGCCCGGCTCGAATACCGCGGCATCCCCGTGGATGTGCTCGCCAAGGAAAGCTGTTTCGAGGAAGTCGCCTGGCTGCTCATCAAGGGCGATCTCCCCGCGCAGAAGCCACTCGCGGACTTCGATCACGACCTCCGCCAGCGCCGCAAGGTTCACTTCAAGCTGCTGGACATGCTTCGCGAACTGCCCAGCACCGCCCACCCGATGGACGTGTTGCAGATGTCCGTCGCGGCCCTGGGTGTTTACTATCCCTGCCGGGTGGTGACCAACCCCGCCAAGAACTGGGAAGCCTCGCTTCGCCTGATTGCCGCACTTCCGACCGTGGTGGCTGCGTTCGATCGCTACCGCCGCGGCGAGGAGGCCCTCGACCCCCGGCCGGACCTCGGGCATGCGGCCAACTTCCTGTACATGCTTCACGGCAGCGAACCCACGCCCGCCGCCGCCAAGGTGCTCGACGCCTGCCTGACGCTGCATGCCGAGCACACGATGAACGCCTCGACGTTTACCGCTCGCGTCACCGGTTCCACGCTCGCCAGCCCCTTCCAGGCGATGGCTGCGGCCGTGGGCTCGCTCTCGGGATCGCTCCATGGCGGGGCCAACGAAGAGGTGCTCGTCCAGCTGGAAGAGATCGGCAGCCCCGAGAACGTGCAGAAGTGGCTCGACGCCAAGCGTGCCGCCGACCCGAAGTTCAAAGTGATGGGCCTCGGCCACCGCGTCTACAAGGTCAAAGACGGCCGGGCGACCGTGGTGCAGGAGATGGCCGAGAACATCTTCGCCGAGTCCGGCCGGCCGAAGAACTACGAGACCGCCCTCGAACTCGAAAAGATCTGTGTCGGCATCTACGGCCCGAAGGGCATCTACCCGAACGTCGACTTCTTCTCCGGCGTCGTCTACCAGTCGCTGGGCATCCCGACGGACCTGTTCACGCCGATCTTCGCGATCGGCCGCATCGCCGGCTGGCTGGCCCACTGGCACGAACAACTCGTCGGCAACCGCATCTTCCGCCCCGACCAAATCTCCGTCGGCAAGAACGACCAGCCGTACATCCCGCTCGAAAAGCGGCCGTGATCTCGCCGCAGTGAAACGTGTGGCGATCGCTCATGGACTATCTCATCCGGGAAGGTGTACGCCGGTCCGTCGGGGCACGCGAGGCCAGTCGAGTCGAGATACCTGCGTACATCATCATTCCCGGCCAATCGGATCAACTCGTCCGGGTGTCGCTCGCGAATCTGTATACTTCCAAGCGTTTCGTCTATCGCGATGCTCGCTACATCCGAGATAATGAATATCCGGCGCTGATCTTGGGGACGGAACCGCCTTCGATTTTTGTTGTGCCACTCCTCTCGACTGCCGTGAAGAAGTACTCAACGAGGATTTTGACGATCCCGTTGATACGAGGTCATCATGATCACGACCACACTCACAGGCCTGCGGCGAAAGATCGCCTGGCTGCTCCACTGGGGTTGTGTCGAAATCCGGGCCCTCGCTTTCCTCGGTGGACAGGATGAGACAATCGCGGACCTTGCCGACGCACTCGAGAATCTGCCACGATATCTCAACGATGCGCCAACGGACGAGGACTGGGAAGTAATCTGTTCCGTAATCGAGGGATACGCGGCTCGCAATCCCTCCGCTGAAAGCCGACTGGCGAGCTGCTCTCACAAGATCCACCGGAGCGGTTTTAGGTTTTGCTCTCGGCCCATTTGAATCTGATTCGGAGATTCCTCGATGCTCGACGCTGGTTACATTCGCGACAACCTCGACGCCGTCAAGAAGAACTGCGAGCACCGCGGCGTGCCGACCGTCGCCATCGATCGCGTGGACGCCTTCGAGGCTGAACGAAAGCGACTCGTTCAACTCCGCAGCGAAACCGCGGCGAAACAGAACGAGCTCTCCAAGGGCTTCCAGAAAGCCACTCCGGCTGAACGTGAAACGCTCAAGGCCCAGAGCACCAGGCTCAAAGACGAAGTCGCCACCATCGACGCAGAACTGAAGATCATCGAGGGCGATCTGCTCTCGAACTTGCTCCAGATCCCGAACATGACGCACCCGGACGCACCCGTGGGCGGCGAGGCCGCGAACAAGGTCGTCTCGAGGTTCGGCGAACCACGCAAGTTTGACTTCAAACCCAAGGATCACGTCGCTCTCTGCGAATCGCTTGACCTGTGCGACTTCGAAGCGGGAACGAAGGTCGCCGGGCAGAAGTTTTACTTCCTCAAGAACGAGGGAGCCCTGCTCGAGATCGCCCTGGTGCAGTACGCCATGCAGAAGTGCGTGCAGAAGGGCTTCACGCCGATCATCACGCCGGACCTCGCGAAGGTGGACGTCCTCGAAGGCATCGGCTTCATGCCGCGAGACAACGTCGAAACCCGCCAGGTGTACACCGTCGCGGATACGGACCTGTGCCTGATCGCGACGGCGGAGATCACCCTCGGCGGCATGCACCGCGATCAGATCTTCGAGGAATCGGACCTCTCGAAGCGCTACGTCGGCCTGTCGCACTGCTTTCGCACCGAGGCCGGCGCCGCGGGGCGGGACACGCGCGGCCTGTACCGAGTGCACCAATTCACCAAGGTCGAGATGTTCGCGTACACCACGCCCGAGGAAAGCGAGGCGATGCACCGCGAGATCCTCGCCATCGAGGAGGAGGTCTTCCAGGGCCTCGGCCTTGCGTACCACGTCATCGACACCGCCACCGGCGACCTTGGCGGCCCCGCATACCGCAAGTACGACCTCGAAGCCTGGATGCCCGGCCGCGGCGAAAACGGAGCCTACGGCGAAGTCACCAGCACTTCCAACTGCACCGACTACCAGGCCCGCCGACTCGGCGTTCGCTACAAGTCGACGAAGTTCAAGGGCACACGCTTCGCCTACACACTCAACGGCACCGCGATCTCCTGTGCTCGGGCGATCGTGGCGATCCTCGAGAACTATCAGAACGCGGACGGCACCATCACCATTCCCGAGGTGCTCCGCCCCTGGATCGGCAAGGACGTCATCACGACCAAGAAGGTGGCCAAGTAGCATCCTCACCTCGACGTCAGGTCGGCCCCATGGACTTCTTTGATCGCTTCTTCGGCCGCGGCGTGCCCGAGCCCGATGCGGACCCCGTCGCCAATCCGCGTCTGGAATCGCCGCTGAGCCTCCAACTTCTTTTCGACGCGCCCCTCGATCTCGATGGGGACGCACTCGCTCTCATGCTCCGCACGTTCCACGAGGAACTCGGCGACGCGAAGGCGGAGATCGTGGACATCTCCAAAGTGGATCCGCCCCAGGAAGTGGCCGAAGAGGAACCGCCCACATTCCTCGGCCTCGTGGGCTGGGGCAAGCAGGTGGTGAAGCTTGTCGGCTTCAACTTCCCGATGCCGCGCACCCCGGTCGAAGCTTGCGTGCGCCCGGCTCACATCGCGGGGGAGATCAAGCAGGCCGCGTACGATCACAGCTCGCACGCCCTGCTCTACTACGCGGGCTACGAGACGGAACCGCACGAGCAGTATGTCGGCCTCGCAGCGGTGGCGGCGGGCCTGGCAAGGCTTGGCGCGATGATCGTGATGAACGAACCGGCCCGCACCGCCATCCCCGCCGTGGCCCTGCTGCCGCACGACGACGACCCCGGCGACTTCATGCAGATGCTGCGAACCCTGCCGATCCCGCTACTTTACGGCGGCTTCGTCAAGCTCGAAGTCGACGAGGTTCCAGGCGTCTGGATGCGAACCTTCGGCAACCACCTGCTGCAACTCCCCGACCTGGCCTACCACGCTCCAGGCCACGAGGACGGCGCGAACATCTTCGAGGTCTTCGGACACATGCTGGATTACCTCCGCGAATCCGGGCGGACATTTGCCCCCGGTGATACGATGCAGGTGGGCCGCGATTTCCACCTGACGCTGCGTGACCGCACCACATCCGAGTGGTATCTGGAAAGCGACGGTGAAATGCTGGTGGCCGAGGCGACCTCCGCGACCAAGCTTCCGCCGGGTTAGGCGATTTCCGGCCGAATACGAGGACTGGCATGATTCGCGTCGTCGTTCTCGTGGCTATCGCGGCCTTCGCTTCTCCCGCATTCGCGGGCCTGCACTATTCCGGAGAAACCTTCGCGGACTTCCCCGTCAAATGGCGTGGGTATCTTCTGGACCACAGGGATCTTCGCTTCGCCGCTGTCGCAAAACCGGGGAATCAACCGGCCTCGCCGCTGCGGGAAGAGTATCTCATCGCTCGATCGAAGCTGGAATCCGAGGCGAAGAAGCGGCCTCTCACCGCAGAGGAAACGGCGGACCTGGGCGCCCTACTCGTTCGCCTTGGCGAGCCGCAGAAGGCGGTTGAAGTGCTTCGCCCCGCCGTGCGTGCGAACCCTGATCACTTCCGACTTGCCGCGAACCTGGGGACAGCCTGGCAGCAAGCGGGCGACCTCACCCAGGCCGCGGCCGCCCTCGAAGACGCCGTGCGGCTCGCACCCGCGAAACTGCGAGACGCCGAGGGCGCTCACCTCAAACTCGTTCGCTCCAGGCTCAGGGAACCGAAGGGCCCTGTCCATCGCCTGGATGATCTCTTTGGAACCGCGTTCGCGGGCCAGACCGGAAAGCCGGAAGCGGGGAAACTCGCCGAGGCGGAGCAGAAGAAACTTCCCGCCAATGCGACGGCGACGCTTCAGCAACTGGCGCTCTGGCTGCCCGCGGACGGCAGGCTCCTCTGGCAACTGGGCGAACTCGCCAACGCCAGCGGCGATGTCCGAACCGCGGCCGCGATCCTGGACGGATGCGTCACGGAACTCGGCCTGGGCTCCCCGGACCTTCGCGCTCGCCGAGCGATCTACCGCACCGCCGCGGACGAACTGGCAAAACAACCGAGCCTTGACACGCACAAGGGGAACCCAAACGCGAAGTCAGACCGGGCGCTCGTCCGGGCCTTCGACGAATCTCAGTTATCCCCGATTCGCACCGACGCCGCGAACCCGCTCCCCTGGGCGGCCCTGGCGGCGACGAAGCTCGACGCGCTGGGCAAGCCGACCTTCCTCAAGCACATCGAGGCCCTCGACGGCCAACTCGTTTCGCTTACCGGATTCATGCAACCGCTGCGAGAAGAACTCGAGCTTTCAAGCTTCTTGCTGGTGGAATACCCCGTCGGCTGCTGGTTCTGCGAATCCCCCGAGGTGACGGGAATGGTGCTCGTCGAGATGAAGCCGGGCCGGAAGGGAGAGTTGAAGAAGGGACTGATTCGCGTGGAAGGCACCCTGTCGCTAAACCGCACGGATCCGGAAGGGTTCCTGTTCACCCTGCGAGATTCCAGGCAGGGCGAGCCCAATTGAAAGAATGCGACGCTTGGCGCGCTGTCAGTGACGGTCCGATTTCCGACACCACTTCTGCAACGGAAGGAAAGCCGCTTGCGGCTTATTAGTAGATCAGGCCGGCCATGACGGAGAAGCCGACGAGGTAGAGATTCCGGTCGTCGAACTGAGCGGTGCCAGAGGCCGCGGGCAGGAAGCCGATGCCACTGTAAAACTGCCCCACGAAGCCGACTCGCAGGGAGAGCAAGGGAGAACTTTCCGCGTCCGGCCCGCTCTTGAGGGGTGCAAGATAGCGTAATCCTAATTCGAGTTCCTGCACGGGGAAGAAGTTCGTCTTCGTCTCGTTCAGCACGTTGGAGTACGGCCCCGTTCCCCCTGTGCCCGCGGATGTGCTGGCGCGGCTATTCAAGCCCAGGAGCAAGCTCGTGCGGCTGATGCTGTAAAGACCCCAGTGTTCGGAGACAGGGTGGTCGTTGGTCAGGCCGATCGTCAGGCCAAGTCCGTTGAAGTTCTGTGTGGCGTCCGAGTTCGCAAGGCCGCTGCCGCTCGCCAGGAGCGATGCATGGAAATCCTGGCGGATCGATTGGTACCGAAGGCCGACCGACGCCACGAACACGTCGTTGTCCAGGCCGAGTCGATAGACGAGATCGTGGTCGGAGAGGTCCGTCATCGAGAACGGCTTGCTCAGTTCGATCGGATTGATGACGAGAATCGAAAGGTTGTATGCGGACAGCAGGTTGGCGGATCCGCTGTCAAGCGCGAGTGTGCGGTTCAGGTTGCCGCCGATGGCGAGGTACTGAAACGAGAGCCCCAGTTCGACCGCCGCGGTCGCATAAGAGAGATCCAGCCTTGGCACGAAGCCGTACTGATTTGTGAGATTCCCAATCGGGTTGATCACGGGGACGGCTGCGTTGCTACTCGCCGGAACGCGGAGTGCCTGACCGGAGCTGGGCCAGTAAGGCCGCAAGTAACTGAAGCCGACATCGGAGTGCAGGACAGCCGTCGTGCTGGGTGAATCAGCGATCGTTCGTGGGGACCCGGCTTGGGCGCTGGCTCGAAAGGGATCTCCGCCGTTGAGAGTTTCCAGCGAGAAGGGCGCCGCTCCGTTCGGCCCCGCGACGACAGTGGTCTGGGCCGACGCGGAGCGGCCCATAAGACCGCCAAGAAGAGCGACGAGGATGGCCACACGGGCGTTCATGAGGTCAGTACCTTTAGCAATGCGGCAGGGCCTTAGCACGGTCCTCAGGGAATTGCATCACCTGGAAAACCGTATGCGTTCTTGGGCGGCATCGGCACCCGCATCGGTTCCGGCGTCGCCGCGGGCCGGTGCTGTTTCAGCTCCCGCAGTTCTTTGTCGAGGCTCTCGGTGACCGCCACCAGCTTGATGATGCGGTCCTCATACTGGCGAAGCTGGGCCGCACAGTCCGCGACGCTCTGCGGATTCGATGCCGGAGCAGAAGCCGTCGTGTTCTGCATTCCTACAGTGCCCGTCAGCCGATCCATTCGCAGGCCTGTTGTGGTCGTTTCCGCAATGCCGGTCATGTTCATGACCTGCGTCTCCGACATGCCGTTGACGCGAATGGGGCCGCTTGTGGTCGTCTGAACGAAAGGCACCAGCACCTGCTGGGGAACCAGCATCACTTGCCGTGTCTGAACGATCTGCTGTTCCTCGATCGTACGGGTCCGCAGTCCCGCGGCTCGCGCCTGAGCCGTGCCTGACGGCTGCCCTTGCGTCGTGGGGCCGCACTCGGGTGTACAGTTCCCATTACGATTCACGATGACTTTCTGTCGGGGAACGTGGACGTGGACTTCTTGTGGTTTCTTGGCACAGGAATGCGCATAACCGTCCGTCGGGCACTCTTCCTGGACTTCACAAGCCGTGGAGTCACAGGCGCCGTGATGGGCGAGCTTGTGCGACGTCTTGCACCCGGCGAACAAACTCGCCGTGACGCAGAGCGTCAAGCCTAGCCAGCGTCCATCCATGGCTCACCCCGCTGCACAAGTCGCCGCGACTGGGAGTGGTTTCCCGGGCGCGAAATGATTGGTACAAACGTTATCGTCAGGAGAATCGTTAAACTTTAACGATCTCACTGAAATGGATGAATTTACTTGGTCTAACACATGGAGATTACTGCCCATCAAAAGTTCGAGCGTAAGGGGCGTCCCATCTTACATTCCAATGCTGCGCGATCCGCACCCGCGAATCGGACCCCACTCCGCCAAACCCACCAGCTTTTGAGGCTCATGATCCCTCATTGAACTGTACGTTATTTACGGGACGCCGCGA
>Ga0105046_10016008_pt1 | contig 11520 bp, 9 predicted proteins | sample MAT03_FD_78385 | JGI IMG/M metagenome (GOLD analysis project Ga0105046, IMG submission 78385) | Freshwater microbial communities from Lake Fryxell liftoff mats and glacier meltwater in Antarctica - MAT-03 (megahit assembly) | ecosystem: Environmental > Aquatic > Freshwater > Ice > Liftoff...
CTCTATCTCCATAAGAATGATTGGAAACCAAAATGCCCGAAGCTGCTCTTGCTGCCATTTCAGATTCTGCATTATTCCAATCATTTGCATTCAAATTTGCTTCATATGCCATGCCTTTTATATCGGCTCTTATTCCACCTGCAATCATAGTTCCACCCACATGCGTACCATGCTCCTCAATATCATCATTGCTATTATCAGCCTGAATGGCTCTGCCTTGATATTCCCTGTGGGTTAGTCTAATTGCGCCTTTATCCCATTCTCCTATAGTAAAACCTCTACCGCTTAAATTATATTTGTTTGCCGTATTCGCATTTGGATTCACTTTGGTGGTAGCAATGGAATTGGCAGCTTTCTGGTTGTAGGTTTGTTGATAAAGTGGTTTTCCTTTTGAATCAAAACCAACCATTGAAATGCCTTTCCCGCTTGGTGTTGTGTGATTCACTGGCAGATTGTGCTCCTTGGCGTAGGCTTCAATCTTTGCCTGCATCTGCCAATATTCTTTTGAAAACTCTTCAGACATTTCTTTGAGGGCCTTCACATTGGTATTCTTCAACACAAGATCCTGTGCCTCAACAGTTGAGAATATATAAAACAGTATAGTTGTAAAAAGTATCTTTCTTAACATGGAGTATAAAAATTATCAGTAATTCAAATTGTTTTCTTTGTCCAAAGTACAATGTTACAAAGCCTGAACTCTGTTTCAAAAAAAAGGGTTTAGACTCAACTCAAAATAGGATGAACGGAAAAATATCCACGGAAATTTAAATTCGTGTTGTTTGGGTTGTATGAACCTTATTTTTGCTTTGAATTACTTTTTGAATTTAACGTTTTTTAATCGCCTTCTAAGAATATTGAATTTTCATTTCGCCAAGAATTCCAAATTTATGTAGATACCAAGGTCGCCCTACCGTATTCGAAACCTAACCTTCTGCCCATTGATTTCGATCGTATGAAATCCTGGTTCGGTTATCAATTTTCCATTTTCATCCGGAAAGGAACAGAGGTCTTTGGCTTTCAACTTGAACGAAATTTCCTTCGATTGATTGGCTGAAAAGCTTTCTTTTTTGAAGGCCACCAATTTAGAAACTGGTCTGGTTATTTGCCCAACTTCATCTTGGTTGAAAACCAAAATCGTTTCATCGATGTCTTTTGGGCCGGGGTTGGTGAGTTTGATTTTTACTTCAAATTCGCTTTCAACCGAAACTACAGAATCTTTGATTGTAATGTTTTCATAATTAACTTTATTGAAGTGAAGCCCATGTCCAAATGGATAGGCAGCTTCATATTTTTCTGATTTTTTGTGATAATATGGCGTGCAATGCCCTACAGATTTGGGATAGGTAAAACACAATTTTCCAGATGGATCGTATTGGCCTGCAATAATTTGAGCCAGCGCTTCGCCCCCAGCCGTGCCAGGATGTCCTGCAAATAGAATGGCTTGTTTTTCTAATTTCGCATCAGGCAGAATTCTTGGTCTTCCTTCCAATAAAACAAGAACAACTGGCTTTCCGGAACCGTAGGCATATTTCACCATTTCTTCTTGCATTGCACTTAGTTTCAGATCGGACATATTTCCTTTAAACTCACTGTAAGGCAGCTCGCCGATGGCTAAGACCAGGGCATCTGTCATTTTCGCCTTTTCCTTCCAAATATTAAATGCTTTGACAGATTCTGTGCCTGGCTTTGGTGTGTCAAATCCGACAGAATCAATCCAATCAAACTGCTTTTCCGGCATGGTAGCTCTGAGTGCATCAAGCAAAGTTTTGGTAGATGCGGGCTGGCGAACTTCTTCTGCACCAAGCCATTCCAAAGTCCAGGCCCCGTTCAACATTCTTTTTGAATTTGAACCAATACCAGCGACCAAGACATTTTTTATTTCGCTGGCAAATGGCAAAATATTGCCTTCATTCTTCAACAAAACGATTGATTCTTTGGCTGTTTGAAGTGCCTTTTGATAATTCTCTTTGCTGCCTATTTTCGAAAGCCGGGCCTTTTGAGGATAAGGATTTTCAAACAAACCCAATTCAAATTTCAGAATAAGTATGCGTTTTACAGATTCATCTATTCTGGAACTTGAAATCTTTCCGCCTGAAACAAGTCGCTTCAAAATATCACAAAAATCTGTTGAACTACACGCCATGCTCATGTCAATTCCGGCATTTATGGCTGCAAGTGTGGCTTCTTCTTCGTTGGCATAGGCACCGTGCATTTCCACCATTTTGAAGATGTCCTTTATGTCTGTCAACACAACGCCTTTAAAACCCATCTTTTTCCTGAGCAGATCTGTCAACAGCTTTTTAGAACCATGCACTGCTTCTCCGTTTAGTTCTCCGGAATTGACCATCAAAGTTTTAACACCGGCATCAAAGGCCATTTTGAAGGGAGGAACAAAAAATTCATGCAAGGTCTGGTCCGGGATTTCTGAGGGTGTCCTATCCCAGCCAGATTTGGGATCAGAATATCCGATAAAGTGCTTGGCACAGGCAGAAAGCCGGTAGGGTGCAATTTCTTTGCAGTTTTGAAATGCGTTGATAAAAGCAGAACCCATCGTGCCACACACCAAAGGATCTTCGCCAAAAGTTTCATAAAGTCTTGGCCAATAAGGATTTTTTCCAATATCCAAAACCGGTGCAAAGTTCCAGATATGGCCCAAATCAGCAGATTCGATGGCGGTAATATTGCCAGCTTCTGCCGCCAAAGCGGTATTGAACGTACAACCCAAATTGATGTTGTGTGGAAGCATCGTGGCTTCATCGGTGTAGTTAGAACCATGTACATTGTCCATTCCAAAAAGAACAGGAATGCCTAAGCGTGTTTCTGTCATGGCAACATCCTGAATGCCTTTTACAAATTCAACCCACTTTTCAGCTTTTCCTGTTCCACTCAAAAAACTTCCAACATGCTGTTTTAAAATATAATCTCTTATTTTTTGAACATTGAGGTCTAGCTTTTTTGTTCCATCGAGTGTGATGCTGCTTGCACAAAGTTGGGTCATTTGGCCTATTTTTTCATCCATTGTCATCTTGGAAAGCAGATTGTCGGCTCTTGCGTATACCGGGAGTTTGGCATCTTGATAAATCTGATTTTTGAGTGTTTGTGCATTTATTTTAAGTTGGCAAGGACCGAGGGTAAAATAAATAAGGCAAACTAATGCAGTGTTTTTTTTCATATCTGAGGTTTGACGTTGTTTCTTTGCACCAAAAAAATACCAAACGATTCAATTCTTCACTTAATATTTTATGGAAATCCGATTTGCTGTTCATCCAGACGACTTCACCAGCTACGATACAAGCAAAATCAGAGCGCACTTTTTGATTGAAAATCTGATGCTCGATGGACGTATAAAGTTCGTTTACAGCCACTACGACCGCTTTATAACCGGAGGGGCTGTGCCTTCAACTGAAGACATCGAACTGCAAAGTTACGAGCCGTTGAAAGCCGATTTTTTTCTGCAGCGGCGGGAAATGGGCATCATCAATACAGGTGCACAGGGCACAGTAATAGCTGATGGCGAAAGCTTTGAACTTGAAAACAAGGAATGCCTCTATATTGGTAAAGGCGTAAAGTCAGTCATTTTTAGGTCATATAACGGCAAAAATCCAGCCCGATTCTATCTAACTTCCGCTCCGGCACACAAAGAATATCCGATAAAAAAATTCACATTGGAAGATGCAGCACCGCTGGAACTGGGAGCGAAGGAAACTGCCAACGAGCGAACTGTTTATAAATTCATCCATGAAAAAGGAATTCAATCCTGTCAATTGGTAATGGGCATGACTTTGTTGAAAACCGGAAGCATTTGGAACACCATGCCAACGCATGTGCACGACAGAAGAATGGAAGTTTATTTCTATTTCGACCTGCCGGAAAATCAAAAAGTCATTCACTTAATGGGCCAGCCAGATGAAACAAGACATATGGTTGTTGGCAATGATCAGGCCATCATTTCTCCGAGTTGGAGCATCCATTCCGGTGCAGGGACACACAACTACAGCTTTATTTGGGCAATGGCTGGCGAAAATTATAACTATGCCGACATGGATGCGGTGGATATTAATTACTTACGATAATGTAGGTATGCTGAAAAACTAAAGGATAAACAAAACTTCGAGTCCGAATCGGCATATAAGTCAATTGGCTTATCCCCTACCTTAAATGATGTTTTACAAGGAGGCAATATGCAGGTTGCTGCCGGCTATATTCACTATTGCCCGTCAACAATGATGGTTTTGACCAGTGATTTTGGTGTAGATGGCTTCACTTATGAACAATCGTTGGGGGACTACCATCTAAGCCATCCAAATATGAGAATATCGAAAAAAGGCAATATTTATTCAATAAATGAAAGTAGATTTGCTGACTTTCCAGAAAGCGTAAAAGAATATATCGGACATTGCCAATCTGAGGAATACTCTGGGCGGTACATCGGATATCTTGCTGCCGACTTTCATCGGAATCTGATAGAATTTTAGACATAAAGCCAAAAGGCTTGCATACAAGAACTCCACTCCATTTTGGGTCAACCGATATGGTGAAAACAGTGAAAAAATACTTTCTACTCGACCATATACGTGTTTGACGTTTTGGTTAAATAAAAAATCGAAAAGCCCTTCCATTTTGGAGGGGCTTTTTTTTGTCTCATCCGCACAAAAGGATTGGAGGATCAATGAAAAAAGTTGGGAGAAGATTTAAAAGGCAATTTGATCTGGGGCAAAAAATTTAGATGCCTGAAGCCGTGTTAAGTCTGTTTTTTCCTGAGGAATTGACACAATATTTTGAATTGAAGAATCACCAGAAGTTCAAAGATGAGCGTAGTGGAGCTATCATTTTGGAAATAACCTTGAGGAAAAGAATGTTTTGCCAGAAAGCTTTAATTCATCTGATTATGAAGCCAAAGACTAAAGACAAACCAGATTGAAAATAAAAGGCCAGAACAAATTGCACTGGCTCAAAATTTGGATTGGATCAGAAATAGGAATGTAAATTCAATAGCAAATGGAAATTCTCATCTGGTTTTTTGCAAAAGACCTACTCAGCCGTTGGCCTGCGGTTTCATTGTTCTTCCAGTGTTGATTCTCCTTTAGTTTGGTCTCCAGATGTCCATTGCCAAACTTCGTGTAGTTTGATTTTTCCATTTGGCATTATTTCAGGTGTCGAATGGCAAATGCCTGTCATAAGTTCATTGTTGATGTTCACTTGATGATAACGCATTTCAATAGTTCCATATTTGGCAACTAAACCTATCAAATGTCCTTGGGTGATTTTTCCACCCGAATATTCGGAAGTCAATATATTGCCCACTTGCTTGAAATGAAAAATAGTTTCGGATGATGTTTCTCCGTTATCAGTGGTGCCAATTGGTCTGAATTTCTTGCCGTTGTAATTGATCATTCTGTTGAAAGGTTGACGTTAATGAGGTTCGGAAAGAATTAAACGGTTTGGCAATTGGATAGGAAGGGGATTTTGAAATGCTAACCGTCTGACGAAGTTCCGTCTTGCACTTTGTTTGCTTTCAAAATTGTCCAAATCAGTATAGCAAACACCAGAGTCAGAAGAGAGAAAAACTTCTCAAAGTTTGTCTTCGCAAAAATGTTGCCCACCGTGTTCAGAAGGAAAAGCGCAAGGAAAAACCACAATATTGTGTTTACCATTTTATCCTTAAATTGGTATTTCACATAGGCCCCTTTCATGAGCAAAACAAGTCCCCAAAATAGGAGAATCAGAATCGAGATTGATTCAAAGACATACATTTCAGTATCATTTTGAAGTCGGCCTCCCCAGGCTATATCATAGGGAACGAGCCTGGCGATTACCGATATATGAAAAAGGATTGCTGCGCAAATAAAGCCTAGCAATATCTGTATTGATGTTTTTTGCTTCATTGTAGGAAGTCTCGGTTGGTGGAATATTTATTTACGCTTTAGTTCTGGCTTTTTTGATATTTAGTCCTGCCTGGCGGAACGTTGTTTGGAAGATGCAACTATGAATGAACAATTTCTACTTTGCCATCGATTTTACGAAAGCTGCGGCAAGACTTTTACTCAAATGATCATCAGCGTTCATTTTTTCAGGATGCCACTGAACCGCCATCAAAAACGGCATTTTAGAATCCACATCGCCCTCAATAGATTCGATCAGGCCATCCTCGGTATTGGAAGATGGCATTAAGGTTTTGCCCAATTTATCTATCCCCTGGTGGTGATTGCTCAATACCAGGCCCTGCTTCGTTTTGCAAATCTTTGCAAGCTTTGTATTGGTAATTACGCTGACATTGTGCTCAACCGATCCTTCTTCCCGGTGCCTCACTTTTATCCCCAATCGGGTTGGAATATCCACAATGAGACTTCCTTTTAGATATACATTGATCAATTGCATGCCTCTGCAAATGCCAAAAAGCGGCTTTTTGTAAGAAAAAGCATAGTCCAGCATTTGAAACTCCAGGCTGTCACGCTTTTGGTCAAATGTGCCGCAGCTGCTTGTATCGGCCTCTTTGCCGTATCTGGCCGGATAGATGTCTTCGCCACCGGTCATTAGAAATCCGGATGCATTTTTAAGCCAATATTGAACAGAATCTTTAGACACATCAGCCAAGGAGACAAGCTTCAGATTCGGGTTTTGTCTCAACAGCCATCGGTTGTAATTTCCATCCGGGTTCGCTTTTGAAAGGAGAACCGTTTGCCCATTTGCCAAAAACGAGCAGAAAGCTGTTGATACAAAAAGGGCAAGCAATTTTTTCATTTCATTGGTTGTTTATTTCCATTCAAGTTTTCCGCCAAGTACCAAATCGGCATGTTGCACTTTCATTTGGTTGAAAGCCTTTCCATTCCAAAACGGTTTTTGGCCATTGCCTGAAATATAAAGCTTTTTTGAACCCGGCAGAATTATTTCTACCCGATCGAGCAAGGGCGGAATTAAATAATATTCTTCTGTGCCGGCAATGGGATAAAGCCCGATATAACCCCAAACCAACCAGGACGAAAGTGCACCGGAATCATCCTGGCCAGGCAAGCCTTTTCTGCCGCTCACAAATTTTTCCGTCAACAATTTCTGAACCGCTGCCTTCGATTTATCCCGCTCGCCAACAGCAAGATAACTGTAAGGCAAAATAAACCCGGGCTCATTGCCCATGTCGAAATGTTTGCCTTCAAAAGTGCTGTCCAATCTGGCTACAAATGCATCTTTTCCACCCATAAGCGCAACAATGGTGTCCGTAAGATGGGTAGAAGCCAGATGATACAACCAAGGATTACCTTCATAAAAATAGGGGCCATTCCAATGGTCAGACCTCATAAATTCCGGAGTGAAATTGGGCATCCATTTTTCATTGCTGTCTTTGGCCCAGAAAAATTTTCGTTGGGGAAACCAGAGATTCAATACTTTTTCTGATCTGGCTTTCAAGATGTTGGATTCGGATATTTTGCCCATTTTAAGCGCCATCCGGCTCAGGGCAAAATCATTGTAGGCATATTCCAAACTCGCAGACGTACAGTTTTTTACCTTGCCAGTGCAATATCCTTTGGCAAGATATTCCGGCTGGCGGCCATATAAATCTGGTCTTTCGCTCTTGTTGAATGCATTGTCGTAGCAAACTTTCCATGCTTTATTGACATCCAGACCAGTCAATATGCCTTTTTGAACGGCTTCTGAAAGCACAATTTCAGCATTGCATCCGCCTTGTGCCTGCGCAAAATTACCTGCTATCCAGGCATCGGGAAGCCATTTTTTGGTTTCTCCTATCTGAATCAAACTATGAAAAATTCTTCTTTGATGGGGTGGATAGATCAGATTGTGCAGCGGCATCAGGCAGCGGAATGTGTCCCAAAAAGTGTAATGTTCCCAGAAGTGAGATTCCCCAAATTTATCATCAGGATGGTGGCCAGAAACATCCGTGGGCATGATCATGGTGTGATAGAGGGACGAATAAAACATTTTCAACCTTTCAGGATCGCTGCTTTCGATTATAAAAACGCCTAGCCTGTCTTCCCAGGCCATTTCTGTTTTCTTTTTGATGGCCTCAAAATTCATATTCAGCATTTTGGTAAAGCTCGATTCGGTTTCAAGCAAGTCTTTATACGACATGCTGATTGTTACCTCCACCACTTCGTCGGTTTCAACATTTCCACTCAAGGCAAAACCGCTGGTGTCAAACTTCATTGTGCCTTTCTTTTTCGATCCAGGCGGTGCCGGAATTTTGGTGGTATCTATTTTATAGGAAAGTACTGCGTTTTTTATATTCGCCTGACCTTTAAAATAAATGGTGTAGGGATTGTCGCCTCCCCATCCGCCGGCAAAAGAAGCAGAGCCATAAAATTCACCATCCTGAGAAGCACTAAACTTTGTGCCTTTAAAAGAGGCCTTGGGATTTCTGGAAATTGTATGGGCTAAATCAAACAATAAGGAAGCCTGAAAAGGTCCTTGCGCATCGGCCTTTCTGAATTTGTATCTGTGTCTGCCTCCATTTTGGTTTGCAGTAAGCTCAGCAACAACGGTTCCCGATTTTCTAATCAAATCAACCGAATAATATCCGGGAGAGGCTTTTTCGTTTTCTTTAGATTCGCTGGCCATTTTGGTCCAGTCTGGTTTGCCGGCCATTGGCGAAACGAGGATATTGCCATACCGGCCGCCGCCGCCAGTTCCACTAAGATGGGTTAAACTAAAACCGATGATGGGTTTGTTGGATTGATATCCTGAAGTTGGGGTAGGGAAGGGGCAATCTGGTCCCAATCTAACCATGCCAAAAGGCGAACAGGCACCAACAAATACATTGCCTCCATCGCAGCCCCAAAACGGGTCCACCAAAGCACATTTTGGATTTTGCGCCCATGCTGTTGAGGCAAAAAGCAATGAAAGGATGGTGAGATTAAATTTTAGGGTGCTTTTCATTTGACGAAAAAAGGAAACAAAAATGAATCTGGAATGCTAAATTTTGGATTATGAATTCTAAACGAAAATAATGGCCATGTTTTATGGGCATTGAGGTATTTCTTGATAAATGACTTTGGGCCAGCTTGTGATTTCAATCCAAAAGCTTTCTAGGTTGAAATTAATGTAAGCCATAATTCAGATAAATCAAGGCAAAAAAAAGCGCATCACAAGAAAGCGAGTGAGAAATTATCCAAAAATAATTCCTGCCAGGGTTGCGCTTAAATAACTTGCCAATGTGCCACAAATCAATGCTTTAACACCAAGTTTGGCCAGATCGGTTCGCCTTTCCGGAGCTAGTTCGCCAATGCCACCTACCTGAATGGCAATGCTGCTGAAATTGGCAAATCCACACAAAGCAAAGCTGGTTATGATCTCAGACTTGGTGCTCAAAGGCGTTACTTTCATAATGTTAGAAAGATTGATATAGGCCACAAATTCATTGATGACCATTTTCTTTCCCATCAACATGCCTACTATTTGGGTTTCACTTGCTTGAATGCCCATTGCCCAGGCGAATATTGAGAAAAAACTTCCCAAAATATAATCCAAAGAAAGGCCGGCCCAATTGATGCCTAAAAGGTGTGCTGGCATGTGGATTGTTGATACTAGAAATCTTCCAAAAGAGCCCAAAATGGCATCGCATAAATATATAAGGGCAATAAATCCGATCAGCATAGCCAATACATTGAGTCCTATTTTCAAACCATCAGACGAACCGTGCGCAATGGCATCCAGAAGATTAGAATGTTGTTTCTTGATTTCAAGTTTTACAACACCCTTGGTTTCAGATTTTTCGGTTTCTGGCCAAACTATTTTAGAAATTACAAGTGCACCGGGAGCAGCCATCAAACTTGCTGCAAGCAAATATTCTGCACGAACGCCTAAGGCAATGTAAACTGCCATAACTCCGCCGGCGATACATGCCATGCTGCCCGCCATAGAAGCCAAAAGTTCACTTTTAGTCATGCCTTTCAGATAAGGTTTAATCATAATTTGAGCCTCTACCTGTCCAACAAAAATGCTGGATACATTGCTCAAAGCCTCTGATCCACTTACATTCATAAGTTTATGAACGACTTTGGCCACCACGGCAATTACCTTTTGCATAAGCCCGATGTGGTAAGCAATATTCACCAGCACGGCCACATAAATTATGGTAGGTACTATTTTAAAGAAAAAGATAAAATCATTGCCTGGTCCAAAGGCTTTTTCCATCAAGTCTTTTTTGACCAATGTGCCAAAAACAAACTCCGCACCTTGGTTTGAGTAGGAGAGGACCTTTTCGATCAAATGCCCGAGCACTTCAAAAATCGTTTTTCCTATTGGGACTTTTAGAATAAAAAGTGCCAAAATGAGTTGAATGGAAAGGCCGGAACCAACCAAGCGCCAGTCAATTGCCTTTCTATTGTTGCTTAATGCGATGGCTATTCCCAAGATGAGAACAATTCCGAAGAGTCCTTGAAATTTTTCCAATTGTATTTTTTGATTTTCAGAAAGCACGAATAAAGGAACTGAATTCCTTTATTCCTAGCATTGAATGCTTTTTAGGCTCCAAACCAATTGGTTTGTCTGAAATATCCTTGGCCTGAATTGAAATCGGAGCCCAGGAAATAGGTTTCGATGTTATAGCTCTAGACGGGTTTTTAAAGTGAAAGGCAAATTTTAGAGTGTACCTAATTGTTAAATGGGAGAATCAGAAGCGGCCTGTTGTAATGATTTGCAACTTCAATACTTTTGCTACTCAGGAAAAACTTTTCATACCATTCTGTCTTTTTCGGCACCATCACCAACCATTGAGGATCTAGTTTTGAAACTTCTTTCTTTAGGGTTTCTATCAACTTTATCTCCAGATTTCCTTGCACAATATGCAGTTCAATATTTAGGTCATCAATTTCTTTTATGACCCTTCGGGCATGTTTGATTAGCTTTTCCGAAAGAAGGCCATCGTCCACATGGATTACATCAAGTTTTGCATGTAGGGCTTTACAAAATTTTAGAACGGCTTTTATTTCTAAAGTGAAGGAGGTAAATGAAGAAGCAAATGCAATTTTCTTAATTGGTTGAAAGGTAAAATGTTTTGGGATGGTAAGTACCGGAGTTTTGCTATTTTCCAGCACGCCAGCTGTTACTGAACCAAATATCAAGCGGTCAAGACCTGTATTTCCGTGGGTGCCCATCACAATCAGATCTGATTTATGTTTGTGGGCAAATTCTGGGATGGCCGTAATTGGTCCCACATCGGTAGTGACCATCACATCTGTTATTATTGGTCTCGAGATTCCGGCCTTCAACATGCATTCTTTGAGTTCGTGTTTCAGGTGATCCGCAATTTCTTCATTCACTTTTTGAAGATCATCCATGTATAAAACAGGTATTTCTTGTGTGATTGGTTGTGGATTGATATGGAAGTAAATCAATCTGTCAACATCAGAAACTTTTATCAATTCAAGTGCATATCTCAATGCAACTAGAGAATGGCTGGAAAGGTCGGTTGGCACAAAAAGAGTTTTCATTTTCTTTGGGATTGGTTGGAAATAAGGCCACAAAATACACGGCTTCTTTTTACGAAACAAGGATATTTGCAGTTCATTA
>Ga0105046_10016009_pt1 | contig 11519 bp, 10 predicted proteins | sample MAT03_FD_78385 | JGI IMG/M metagenome (GOLD analysis project Ga0105046, IMG submission 78385) | Freshwater microbial communities from Lake Fryxell liftoff mats and glacier meltwater in Antarctica - MAT-03 (megahit assembly) | ecosystem: Environmental > Aquatic > Freshwater > Ice > Liftoff...
CCCACTCCCTGGACTTCAAACCGATTGAGCCATCTTGGTTCGTCGTCAAGCAAGGCTTGCGTAAACTCAAAGCGCGCTCCTCGGCCGCCTTGGACGACGCCATCCCGATCGCCCTCGCCCTCGTCTCCAGGCAGGCTGTTGCTAACGGCTTCCGACACTGCGGCTATGCACCACCATTAGATTTGTTTGAAATCCAACGATCAGAATTTATGCGGTGGAGTGGATTTTGACTCACTCTCACATTTTTATCGCCAACCAACCACATTGATCGCGTTATGCAAGAGTCTTAAGGCTTGAATGCTGTACCGTATCCTGAGAACGTGAAAGCTTGGTGGATTACTCTTGGGTTGGTTGGGCTGGGGGCTCTTTATTTTTGGAGTCAGCGGCGGGGGATTAGTTTGGCAGAACAGGTGGGGCATTTACCGAGTGCAGACGGGATATTTGTAGTGGCGGATGGGGCTGTGGTGCGGAAGATTGCCGGAGAGGCTGGGAGTGAAGAACCCGAGTATAAAGAGTTTGTTGCCAGGACTGGGTTTGATTACCGGCGGGATTTGGACCGTGTGGTGGCGGTGATCGGGGAGACGCACGGGTATTACGTTGTGAGTGGGCGCTTTGATTGGGGCAAGATCGCGGCTTATGCAGGGAACTGTGTGAAGGGGCTTTGTTCGATGCCCGCAAGCCAGGCTGGAAAGTGGATTTCTTTAATGCAACTGGGGAATGGTTCGATTGCGATTGCGGTGTCGCCGAATCAGTTGGCGGTGGGGGAGATGGAGGCTGTGCGCAAGCCCGTGGTCGAGTTTGCCGATGTGCCGTTTTTGGTTCGCGGGAAGGGGCGGCATTTCGCGCGATGGGGATTAAGCGGAGAGGAGACGGTTGAGGCGAAATTGAATGGGGATGCCATTGAGATCAAGGCGGGGAATGTTGCGCGCCGTTTGCCGTTGGGGAAGATATTTGAATGAAGATTCTGGTCGCTGGGAACCTCGTTCTTGATTTGCTGGCTTGGCCGGTGGAGACGATCCGGTGGGATGGGACGGTTTGGGTGGAGCGGTTTACGCGCAGTGTGGGTGGGAATGGAGCGAATACCAGCTTTACTTTAGCCAGGATGGGTAGTGAGGTGAGTTTGGTGGGGGCAGTGGGACGGGATGGAGAGGGCGAGGAGTTGCTCGCGATTTTGCGTGGTGCGGGAGTGGATGTGAGCGGGGTGAAAAAGGTTGCTCTACCTACGCCGACTACGATGGCGCTGGTGAAAAAGACAGGGGAACGGGCTTTTGTACACCGGCCGGGAGCTAGCCGTGAGGCGCTTAAAAAGGTGGTAGCGATGCGGGGCTATCGGCATTTGCATGTGGCGAATCCGTTTGGAGTGCCGGCGCTGCGCACGCTTGCGCCGGAGTTTTTGAAGAAGGCGCGGGCGGCGGGGATGACGACGTCGATGGATGCGGGTTGGGATTCACGGGGGGAGTGGGGAAAGGTGGTGCTTCCCTGCCTCGATCACCTCGATCTGCTTTTTGTCAATGAAGAGGAGGCGCGTTTGATTACCGGAACCAGGAGCTGGCAATCGGCGCTGAAGCTCTTGACGGCGGGGAGTGTGATTCTGAAGCGGGGCAAGAAGGGGGCGGTTGTCGAGGGCGAAGTGGTGGCAGGGTATCGCGTTGAGGCCATCGATTCGACAGGCGCTGGGGATGTGTTTGCGGGGGCCTTTCTAGCGGCCTGGACGCGGGGCTATTCGCAGCGGGAAGCGGCTGATTTTGCCAATGCGGCAGCGGCGATGAGTGTGCAGGAGCTGGGGTCGATTGCCGGGGTACGTAGCTTTCGCCAGACACTACAGTGGAAGGCTAGGCAAGTATCGAGTTGACGACGTGACCGTGGACGTCGGTGAGACGGCGGTTGACGCCGTTGTGATACCAAGTGAGCTTTTCGTGGTCTAGGCCAAGCAGGTGCAGCACGGTGGCCCAGAAGTCGTAGACGGTGGTTGGGTTCTCGACGACGCGGCGGCCAAAGTCGTCGGTGGCTCCCCAGGAGGAGGCCTTCTTGACACCTGCGCCGAGCATCCAGACGGTGTAGGCGTCGGGGTTGTGATCGCGACCGAGGGTACCTTCCTGATGGGTGGGCATGCGACCGAATTCGGTAGTCCAGAGGACGAGAGTGTCTTTGAGAAGACCGCGGGCGGCAAGGTCGGCGATAAGGCCGGCGGTGGGCTGGTCGAGGATGGGCAGGTGGCGCTCGTAATCGGCCTTGAGCGTCTTGTGGGCGTCCCAGTTGAGCAGGCCGTCGACGCCGGAGGCACGGGAGGCGCAATAGAGCTGGACATAACGAACCCCGCGTTCGACAAGGCGGCGGGCGAGCAGACAGTTTTTAGCGTAAGCGGCGGTGAGCGGGTTGGTGCTGTTTGCACCATAGAGGTCGAGCGTGGCTTTTGATTCCGCGTTGAGGTTAGAGACCTCAGGGGCGGAGAGTTGCATGCGGGCGGCTAGAGAGTATGAGGCGATTCGGGCGGAAAGGTCAGTGTCGCCCTGGTGGCGGGCGGCGTGTTGGGCGTTGAGGAATTGGGCGAAGTCGCGCGTGGCAAGGTCGGTGGCGGGGGTGATGCCAGAGGGGCGGTCGAGATTGCGGATGGGGTCGGCGGAATTGAAGGCGACGCCCTGGTGTTCTGCGGGGAGAAAGCCAGAGGTCCAATTGGCGGGGCCGGAGGGAGGGATGCCACGGACGTCGGGGATGGACACGTAGGCGGGGAGATTGTCGTTTTCGCTGCCGAGAGCGTAGCTGAGCCAGGCACCGGCGGACGGGAAGCCTTCAAAAACGAAGCCGGTATTCATGGCGACGCAGGCGGGGCCGTGAGTGTTGGAGCGCGAGCTCATCGAATGGATGAAGGCCATGTCGTCGACGTAGCGCGCAAGGTGGGGAAGTTTGGTGGTAATGGGCTTGCCGGATTGGCCGGCGGGCTTAAAATCCCAGGGGCTGCGCATGAGGTTGCCGTTGGCGCCCTGGAAGGTGACGTCTTTGTCACCGCCGGGCATGGGCTGGCCGCTGCGCTTTTCAAGCTCGGGTTTGTAGTCGAAGGTATCGAGGTGGGATGCGCCGCCGGGGCAGAAAATCTGGATGACGCGCTTGGCCTTGGGGGCGAAGTGGGGTTGACGGGTGGCTCCAGAGAGTAGGTCGGCGGCGGCGATTGCGCCGAGGCCGGTGAGGAAGCTGCGGCGGTGCTGGCGATGACCGTTAATAGACATAAAGGAACTCGTTTGCGTTAAAGAGGGCGCGGGCAAAGGCGGTGAAGCCGTGGTTACGGATGAGTCTGGTCGATTCAGCAAGTTCTGCAGCATCGGGGGGACGGCCAAATGCAAGTAGGAAGGCCTCTTCGATCTGGTTGCTGCCGAGCCGCTTGGCAAGCGCTGCAGCCATATCGCTAGTGAAGCTGTGGTTCAGCAACGACAGTGCCTGCAAGGGCGAAACGGTTGAAACCCGGCGGGGTTCCGGCAGAGACGAATCGGGACAATCGAAGACGCTCAGAAGCTCTGTCCGGATGGAGCGGGCAGATTCTGCATAGACACTACGACGGTAGGTTTCAGGCCCGAACTTGTCCAGAGGAAAGTATGTGGCGACATTGTCGACCGTGTATTTGTAGAGGCGGAAGCTGGGCCCTCCGATTTGGGGATTGAGCGAGCCGGAGACATGGAGCATGGCATCGCGCAGAGATTCTGCCTGGAGGCGCTGCGGTGGGAAGCGCCAAAGCAGGCGGGCATCGGCATCAATCGCGGCCGCAGCCGGGATGTGTGCACTGGCTTGTCGATAGGCCTTTGAGAGGAGGATCTCGCGGTGCAGCGGCTTCATGTGCCAACCGTTGGTGATCAGGCGTTGGGAGAGATAGTCGAGCAATTCCGGATGGGTGGGGCGTTCGCCGTTGTAGCCGAAGTCAGAAGGCGTGGCGACGATCCCGCGGCCGAAATGATAGTGCCAGATGCGGTTGGCGATGACACGGGGGGTAAGCGGATTTCTGTCATCAGCAAGCCACTGCGCAAACTTGAGGCGTCGCTCGCGTTCTGGAGCTTCAAGGGGTACCTCGAAGGCGGGAACCGCTGTCTCACTCAGCGTACTTAGGCTAGCCGGAAGGATCGCCTCTCCCCGTTGCATGACATTGCCGCCCTTGAGGAGATAGACCGGATCCGCCGGTGCTTTGAAATTTCCCGCATAGACTTGCGGTAGAGCCGGGAGCTTCTTGAGGGCAGCTTCGAGATCTTTGATGGATTGCTCGCGCAGGAGGAATTCGGCGCGATCTTGAGGTGAAAACGCTTCGAGGCTGATGAGGCGATTGAGATCCTGAGGCCGGTGTGGGAGCCGATTCTCGCCGGTAGCAATTGCCGTCCAGGTGAGGCCGTCGAGAGAGAATTCAAGCTTGTAGCTGGACAGTGTGTTTTGCTCGAATTTGCCTTGGAAAGCACGAGCGCGATCGGTTGACCAGGCGACCTTGTTGATTGTGCTGGGCTGGGGCAAGTGGATGGCAATGAAGGCGGGGCTGGTGCCTTCCGGAAACCAACGCTTGTCAAAGCTGCTGTCGTTCAGGTGACGCACGTGATAAGCGTCGGGATTGCCGTCGGCGATGCGTGTGGAGCTGACGGTAAGCTTTGCAGCCGCTGCGAGATTGGTGCCTGACGGGGTAAAGACTTCAATTTCATCGAGGCCGCCGGGAAAGCCCAAAGGTGCGGAGATGCGAATGTGAGTGGCGACAATAGGTTCAAAAATCTCTTCAGTGCCAAAGGGAGAGACCGGGCTTCGGTATCGTGCTTTGAGGACGGCTTCGGCTGCGGGGCGCTGGTCTTTGGTTTTTGCAGTGAGCGTGTCCAGGCTTAGCTTGTCTGTCTTGATTTGTTCTTCGAGGGGACCGGCCTGTTGTTCACGGCTGGCTTTGGCCGCAGGCGATGCGATGCTTCGTTCCCCGTGGTTTACGCCATTCATAATGGCGGCGATGCGGTAATAGTCGGCTTGCTGGATGGGGTCGAATTTGTGGTCGTGGCAGCGGGCGCAGTTTACGGTGAGGCCGAGGAATGAGGAGGCCGTGGCGTTGACGATGTCATCGAGATCATCGGCTCTTTGCTGACGGGTGGCGGCAAGGTTTGAGTTTCCAACGGTGTCGTGAGGGCCGGCAACGAGAAAGCCCGTGGCAACTTCGGCGGCAGGATCAAGGACGTCGCCAGCGACGTGCTCCATCATGAAGCGATTGAAAGGGAGATCTTTATTGAGAGCGCCGATAACATAGTCGCGAAAGGGCCAGGCATTGGGCCGGACATGGTTTTGCTCATAGCCGTGGGACTCACCATAGCGGATGACATCGAGCCAATGGCGGCCCCAACGCTCACCGTAAGCGGGTGTTGCCAGAAGACGATCGATTAGCTTTTCGTAGGCATCATTGGCCGGGTCTTGCAGGAAGGAGTCTATTTCTGCTGGTGTAGGGGGAAGGCCGGTGATATCGAAGGTGACGCGTCGAATGAGGGTGCGAAGATCGGCGGGGGGAGAAAGCTTGAGGCCTTTGGCGGCGAGAGCGGCTTCGATGTGCTGATCGATCGAGGTGCCTTTGGACTGGATGGGCTGTAGCGACCACCAGTTGCGGCTGGCCTTGGGACGAAGCGTGAGAGTGGCTTGCCAGGGCGCTCCACTTGCGAGCCAGGCTTTTAGTTCCTCTCGTTCTTCGACAGGAAGACCACCGCCGGGAGGCATCTGGCCTTTGTCGATGCGATCGAGCAGACGACCGGAGAGGACTCGCTCTGCATCCGTGCGTGAAGCAAGACTGAGGTTGCCCATCCTGGTGGCCGGGTTGTGACAAGAGAGGCAGCGCTTTGAGAGGATCTGCGCTGGGTCAGCCCATAAGATTGTTGCGGTGTAACACAGAATGAAAAGGCGCATCGGTCTTCTATTTCCTGGTCTCCATCATGCGGGCGACGGGTTTTGCAAAGCAGGCGAAGATGAGCGCCACGATGATACAGAAGGCACCGATACCGCCAAAGAGTTGCGGGAGTGGGAGCTTTTCGTAAAGGCTGGCCAGGCGGCCGCCGATGTAGTTGCCGCTGGCAATCGACATGAAGAAGACTCCCATGATGAAGCCGCCCATGCGGGCGGGGGCCAGTTTGGTCATGGCACTGAGGCCGACCGGGGAGAGGAGGAGTTCGCCGACCGTGTGAAGGAAGTAAGTGCCGATAAGCCAGATAGGTGAGACTTTGGCACCGCCGGTGGTCATCTGCGCGCCAAACATGAGCCAGATGTAGCCGAGACCGACGAAGATCAGGGCAATTGTGAATTTGATCGGGACACTGGGCTGACGATCGCCCATTCTGATCCAGAGGGCGGCGAAGAGGGGGGCGAGCGGAATCAGGAACGCGGAGTTGAAGCTCTGATACCACGTAGAGGGAAAGAGATCGACGGTGTTCTGTTCAGCGAAGAGGTTCAGTGTAGATCCGGCCTGTTCAAAGCTGGACCAGAAGAGGGTCGAGATGAAAAAGAGGATGCAGACGACAGCGAGGCGGCGGCGCTCATAAGCGTTGGGACTGGCTCTGAAGAGCAGGAACCCGAGAACTGCGATGACGACGGTGAGGAGGACAGCGCCGAAGGAATCTGCCAGGCCTTCGGCGGTGGGAGAGATCAGGAAGACTATGGCTGCGATGGCGACCATGGTGGCGAGGCCGTACTTCAGCCACTGCTTATTGGACTGCTGTTCAAGGATGTCAGAAGGTGGGACAGCTTTGAAGACTCGTTCGGGGAAGTTCTTCGAGCCCAGATAGAACTGGATGATTCCGATGATCATGAAAAGCGAAGCTACCGGGAAGCCGTAGCGCCAGTTGACGCGTTGCGCGAGGTAGCCGACAACCAGAGGCGATACGAGTGCGCCGATGTTGATGCCCATGTAGTAGATCGAGAAGCCGGCATCACGCCGGTTGTCATTCTCTCCGTAGAGTGTGCCAACCATGGTGGAAACGTTGGTTTTCAGCAGGCCGGTGCCGAAGACGATTCCGGCCAGGCCAAAGTAAAAAGTGACAAGGCCCGGGAAGAACATCAGGCCGTTGCCGATGGCGATGAGCAAGCCGCCCAGCAGGACGCAGTTGCGCAGGCCAAGAAACTTGTCGGCAAGCCAGCCGCCGGGCAAAGCAAGCAGGTAGTTCATCGAGGCATAGAGGCTGTAGATGGCGCTGGCTTTGGGAATGGAGAAGCCGAGGCCGCCGGTGGAAGGGTCAGCCACCATGTAAAGGAGGAGGATGGCGCGGAGGCCGTAATAACTGAAGCGTTCCCACATTTCTGTGAAGAAAAGGGTCGAGAGACCGCGAGGGTGGCCGAAGAAGGCGGTGTCGTTATTTGTAGTTGCCAAGCTACTTAGCTTAATGCAGTTGGGTTGGGATAGGTGCCACTATCGTCATCGTTGAGACGAGGTGTCGTGCAGGCCCAATCTTTTTCGATGAGGATGTCCAGGCCATTGGTGGTGGCTTGGCGGCCAACCTGATCGGTGTGAGGCCAGTTGATCGCCCACTGGATGGGGACTTGGATAGTAAGAGTGTTGGCATCGAAAGTGGCACTGAGCTCTTCAACGTTGGTAGGGTGGACTTTGTAATGGAAGGGAGTTGGGGTCGCAATTGTATCTGTTACGGTATGGCCGGTGGAGAGTGTTTCAACTTCACTTTTGATGAGGCGGAGGCGGATGGTGTTGGCGCGGAGGCGGAGTTTCATGTTAGTTCAGAAAGTACGTACGGTAGAGAGTGTCACGTTGTTTGGGGACAAAGCCGGCATCGCGGATGAGGCGGCGGAGGTCTTCTTCACTGGCGTGGTAGTGGGCTCCGGCTTGAGAGACGACGTTTTCTTCGATCATGATGCTGCCCACGTCATTGCCGCCGAAGCGGAGGCCCATCTGGCAGATCTTCAGACCGGGGGTGACCCAACTGGTTTGGATGTTGGTGATGTTGTCTAGATAGACGCGACTGAGGGCGAGCATCTTAAGGAACTCGACGGCGGTGGCTTCTTCTTTGACGAAACGGCCAAGGGAGGTACCTTCGCGTTGAAAGCTCCAGGGGATGAAAGCGGTAAAGCCGCCGGTTTCTTCCTGGAGGCGGCGGATGTGTTCCAGGTGGTTGATCCGGTGATCGATGGTTTCTCCGGTGCCGAACATCATGGTGGCGGTGGTGCGGATGCCGAGTTGGTGAGCTGTGCGGTGGACATCCAGCCATTCTTCGGTATTGCATTTGAGGCGGGCGATTCGGTGGCGGACTTCGTCGTCGAGGATCTCTGCACCGGCACCGGGGATCGACTGGAGACCGGAGTCGCGAAGCCGGGCGAGTGTGTCGCGAACGGTGATGCCGGAGATGGTAGCGATGTTGAGGATCTCTGGGGCGGAAAGAAAATGGAGCCAGATGCGATCGCCAAATTTATCTTTAACGGCACGGCAGAGGGCCTCGTACCATTCGATTTTGAGTTCGGAATGGAGGCCGCCCTGCATCAGTACGCCGGTACCGCCGAGGTCGATGGTTTCCTGAATTTTTTCGAAGATTGTTTCGTTAGAGAGGATGTAACCTTCAGGGGAATTCATCGAACGGTAGAAGTTGCAGAAGGTGCAATATTCTGTACAGAAGTTGGTGTAGTTGATATTGCGATCGATGATGTAGCTGACGATGCCGTCTGGGTGGAAGTGTTTACGGACAGAATCAGCGGCCATTCCGAGCGAGATGAGGTCGTCGGAATGAAAAAAGTCCAGGGCTTGCTGACGGTCGATACGGGTGAGGCTGCTCATTCGGGGTGCTTGTCTTCCATTTTGATTGCTTCTTCGATATAAAGCTTCATGCCTTTTTTAAATTCATCCGTCAGTTCGTATTGAATGATGGAGTTAAGGTATTCGTAAGCGAGGCCAGGCCAGATGTTTCGTTCCTGGCACTCTGCCATGACGATATCGGCCAGGTGAAGTCTACCGTATTCGTAGGAGGCTTGAAGGGTTTTGGCAAGGTCTGGCTCTTGTTGGTGACCGGCCCAGATGGCGAAGACCATGGGGAGTGAGGTGAGGTGGAACCATTCTTCACCAAGGTCGAGGGTGTAGAGGCCGGTTGAGTCTGGATCGAGACGCAAGGCTGGATCGCCAATGATGAGGGCGGCATCCGATTTGCCGAGCATGGCGCGGATGTCTGGGGCCATGACGGTGGTTTCTGGTTGGACCTTGTAGCCCTGCTGGAGGATAATGCGGGCGAGCATGACTGAGGAGCGCGAGGAGGAATCGAGGGAAAGGGTGCGGATGTCAGCAATGGGGACTTTAGAAAGCAGGAGGATACTGCGGACGGGGCCGCGACAGGCGATGCCGAGCGAGCCGATGGGGGTGAGGTGTTGGCGGGCAGCTTCGATTACGGGGACCAGGCCCGCGTTGACTTCTTTGGTAGCAAGACGTTGTGCGCAGACGCTCGGAAGGTCGAAATCGAGTTGGTGTTGACCCGATTGGGGGCCGGACATGAGGCCCCAGACGAGTGGGCGGGTGTTAAGGTAGCTGACCGCAGAGAGATGCATTACTACTTATAGGATGCGAAACTTATGGGCGCGATGGCGAATCTCTATTAATGAGGAACTTGATGCGTCTTTTTTTTGTTTTACTTTTGATTGGGGTTTGCTCCTGGGCGGACGTGCGGTATTTGCTGCGTTGTGAGGTGGAGAGCAGCGACAAGATGATGTCCAAGAGCGGGGCGCTACAGGCGGCGATGAAGGATTGCACTTCGGAGATTTTACAAACGAAGGAGAAGCAATTGAGCCGGAACGGGAAAGTGTCTCAGATTTTAGACTTTAAAACAGAAACAACCATCACTCTCGATCACGAGAAAAAGACTTGGTCGAAGGGGACGGCGAGTGTTGGGGAGAAGGCTGCACAGGCACAGATGGAGCAGTTAAAGTCGATGGGGGCGCAATTCAAGATGGTTTCCAACCCAATTACAGAGACGAAGAAGATTGCCGGTTATGAGGCGAAGGGCTTGGCGGGGCTCTTGCAGATGACGTTCAATTTTCCCGGGATGGACAAGGGGATGAGTTCGAGGGCGGTGATGGAGTTCTGGGTGAGCGAGACAGCACCAGGGGCGGCGGAGGTGTTGCAGGCAACCAGTGGACAGCAGTCGCCAACGCTGAGACTAATGGCGCAGTTTTTGACAACGGTACCAGGTGGGAGTCAGATGCTGAAGGATGGGGCGAATTTACGGGGGCAGTTGATGGAGATGACGATGAAAATGGAGACGGCGGGATTGGCGGATACGTTGTCACTGGCAATGTTGATGAGGGCGGAGAACTTTGTGGTGGGGCCGATAGAGGCTTCTGAGTTTGAGGTTCCGGCAGACTATAAGGAAGTGAAGTAGATGATGAGGATATTGGTGTTGGTTTGTCTGCTGGCTGGCAATGTATTTGGGGATGCCCGGTATCAGTTGGCCTATCGCGTGAAGGCGAACGGGTTGATTCAGCTTGTGGCTGGTTTGGCTGGATTGAGCAAGATGAGTAGTGAGGGTGAGGAGGTGTTGTTGAAGGGGAGCCGGGTCATGGTGAAGGGGCTAAAGAGCACGATCATTCTGGACTATGGGACAGGCAAGATGGTGTTGATCGATCATACTGACAAGACTTTTGAACGACTCTTGATTACCGACATGCAGAAGCGGATTGCGGCTGATATTCCGGGGCCCCTGGTGGATGGGTTGAAGCGGTTGTTTCCTGGTGGTGGTGGGGGAATGGCAAGTGAGGTGATGGTGGAGCGAAAGGGCGATCGGGTAGTGATGAAGAGCGTGGAGCAGTTTCGGGCCAGGTACGGGTTGAGTTATTTACTACCGGCGATGGAGAGCATTGTGAGTTTGACGCCGACGGTGGAGCGGGCAATTGATGGAGTGAGACAGAGTGGGGATTTGGTGGAGGCGCTGCGGATTCAGGTGGGTGTGGGCGGGAAGATTGTGAATGCGTTGGTAGAGATTGTTCATTACAAAGAAGGCCCGGTTGGGGATAAGGAATTTCTGCCGCCAGCCGATTATGTAGAAGTGCAGTAAAGGCACCGCCGTTTTGATAGATTCTAGTTGGAGGATAGCTGCGATGAAACTGAGCTTGATTGTTTTGATGGTTCCCGGACTTATGTTGGGGGATTTTCGTTATGACCAGACGACGAAGGTGATTGGTGGCATGGCCACCAAGATGAGCTTTGGAAAGAAGCCGGAGCCGACCGTGACATCGCATTACTATAAGGGCGGACGAACGGCGACAGTGTCGAAGGATAACAAGACAATTATCGATTTTGATAAGCAGCTTTTTATAACAGTGGACATGGCCAAGCAGCAGTATTCTCAGATGACGTTTGAAGAGATGCGGCAAATGATGGCCGATGCCCAGAGTGAGATGAAGGATGCGACCAAGGGCAAGAGTGGGTCAATGGAAATGAAGTTTGATGCCAAGTCGACTGGAGAAGTTAAGGACGTTGGGGGATACAGGGCTAAGCAGGTGGTGTTTACGATCGAGATGGTGGCTAGTGATGGGAAAAACTCTGGCGGGGCAATGAA
>Ga0105046_10016012_pt1 | contig 11517 bp, 9 predicted proteins | sample MAT03_FD_78385 | JGI IMG/M metagenome (GOLD analysis project Ga0105046, IMG submission 78385) | Freshwater microbial communities from Lake Fryxell liftoff mats and glacier meltwater in Antarctica - MAT-03 (megahit assembly) | ecosystem: Environmental > Aquatic > Freshwater > Ice > Liftoff...
CACCATCGGTCCAATACTGGCAGTGGCGGCAAGCGGGGCGCTGGGTGACCAGGTACCCGCGTACAGCCTCGCGTTATGGCATGGCTTCAACGTGCCGCTGCTGATGAGCACCATCGCGCTGGCGGCGGGCGTGGCGCTGTACTTTGCGCTGCAGAAGAAAGTCAACCTGCACACGATCGCGCACCTCCCGATGAGCGGCAAGCGCGTATTCGACCGCACGATGCGGACTCTCGAGCGCAGTGGCCGTCGTTTCATCGCCATTTCACCGGACAGCACCTTGCCGGGCGCGTTGGCGTGGATCTTTGCCACGTCCATCGCCGCAATGGCGTGGCCGCTGCTGCGGTTCGGTTTCGGCGATGCCGGTCCGGCGGTCGCGCCGCTGGGCGCGGTCCCCGTGGCGGTGGGTACATTACTGTGGCTGCTGGCGGTGGGAGGCGCCATCGGCGTCGTCGCATGTCATCGCCACCGCTTCGTCGCGTTGCTGCTGCTCGGCGTGACGGGCCTCGCGGTCAGCATCGGCTTCGTGCTGATGTCGGCGCCCGATCTTGCCTTGACGCAATTGCTGGTCGAGATTGCGACGCTGGCGCTCATGGTCGTGGTGCTGCATTTCCTGCCGCCGACGTCACCGCCGGAGCGAGGCGTGTGGCGGCGCTGGCGCGACGCCGTGCTGGCTCTCGCGACGGGGGCGGGCATCACGCTGATCGCACATGCAGTGATGACGCGGCCGTCGCGTTCCGTTTCGCCGTTCTACCTCGACCGGGCATTGCCGGAGGGCGGGGGTACCAACGCCGTCAATGTGATCATCGTGGACTTCCGCGGCCTCGACACGCTGGGCGAGATCGCGGTGCTGGGCGTAGCTGCGCTTCTCGTCTATGCATTGCTCTGGAATTTCCGGATACCCGGCCACGCGGCAGGGGCAAGCCCCGCCGGACCCTGGAATCCGATGCTGGTGCGTACCATTGCGCGCACGCTGCTGCCGCTGGCAGCCATCGTGGCCGTGTACCTCCTGCTGCGCGGCCACAACCTGCCCGGCGGCGGATTCGTCGCGGGACTCACGCTGGCCGTGGGTCTGGTGGTCGTGCGCATCGCGGGAGGCGCACGGCCCATCCTCGACCCGCGGCAACTGGCGTGGCAGTCGTGGATTGCCGGGGGCTTGCTGATGGCGGGACTGACCGGCGTCGCCAGTGCGCTGTTCGGCTACCCGTTCCTGACCAGCGCCTTCCTCCATCCGGTGCTGCCGGTGGTGGGCGAGGTGCCATTGGCCAGCGCAATGTTCTTCGATCTCGGCGTGTTCATGACTGTGGTGGGCGGCACGATGCTCGCCACGATGGCGCCCGGCCTGCTGCCTGATGGCCGGGCCGGAGGCGATCCGCCATGACCGCGTGGCTGGTTGCCTCGGCGCTGGGCGTGCTGACCGCGTGCGGCGTGTGGCTCTGCCTGCGCGCGCGCACCTTTGACGTGGTGCTGGGCCTCACGCTGCTCTCCTATGCGGTCAACGTGTTCATCTTCGTGATGGGGCGGCTGTCGTTCGAGGTGCCGCCGATCGTGCGCCCCGGCGTTCCGGCCACGCTGGCGTACTACGCGGATCCGCTGCCGCAGGCGCTGGTGCTGACCGCCATCGTGATTGCGTTCGCGATGACTGCGTTAGTCCTGGTGCTGGCGCTGAAATCCCGTGTTGTCAATGACAGCGATGCATGCGATCCGGTGCTTTCGGATGCCGGCACCCTGCCGCAGCGGCCCCCGGCATGAACGCGCCCTGGCTCGTCGTTCCGGTCGTGCTGCCGTTGCTGATGACGGCGGTCATGCTGCTGTGCGAGCGCTGGCGGCCGAGTTGGCAGTTGCCGCTGTCGCTGCTGTCCACAGTGTTGTTGCTGGCAGCTGCAGTGGCACTGGTTCGGGTGGCCGGTACGGAAACGATCGCGGTCACGTTGGTCGGCAACTGGAAGGCGCCCTTCGGCATCGTGCTGGTGCTCGATCGCCTGGCCGCGATGTTGCTGCTGCTGACCGTGGTGGTGGCCCTCGCCAGCCTGCTCGCATCGGTCACGCTGGCGCGGCGCGGTCCGCACTTCCATGCGTTTTTCCAGATCCAGCTGGCGGGCCTCAACGGTGCATTTCTCACCGGCGATCTCTTCAACCTGTTCGTGTTCTTCGAGGTGCTGCTGATCGCCTCGTATGCGTTGTTGTTGCACGACGCGGGCGCGCGTGCGCTGCGTGCCGGCATGCACTACGTGGTCATCAACCTGGTCGGCTCGGCGTTGTTCCTGGTGGCGGCTACCTTGTTGTATGGCGTCACGGGTACGCTCAACTTCGCCGATCTCGCACTCCGGTTGCAACAGCTGCCCGCGCACGACCAGGGCCTGGCGCAGGCAGCCGCGCTGCTGCTGCTGGTGGTCTTCGGCATCAAGGCGGCCGTGCTGCCACTGGGCTTCTGGCTGCCAGCGACGTATGGCGCAGCGCCCGGCCCGGTAGCGGCGCTGTTTGCGATCATGACCAAGGTCGGCTTCTACGGCGTGGTGCGTACGTCGATGCTGCTGTTCGGCGCGGGTGACACGGCGCTCACCGGCTGGGGCGCGGAAGCCATCTTCGCGTTGGGAATCTTCACGGTGGCCTTCGGCGCATTCTCCGCGTTGTCGTCGTTGCGCCTCACGACGCTGATCGGCAGCCTCGTGCTCGTCTCCACCGGCACGCTGGTGGCAGCTTCCACACTGGGCGAGCAAGCGTTGGCCGGCGCGCTTTTCTATGTGGTCCACAGCACCCTGGCGATGGCGTTGCTGTTCCTGCTGGTGCATGCGATCGGCCTGCAGCGCGGTGCCATCGAGGATCACTTCGCGATCGGCCCCGCGGTGGCGCAGCCCGTGCTGCTGGGATCGCTGTTCGTCGTCACCGCCGGCGCGGCCGTCGGCCTGCCGCCGTTGGCCGGCTTCGTCGGCAAGGTGTTGATGCTGTCGGCCACCGTGAACGCGCCCGGCGCCGCGTGGTTCTGGACCGCGCTGCTGGGCAGCGGCCTGCTCGCACTGTATGTGCTGGCACGCGCCGGCAGCCTCGTGTTCTGGAACACGCAGCCCGCGACCGGCATCGCGCCGGGCTTGTCGTGGCCGTCGGCTGCGGGCATCGCGGTCCTGCTGGTGGCGTCGCTGGCGTGGATGGTGCTGGCGGTCCCCGCGACACACTACGCGACGGCCACCGCCAGGCAGCTGGCGCAGCCGCGCCTCTACATCGATGCGGTGCTGGGGACCACGCCGGTGCCGCCACCCGGGAAGGAACGCTGATGCGCCGCCTGCTGCCGCATCCGTGGCTCTCCGCCGTGCTCTGGCTGGTGTGGCTGGCGCTGCATAACACGGTGGCGCCCGGGCACGTCGTGTTGGGCGGCGTGCTGGCTACGGTGATCCCGTGGGCGACCACCAACGTCGTCCCGGGCGCGTGGCCGGCGCTGCATCGTCCCGGCGTGGCCGCTCGCCTGGCGCTGATCGTAATGGCCGATATCGTCACCTCCAGCATCGACGTGGCGCGGCGCGTGCTGGGCCCTGAGGCCGCCATCAAGTCCGGCTTCATCAAGGTGCCGCTGGCGCTCACCGACGACTGGGCGATCACACTGCTGGCCGGCATCATCACGATGACTCCCGGCACGCTGACAGCCGACGTGGCGACTGACCGCTCGCATCTGCTGGTCCACGCACTCCACATCGACGACGCCGATGCGCTGGTGGCGTCGATCAAGTCTCGTTACGAGGCGCCGCTGCAGGAGATCTTCGGATGACCGCCACTGTAATCCCGTGGATCGCGGCGGCCTTTGCGCTGGCCATGCTGCTCAACGTCTATCGCCTGGTCCGTGGCCCCGGCTGGCCCGACCGCATCCTCGCGCTGGACACGCTGTACGTGAACACGATCGCGATGCTGGTGCTGCTCGGCATCCGCTTCGATACCGCGCTCTACTTCGAGGCGGCGCTGCTGGTGGCAATGCTAGGTTTCATCGGCACCGTGGCGCTCGCCAAGTTCATCGTGCGCGGGGATATCATCGAATGAATGCGGTCTCGACCTTGCCACTGTGGGCCGACGTGATGGTGACGCTGCTGCTGCTGACCGGCGCGGCCTTTGCGTTGATCGGATCGTGGGGCCTTGCCAAGCTCGGCGACTTCTACAGGCGCATCCACGGGCCCACCAAGGCCACGACGTTGGGCGTGGGCGGCGTGCTGATAGCGTCGGCGCTCAACTTCACGGTGCGCGGGCCCGGGTTCTCCGTGCACGAGTTCCTGATCACGCTGTTCCTGTTCCTCACCGCCCCCATTTCCGCGCACCTGCTGGTGAAGGCCGCACTGCACTTGCAGCGGCGCGATGCGGAGCGCAAGCCGCATTGATGCGTCGCGCGTAACACGTCGATCGGGGCCGTGCAATTCATCCAAACGGATGAATGCAACCGCAATGGGTTTCGTTCATCCTGAGTGCCTGCCCGGCATCCGCGATGCATCTTCACCTGGCCGCAAGGCTCGTCGTCGCCGCGCACCGGTAGTTTCCGGCCTTCGTTGCGATCACCTCGCCAAAGGCCACCCACACGAGGAGCGGTCATGGCCAACCAAAGCAACGTCGCATCCGCGCCCACCGGACAGGGCCTGCCCATCCCGTATCTCACCGCGGTGTGGGCAGGCGTGCCGATGGACGAAATCCTCGCCGGGCTCGCGGCGGGCACTATCCTCGCGCCACCTGGTGCGCCAGCCGGGTGGCGGCCCGCCGGTGCGGGGCCTGCGGGCAACAGCACCGCCGAAACGTCGGCGCTGCAAGCGGATGCGCGTGCCGCCATTCGGTCCGCCAGCCCGGATGTGAGCGCACTTGACCACCACCTCGACGCTGCCGCGCACCGCGCCAACGTGGTCGACCTCCGTGGCAAGACGGGCGCCGAGCTCGCTGAACTTGGGGCCACCGACATCGGTTACCGTTACGCGCTGGAGCAGATGCAGCCGTTTGCTTGGATAGGCAATCGCAACCTCTACGCGGCCGTCAACGCCGACGGCCACCTCGATCGCTTCGACCCCGACACCGGCGAGGCGCTGCTGAGCGACGCGTGGCTCGCCGATCGCGGCAAGTTCATGGCGTGGCGCAACGCGGAAATCGCCGGTGCCGACACATCGCTCCAAAGTGCGCAAGGCTGGACGTTCACTGACCACGGCAAGGTCGGTGCCGACGGCAAGCCATCGGTCATCAACCTGCAGGGCACCGACGCCTCGGCCGTGCGCCATCAGGTGATCTTCGGCAATTCCACCGCCGAGACGTTGCGTGGTGGCAACGGCACCGATCGCATCTACGGCGGGGCCGGCGACGACATGCTTCGCGGCGGCGCGGGCGCCGACCGCCTTGAAGGCGGCGATGGCGACGATGTTGCACTGGGTGGTGCCGGCAACGATCAGTTGCTTGGCAATCGCGGCGCGGACGAACTTGACGGCGGCGGAGGCCGCGATGTTCTCGCCGGAGGGTCGGGTGACGACGTGCTTGCCGGCGGTGGTGGCGATGACCGCCTCGAAGGCGGGACCGGACGCGACGTCTACGCGTTCGATGCCGGCGATGGCCGCGACACGGTCGCCGATACCGATGGCCTCGGCGAAATCGTCATTGACGGCATCGCAGTGTCGGGCTCGATGGCGCAGGCCGGAGATGCATGGACGACCGCCGACGGACGCTTCGCCATGGATTTCGATGGCAAAGACAGTGGCACCGGGACGTTGACCATTCGTTCAACCGCCGCCGACGCATCGGCTGCCGACGCGATCACCATCGAAGCCTGGACCAACGGCGACCTTGGCATTTCGCTGGACGGGCTCGACGATGCTGCATTCGCGGAAGCCACGGACGCACCGGCCGGCCACGCGCTTGCCGCCGATGTCACGACCGACGCAACCAGCCAGGACGCCACCCTGTCCCCGGCGATCCACTACGGCGACACCGCGCCGTACCAGGGCACCTCGTCGGGGGATGTCCCTGCTGATGCCGCCACTGCCGCGAACTCGTCTTCCACGGCCGACGACGGTACCGGTACCTCGTCCGATGCCCCGGGCGATGATGGCAATGGCAGCGATGGCGGTAGCGCCGGCAGCACCGCCGAGGCCTTCGACTTCGATACGGCGCTGGCCAGTCTGCTGCGTTCGCCAGACAGTGCATTCGAAGCGATCGACCCTGCGCGCATGCAGCAAGCCATCGACGCATTCTCTGGCGTGCTTGAACCTCCGGATGTGCCGCAGGCCACGGCCGCCGCCGCCGCCGCCGAATACGCCGCCTCCGATGCGCTGACCGATGCCGACATCGCCGATGCGTTCGCGGCCAACAGCGCTGATTACGATGCCGACGAAGTGGCCGGTACCGACGTTGCATGGCGCCCGCCTGCGTGGTTGCAGACCGACGGGAATGCGCTGCAGTCCGATGGCCGCACCGCTGCGCCGTTGCCCGGCAGCACGGCACCACGGTGATGCCGCCGGACGCCCGGGCGCGCCCGCATCCCGTTGATGCACCGATGCCATGGCCGCAGGCAGCCTTGAGAAGCAGCGCCCGCCATCCGCCCGCGGCACCGGTACGTTTCATGCCGATCCCCTGCGGCTGGTCGAGCATCCGCCGTCGCCGCTGTCGAGGCATCTGCTGTATGGGGTCACGGCGCTGGTCGGGCTCTGTGTGTTGTGGCTGGCGCTCGGGTCGCTCGACATCGTTGCCGTTGCCAACGGCAAACTGGTGCCGCGCACCAGTCTCAAGATCGTTCAGCCGATGGAGGCCGGCATCGTGGCCGAGATTGCCGTCCTCGAAGGGCAGTCGGTGCTGCCGGGCCAGTTGCTGCTCCGCCTCGAGCCCGATCTCCTCGAGGCCGATACCCGCGCGTTGCGCACCGAGCTCGCCCGCAGCACGCTGCAGCTGCGCCGCATTGACGCCGAGCTCTCGGGCGCAATGTTCGCCATGTATCCCGCCGATCCCGATGCCCTCTTCGCGCGCGCCGCTGCGCAATTCACCGCCAACCGACGCGCCTTCGACGATGCCCGTGCCCATGAAGCGTCAGCGGTCCAGCGCATCGGGCAGGATCTGCAGGCGGCGATGGCCATGCAGACCAAGCTGCAGCGCACGGTACCCATCTACCAGACGTCGGCGCTCCGGTACGCGCAACTGCAGTCGGAAGGATTCGTCAGCGAACTCTATGCACTCGAAAAGCAACGTGATCGCATCGAAAAGGAACTCGACCTCGCGGCGCAGGAGCATGTGGTCGAGGGTCTCCGCGCCAGCCTCGACCAGGCCCGGCACCGGCTGGCCCAGGTAACCTCCGCCAATCGCGCGCAGTTGCACGTCGAGCAACTGCAGGCTGGCGCGCAACGTTCGCGGGTGGAAGAAGACCTGGCGAAGCACCTGTACCGGACGCGCAACCTCGAGCTCCGGGCGCCTGCGGCGGGCACCGTGAAGGACCTCGCGACGCGTACCGTGGGTACTGTCGTGTCGCCGGGCACCATCCTGCTCACGCTGGTCCCGGCGGGCGAGGAACTGCAGGCCGAGGTGATCATCACCAACCTCGATGCCGGCTTCGTGCGCAAAGGGCAGGTCGCCAAGGTCAAGGTCGCGACCTTTCCGTTCCAGAAATATGGCGTGGTCCATGGCACCGTCGTGCACATCGGGCCGGATGCGCAGGAGGCCACCGGCCCGCGCCCGCAAGGCGCCGATGCCAATGACCCCGCCAATGGCGCCGTTGAAGGTTATCGCGCGCGCGTTGCGCTCGCCGCGCATAACGTCATGTTCGACAGCCAACCGCTGGCCCTGGTGTCGGGCATGCAGGTCAGCGCCGAAATCCACCTGGGCCAGCGCTCACTGCTGGCCTATCTGCTGGCGCCATTGCAGAAGGCATGGCACGAAGCCGGTCGCGAGCGTTGAATGAAAGAAGCGCGCGACAACGACAGCGGGTTCCCCGATCTCACGATCTCGACTAAGGATTTCACGTGGGCCATTGGCAGCCTGTGCAACCTGCACCGGCGGCCGTTCGATGCCGGCCTCATCCAGCGCGCTTTCCCGCCGCCACACTCCGCGTGCACGCTGATGGCGGCGTTGCGCTCGCTCGAGCTCGGTACCCGGCTGATACGTGCCGATGCCGCCGCGATGGAGGGCGGTACCTTCCCATGCATCGCGTTCATGGCCGCCGCCACCGCCGCCGCCGAACCCCCGGGAGCCGTGCCGCCATCCGCCAACGAGCCGCACATTGCGCCGCATGTATGCGCGATGGTCATCCGCTGCGACCAGGGGCGGCTCCTGTACTTTCCATCGGGCAGCAACGAGGCCCGCGTCGAACCCGTGGCCGAGTTCGCGTCGCGCCATTCGGGATGGATCATTGCCGTTGCGGCCGTGCAACCCGGCCACGTCGACGATGACACCGTCGACGGCCCCGTGCGCAGCTTCGGCTTTCGCTGGTTCATCACCGAGCTCGCGCGCCATCGCAGTGTCTGGCGCGATGTGCTGGTCGCGTCCTTGATCGTGCAGCTGATCGCACTCGCTACGCCACTGTGCAGCCAGATCATCATCGACAAGGTGCTCGTGCATCACACGCGAAACACGCTGGCCGTCATCGGATTCGCGCTGGTTGTATTCGTGCTGTTCAGCACGGTGCTCGGCTGGATCCGGCAATACCTGGTCAGCCACACCGGCAACCGCGTCGATGCGGTGCTGGCCTCCGCGGTGTTCCGGCACCTGCTGCACCTGCCACTGCGTTACTTCGAACATCGCCCCACCGGCGTGCTCGCTGCGCGCATGGCAGGGATCGAGTCGATCCGCGAATTTCTTTCCGGCGCGGCCATCACGTTGCTGCTCGACCTGCCATTCCTGCTGTTGTTCCTGGCGCTGATGTTCGTGTACAGCGTGTGGCTGTCGCTGGTTACGCTCGGTGTGCTGCTACTGGTGGCGGGGCTGAGCTTTGCGGTTGCGCCGCTGCTGCAATCGCGGCTCAACGAGCAGTTCCTGCTTGGCGCGCGCAACCAGGCGTTCCTCACCGAGTACATCGCCGGCGCGGAAACCGTGAAGTCGCTGCAGATGGAGCCCCAGCTCGAACGCCGTTTCGATGACTACCTCGGCAGCTACCTGCGCGCCAGTTTTGCGACGCGGCAGCTTGCCAACTCCTACAACACGGTGGCCACGGGTCTCGAGCAACTGGGAAACACCGCCATCCTGTGCGTTGGCGCGTGGCTGGTGATGCGTGGCCCGGATTTCACCTTGGGTATGCTGGTGGCGTTCCAGATGTTCGCGGCCCGTGTATCGCAGCCGATGCTGAAGCTGGTGGGGCTGTGGCAGCAGTTCCAACAGGCGGCCATTGCCGTGCGCCGGCTGGGGGACATCATGGAGGTCCCGGTCGAACCGTGGTCGATGGCCACCACCCGTGTCGCCGGGCAGGGTGGTGCCGCAGTGGAATTCCGTGCCGCCGCGTTTCGCTACGGCCCCGACCGCGCGCATGTGCTGATGGATTTCAATCTTGCCGTCAAGCCGGGGGAATGCGTCGTGGTGATGGGTCCTTCCGGCGCCGGCAAGAGCACGCTCACGCGATTGTTGCAAGGGTTCCTGTGGCCGACGTCAGGACAGGTGCTGGTTGACGGCCGCGACACGCGGCATCTTGCCGCCAACGAACTGCGCGGACACTTCGGTGTGGTGCCACAGGAGACGATATTATTCTCCGGCACGGTGCTGGAGAACCTGCTGCTCGCCAATCCGCTGGCCACGTTCGAGATGGCGGTACAGGCGGCGAAGCTGGCCGAGATCCACCAGGTGATCGAGGCTCTTCCCGCTGGCTACAACACGGCCATCGGCGAGCGTGGCGCGGGGCTCTCGGGCGGACAGAAGCAGCGCATTGCCATCGCGCGCGCGTTGCTGAAGCGACCGCGCATCCTGATCTTCGACGAGGCCACCAGCGGCCTCGATGCCGCGGTGGCGGAGCAATTCGCCGCCACCATTGCCCGGCTGAAAGGCAAGGTGACCATCCTGTTCGTCACGCACCGGGCGCCCGAGCGCCTGCACCCGGATCGCATCGTGCACCTCGCCGCCGCCGCCGCCGACCGCGCGGCGGCGTAGTTGCAGGCGCCGCTGGCTACCAGTTGATGCGCCTGGTGCTGATGTTCATGTCCTCACTCCTTTGATTTTGGCGATACCGACCACCCTCACGTCTTGGCAACCTGCAGGGACACCAGCCGCGCGATGATCACGGCCGGGTAGAGCTGGCCCACCAGGGCCTCGAGTATTGCCAGCGTGCGCGCAAGTCGCGCCACCGGCGTGATGTCACCGTAGCCTACCGTGGTCAGCGTCACGAAGCTGAAGTACGCCCAGTCCGCCGCAGCCTTGTCATCCTTGGGCACGCCGGCGAACGCGTCAGGCACCATCGAATCGAGGATCGCGTAGGCCACGGCGAAGATCAGCCCGATCAGCAGGTAGAGCACCACGGCACCGAACAGTCGATCACGGACCGCGTGCCCCGCGGCAAACACGTTGATGCCGACCGCGCACGCCAGCACCAGCAGCGCGCCCAGCACGGAGAAATTGCGAAACGCCGGCAGGATGTCCAGCGGCACGATCCATTCGCCCCAGCGCATCACGATCACCACCAGCGACAACACTGCCAGCGCAACGGCCAGCCGCTGGTGCGCGGTCACCGCAATGACGCCACTGACGAGAATGAGCGTGATGAGCACGTCGTCCACCATGCGCGCATTGCGCGCCAGGTGGATGAGATTGGGCACGACAAACACGGCCAGCAGCAACAGCACCAGCAAGACCAGCATGCCGCTTTCGCGCCATCGCTGTACGTGCCGTGAAACGCGTGCCTCCATGTCCGGACTCCCGTGATCCTGCTGCGTCAGCGCGACATTCTACGCACGCGTACATGGCAATGCGCCATCGTGGCGCATGGAGACGGCGTGATGGATGCGTTGTGGAAGATTCGCGGTGTCCCCCGGTGACACCGCGTATTGCGCGACCCGGCTGCTGCCGGGCGCGGGAGCGTCAACCGGCGCAGGTTAGTCGCCGAATTCCTCGACGATGGCCGCGACCTTGGTCTTGTCGGCCAGGAAGGCGTCGATGCAGGTGGGGTCGAAGTGCTTGCCGCGCTGGCCCTTGAGGTAGTCGATCGACTCCTCCATGTCCCACGCGTGCTTGTAGGGGCGTTCGCTGACCAGTGCATCGAACACATCGGCCACGGCCACCACGCGCGCCACCAGCGGGATGTCCTCGCCGTGCAGGCCGTTGGGATAGCCCGAGCCGTCGAATTTCTCGTGATGGCCGAGCGCGATGATGGCGCCCATCGACAGGTACTTCGACGGACTGCCCTTCAGGATGTCGTAGCCCATCCGCGGATGGGTCTTCATGACGTCGATCTCCGAGCGCGTCAGCGGGCCTTCCTTCAGCAGCACCGAATCGGGGATGCCGATCTTGCCGATGTCATGCATCGGTGCGGCCACTTCCAGCACGTGCACGGTCTCGGCACCCAAGCCCAAGTGCGCGCCGATCAGCGCCGAATACTTGGCCATGCGCATCAGG
>Ga0105046_10016014_pt1 | contig 11517 bp, 9 predicted proteins | sample MAT03_FD_78385 | JGI IMG/M metagenome (GOLD analysis project Ga0105046, IMG submission 78385) | Freshwater microbial communities from Lake Fryxell liftoff mats and glacier meltwater in Antarctica - MAT-03 (megahit assembly) | ecosystem: Environmental > Aquatic > Freshwater > Ice > Liftoff...
CCCTCCGCAAACCGATCTTGGGCAACCATCGTCGGCAAACCGGAATCGGTCTTTGACAACTGAATATCCAGCAAGCCCCATCGACTACCCGAAGTGTCGGCAAACTTCGGGTAGGCGGGAACAGGGGCACACCGTCACCCCTTCGCCAACTCCGCCGCGTGCGCGCGAATCTTCAAAATCGCCGCCGCAATCTGCTCCATGTCCGGACGCCCGCCCAGCAGCATCGTCTGCGTAAACCACGCCGCCTCACCGCACAGCTTATCGTTCACCGGGCACTCGTTCTGTTCCCGCCACAGGCGTAACCGGTCCTTCGAAAACAGCCGCTGAAAGCCCCGTCCCTGGAACACGTTCTCCAGAAATGGCTGCTTGTTCAACGGCGTATAACCGCTCGAACACGGCACGCCCTCCGCCGCCATCGCCCGCAGAAACCTCGCCCGCGGCAGCCCCGAGAACTCCGCTGCGTCATACCGGAACATGAACAAATGCCATGCACTCCGCGTGCAGCCTTCTTCTAACATCGCCGGCGTAATCCCAGGTATCTCGCGCAGTAACTTAGACAAATGCGCCGCATTCGCGTCCCGCGCCTTGGACTGCGCCTCCAATCGCTCCATCTGACTGACTAACAAAGTCGCCTGGAACTCCGTTAGCCGCAAGTTTAAACCCTGCGCCGGCGTCACCGCAACACCCGTCCGCGGCGAGCTGTTCGTATGATACGCGTAACATCGCTCGATAAACGCCGCATCCGAACTAACAACTGCCCCGCCCTCGCCGGAATTCAAGTTCTTAGACGCCTGAAAGCTGTAAGTCCCCGCGTCACCCACAGCCCCCAGCTTACGTCCGCGCCACTCGCCCATATGCGCCTGCGCCGCGTCTTCCAATACCTTCAATTTACGCCGCCGGCCCACTTCCATCACCTTATCTAAATCGGGAGCCGCACCGGCCATGTGCACCGGAATCACCGCCACCGTCCGCTCCGTCACCGCCGCCTCGATCTTCGACGCGTCCATCTGAAACGTCCGCGCATCCGTATCCACAAACACCGGCAATGCCGACTTCGACAACACCGCGTTTACCGTCGCGATGAACGTATACGGCGGCACAACTACTTCATCGCCGGGCTGCACATCCAGCCCGTGCAACGCCGTCATCAACGCCGACGTGCCATTCGCCACTGCCAGGCAGTGCGGCACTCCCATCAACGCCGCAAACTTGGCCTCAAAAGCGTCCACTGCTTTGCCCGATCCGCGGTACCACTTCCCCGACCGCAGCACCTTCATCCACGCCGCCTCATCGTTCGCCGCCCACACCGGCCATCCCGGAAAGGCCGCCGTCCGCACCGGCGTCCCGCCCAGCATTGCCGGCTTCGAAACCGCCCCCGATACCGCCGCGCCTGCCGCCGCCACCGCTACTGCCGTCCGTCTTGTCATATGCCCGCATCGTACCCTTAATGGAGTGCGCCTGCAAGAGCTCCAACGCCAAATCGTCGCCTGCAACCAGTGCCCGCGCCTCCGCGAACACTGCCAAACCGTCGCCCGCGTGAAACGCCGGGCCTATCTCGGCGACGATTACTGGGGCCGCCCCGTACCCTCCTTCGGTGACCCGAAAGCCCGCCTCGTCATCATCGGCCTCGCCCCCGGAGCCCACGGCGCCAACCGCACCGGCCGCGTCTTCACCGGTGATCGCTCCGGCGACTTCCTCTACCAGGCCCTCTTCAACACCGGCTTCGCCAGTCAACCAACCAGCACCCGCATCGACGACGGCCTCAAGCTCATTGATGCCTGGATCACCTGTCCCGTCCACTGCGCCCCGCCCGATAACAAGCCGCTTCCCGAGGAAATCGCCCGCTGCCGCCCCTACCTCGAACAGGAACTCCAACTCCTGAAAAACGCCCAGGTGATCGTCGTCCTCGGACGCATTGCCTTCGACACCTACCTCTCGATCCGCGGCGAACGCAAGGCAAACTTCCCCTTTGCCCATGGCGCCGTCTTCCCCGGAGATCCAACATTAATCTGCAGCTACCACCCCAGCCAGCAGAACACCCAAACCGGCCGGCTCACCCAGCCAATGCTTACCGCTGTCTTCCAAAAAGCTCGCACAGTATTAAGATAGGGAAATGCGGAAAGTCGTGTCGATCCTACTGTGCGCTGTGCTGCTCGTCGCCGCCGCGCCCATCGACCCCCGCGAGGAAGCCTTCATCGGCAACCGCCGCTCCTACTGGGCCTTCCAGAAGGTCGTCCGCCCGCCCATCCCGTCAGCGACCCCCAACCCCATCGACGCCTTCATCCTCGAAGGCCTCACGGCTAAAAACCTTACCCCCTCGCCGCAGGCCGATAAACGCACCCTCATCCGCCGCGCCTCGCTCGACCTCACCGGCATGGCCCCCTCCCACGCCGAAGTCGATGCCTTCCTCAAGGACACCGGCAAAGACGCTTACGACAAGCTCATCGACCGCCTGCTCGCCAGCCCAGCCTACGGCGAACGCTGGGCGCTCAAATGGCTCGACGTCGTCCGCTACGCCGACACCAACGGCTACGAACTCGACGCCGAACGCCCCCAGTCCTGGCGCTACCGCGACTACGTCATCAACGCTTTCAACACCGGCAAACCCTACGACCGCTTCCTCATGGAACAGATCGCCGGCGATGAACTCTACCCCGCCAACACCGAGGCGCTCATTGCTACCGGCTTCCTCCGCGCCGGCCCCCGCCACGTCGTCGGCGGCAACGTCGATGAGGAAGTCAACCGCCAGGAAGTCCTACTCGAAATGACCCTCGGCGTCAGCAACACGTTCCTCGGCCTCACCGTCGGCTGCGCCCGCTGCCATAACCACAAGTTCGACCCGATAACGCAGGCCGATCACTACCGCATCCAGGCCATCATGGCCGCGACCGATCTCAAGGAAATCGAGTTCGGCGGCAAGGAAAACAAGGCCCAGGCCGAAGCCGCGAAAAAAGCGCATGAGGCGCTGCTGAAGCCCCTTAAAGACGACATCGCCGCCATCGAAAAGCCGGTTCGCGAGGAACTCCGGGAAGCCAAAAAGAAGCTCCTTTCTCCCGAGTTGCGCGCCGTTCTCGACGTCCCCAAAGACAAGCGAACACCCGAACAGGAACTGCTCTACAAAGACGCTTCCAAGCAGGTCGGCCTCTCCTGGGACGAGGTCGTCAACGCCATCCCCGAGGAGCCCAAGGCCCGCCGCGCCGCCATCCGCGCCCGCATGCACGCCATCAACCTCGATGAGCCCGAGCCACCCGCCGCCGCCTTCGCCGTCGCCAACATGGAAAAGGCTCCGCAAACGCACATCCTCAAACTCGGCGAGCCCAAACACAAACTCGATCCGGTCGAGCCCGCCTTTCTCACAGTCCTCGGCGCGCTCGAAGCGCCCAAAGGCCCCAGCGGCCGCCGCGCCGCCTTCGCCAAATGGCTCGCCAATCCCGAACATCCTCTCACCGCCCGCGTCATGGCCAATCGTATCTGGCAGTTCCGCATGGGCGCCGGCATCGTGCCGACACCGAACGATTTCGGCCAGCTTGGCGGCCGTCCATCCAACCGCCCCCTCCTCGATTGGCTCGCCGCCGAGTTCGTCTCCAGCGGCTGGAACGTCAAGCACCTCGACAAGCTCATCGTCACCTCCGCCGCCTACCGCCAGTCCGCCGCCATCGACGAAAAGAAGGCCGCCGTCGACGCGGACAACAAGTTCTACTGGCGTATGAACCAGCGCCGCCTGGAAGGCGAAGCCCTTCGCGACGGCATTCTCCGCGCCAGCGGCAAGCTCAATCTCAAGCAGTTCGGCCCGCCCATCAAAACGCCGATCGAGCAGGAGATCTACGACATCATCTTCACCGAGGCCGAGCCCGACAACCTCTGGCCGCTACCGAAAGACCGCGGCGAAATCTATCGCAAATCGGTCTATCTGCTCAACAAGCGCACCGTCCGCCTGCCGATGCTCACCAACTTCGACCAGCCGGACGCCATCAGCTCCTGCCCGGTCCGCGCCGTCAGTACCCACGCGCTACAAGCGCTCACGCTGCTCAACAGCGACTTCATGCACGAGCAGGCGCAAGCCCTCGCCGCACGGGCTGGCGGCCAGACGCTGACCGCCTATCAACTGACGCTGCAACGCGCCCCAACGCCGGAAGAGGCCCGAATGGCCCGGCAGTTCCTATCGCAAAAGAAGATGCCGTTCGAAGATTTCTGCAAAGCCCTCCTTAACCGCCATGAGTTCGTCTACATCCCATAACCGCCGGAGCGTGCTCAAGTCCGGCCTCGGCGCCGTGGCCGCCGAATGGCTGCTGCAACGCGACCTCCACGGCCAAAACCCGCTGGCCGCGAAGACCCCTCATTTCGCCCCGAAGGCCAAACGCGTCATCTTCCTCTTCATGGTCGGCGCTCCTTCGAGTATCGACATGTTCGACCCCAAACCGGCCCTCACCAAATACGCCGGTCAGAAGCTGCCCGCCAGCTTCGGCAAGGTGGTCAGCCAGTTTACCGGCGGCGACACCGGCCTGCTCCCTTCACCCTGGGAGTTCAAACGCTACGGCCAGAGCGGCATCCCGGTCAGCGGCCTCTCCCCGCATGTTGCCCAATGCGTCGACGATATCTGCTTCGTCCGCAGCTTCTACACCGAGAGTACGGTCCACGCCCCGGCCATGTACCAGGTCCACAGCGGCCGCGTGCTCACCGGATATCCGTCCATGGGCTCCTGGGTCACCTACGGACTCGGCTCACCCGCCGACAACCTGCCCGCCTACGTCGTCATGCCGCAGCCCGAGGGCACGCCGGAAGGCGGCACCCCGTGCTGGAGCGCCGGTTTCCTTCCAGCCGTCTACCAGGGCACGCTACTGCGCAGCGGCCCGTCGCCGATCATTCACTTGAAGCCCCCGGCTGGCGTCACGCCGGAGCGCCAGCGCGCCACCCTCGACCTGATCCAGCAGATGAACCGGCTAGACTCCCGCGCCGGCGACTCCGAGCACGCGGCCCGCATCGCCTCCTACGAACTCGCGTTCAAAATGCAGTCCGCGGCGCCGGAAGCCGTCGATCTCAGCAAGGAATCCGAGGCGACCAAGAACCTGTACGGCCTCGACGACAAGAAGACCTACGACTTCGGATCCCGCCTCCTGCTGGCCCGGAGACTGATCGAGCGCGGCACCCGCTTCGTGCAAATCTATTCCGGCGGCGGCCCGGTCAGCATTCAGTGGGACGCCCATAAGGACTTGGTCGCCAACCACGAGAAGATGGCCGGGCTGACCGACAAGCCCGTCGCCGGGCTGCTCAAGGACTTGAAAGCGCGCGGCCTGCTCGACGATACCCTGGTCATCTGGGGGAGTGAGTTCGGGCGGCTGCCGATGTCCGAAGGCGGCAACGGGCGCGACCACAACCCGCATGGCTTCACCATGTGGTTCGCCGGCGGCGGAGTGAAGGGCGGCCGGATCGTCGGCGAAACCGACGAGTTCGGGCTGAACGGCATCGGCGAGCGTTATCACATGCGGGACTTCCACGCGACCATCCTGCACCTTCTCGGGCTCGACCAGCACAAGCTGTTCCACCTCCACAACGGCCGCAATGAGAAGCTGACCGATTTCGGCGGCAATGTCATCGATAAGGTGTTCCTCTAAACTCCGATGCGAACCCTGCTCTACCTCCTGCTCGCGCCTGCGCTCTTCGCGCAGCCAGCCCCGAGCGACGAACTCTGGACGGCCATCGAGCCCATCTACGCCAAGACGCTGGAACACCCGTTTCTCAAGGGGCTCACCGACGGATCGCTGCCTCCGGAGCGCTTCCACTACTACCTGCAGCAGGACGCCGCTTACCTCGACGCCTTCTCCCAGGCGCTGCTTGACTTGGCCGCCAAGGCGCCCAAGCGCGAATGGGCCGAAACGCTCCGCCGCCACGCGAAGGAGGCGATTGCCGCCGAGAAAAAAGTGCCGCCCGCGCCGATGGCGCCTGTCAACTACGCCTATGCCAACCACTTCCGCGTGGCGGTCGCGAACGGCGCCTTTGCCGAGGGCCTGGCGGCGCTGCTGCCCTGCTACTGGATCTATCAGGAAGTGGGCCGGGAGTTGATCCGGAAAGGTTCCAAACGGCCCGATTATCAAAAATGGATCGACAACTACGCCGGAGAAGAATACGCTAAGAGCGTGCGTCAAGTCCTGGCCATGTACAACGCCGAAGCCCCGAAGCTGACGGCCGCCCAACGCGCCCGATGCCGCGAGTTGTTCGTGCTGTCGGCCCGCTATGAGTACCTGTTCTGGGACATGGCTTGGCGCCAGGAGCAGTGGTTGCCATGAGTTTCACACTCAGACCCTATACCCCCGAAGATCGCGCCGCGTGCGTGGCCCTATTCGCCGCCAACACGCCTCACTGGTTCGCGCCGCCTGAACAGGAACAGTACGAATCGTTCCTGAACGACGGTCCGGGCCATTACTTCCTGATGCTGGAGGGCGACAAGATCTGCGGCGCCGGCGGCATTGAGATAGAGTCCGGCCGCGGTGTCGGCTGGCTGACGTGGGGCATGGTCGATTCCACGCGTCACGGGCAGGGCCTCGGCAAGTCGCTGCTCGACTACCGGCTGCAGCAGCTTCGCGCCAATCCCGATGTGCGGCGCATCTGCATCGACTCGAGCCAACACACCGCGCCGTTCTACGAGAAATACGGCTTTACGACCCAACGGGTAATCCCCGACGGCTACGCCAAGGGCCTCCATCGGCACGAAATGGAACTTCGCCTCACGGCGTGAGCCACAGAGACTCTTACGGCGCGGTAAGCACGGCAACGAAGGCCGAGGGGTCCCAGTAGCCGTAGCTTCGGTCGATTTTGCCTGCGGAGTCGAAGACGACGACGTCGATCCCTTCGGCGGCGGCGGTGCGGCCATTCTTTCCTGTTGCTTCCATGGCCCAGGTGAAGGCGGCGTGATCGCCATTGATCTCAATTTTGCCGGCGCGGAGATAGCAGGAGTCGAGCAGCGGGACGAACTGGCTGAGGAAGGCGTGCGCGCCTTCGGGTCCGATCCACGGGGGTGCTCCGACGGGATCGTGAATCTCACTGCCCGAGGCGAACAGAGCGCTGAAGGCGTCGGCATCGAGGGCGTTGATCGCGGCGGCGTAGGCGTGAACGGCAGAAATTTTAGCTGGCATTAATAACATGAGTTTACCAGAAGAAGCGCATTTTCACGCCCGCGGTCCGGGGCTGAATCACGCGCGTTCCGACGAAGATGGACTGGAAATTGTAAAGGGCCACGGCGTTGGTCAGGTTAGTCAACTGAAAGCTGATATCCCAGACTTTCTTATCGCCGCGGTAGTGATCGTGACCTACGTTAATGTCAGTTACTGTTCGCGGTCGGACTCGCGCCGGATCGGAGGCCAGGTTGACATAGGGGAGTAAGTCGGCGTAGTCCGGATCACGGACGACATCGACGGGATCCGATGGGTTGGACACGAGGCCGGAGTCGTGACGTACCGAAAAAGACGCCCACCAATTTTTCTTGAAGGAATAGTTTAGTAAACCGTGGACTCCGAGTACCTGATCGTGGTCAATGATGAACGGCCCGGCGCTCAAGGAGTCAATCGCGCCGGACCCCAGGAAGAGCCCGCCGGAAAAGGGCGGCGTGACGACGGCATGGAAATGCGTGAAGCTCAGCGATCCCGAGAAGCCGGCGATGGGGAGAAAGTTGAACCGGCCTTCGACGCCGTTGATTCGGGATTGGGCCAACGTGATCGGAAAGATGATTCCGGTGTTGAGGAAGTTATCGTTGTCCTGTAAGTCAGTGGCGCGCTTATGATAGAACGATCCGCTAAAGCCGACGTGCCGGGTGATGGTCTGCTGAATGCCAGTTTCGAAGAAGTCCTGGCGTTCCGGCCGCATAATGATAACGCCGCCGCTGAAGGCTTCGCGAACGGCGTCCGGCGCCAATTTCCCGGCCTCGAGGGAGCTTGACAAAAGCAGGTTTTCGTTGGGCGGAGTTTGGTAGTTGCGATTAAAGGAGGCCCGGAAGACCGTGCCCGTCTCCTTGACGTGAAAGGCGAGGCCGACGCGCGGCTGCAACTGCACCCCTTTGGCCACAAACTTGTAATGGTCGTAGCGCAACCCGAGCGAAAGTGTGAGGCGGCCCAAGCGAATGCGGTCCTGAAAGAAGCCGGAGTGCAGAGCGCCGGTCAGCTTCCCGGCGAAGAGGAAGGGCCGGCCGCCGCGGCTCAAATCGTGAGGAAGGAGGCCTGGGAGATAGCCCTCAGAAGCGGGATCGTTGAAGTCAGGACTGGTAATGCCGAATGAAAAGAATTCACTGATGGGAGTGCGCTGGAGATCGGCGCCCATCCGCAGGTTGTGAATGCCGCTGATGCGGTTGTAGCGGGCGGATATGTTGAAAGTCGAAAGATGGCGAGCCTGGCTGGCGGTGACGGGGGTATCGCCCGGACTGCTGAACAGCTCAGCAATTGCGGTGCGGTAGCTGGCGGTGACGTCAACGGTTGAGCGGGCGTCAATGGTGCGGACCCAGCCGGTGGAGACGGAGAAATCGCGCATCTGCTGGCGCTGTTCCTGGAGATTGGCGTGCTGGGAGCGGAGGTTGGCAAGTTGAAAGCCACTGCGTCCGGCGATGAGATTGAGGCGGAAGGTGTCGCGGGAAGAGGGCTGGTAGTCGAAGCGGGTGAAACCCCGTTCGGAGTTGCCGCCGTTGTGGAGGTTGTCGAGGGAGACGGAATCAAGATACCGATTGGACTTCAAGGTGTTGACGCTGGCGAAGAAGCCAAACTTGGCGGTGCCGCCCTGAACCTGGGAGACTTGCGACAAGGTATCGAAACCGGCGGCATAAAGTTGGGTGGATCCGCCCACTTTGCGCCCGCTGCCCAGGCCGGTGCGGGTAGTGATATTGGCGACGCCGGAGACTTTGCTGCCATATTCGGCGGGGACGTCGCCGGTGAAAAGCTCGATGGTCTGGACGATCATGGGGTCGACGGCGTTGGAGAACGCGCCGGTTAGCTGATCGGTAATCGGCATGCCATCGATGATGTAGGACATCTGGTTGTGAGCGCCGCGGGGGTGAATGGCGCCGTTGGCATTGGCGGCGAAGCCAGGGAAGCTGAGGAGAACAGATTCGATGCCACGGCCACTGGCCTGAGAAGGGAGGCGGGCGAAACTGGCGGCGTCGAGTTCGGTACGGGTGCCGGTGGCTTCGGTGTCAATGGTTGCGAGCAGTTCCGAGGCGGTTACGTCAATGGCCGTGCCTTGACCGGCGATAACGAGCGTAACGTCGAGCTTGAAGGGTACGTTGGTGCGGAGGCTGACAGATTGCTGTTTGAGGTCGAAGCCTTGCTTTTCAACGCGAAGGACATAGGTTTGGAAGGGGATGTTGACGAACTGGAAGTGGCCGTCGTCGCCAGTGGTGATTTGGTTTGAAGAGCCGGCGATGGCGTTGGTGAGGCGGACGATGGCGCCGGGAATGGCGTTGCCGGCGGGGTCAAGAACATCACCGACGAACGTGGCGGTGGACTGCCCGAAAGTGGGGAGGATAGACAGGGCGAGAGCCCAGATTGAGATACGGGACATGAAACCTTTCCTAAATCAGCGGACGAGGCGGCGGGAGTGGATTTAGGAGAGGGAAGGCGGCGCGCGGCCGCGAGCTGGAATGATATGGCGAAAGGCCGGCTGAGGGACGAGCGGCTGCAGCTCCGATTCGACCTGAACGGCCGAAGGGGCAAGAACGACCGCGGCTTCAGCAAGCGAGACGATCTGGTGTTCGAGATCATTGAATGAGCAGACGCCAGAGTTGTGCTGGTGCAGGGCTGAGAAAAGAGCAACACCGAAAAAGAGCAGCAGGACGGAGAGGACTAGCGCGATGCGCGCGCGGCTATGCGGGCTTAGGCTATTCCGGGTTTGGCGAGTTTGAAGCACGCTGCCTTTTCAGTTTACAGCATGGTACGGAACTAATGGCGCAGGGCTGAAATCGGATCGATGCGGCTGGCGCGGAGGGCCGGGATGAGGCTGGCCGTCAGCGCGACGGTCAGCAGAAATAGCGCGGCGCCGATGTAGGTGGCCGGGTTTGTGGGTTCGATTTGAAAGAGCATGCTTTTACTAAAGTGACTGAGAGTTAAAGCCAGCGGGATGCCGATGGCGACGCCGGAGACGGCGAGAACCGTGGCTTCTTTGAGGACGAGTCTGTGTACATCGGAGCGTTGGGCGCCGAGGGCCATGCGAATGCCGATCTCTCTGGTCCGCCGGGCGACGTGGAAGGCCATGATGCCATAGAGCCCGACGCCGGCGAGGAGCGTGGCGATGGCGCCGAAGGCAGTGCAGAGGACGGATACGAGGCGTTCCATGGTGAGGGAAATGTCGATTTGTTCGCGCATGGAGCGGAGGTTTTCAACGGCCAGGGAGGGATCTTCGTTCTTCACGACGGCGCGGATGGCCGGGACGAGGGCTTCGAGCGGAGCGGTGGTGCGGAGATAGAAAGTTCTGCTTTCGATGGAACGAGCTTGAGCGGATGGCACATAGACCTGACGGTTGGATTGATCGTCGCGCATGTTGATTTGTTGGATTTCACGAACAACGCCGACAATGGTCATCGTGAGTTCGTTGTTGCGGCGAAAGCCGATTTTGCGGCCGATGGGGTCACGGTCTTTAAAGTATATTTTGGCGAAGGTCTCGCTGATGATGGCTACCTGAGGAGCGGTGGCGGTATCGGCCTGGGTAAAATCGCGGCCCTGGAGCAAGGGGATGCGGAGAGTGTGGACGAAGCCGGGGCCGACTTCGTTGACGAGCGGATTCATGTTTTCTTCGGGGCCGGGCTGGTAGCCTTCGACGAGGATTGTGGACTGGCTGCGGCTGTCAGCGAGGAGGGGCTCGGCGGCCATGGAGACTTCGTTGACGGCGGGAAGGGCTTGCAGGCTCCCGGTGATTTTGCTGAGCAGGGCCGTGGCAGGTTCCTTCTTGTAGCCGTTCATGGCGGGGCTGATGGAGAAGGAGAGGAGATGATCGGCGTCGAAGCCGGGATGGTGCGTGCGGAGGTTGTGGAGGGTGGTGAGGAACAAGGAAGCGGCGGCGAGGAGGAGGAGGGAGAGGGCGACCTGGACGACGACGAGGGATTTGCGGAGCCAGGCAGACGATGCGGAGATGGGACCGGCTTCGTCTTTCAAGGTGGGAGCAACGTCCGGGCGGGTGGCGGCGAGGGCGGGGGCGAGGCCGAAGAGTAGGCCTGTCAGTAGGGAAAGGATGAAGGTGAAGAGGAGTACGCGGAGGTCTGGGGTGGTTTCGAGGGGAAGGGACTGGCTGCCGGCAGGGTTGGCGAAGACGAGGAGCGCATCAGTGGCCCAATTGGCGGCGAGCAGACCGAGGGTTCCGCCGATTACGGAGAGCAGGAGGCTTTCGGCGAGGACGAGGCGGATGAGTTGCCAGCGGCTGGCGCCGAGGGCTAGACGGACGGCGATTTCCTTGCGGCGGGCGGTGGACCGGGCGAGGAGGAGGTTGGCGACGTTGGCGCAGGCGATCAACAGGACCCCGGCGACGAGGGCGGACAGCAGCCACATGACA
>Ga0105046_10016015_pt1 | contig 11516 bp, 7 predicted proteins | sample MAT03_FD_78385 | JGI IMG/M metagenome (GOLD analysis project Ga0105046, IMG submission 78385) | Freshwater microbial communities from Lake Fryxell liftoff mats and glacier meltwater in Antarctica - MAT-03 (megahit assembly) | ecosystem: Environmental > Aquatic > Freshwater > Ice > Liftoff...
AGCGGACATCATCCGGACATTGACCGCTTTGAGTGCGTCATAGATGACGCGGGAGTTGTCGATGGAAACGGGCATGAGCGGAAGACCTCTCGGATTTCCGGCGGGAGTTGCTGAAGGTGCCGATGCGGTCATTCTATCGTAACGGTTCTGCCGTAAGGATCAATCGTTCCGTGGTGATCGCGAGGAGCGCGCACTGGATACCGAGCATACCCGGAGGGCGCACACCTCGAAGCTCCTTCCTTCAGGATCACGCTTGTTGGGTGATCACCTTTCCCGGGGTCGCGATCCTGCTGACTGTTCTCGCTATCAACCTGCTCGGCGACTGGCTCCGCGACGTATTGGACCCGGCCCTTCGACTCTGACGGGTTGTCAGTTTCGTTTCAGTCACAACCCTCGTTGGCGCAGAGATCGACCACAAGACCGTCGTATCCGTTGCCAACAAACAACCTGATGACGAGCATCCGGACTCCGTATCAAAGAAATAGGTGCCGCCATCACCCTCTTCGACCTTGGCGATGGTCGAAACCTCGACCGGGATCCTGCTCGTCCACTCCGATCAAGGCTTCCAGTACCAGCATCGATCCTGGCAGGCATCGTAAACCGAGATGCCTGCGCCGTCGTTGATGTCCCGCAACGAGAACTGTCTCGACAATGCGGGGATCAAGAGATTCTTCGGCCACCTCAAGTCTCGACCTTCTCTCGATCGCATCACCCGGATCGAGAACCTTAGGCTAGCGATTAAAGAGTAAATCCGCTGGTACAACCACGACCGTACATCTGCCACGCTCACGGGCCTGAGCCCGGTGCACTACTGGACCCAGGCCCCTTTTTCCTGAACTCTCAGCTATCCAGTCCAACGTTCGTGGACCACTTCAATTTGACTCGCCTTCACTTTTCTATTGAGATCAGCAAGCGAGTTCCTGCCAGTTCAACAGCGGGACGGTAAAATGTGATCTCCGAGATTAATACAGCTTGGTTCGATACGCTTCTTCGAGTGCGCAATCGAGCGCATCGACGGTCAGCCCCTCTGGTTTCGCCTGATCCATCAACATCTGCGCCAGGGTTGGCAGTTCCGACCGCCGCGGCCAGTGACCCGGTTCCCACAGGTGCGATCGCTTGAGTGCCTTTGCACATTGGAGAAAGACTTCATCGACCTCGACGCCGAGAGCAAGCTGAGGAGTCTTTCCGCGAAACTCCATCTTCGCCATCAGATCTGCGTCACGGACGATCTTCGCCCGCCCATTGACCCGCAAGGTCTCTTCCATGGTAGGAATCATGAACAGCAAACCGAGATGAGGATTTTCCAACACGTTGAGCAGCGTGTCGGCCCGCTTGTTACCCGTCCGATCGGGAATCAACAGGGTCTTCTCATCCAGCACCACCACGAAGCCAGGCGCATCACCGCGTGGAGAAACGTCGCAACGCCCATCTGAACCGGACGAGCTGATCAACAAGAACGGAGATTGAGATATCAGCAATTGGCAGTGATTATCGAGCCAGGTAATCTCTTTGCGCAAAGAGAGTTCGCTTGGAAATCCGATCAACGCGCGGAGATCGTCCTTGTTCGTGATCACATCAGAAAAGGATTGGCTCAATACAACGTCCTTTCGTCGTACCTGGAGTGTTCCAACATGGGCAGCCTAGTACACCTGAGGATCTCGAACCATTTCAGGTGGCCGCGTCATTCGGAATCCCCGCTCACATCGTCGGCTATTTTGCCAGAGCACGGTCAGCCGCATCCTTCGTTGGCGCAAAGATCGACCACCGTACCGCCGTACCCACTTGCGACGATCAGTTTCACGACCACCGTTCCGCTCTTGTCGTCGAAGAAATAGGCATTCGATTCACTCAGTCCCAACTCGTCGAGTGTCGAGACCTGGATCATTAGCCCACTTTCGCTCCAGTCATAATCACGATAGAGCGACCAATCCTGACTGCCGACAGGAATCCGAACCGTCAGGGTGGAACCATCTGCTGCGCCATACAGCGACAAACGAAGTCGCTGCGAGGGCATGTCACCAGGTGTGACCACGAGTTGCTGGTTGTCGATCACCGAGGCGTAAAAGCTGGTTCGGGGGTACGGCGTGTCGGCGGGTGTTCCGATCAGATTGACCTCTCGGCCATCCTCGCGGGTGAGTCGCATCGAGCGGAGCGTTGCCGGTTCGTCGTCCAGATTTTCCATGCTGAAACCGATGTATTCGTGGTCGCATACCGCGCTGTTCCAGGCGGCAACGGCATTGCAATCTTCAGTCAGCAAAAACGAGGCTTTGGCGACGATGTATGCTCCCGCAGTTCCGCTCACGGATCCATCGAGATCGCGAAAAACGGATGTTTTTGAACCGTCCGCCAATGGATAGGCGTTGCGAATGTAGACGCGATTGGATTCGTCCAGCCAGACGGCGCCGGAAACTGCGTTGCGTGGATCGAGTGGGAATTCGTCGTCTAGCAAGAATCCGAGTCCGCTCGCGGGGCGGGTCAGATTCGGGAAAAACCCCGCGAATGTCACGTCGCGTGCACCAACGATCCCGTCGTAAAACTCATATCCCCGGATCGGGAAATCCGGTTCCCAGGGGAAGGGGAGGGTTCGGCCACCGGCACCTGTTCGCTCGCCTTCGTAAGGTGTGCCGGTATTGGCCGATTCACCAACCACCAGCGAATTCTCCAGATAGGATTCATACGAGGCAAAGGTCGCCCCGATCGCGTTGTCGGCGAGCACCGCGTTAGTCACCACGTGATCGACACCGCGAAGCCAGATTCCCCTCTCCCGGTTCTTGTACGCGACAAAGCCATCGAAAACGGCGGTGATTGTTGAAGAATCTTCCTCGCCTTCAACGGGAGGAATCGGATCGAGGTGCGGCTCGTAAACGGTCACTTCGGTTTCGCCATCGACTGTCGGTCCGTCATCGACATGGAGTCCACGCGAATCGTTCGAGTGCGCGGTGTTGTCCGAAAAGCGAAGCAGCGGAGTGCGGCGAAGCCAGACTGTGGCATCGGTTTCGTCGGTGGCGGAGAGTCCGGTCGGGTGTTCCGGCAGAGCAATCCAGAAACCGAACGCTTCCGATCCAGCGGCAACATTTCCGGTGAATTCATTGGCGGGATTGGTGATCCAGAATGTTGCCGGGGATTCGTCCGAAGGCAGGAGTCGATTTTCCTCCGCCGGTCGCATAGTCAGGATGCCGAGATTGCTGATAAATCGATTTCCGGTTTCGGCGCCATCTTCCATAAAGAAACAATGACCGAAAGTGGAGTACGCCACGTTCTGTTCGATCAACACGTCATTCGTGCCGTGAACGGTCACGCAGCGATTGAATGAGTGATGGATCGAACTGTTCCGGACATAGGCATCCGGCCGGTCTCCGAGAAGATGAAAGTGAATCGGGTAGCGGGCGAGTTGCCCCGCCTGTCCCATCGCGGCGAATTCGACTCCGTCGATTCGTGCCGTGCCGCCCATTACCATCACATGACCACCGAATCCATCTTCGTTTGAGGCGTCATCGCCGTGGATGACGATATTGCGACTGAGCAGACCAACCTCGGCGCGTTCGCTCAGCACGCGGTCGCCATACATCTGGTCTTCTCCCCAGTGCATGTAATTCAGCGGAGCATCCACCGTGACGACGTTGCGAGTGACCGATTCGACCGTGATCTCCTCGGCCTGATGCGGATCGAAATCAGTGGACGCAAGCACCAATCGATCACCTGGTTGCCAGTTCACCGGCGATTCGAGTGTGAGTTCGGTGTCGCCGGCGTTGGCAGTTCTCATCAGCCGTGTCCAATCCGGACCGCGCAGCTGACCATGAAGTTCGAGTGAACCAGACATCACCCCGAGAACTTTGTCGCCCATGCCATGGATGTCTTCGCCAGGGTTGTTATCGGTCAGAACGATTTCGGCGATCGAGCGGTGAAGGCTCGCGGCCGTTCCGATCTCCAGTTTGCCGTGGACAATGATCCATTCTGTCTCCAGGCGAAGATCCTGTTCATCGAAGATGAGCGTTCCTTCGATCTCGATTCCGGCAAGCGCGGGTGGGGAGACGTCCAGCAGAATCGATTGGCCCGCGGGAATGGTGACCAGATCTCCGTCAACCGGAACAACTCCCGCCGGCCAGGTGGAGGGATCCGACCACAACGCCGGTGAGTCCGCGGCAAATGCGCGCGGCTGAAAGGAAAGACCCATTTGCGCAAGGATCAGCAGCCCCACCGCAAGCACCGCAAGTCGAGATCGCATTATTCAGTACTCCCCTGAAGAGTTGAACGTTCAATTTACGTCGCACAAGCGTGTTTCCGATTCTTCGTTCACGAAAGCATACGCCCTGGTCTCGAAGTTGGTTATCACCGTGAGATGGTGCCGAGGCTCGCTGTGGCATGACGACTGCGAAGGGTGAAGCGGACGCGGCAAATTCCGGCGAGGGAGACCAAGATGCGACGATTCATTCGTGACAACGGCCTGACAATAACGATGATGGCGCTCTTTCTGATCTTTCTGACAGGTCAAAGCGTGACCGGGTACCGGACCTATAATCAGGATAATGAGGAACATGGCGAAGTGACGATTGGCTATCGCAGCTATCTTCAGACCGGCCACTTTGTCGAAGCGACATTCGAAAACTGGGAGAGCGAATTTCTGCAGATGGGGTTCTACGTACTGCTGACGGCTTTTCTGTTTCAACGCGGTTCCGCCGAATCGAAGGATCCAGACAAGGTAGAGCCAGTCGACGCCGATCCAAGGAATTTCAAACAACGACCTGACGTACCGTGGGTGGTCCGGCGCGATGGCTGGATGTTGAAGCTCTACGAGAACTCCCTCACTATCGCACTGTTTCTGCTTTTCCTTGTCTCGTTTGTGCTCCATGCGGCGGGCGGGGCAAAAGTATACAGTGCGAATCAGATCGCGCATGGCGGATCTCCAGTTTCCACGCTTCACTTCATGGAGACGGCGGAGTTCTGGTTCCAGTCATTTCAGAACTGGCAGAGCGAGTTTCTATCCGTTGCAACGCTCGTCGTGCTATCGATATTTCTTCGCCAACGCGGGTCGCCGGAATCGAAACCAGTGGCCAGCCCACATGGTGACACGGGAGCGTAGTTGCAGAAGCGGGATTATATTATCGAACACTCTCTCAACCGCAATACGTTGCTGACAAAATAATGGCTAGTGCGTAACTACATCACACGTATCCTGGTCGATGATCTGGAAAAGGCGCTCCAGTTCTACACCACCAAACTCGGATTCACCGTGAAACACGACCTTCCAATGGATGGACCCCGCTGGCTCACGCTTGTCTCCCCGGAAGGAACGGATTCGGTCGAACCCCTCCTCGAACCGAACGACAACCCCATGTTGAACGGGCTTGTCCAGACCTATCAAAAGTCACTCTTCGACAATGGCATTCCGGCCGCCATGTTCGCAGTTGATGACGTCGAGACCGAATTTGACCTGCTTGCTGAGCTTGAGGTTCGCGTTGCCTTGGAACCGGCCGAAATGGGTCCAGTGCAAGTCGCGAGATACGATGATACCTGCGGAAACCTGAACCAGATCACATCGCCGACCAGATCATTCTTTCTCCGATTCGGAGGATTTTTCATCAGTCCCGTTCGTCTTCTTGATAGAGGTAACATCTCGCCGTCAGGCCGTCGTCCCTTCGATGCACGTGCGATGACGTCGCTAGACTGAAATCCACGCTTAAGAACGGAATTCGATCCCGTAGATCGACTGAGGACGAGATAGAGCCTCCCCGTTGTTGTGGTGGCGGACGAACAGGTCCGCCAGTTCGGTCAGCTCCGGTTCGAATTGACAATCGAATTTGTTCCAGGTTCTGTGAGAACCGAGTACCCGCACCCGGTGCGGAGGGTGGTGATCAGCTACCTGGATCCAGTCAAAATGAAGATTCTCCGCGTAGGTCGAAATGGCGATCGGTCCCATCCCAGAGCAGCCCCAATCTGTGGATAATCACGGACACGAGTTGAACTGGTTCACGTGCAATCGTGCCAATCCGGGAGGGAACGTTATTTTATGGCTATCCGCATCGGGATCGATACGGGCGGAACCTTCACCGACCTCGTGGGCTACGACAACACTACCGCTTCCTTCATCTACGCGAAAGAGTCATCCACGCCGCACTCCCCGGCGCAGGCGCTGAATGCGGTGCTCCGCGATGCCGGCTCCACTGAGCGCGAAGTCGACAGCATCGTCGTCGGCACGACAGTCGCCACCAACGCGCTCATCCAGCGCCAGGGTGTGCGCGTGCTCTTTATCACGACCGCCGGATTCGAGGACATCCCGTTCATCGGGCGGCTGGACAAGGAGGAGCTCTACAACCTCCATTGGAAAAAACCCGATCCGCTCGTCCGTCGTAAGGATTGCTTTGGCATCGTCGAACGGGTCGAACACGACGGTTCGGTGCTGACTCCGCTCACGGACGAAGCGCTCGATGCGATGACCGCCTTCGTGCGCAAGCGGTTGGGAGAAGGGAAGGAAGTCTCGGTCGCTGTTTGTCTGCTCTATTCCTATCTCGCGCCCGAACATGAACGGAGAATTGGCGAACGGTTGCGGCAGGAGTTTCCCGATCTTTCGGTTTCGATCTCCCACGAAATCGCACCGACGTGGCGCGAGTATGAGCGCAGCAGTACGACGATCGGTGACGCCTATCTGAAACCCGCGCTGCGGCGGTACGTAGCTGGAGTTCGCGCAACGCTGAATGAACTCGACATTACCGCGCCGACCAGCATGTTGAAGTCGAATGGCGGTCATCTCCGGATCGACGCTGCCGATTCCCAACCCGCGCAATTCCTCATCTCAGGATTGGCCGGCGGCATCGTCGCGGCCCGTCACTTCGCCAGAGTCGCCGGAGTCAAGAACGCGTTCTCACTCGATATGGGTGGCACCAGCGCCGATATCGGGACCATCGCTGGCGGCAGCGAGCGGTACATGGCCGAATTTCAGGTTGGGTTCGGAATCCCGATCACGGTGCCCTGCGTCGATGTCGCGACCCTTGGCGCAGGTGGCGGCAGCATCGCCTGGATCGACAAAGGTGGTTTGCTCCAGGTCGGACCACGAAGCGCCGGCGCTGAACCCGGTCCGATGTGTTACGGACATGGCGGTACCGAACCAACCACCACCGATGCCAATCTCGCGCTCGGACGGCTCAATGCCGATTATTTTCTCGGTGGCCGGGTGAAACTCGATCCCGAGGCAGCGCTCGCCTCGTTGGGGGAGATCGGTCGGGCGCTCGGTGCGCCAGCCGGGCAGGAGGTCGAGATCGCATCGCACTCGATTGTCGAAACCGCCAACGAAAACATGGCGAACCAGATCAAGCTCATCTCGGTCGATCGCGGGCTCGATCCGCGCGAATTTGTGTTGATTCCTTTCGGTGGGGCCGGTCCGGTCCACGCCAGTGCCTGTGCGCGGCTGCTCGGAATCAGCCACGTACTCGTGCCGCCTCACCCCGGACTCTGCTCCGCGTATGGAGCGCTGGCCGCGAGCTGGCGGGTCGATCGTGTTTGGACCATCTTCGGCCGCTCATCGCATCTCGATGTGGCCGGGATCGCGGAGCGAATCGATCAATTGACCACGGACGCGATTCAGGAATTGCGCGACGACGGCTTCGACGACCAGCCGGTGATTCTCCGCAGTATCGATATGCGCTACGCCGGACAGAACTACGAGCGAGAAGTCTCGCTCCCGGATGGCGCCTTCACCTCTGAAATGGCTGCCGAGATGATCGCGCGCTTCGCCAAAGCCCACGACGAGTTTTACGGGTTTTCACTCGACGATGAACCGGTCGAATTCGTCAATCTGCGCATCAGCGCGATTGGCCCGTCCGATCTCGACCTGGTGGCGGAACTCCCGGCCCCGACGACGAAACCGGAGCCGATCGATACCCGGCAGGTTGCATTTCGCGGTGCGGGGTATCTCCCAACTCCGGTCTATCGTCGGGAGACGCTGCCAGCCGGGTTTGAAACGCAGGGTCCGGCAATTATCGAAGAACCCGATTCCACGACGATCGTGCATCCAACCGATCAACTGCTCGTCCGGGGCGATGGGTTGCTGGAAATCACGGTCGATTAACCGACCTCATCGGAGGAAATCGCAATACCGGCCTGGGAGAGGCGCCGCGATCTTAGCTCCAGGATTTGCCTGGGGAACACCGGGGGATCAAGATGGCAGTCGATACCGTAACGCTCAACATCATTCATAACGCGCTGACCAATATCGCCTCCGAGATGGCGCTGGTCATGCTGAAAACGAGCTATTCCACGATCTTCAATGAGGGACTCGATTTCACCACCGTGTTGCTCGACCGCGAAGGTGATCTGATCGCGGAGAAGAACTACACCCCATCAATGATGGGCGCCATCCCGCACACCGTGAAGTGGGCGGTCGATGAGAAGGGGCTCGATCACTTCCACCCTGGTGACGTGCTGGTGCACAACGACTGTTATCGCGGTGGTTGCCATCTCCCGGAGCACATGATGATGCGGCCGATCTACATCGGCGATCGTCTTTTCGGCTTTGCCGGAAATATCGGACATGTGGCCGAGATTGGCGGAAAGGCCCCCGGGTCGTTCGCGGCCGACGCAACCGATATCTACCAGGAGGGGCTTCGTCTCCCGCCGGTGAAGCTGATCAACCGTGGTGAGTACGTGGAAGATGTCTGGAGGATCGTGCTCGCCAATCACCGGACCCCGCGCAATACCTGGGGCGATTTCCACGCGATGATTGGTTCCCTGGCCACCGCCGAACGACGGATGCAGGAACTGTGTGAGCGTTACCCAATCGAGCTGATCGAAGAAGCGACGGCAGAACTGAAGAATTACTCGGAGCGGCGGTTGCGGGCCGAAATCGCGGAACTTCCCGATGGCGAATACGCCGCCAGCATGCTGGTCGAGGATGACGGTGTCACCGCCGATCCGTTCGAGGTGAAGGTCAACATTGTGATTCGCGGTGATGAAATCATCGCCGATTTCACTGGCACCTCACCCCAGGTGCGTGGACCAATGAATTGCACCGTGGTGGTGGTCGCCTCGGCTGTCTACAACGCGGTCTTCTCGATGACCGATCCGCACTCGCTCATTCCGCGCAACTCCGGATGTTACCGGCCGATCAAGTTCATCGCACCGGCCGGTTCGGTGGTGAATGTTGTGCATCCGGGCCCGTGTGTCGGCGGGAATACCGATCTCCAACCGAAGCTGATCGATCTCCTGTTCAAGGCCTTCAGTCTCGCCCTTCCGGAAAAAGTCGCTGCCGCGACTGGTGGTTCCTCCAGCAATTTCCTCTTCGGCGGTACCCATCCGGAGACCGGCGCGTACTACACGAACTACCACTTCGACGGGCATGGTACCGGCGGGACGATTCAGAAAGATGGGAATAATGCTGAGATCACCCGCCATTCAAATTGCCGGAATACCCCGGTCGAAGTCTTCGAAGGACGTTACCCCTTCCGCACGCTCGAGTATCGGATGATGCCGGATTCCGGTGGCGCGGGTGAACATCGCGGTGGACTCTCGACCACGCGCACACTCGAAGTCGTGGCTGACGAAATCACCCTGAGTTGCCTCTTTGATCGCGCGAAAATTCCCGGTTGGGGTATCTTCGGCGGTGAATCGGGCGGATTGAGCCAACTTCGCGTGAAACGAGTCGGAGATAACGAGTTCATTTCATTCATGGAGGCGTACCACACGATTTCGCCCTCCAAATTCACCAATATCCTGCTGAAACGAGGCGATATCGTCCGGTACGTCACTCCAGGCGGAGGCGGCTACGGTGACCCGTATCTTCGCGATCCCGAGGCGGTGCTGACCGACGTCGAAAACGGCTGGGTGTCGCTGGATGCAGCCCGAAACCTGTACGGAGTCGCAATCACCGAAGTCGACGGCGACTTCGTGATCGACTCATCAACTACAGAGACTCTTCGATCGACCCGGCAGGCAGTGACCGCTGCCTGAAGATGAAAGTGAGTACGCCCGTGGGAACCTGGGTCGAAATTAAACGAAGCTGGCACGACAACACCCTGACGAATTGCGCCCTGTGCGGCCGATTGGTGCCGCGGATGATTTGGATGGTCGAGTTCAGTGAGAAATCGCTGCCCTTTTGCAACGAAGAGTGTGAGGGGTTGTATCGGAGTTACTGGTTGCCGAAGTACGAGCCGACGGCCGACAGCGAACAGCCGACGGGCTCATTGTCGTAGAGTTCGGGCTCCGTACCGAACCGTCGACCCGCAGGTCGACAGGGTATGCCGACCAACCAATCGGAGCGACCGGCGCGGTACGGGGCCCCCGCGCTACGGGCTGTTTGCAGACAGGAGAAGAGGGTGCATCCGTAGTTTCAACAACCCCGGATGACCTCGTCGCACAGGGCAAAAGACCCCGTGCTGAACAGACAAACCTGGCTGAAGCCAGATGACGGTTACCAGTCGTCTGCGAACTCAATTGGCCTTTAGTCAGGTCATTTGAGTGAGAGCGGGGTCTTCAACTCCGCGTCGGAAATCCGAAGTAACGAGAAACGGTACGACGCCATGGAATTCAGTGATCGTGCGTCCTTCTATTGGGGGAATTTGACCTGGCCGGAGTTACGGGAGACCGCGGCGCGGAAGCCGGTGGTGATTCAGCCGATCGGTGCGACCGAGCAGCACGGATTCCACCTGCCGCTGAACACCGACAACTTCATCGTCACCCGGCTCTGCGATGCGGCCGCGCGACGTGCTCCCGATGAAATGCTGATCATGCCGCCGATCCCGTACGCCTTCAACGCGCATCACATGGATTTTCCGGGAGTGGTCGCGATCCGTTGGGATAGTCTGATCAACTACCTGATCGATGTCGTCACCAGTGTCACCGCGCACGGATTTGACCGCTTCATCTTCATCAGCGGTCATGGTGTGAACCCGCCCTATCTGGCGGTGGTCGGAAACGAGGTCAATGTCCGCACCGGGGCGCTCTGCGCCTCCCTGTTGTGGGCAGCGTTGGCCGACAATGTCGGCGAGGTCCGGGACTCTTTGAAACCGGGTGGAATCGCGCATGCGTGCGAACTCGAAACCGCGGTCATGCAGTTCCTCGACCATGACCGGGTTCGTTCAGACAAGATTGTCGACGACATGAAGTTCGTGCAGGGACGCTACCTGCAAATGGATCTGGAGGGCGGGACCGGCGTTCACCTCGGCGAGCACTGGTGGAGCAGTTTTTCGCCGAGTGGCGTCACCGGTCAGGCGACGCTCGCGACCGCCGAAAAAGGGCGACTCATCTTCGAACGGGCAGCCGAAAACCTGGTTGAACTGGTCCGCGAACTCCGAGCCCGTCCGAATCCAACGGATACGAGAATCGATTTGCATTAACGAGTGACGAGTGCGGTGAGAAATGGTCAAGTCACAAATTGCAACAGTTTCGTTGCGAGCGTGGATCGGTCGAAGTGTTGCAATCGCGATATAGTTCGTATTGACATAAAGTATGTCAAAAGAATAAAGCGCGGATGTTGGTAGGGGCACACGGCTGTGTGTCCGGCCGGAGGTCAGCCCGTTCAACAATGA
>Ga0105046_10016016_pt1 | contig 11515 bp, 10 predicted proteins | sample MAT03_FD_78385 | JGI IMG/M metagenome (GOLD analysis project Ga0105046, IMG submission 78385) | Freshwater microbial communities from Lake Fryxell liftoff mats and glacier meltwater in Antarctica - MAT-03 (megahit assembly) | ecosystem: Environmental > Aquatic > Freshwater > Ice > Liftoff...
CTTGCCGGATTTGCAGCCCCATAGCCCAGCTATGGGGCAAAAAGACGGTGAGAAATGGACCGCTGCGGTCGATTCGCAGCCGACGCTCCCCAAGCCCGACAGGCGCCTGGACCTGGGCCGAGGTCGAGCAGTTGGCCGCACTCGCCGGGCGCCGGCCGCGCGCGGCCGATTTCGAGCCCGCCACCTTGAGCCTGGGCCTGCTCGGGCGCTCGATCGGTGCGGTGGCCCATGTCGGCGCGCTGAACCGGCTGCAAGGGGTGGCGCGCCGCCTGGCGCCCTTCTTCGCGCGCTTCGACATCCTGCTCACGCTGACGCTGGCCGCGCCGCCGGCGCGCACCGGCTTGCTGCAGCCCAGCGCGCGCGAGCTGCGCCAGATGCGGGTCGTCAACGCATTGCACGCCGGCTGGCTGCTCAAGGCGCTGGTCGCGGTTGAACAGGTGGCGGACAGGGACTGCGCAAGGAAACCGTCGACGGCGAATTCACCACCACCGCCGACGATGCGGCTCAGCCGGCGCCGTTCCAGGCCGCCTTTCAGCGCAAGGCCTTGGCCGAGCAAGCGGTGCTCGTCAGCCGCGGCTGGTGGCCGCTCAGGCCGCCAGCGCCGCCAGGTTCAGCAGGTGGGAGCGGCCGAGCCAGAGCGCGCCTTCGCGGTGGTCACGCAGGGCGTTGCCGGTGTTGGGGTGGATGAAGACATCGATGTTGCCGTGGTTCAGCACCAGCCAGCCCAGCACCGGCGACAGGTGCTCGGCGGCGAAGGCCAGCTGGCTGCTGCCCATCGGGTGTGGCCCCGCCGGCTGCTCGTGGAAGCGGCCCACTTGCACCCAGGCGGCCAGTTCGGCCTGCGCCGTCTCGCGTAGCGCCCAGGCGGCGGCCCGGCTGCCGGCGTCGAAATAGAGGTGGGCGTGCCAGCTGTCGATCAGGGTGGGCGATAGCGAAGCCATGAGGTCGATCATGCCACCGCGACGGCACGTCTGGTTTCAGCCGGTGGTCGGCGCCCCGGCCAGCGGCAGGATGTGGTTGCGCACCAACGCGGGAATCAGCCCGGCCACCAGCCTGGCCGCTTGCGAAAACGGTTGCTGGCTGCTGGTGGCCAGCACCACCTGCTGGCGCAGCAGGCGATCGCTCAGCGGCACGGCGGCCAGCTGGCCCTGGGCCAGTTCGTCGGCTACCGCATGACGCGGCAGCAGGCTGGCGCAATCATGGTCTTGCAACAGCCGCTTGATGACGCTGGCCGAGTCGGCCTCCGCCAGCACCTGCAGCTGCAGGCCGATGCGGCGCGACTCGTCGTCGAGCAGGCTGCACAGCGCATTGGGCGCCACCGGCAACACCAGCGGCAGGCCGGCCAATGCGGCCAGCCGGGTGGCTGCGGGCGGGCGGCCTTTGCTGCCACCGGGCAGGCGGGCCAGCACCGGCGCGCGGCCGACCACGCACAGTGGCGTTTCGAACAGCGAGCGGTAGTGATTGGGCCCTTGCGCCCGGTAGCGGTTGAGCACCGCCAGATCGACCCGGCCTTCGGCCAGCGCGGTCTCCAGATCGCCGCTGTAGCCCTCGCGCACCCGCAGTTTCAGCAAGGGCTGGTGCGCTGCCAACTCGCCGCACAGCGTGCTGGCCAGCCGTGCGGCGAGCGAGGGCACCAGGCCCAGTGTGACCGGGCCGCCCGGTGCGCCGGCCTGCTCGCGCAGCGTCTGGGTCAGCTTGTCGGCGTCGGCCAGCAGGGCCTGCAGCCGCGGCAACGCCTCGCGCGCCCAGTCGGTGGGCACCACGCCGCGGCCGGTGCGGTGGAACAGCGGCCCGCCCAGCGCGGCCTCGACCTCGGCCAGGTGCCGGCTGGCGGCCGATTGCGCGATGCCCAGCGTGGCGGCGGCGCGGCTAAGACTGCCGCTGCGCGCCACCGCAGCCACGGTGCGCAGCGCCTTCAGGTTCAGATCAGCCATGCGATCTCCGGAAATCTGTTATCCAGTATCACCGTAACTCGCGGCGCCGCTTCTGACTACATTGAGCCAGCGGCGCCAGACCGCAGGAGACAAACCCAAGATGGCCGGACCTCTTACCGGGCTGCGTGTGCTCGACATCGCCACCATCATCGCCGGGCCCTCGGCGGCCTCGCTGCTGGCCGATTACGGTGCCGAGGTGATCAAACTCGAACTGCCCGGCGAGGGCGACGGCGCACGTGGCTTTCCGCCGCACAAGGACGGCTTGGCGCTGTGGTGGAAGGTGACCAACCGCGGCAAGCGTTTTGCCACGCTGGACCTGCGCCGCCCCGAGGGCGCGGCGCTGCTGCTGCGGCTGCTGCCGCGCTTCGACGTGTTGGTCGAGAACTTCCGCCCCGGCACGCTGGACGGCTGGGGGCTGGACCGTGAGGCGCTGTGGCGCGCCCAGCCGCGGTTGGTGATCCTGCGCGTCAGCGGCTTCGGCCAGACCGGCCCCTACCGCAACCGCCCGGGCTTTGCGCGGGTGTTCGAGGCCATGGGCGGCCTGACTCACCTCACCGGCGAGCCCGACGGCGAGCCGATGCACGCCGGCTACCCGGTGGCCGACAACGTGGGCGGCTTGTTTGGCGCGCTGGGCATCCTGGCCGCGCTGTGGAAGCGCGCCCGCGAGCCCGACGCGCCGGGCGAGGAGATTGACCTGTCGCTGGTCGAGTCCACCTTCAAGCTGCTGGAGTTTCTGCCGATCGAATACCAGCAGTTGGGCAAGGTGCGCCAGCGCTCGGGCAATGCCAGCCAGTATTCGGCGCCGTCGGCGGTGTTCATCACCCAGGACAGCCATTGGGTGACGCTGGCCGGCAGCACCAGCGCGCTGTTTGCCGCCAACTGCCGGGCCATCGGCCGGCCCGATCTGGCCAGCGACCGGCGCTTTGCCAATGCCACCGGGCGGGTACGCCATGGCGCCGAGCTCAACGCGCTGTTTGGCCACTGGTGCGCGCAGCGCCCGCTGGCCGAGGCGTTGCAGGCCTTTGAGGCGGCCGGCGGCACGCTGGCGCCGATCTACGGCATCGACCAGATCGCCACCGATCCGCAGATGGTGGCGCGCCAAGCGATCTGCGAGGTGCCCGACGACGATTTTGGCCAGGTGCACATGGCCACCGTGGTGCCGCGTTTCGCCAACGACCCCTGCGCCATCCGCCACAGCGGCGGCGCGCTGGGCCGCGATACCGACGCCGTCTACCGCGGCGAGCTGGGCCTGGACGCGGCCGAGCTGGCGCGGCTGCGCGCGGCCGGCATCGTCTGACGGCGCGCAGCATCTGACCGCCCACCCCAGAGAGATCGCCCATGCCGCTGACTGCCGAATCCCACCCGCTGGTGAACCTGGCGCCCGCCGAACAAGCCCTGCTGCAGCGTGTTCGCCAGCTGGTGGCCGAGCAGATCGGCCCTGCTGCGGCGCAGGTGGCGCGTGAGGACGTGTTTGCCTGGGATACCTTTCGCCTTCTGGCCGCCGAGGGTGTGATCGCCACCGCCTTTCCGCGCGAATGGGGCGGCAGCGAGGCCACCATGCTGCTGCGCGTGCGGCTGATCGAGGAGCTGGCCAGCGTGTGCAGTACCGCGGCCTCGCTGGTCACCGGCACCGATCTGTCGTCGCGGCCGATCGTGGCCGGCGGCAGCGCCGCGTTGAAGGCCGCGCTGCTGCCTGACCTGGCCGCCGGCCGCACGCAATCGGCCTTTGCGCTGACCGAACCCGGCGCCGGCAGCGACGTGGCGCGCCTGGCCTGCCGTTACACCGATGCGGCCGACGCGGCCGATGGCGGCGTGCTGATCAGCGGGCGCAAGAAGTTCATCACCCGCGCCAGCACCGCCGACATGTTTGTCGCCCTGGCCCGGCTGGACGGCGGGCCGGCTGGCGCCAAGGGCTTGTCGGCCTTTGTCGTGCCGCGCCATGCGCCGGGGGTGACGGTATCGGCGCACATTCCCAAGCTGGGCTGGAACGGCGTGCCGATCTCGATGGTGGATTTCGACCAGGTGCCGGTGCCGGCCAGCCACCGCCTGGGCGAGCCCGGCCGCGGCATGGCGCTGGCGCAAGACACCCTGCTGCGTGCGCGCATTGGCCATGCCGCGATGGCGCTGGGCCGCATGCGCGGCGCCTTGCAGATCGCCACGCAGTACGCCAACCGGCGCCAGGTGTTCGGCCAGCCGGTGGCCGGCCACCAGGGCATCCAATGGATGGTGGCGGGCATGGCGGCCACGCTGGAAGCCACCCGCTGCCTGGTCTACAGCACCGCGCTGCGCTACGACGCCGCTGGCGCCCACGCCGCCAAGCTGGCGGAGGTGGCCCCCCACGCGTCGATCGCCAAGCTGCAGGCCACCGATGCCTGCATGAAGCTGGTGGTCGACTGCCTGCAGCTGCTGGGCGGCAACGGCTACCTCAAGGCCTTTCCAATGGAGCGCATGCTGCGCGACGCCAAGATGAACCAGATCGGCGAGGGCACCAGCGAGATCCACAAGGGCTTGATCGGCCGCCATGTGCTGGCCCAGGCGGCAGCCATGGCGCAGCACCCCTGCCTGGACTTCGAGCCCGACCTGTTTTGCAGCGAGGACGCTGCAGCATGACCGATCCGCTCACCCATCCGCTCACCAACGCGCTCACCAACGCGCTCACCAACGCGCTGTGCCGGCGCCTGGGCATCCGGGTGCCGGTGTTCGGGTTGGCGCACCGCATCGAGGTGGTGGCGGCGATCTCGCGCGCCGGCGGCCTGGGCGTGTACGCCGCCGCGCGCGACGGGCCCGATGAGCTGGCCGGCAAGCTCAAGGCCTTGCGCGCGCTGTGCCCCGACCACCCGGTCGGCGTGGACCTGCTGCTGCCCACCGCGCTGCCCGAGCACAGCAGCGCCGAGGCGGTGGCCGCTGCAGTGCCCGAGGGCCACCGCCGCTGGATCCAGCAACTGGCTCAGCGCCACGGCGTGCCGCCGGCCACGCGCGGCAACTTCTTTTCGATGTATGTGCGCTCGCAGGCCTTGTTCAACGAGCAGGTGGACGCCGTGGTGGCCAGCGGCGTGCCGGTATTTGCCACCGGCGTGGGCACGCCGGTCGGCGTGCTGGCACGGGCCAAGGCCGCAGGCCAGCACACCATCGCGCCAGCGACGCCTGGGACGCGCCCGGTGCGCCCGCGCCGCTGGCCATGCCCTACCAGCAGGCGCTCACCGGCCCACTGCTGGCGGCGGTGGAAGAGCACCAGGTGGCGCCACTGCTCTACGAAGCCGCCGGCCAGAGCGTGGCCTGGGTGCAGCAGGTCGAGCCGGTGCCGGCGGTGATGGACCGGCTGCTGCGCGAGACTCGCCAGGCGCTGCACGCGCTGCGGCCCTATCTGGCCCTGGACTGAAGCCCGATCCCAAGCCCTACGCCAAGCCCCACCACAACGAAGGAGACGACGATGAACAAGATCAACCGACGCCAGTTCCAGGCCCGCACGCTTGCGCTGCTGGGTGCCGCCGCCACCCCCTGGGCGGCCCAGGGCCAGCCGCGCGCGGCCGGGCCTGGCGGCTTTCCCAACCGGCCGATCAAGCTGATCGTGCCTTACCCGGCCGGCGGCATCGTCGACGTGGTCACGCGTGCGGCGGCCGACCCGCTGTCGGCCGATCTGCCGCAGCGCCTCGTCGTCGAGAACCGCACCGGTGCCGATGGCCGCATCGGCCTGAGCGCGGCGGCCCAAGCGCCGGCCGACGGCTACACGCTGCTGGCGGCCACGCCCATCGTGGCGGTGGGCGAGCACCTGATGGCCGACATGGCCGGCCGCAGCAAAGATTTTGCCGGCGTTTGCGCCATCGCCGCGCCGCCGGCCGTGTTTGTGGTCTGGAGCGGCCTGGCGGCCAAGACGCTGAAGGAGGCGGTTGCGCTGGCGGCGACCAAACCCGGCGAGCTCAACGTGCCCAACCCCGGCTCTGGCAGCTCGATTCACCTGGGCCAGGAACTGCTGTTTGAGCGCACCGGCATCAAGCTCACCAACATCAACTACCGCGGCCAGCCGCCGGCACTGATTGACCTGGCCGAAGGACGGCTGCACTTTGCACTGATCTCGCAGAGCCTGGCGTTGCCGCTGATCCAGACCGGCAAGCTGCGGGCGCTGGCGGTCAACGCCGGCAAGCGCACCCGCTCGCTGCCCGACGTGCCCACGGTGGCCGAAGCCGGCTTCCCTGACGTGCTGGTGCAGAGCTGGTACGGCATTGCCGCGCCGGCCAAGACGCCGGCGCCGGTGGTGGCCTGGCTGAGTGAGCAGTTTCTGCAGACGCTGGCCCAGGCCGACACCCGCGCCAGGCTCGACGCCATCGACGCCGAGCTCATGGCCCTGGGCGGCGCTGCCTTCGACGCGCTGATCGCCAGCGAGCACCAGCGCTGGGGCGAACTCATCAAGAAGCGCGGCATCAAGATGGGCTGAGGGTGTGATCGGCATGCAGGCCTGACCTTGGGGCAAGCCCGGCCTGAAGCCAGGAGATGCAGGCTGGTTTCAGCCTGGCGACCTGCAGGCGACAGCGGCCGGCGCAGGCTGCCGGCACACTGCCGCCCGTTGTCTTGTCGTTTGACCACCCCAGGAACGCCCCCATGAGCCCCAGCCCCCAGCCCGTCGATGTGCTGATCGTCGGCGCCGGTTTTGCCGGCCTGTACATGCTGCACAAGGCCCGGCGCCAAGGCCTGAACGCGTTGGTGATTGAAGCCGCCGACGGCGTGGGCGGCACCTGGTACCACAACCGCTACCCCGGCGCGCGGGTCGACATCCAGAGCATGGAGTACTCGTTCAGCTTTGACGAGGCGCTGCAGCAAGACTGGCACTGGACCGAGCGCTTCGCCGATCAGCCCGAGTTGCTGCGCTACGCCAACCATGTGGCCGACCGTTTTGCGCTGCGCGATGGCATCCGCTTCAACACCCGGCTCAACGGTGCGGACTTCGACGAGGCAGCGCAACGCTGGCTGGCGCGCGCCGACTCCGGCGAGCGCTGGTCGGCGCGCTTCCTGGTGATGGCCTGCGGCCCGCTGTCGTCACCCAACCAGCCCGATTTCCCTGGGCTGGACAATTTTGCCGGCCGCGTGCTGCACACCGCACGCTGGCCGCATGAGGCGGTGGATTTCAGCGGCCAGCGCGTCGGCGTGATCGGCACCGGCTCGTCGGCGGTGCAGGCGATCCCGGTGATCGCCGCACAGGCGGCGCAGCTCACGGTGTTCCAGCGCACCGCCACCTACGCCGTGCCGGCGCACAACGGCCCGCTGGATGCCGAGTTTGAGGCCGGCATCAAGGCCGAGTACGCCGCCTTCCGCGAGGCCAACCAGCGCATGATGGGCGGCTTTGGCTCATTGCAGCCGCCCAACCGCATCTCGGCGCTGGCGGTGTCGGCCGCAGAGCGCGAAGCGATGTTCGAGGACCGCTGGCAGGTCGGGGGCTTTGGTCTGCTGGGTACTTTCAGTGACCTCATCGTCAACCCGGCGGCCAACGAGCTGGCCTGCGAGTTTGTGCGCAACAAGATCCGCGCCACCGTCACCGATGCCGCCACTGCCGAGCGGCTGTGCCCAAGCCACCCGATCGGCTGCAAGCGGCTGTGCGTGGACACCGGCTACTACGCCAGCTTCAACCGGCCCAACGTGCAATTGGTGGATCTGCAGCAGTCACCGATCGAGGGCTTCACGCCGCAAGGCCTGGTGGCCGGCGGCGTTGATCACCACTTTGATGCGCTGGTGCTGGCCACCGGCTTTGACGCCATGACCGGCACCTTGCTGAAGCTGGACCTGCGTGGCCGTGGCGGCCGGCGGCTGCAAGACCATTGGCGCGCCGGGCCGCTGAACTACCTGGGGCTGACGATCGCGGGATTCCCCAATTTGTTCAACGTCGCCGGGCCGGGCAGCACCTCGGCCTTCACCAACGTCATCGTGTCGATCGAGCACCACATCGACTGGATTGCCGACTGCATCGCCTACCTGGACGCCAACGGCCTGGCGACGATCGACGCCACGCCCGAGGCCGAGGCCGACTACGTGGCCCATGTCAACACGGTGGCGGCGCGCACCATCTACCTGAACTGCAACTCCTGGTACCTGGGCGCCAACATTCCGGGCAAGCCGCGCATGTTCATGCCGCTGTTTGGTTACCCGGCTTATGTGCAGCGCTGCGCCGAGGTGGCGGCGCAGGGCTATGCCGGGTTTGTGCTGGCCTGAGAGACTGAGAAGCCGCGCCGGCGCCATGCTGGACGAGCGCTGGGCGCTCAGAGGCTGAACGGTCAGCGACTGCCCAGCAAAAAGGCCAGCGGAATTTCCAGCCGCCGGGCCCAATCCTGTTCGTTGTGGCCGCTACCTTCGAAGACCCGGGTGATGGCCTGCGCGGCGGTGTAGCCACGCTCGTGCAGCAGGTCGTCGATCAGCGCCAGCGTTGGCGCGTACAAGCTGTCCAGCGCGTCGCTGCCGCGGTCGATGTAGAGCCGGTGCCGACCCGATGCCGGTAGCTGTTGCGCCAGGTAATTCAGCGCCGCCAGCGGCAGCGTGGCGTGGCGCAACTGCGCCAGCCCCCAGGCGGTGGGCTTGCCCACCCAGTGCGCCGACAGGCCGGCCGCACCGCCAAAGACCTGCGGGTACTCGCAGAGCGCATACAGCGAGATCAGGCCACCCATGCTCGAGCCCATGACAAGGCCGCCATCAGCGTCGCGGCGCGTGGCATAACGCCGGTCGATTTCGGGCTTGAGCTCCTCGACCAGAAAGCGCAGATAGGCATCGGCCTGCGGGCGGCCGTTCTGTGCGCGCTGGATGTAGTCACGCCGCCGCGCAGGCGGCGCCAGTGCCAGCATCTTCTCGGGGTAGTACTCGGCATACCGCTGTGGGCCGTTGTGCCAGATGCCGACGATCAGCGTGGGCGGGATGCGGCCTGCTTGCAGCAGCCGCGCCACCGCGACGTCGGCCTGCCAGGCCTGGCGGTTCCAGGTGGTACTGGCGTCGAACAGCATCTGCCCGTCTTGCATGTAGAGCACGTGGTGCGGCTGGCCGGCGGTGTAACCGTCCGGCAGCCAGACATCCACATGACGCGCCGCCACGTGGTGCGATGCAAAATTCTCCAGTCGTTCGATGCGGCCGCTGGCCGGTTGCGGCAGCGCAGCAGGTGCCGGCGCCGAAACAGCGCCCAGAGCCAGCCCGGCAGACAGGCCCAGCCCGAGGCGGCGGCGGCCGTGGTCAGGCGTCATGGCGCCAGTCGCCTGGCCGGGTGAGCCCTTTGGTCAGCGCCGGGAGGGCGTGGCGAGCACAATCCTGACGCCGCAAAACGCGGCCGCTGGCGACACGCGCCAGATCGAACCCGCATTCGACCGAAGGAATCTCCATGCTCAAGTTTTACTACAACCTGGCCCCCAATCCGATGAAGGTGGCCTTGTTTCTGGAAGAGGCCGGCCTGCCCTACGAGGCCATTCCCGTCGACACCCGCAAGGGCGAGCAGCACGAGCCGGCGTTTCTGGCAGTCAATCCCAATGCCAAGCTGCCGGCGCTGATCGACGGCGACGCCACCGTCTTCGACAGCAACGCGATCCTGCTCTACCTGGCCGAGAAGACCGGCCAGTTCTTGCCCCCGGCCACGCCGGCGGCGCGTGGCCAGATGTATTCGTGGCTGATGCTGGTGGCCAGCGGTATCGGGCCGTTTTCGGGTCAGTGCGTGCACTTCAAGCATTTCGCGCCCGAGCCCAAGACCTATGCGGTCAATCGCTATGACTTCGAGGCCTGGCGCCATTGGCGGCTGATCGACGCCCAGCTGGCCCAGCACGCTTACATGCTGGGCGAGACCTACACGCTGGTCGACATGGCGGTGTGGGGCTGGGCCCGCGCCGTGCCTTTTGTGCTGGGCGCCGAGGCCTGGGCCGAGCTGCCCCATCTCAAGCGCTGGTTTGACGAGATCAATGCCCGCCCAGCGGCGCAACGTGCCGATGCGCTGAAGACCCGGCACACGTTCAAGACCGAGCTGGACAACGCGGCGCGGCAATCGCTGTTTCCGCAGAACGCCCGGCTGCAAGTCTCCTGAGCGCCGCGCCCGGCGCCCGCAGCGGCGCTGCCGCCGTCAGGCCTCGATCGGCCTGAGCTCGGGCGGATGCAAGGCCTGCAGGCAACGCTGGATATCGGCGCCCTGCAGGTGGTCGTTGAGCCGGGCCAGCCCGGGTGCTGCCAGATAGCCGCGCAGGTAAAAGAAGTCGACGCCGTCCTGCAGCGCCGGGTCGAAGCCGATCAGGTCGGCCGGCGCATCGGCGGCGGTCAGGCGCTCGCCGAGGCGGGCGCACAGATAAGCCACTGCCAGTGCCTGGCTGTGCCGCGACACCAGCGCATCGGCCGGCGTCACCAGCAGCCGATCAATGGCGCAGACATCGTCAATGATGCTCGCTGGCAGGTTCCATTCGCGCAGCAGCAGGCCGCCGATTTCGGCCGGCGTCAGGCCCAGCGCCTGCTGTGACCAGGCGCAGCGGGCCAGCAAGTCCGCTGGCGGAGGGCCCGCCTCCTTGCGTTGCAGCATCAGCGAGGCCGTGCCCAGATGGCCCAGAAAAGACAGCAGCACTTGCGCCACCCAGGCGCCGGGCTCAGGCAAGCCCAGCCGCGGTGCCAGCTTGGCGCACAGCTCACTGGCCAGCGCGCTGGCGGCCCAGATCTGGTCGTAGATGCGGCGTTGCTCGGCATTGCCGGCCTTGAACGAGTCGTCCAGCAAGTACTGCAGGCACAGGCTGCGCACCGAGTTCAGGCCCAAAAAGGTGACGGCCTGGCCGATGCTGCTGACCGGCTGGCGCAGGCCGTAGAACGGCGAGTTGACGGTGGCCAGCACCTTGGCGGCGATGCGTACCTCGCCGGTGATCAGGTCGCTGAGCTCGCCCGAGCTGGCGCGCGCCAGAAACTGTGGCGACATCAGCTGCTGCAATGCCGCCGGCGGCCGTGGAATGCGGCGCAACGCCTCCACCAAGGCCTGCTGGCGCTCGGCCGACAGGCTGGCGGGCGCGGCCCAGCGCAAGCTGGCCAGGGCTTCGGGTGGCGCTTGCCCAGGCTGCGGGGCAGCGGCTGCCAGCGGCGCCTCGGTGCGGGCGGCACGCCGCAGCGCCACATCGGCCAGCGCGGCAGGGCTGGCGGCCGTGTCGGCGGCGGTGGGCGCAGGGGAGGTGGCCGCCGTGGTGGCCGCCGTGGTGGCCGCTGGCGCCGGCCTGGCTGAAAGCGGCGGCGTCGCTCGGGCCTGCTCGCGTGATCGCACGGCCAAACCCCAGACGCCGAGCCCGGCCAGGCCGGTCAGCAAGGCCAGGCCGATCAGGACAAACGTCATGTTGTGGTTCTCCCTTGGATGCAGGCACCAGGGCGTCGGCAGGCCCGTCGCCGCGATGGTGTGTCAGCGTTTATCGACCGCGGCCAGGCCAACTTGAAGGCGGCGCAGCGCAAGCGCCGCGGTCTGTCAGCGTTCAACCGCTCCCGCTGAGCTGCCGCAAGCTCAGAGGCTGAGAGGCCATCGGATCCACCCGCGCCGGGGTGGCCAAGGGCCCTGAGCAAGGCGCGGCGCGCAGCCCGGACTCATGTCCGGGCAAGCGATGCAACGCCGCGCA
>Ga0105046_10016017_pt1 | contig 11515 bp, 7 predicted proteins | sample MAT03_FD_78385 | JGI IMG/M metagenome (GOLD analysis project Ga0105046, IMG submission 78385) | Freshwater microbial communities from Lake Fryxell liftoff mats and glacier meltwater in Antarctica - MAT-03 (megahit assembly) | ecosystem: Environmental > Aquatic > Freshwater > Ice > Liftoff...
AAGAAGTACAACCTGGACCCGGATCGCATCGGCGTCACCGGCGGTTCAGCGGGCGGGCACTTGGCCCAGTTTCTCGGTGTGACTGGCGAGATCAAGGAATTCGAAGGCGATCAGAACCCCGGTGTTTCGAGCCGAGTGTCCTGCGTCGTCAACGTCTATGGACCGAGCGACTTCACCAAGAGCTACGGCAAGAGCGTGGACGCGGCCCAGGTTCTCCCACTCTGGCTTGGCGGTGATCTGACGACGGCGATGAAAGCCCACGTGCGTTCCAGTCCGCTCAATTGGGTCACGCCGAATGCCGCACCGACACTTTGCATTCATGGCACCGTGGACAAATATGTACACCACGAGCAAGCCGAATGGATCGTGGCGAAATTGAAATCCTCGGGCGTGGAAGCCGAGTTGCTGCTCCTTGAAGGAGCAGGTCACGGCTTCAAGGGCGAAGAGGTGATCAAGGCCGACAAGGCGATGCTCGATTTCTTTGCGAAGCAATTGAAGAAATGATTGTAGCGAGCCTGCCTCCCCATGCGTGAACTCTCTGTGCCCATGTCCACGGCCAAATCTATCATCGTCCGGCTAAGCGACCTGAAAAAAGGGGAGCGGGGGACGTTTTTCGTTCAATTGGCCGACAAAACCAAAGGGGCTACTCACAAGGGCAACCCGTTCTTTGCCTGCAAATTCCGCGATTTGCGGCGGACGGCCACGTTCATGGTTTGGGGTGATGGGCCGCACTATGCGACTTGCGAAACGGACTGGCAGCCCGGGCAATTCTTCAAAATGCACGCGACCTTCAGCGAGCACGAGAAGTATGGCGGGCAGCTCGATGTGCTGAAGATTCGCCCAACCGAGGATCGCGATGCAGTCGATGGTTTCGATCCGAAGGAACTCGTTGAACAGGGCCGACGCGAGCCGGATGAGGTACTGAAAGAGCTGCGAGGTTTCATCGAAGCGACTATCGGCGACGAACCTTTGAAACGGCTGACGTTGGGAATTCTCGAAACCCATGCCGAGCAGTTGAAGCCGCTGCCCGCCAGCGATCGGCGATTCTACCCCTATCCCGGCGGCTGGCTTGAACATGTCGAATCCGTGGCCAAGAACGCTGTCTGGCTCGCTCAACGCTATCGCGACCGGTTTGCCAAGTTGAAGCCGCCGATCAACGTGGATCTGGTGGCTGCGGGTGCTGCATTGCACGATATTGGCCGCGTGCTTGAGTTCACGCCTTCCGCCACGCTGCTTGAGCCAGTTGAGTACACCATTGAAGGGCGTCTATTCGGGCATCTGTTTCTCGGCCGTGATCTTGTACGTGAGGCAGCCAAGGCACAGGGCGATGTCCACCCTGTACTTTTGCGTCTGCTCGAACACATCATCATCACTCATCTTCGGCATCCGGAGTGGGGCTCGCCGAAATTGCCGATGATCCCGGAAGTTTTGATCCTGCATCATGCGGACGATCTCGATGCAAAGCTGGAAATGTACTCCCGCTGCCTGATCCGCGATGCGAGCGATGGGCCTTTCACGGAACGCGATCCCATGCTCGGGCAGACTCTGTTGAAGCGACGCGAGGTGTGAGAGAGAAGCGTTCGAGCATCAAATTCTGAAATCCGACACGTCCCCTCTTGCAACCGAGGCCGCGCCACGTTCTACTAGGTTGATCCCATTCCGAACCGAGATCCGACATGAATCTGAAAGTCATTCTTGCCCTCCTGGGTTCCGGTTTTGTGATCTTCTGCGCGATCATGGGCATCGGCTTGTACCTGGCATTTCAACCGAAAAACCCTCTGCCGCCGCGAGAGGAAGCGGGCGAAGGGCGTCGCGATCTGATTGCGGCGTTCAAGGATCGCGACGGCGAGCCCGCGCCCAAGGATTTTCAGCAGTTCTTCGACGAATTCGGCAAGTGCTTGAGAGCCGGCGGGGCCGGTGGAGAACGCTACTGGAGCGTCGAGCGTTTTGCTCGTGAACTCGATCGCGACGGGGCACTTCGGCGTGCGGGTACACGGCCCGACGATCGCGGGATCCTCCAGGGACTTCGGACCGGCATGGTGCAAATGATGTCGAACTTGAGCGTGACCCTCGCTTACGATTCGACGGAGGTGCGAGGCGTCAAGTTCATCGTGCCCGACCGGGAGGCCGTCGTCATTACTCGCCACTCGGCTCAGGACCAGGGCGAGACCATCCGTTTCAAAATGCGCTGGTGGCTCATCAACGACAACGGTTGGCGAGCCTACGACATGGAGGAAGCCGCCATTGCCGGCCGATCATCTGAACTCGGGGGCGCGGTTTTCACGGAAGTCGTTGCACGCGGGGTGGCCGGGGTCAACGAACAGAAAGTACGCGTCGCTAGCTTTCTTGAGGCTCAGGCCTGTTTGGCACGTGCCGAATTCGACAAGGCCGAGCGTCTGCTGGCAGATCCGGACTTGGAATTGCTGCCGACTTCCCTGCGCCCATTCTTGAAGGTCTGGCGGGCGATCGTGAAGGTACGATTGGAAAAGTTCCCCGAAGCTCTCACACTCATCAACGAAATCGAAAAAGCGATGCCCGACTGCCCAGTCCTCCACTACATGCTAGCCGCCTGTTATTCCAGCACGGCGGAATGGGATAAAGTCCTGGTGGCCGGCCGCAAATACATCGATCTCATTGGCGAGGACGAGGACATCTGCATTTACATGGGGAACGCCTACCACGGCCTGGACCGGCGCCCCGAGGCGGCTGTCGAGTATCGCAAGGCACTCGACGATGTCCCGGAATCCGAGACGGCACTGATGGGCCTGATCATCTCGTTGAAGCCCGAAGAGAAGGGCGAACTCGCGGTTCGCTTCGCCCGTTTCAAGGATCCAGCCAGTCATCTCTCGGCCCTGATCGTGCAAGCCGGCGAGGACAATCTGGCCATCGAGATGCTGGTCGGCGTGGTGCGCAAGAAAAGTCCAAACGATCCTGAAGGTCTCTTCCAGGATGCGCGTCTGAATCTGCTGAAGGATAAGGAAGCTGAGTCGATCAAACTATTTCTCCAGGCGAGTGAAAAAGCAGGCGAGGAGCGGGCGCGTTTCGTCCGCCGCTTTACTTTCGAGATGATGAGCCGAGGGAAAGGCGTGGCCGCCTACAAGGCCGTGCCGGACGCCGATCGCGACATTGCTTTCCAATCGATCGCAGGTTCGCTTGCCGATGAGGAACCCGAGCCGGCTCAACTGAAGCAAGTCGAGGAATTGCTCGATGTCCATCGTGAGAATAAGCCGAAGGATGCCTGGCTTCCTTACTATCAAGGGAACCTGTATCACGCTCGCATGGAGTACGACTTGGCCGAGAAAGCCTATGCCGACGCGTGCAGTCGAGAAGTCGATGACCAGACGCGTGAAACGTTTCGCTGGTCGCGCGTGGAAAACCTGGCCGGCGCGAATCGCATCGGGGAAGCCTACGCCAAGGTTGGCCCGAGACGCGAGACATTTCAGCAGTTGGCCAGTCGGCTGCGCGAGGACCACGATTTACCAACCCTTGGCACACTCATCTGGATTCATGCGAAAGCGGAACCCAAAGATCCGAAGATTTTCCTTTGGCGAGGCAACCTCCGTTTCCGCAAAGGCGACTACGAGTCCGCAGTGAAGGAATTGAAAGCGTATCGCTCATCGCAGGCCGACCCGGCCAAGATCAACGACTGGCTGTTCAAAGAACAACTCGTGCGCTCTCTCTTGCGGCTGAAACGATTCGAGGAGGCTCGGAAAGAGCTTCGTCCGAGCAATAAGGAACTCTATTACAACCGCTTGCTCGATGCCGCCATCACGGCCGCCACGGGTGATGTGGAGAAGACCGAAAAGGTCTTGGAAGAGTTGATCCAGATTCAGCGTTATGAACCAGCAGCGTTCTACGCCGACGCCGACCTTGGCCCGCTTCTGAGGACGGAGCCGTTCAAGAAATTGCTAGAGAAATACCCGCCGCCAAAGGTGGAGGGGAAGAAGATTTGAGAGATGGGCCTCAATCGACCCACCTCCATCGTTCGACGCTCTGCGTCGAATGCAAGAATCGCCGCTCCCCGGCGATTCGAGCAGAGTCCCACAAATAGGCAACAATCGCTTCTACGCTCATGCCCGCTACATCGCCACAGAGCGGCGAAATACTCATTCGACGCAGAGCGTCGAACGATGGATTAGACCGGGTTGCCATTCAACGTGACGGTCCGAATGTTCAGGCTGTCACCGACATCGAACTTGGTGTTGAAGCCAATCTTGATTTCAGTGTTCGGTTTGATGACCGCGTTCCAGAAGCCTGGGATATTCTTGATCGTATAGACGTTGCCGAGCTTGCTGATGAGCAGGGCGTTCCACACGTCGGTCACTTCAAAGTCGGCTACAAACGTGATCGTCCAGCCGCTGATATTCGTCGTGCCCGTGTTTCGAATGGTGAGATCGTTCGTTGTGCCATCGACCCACTGGCCGCGAATGGCCTGCACAACCGTGCCCTTGGTGCCAGGCGTCGGAGTTGGAGGTGTCGGCGTGGTCGAGAGAACCTTGTCGTTGAGTTCGATATTGGTGAAGGCCGTGCTATCGCCCGACTCTAAACGAGCGTTGAAGCCGAAAACGATCTGAGTATTCGGCTTGATGATCGTGTTCCAGAAGCCGGGAATGTTCGAGATCGTGTAACGATTGCCGTCGTGGCTCACAATTCGGGCATTCCAGATTTCGGTGATTTCGAAGTCGGCATCGAACTCGACCTTCCAGCCATTGATGTTGGAAGTGCTCGTGTTGCGAACGGTGATGTCGTTGGTGGAACCCTCGGCCCACTGGCTGCGCACAGTTTGGAAGACTGTTCCCGTGCCGCCCGAACTGCCGCCGCCGCCACCACCTCCACCCCCTCCGCCGCCGCTCCCCGTGTCGGTGCCGCCACCGGACACGATCGTATCGTCTCCGCCACCACCAATGATCACGTCACCCGGGCCGCCCGAAAGCGTGTCATCCCCGAGGCCGCCATCGACAATCTCGCCGAACACGTTGGAGGAGACCACGTCGTTGCCATCATCGCCATAGACAAAGTCCGAACCTGCGCCGCCGGCGATCATGTCGTTGCCTTGGCCGCCGTGCAGGGTATCGTCTCCTTCTTCACCTAGCATGTAGTCGTTGCCCAACTCTCCGTCGGCTTTGTCGCTTCCCGTGCCAGCCCGAATTGTGTCGTTGCCGTCTCCGCCGTTGAGAGAATCGTTCCCGGCCAGCCCGTAAATTTCATCCTGGCCGTTGCCGCCAACAATAGTGTCGTCGCCAGTTCCGCCATCGAGGCGGTCGTTGTCGTCATTACCCTCGATCGAGTCGTTGCCGTCCTCGCCGTAAATCTGGTCATTGCCGTTTCCGCCAAAGAGCGAATCGTCCCCGATGTTCCCGCGAATGGTATCATCGCCGTCGGCACCGGACAGGAGATCATTGCCTCCGTCGCCATAGAGCAGATCGTTCCCGGCTCGGCCGGCCAGCACGTCGTCCCCGTCGGAACCGTAAAGAGTATCGTTACCGTCATCACCCCAGAGGGTGTCATCGCCCGCTTCACCGAAGACTTTGTCGTTGCCACCGCCCCCAAACAGCGAGTCGTTGCCATCGCGGCCATAGAGTTCATCGGCGGCCGTTCCGCCCGTGACGCTGTCGTTGCCGAGTCCTCCCGAGACCACGGACTTCACGCTGACCCCGCTGAGCGAGACAACGTCGTCGCCGGCACCGCAAGTGACATAAATCTTCGTAACGGAGGCGACCGTTACGGAAGGCTTCATGACCCCGCCATGATTGATGAATGCGCCCGTGACCGTGAGGTTGGTGCCCGTCTGTGTCACTGTCAGAATGTCGGCAGAGGCGGAACCTACAAGGGTTAGTGTTCCGGCCGAGAGGAAGGCGGTGACCGCAGGTGTAATTCGAGTTTCAAGGGATTCGATGCGAAGGGTTCGCTTGGACGGTCTAGGCACGGGGATAGCTCCAGCAGAGTCGGCGGGGTGCGAGTTGGCGGAATATTCTTTATTTAAGCCTTCGGGCACGATCATGGGAAGGCCGAAATAGCGAATACATCAACTTTTCTGTATGGCCTGAATGAAGTTAGGGCGGAGAGAAGAAGAGATGCTTGACTGAAGGGAAATCGTGTTCTAAACCGGGTTCAACTCGGAAATGTTGGAAAACCCTGGAAGCTGCAAGCGCAGCTGCGATCCTTGGAATGGCAATCGGAGATTGGGGTTCCAAGGATCAGGCGAACAAGAGTTCGTGCTCAGAAAAGTCAGTCGGCAGCGCTTCAAGCGGCATTTCCCGACGAATTTCTCGTTCGTCCTTGCAAGCGGCTAAAAGTGCCGAGCGAAGTTCCCAATCGTAGTGACCTCCACAATCCCAGGCCCGAATGACATGAGACGTGGCCGGGTTCAGGCCCGCGACTTTGCTGAGCCAGGCAATCCCGGCATCAATCGAGAGATCTGCCGTAAGCGGATGGTGCCAGGCAATATGCGTCGCCAAGCAGCCCATTGGCAATGCACGCGTGAAGGCCCCGTGGATTAGGAGTGGGCTGCCGGACTCCAGCAGCTGGATCAGGCGATCGAGGCCCGAATCGGTCGTGTGGGGAAACCAGGCGTCCCGTAACTCGTTCAGACAGGGTGCGAGAGCCATGACCCACTCCAGGGACGTTGTTGAATCGTCAAAACAGCAATAACCACGGCCAATGCACGGCATTGGACGGAAGCGTCGGTCTGGCCGGGAAGGGTGGCGTATGCCGGCCAGTATGAATCGCTGACTCAGAATAGTCAGGCGACGGACCCCACCCTCGGGAAGAAGGTTCAGGTGAAAAAAAATTCATCGGATTTGTTCGATCCGGAGACATCATATTGTCAATGACTGATATGTGTCAAGAGCGCCGGGACACGAATTCGGTAATCGACATAAGTCTCTATTGTTGTGGTATTTGAGTTGTGATAGTGAACAGTCTGGCGTGTGGACGGGCGTTCAAAAAACATCGCGAACCGCTACGATAACAAATGAAGCGAGCGATTCATTCCCAGGAATGAATCGCTCGCTTTCGGGGTCATTTCGACCTTTACTTGTGGCCGGCTTTCAGCTTCTGGAAGAGCTTGTCCAGCACGCCTGGCTTGCCACAGGGATCGCACTGAGGGCCACAGGTTGGGGCAGGAGCACAGGCAGGTTTGGCACACTCTTCCGTGCAAACGACCCGAGGCTTCTTGACCTTCACCTCGTACTCCTTGACGACAGGTACTCGTCGGCACTCCGTCGTCTGAACGCATTCGGTCACAGTGTAAGGCACCTTATTGGTTACCGTGTAGGGAACCGACTTCATCACACAGACCGGAACCTGCTTGCAAACCACTTCTTGAACCGTCGTGCAGACCTTGGTTGGCACTTGCTTGCAGTGCGTCTCTTGCACCATCTTGCAGGTCGTCACGGGCACCATTTTCTCGACGACGGTCGAGACCATCTTCGTGACCTTGTAAGGCACTCGCTGGCAAACCGTCTCAGGAACATTGCGGGTCACGGTGTAAGGCACTTTCTTAACGTGAGTCTCTTGCACCATTCGGACCGTCTGGTGCTGGGTGACTCGGGTACACACACCGCCTTCGACGAACACACGGCCCGGGGCATCGCAGTCATTTCCCTTTAGCGAGGTGGCATGAGCACAGCCGCTCACGATGCCATTCGCCCCAGGCACTGCACCGCCGCAATCGTTGCCATCGCAATAGCAGCCCTTCACAACTCGCTGCACCGTGTAAGGCACTTGCTTCTTGACAATGTCCTTGACCATGCGGGTCGTCGTGTAAGGAATCTGTTCCGTATGGGTCTCCTTGACCATTCGCGTCACTTGCATCGGGACGCGTTCGGTCACGGTGTATGGAACCTTCTTGCAAACGGTCACAGGCACTTTCTCGCAAATCTGCCGCTGGCGAACCGTGTTGCAAGGAACTTGCTCGCACACGGTGCGATGGGTGCAGACCTGTCGAGTACGAACTTCCGGGCAACCGCGTTGCAGACAGAGTTTCGTGCCACACTGCTTTTGCACCATCTGACAGGTGCACGGATCGAAACAGGTCTTGTATTGCGGCACACAGACAAGTTTCACCGAACCGGGAACCGTGTAGGTTTCGCAGCGGGTTTCTGGAATTTTTCGCGTCACGGTTTTCATCGTGCAAACTGGCTCGCACACGTTGTGAACTCGGGTCTGATAGACCGTGCTGGTGCAATCTCGATAAGCCGTTCGGCACTGGATCCGCATCACCGTTTCACACACCGGCTTGCAGGTCGTCTTGCAAACGGTTCGGTATTTCGTCTCGTGAACGGGCCGGCAAATGACTTCGCACTGCTCGCGGCAATGTGTCTCACACACCGTCTTGCAGGCCTGGTAGTGCTCGGTCTTGCAGTGGACCTCGCACACCGGTCGGCACACCGTGTAGGTGCATTCCTTGAAGCAGGTTTCTAGTACCTGCCGGCAAACCGTGTAGGTGCAATCGCGGTAGCAAGTTTCCTCGACCGGAGTGCAAACCGTCTCGCACCGCGTTTCCATGTGCGTTTCTTGCACTGGCTTGCACGTGGTGTAGGTCACGTCCTTCATGATCGTTTGCACGACCGGGCGGCAAACAGTTTCTTGAACCGTCTGATATTGGGTTTCGCGAACTTGCTTGAAGCAGGTTTTGACCTCGTCGCGGTAGCAAGTCTTGGTGACCGGCTTCGAAACGGATTCCTTCACAGTCTCGTAGCAGACCTTGAAGCGTTTTTCGGCAACCGAGTCGTAGACAACCTTGTAGTTGGCTTTGACCTGAGACTCGCAAGCAGAAACGTTGACCTGGGCGTCACCCGCAGTGCTGCAAGTATTACAGGAGCTTGTGGCTCCGCCCAGACCCGCGCGGGACTCGGCAGTCCCGAAAAACGCCAGGGCCGCCAGCGCCAATGGCGCAGCCACGCGAATCTTCATGATGTTGCCTCCTCGGTCGGCATCATGCCGGCCTGACCTTCATCGCGAACGGGCCTGAAGCGTCGTGCCTCAACCTGCCCGTCGCGCAGATGTTCCATGACTGGCCCGCGCGCTATCCTAACGCAACGGGACGATCTACTGCCCCGAATTTATCGGCGTGCTACTGGCTTACGGATGATGCCCAGTCCGCGTGGATAGCGTTGTTCCCCTTATCCTGCGCCCGTTCCTGCCGCGAGTAGTGAGAGTAAAGGATGTGCCGGTTGTGCCGGTGGCGAGGGTTGTTGGCCCTGGCTGGGCACGAGAGGCCGAAGCGCCAGCGAGGCTACAATGCAGCGGACTGACTCGGTACCAGAGGTCGAAGCGCCAGCGAGGCTGCAGAGCGAGTGGCAGATCTCAAATGCCAGTTAATGCCGCCGCCGTTCGGGTTCCCTGAACCGGAATGCTCTCGAAAAACAGCCTCGCTCGCGCTTCGGCCTCTATCGTCTCGCCCTTACGCTATGCGGAAAGAGTTGTTCCTGCACCAGATTTCCAGACGTGTCGAAGGGCAACGATTTTCCAACTGTGTCAACGCTTAACTTCGGGTTTCCGCGAGCGATTTCCGCCAGGGCCTTCGATACCCACAGTTCGGAAACTTCGAGTGTGTTGGCAATCACCGCAAGCTTGAGGCGTTCCGCGATCGGCTGCCAGCAGGTATCGACGGATTGCTCGATGACCTCGCGGTCGGTCGGAAACGAGAATGGCAACTTGGATCGCCACAGGAATCGAGCCGTCAGGTTATTCATGCGGAAAGGTATAGGGTCAATTGAGGCCAGCAATCGATCCGTCGTAAGATCGGCGATGCCGACGCCTGTGCCGTTGCCGTGGCTTTCCGGCGAAAGATCCAGGCAACACATGCGTGTGATTTTCGGCTTGTTCGTCTCCAGTTCCGGTGCGGCCTCGATCAGCAATCGACCAACGACGTTGGGATCGATCCCGGCACCCGAGTAGTTCTTGCCGATCTCGCCAATAACGAGCACGTCGAGTTCGTCGAAAGGAATCTTGCCCATCAGGTCGCGGGATCGCGCGAGAAGTTGCGGTTCGACCTCGAGCAACTCGTCGCGATCGACCACGCGCAACTCGGCTGTTTCCTCATTTGCATTCTCAAGTATTCCAAGCCCACCCAGGAACGGTGTTTTCTCAAGAATGACTTTCATCGACTCGACCATCATCTCCTTGAGGCCTTTCCACCCCCAGCGATGATGTTGCGAGGCCCCCTCGCGCTTGCCGAAGCCAATCACGCACATCTTGACGATGCCCGATTCATACAGGCCGCGATAGTCCGTGTGCGGCTTGATTCGGCTCACGGTCACGACGCCATCGGCTGCGAGGGCATTGCGATCCCACCACACCGGGTCGCCCCAGGAATTTATGCCGATTTGTTGCGAGTCCATGTCGGTTTTCACCGGCACGCCGAGATGCTTTTCGTCGATCTGGTAGCTGGCGAGCAATTCGCGTTGGCCCTTGGAATCGGCCCCTCCATGCGAGCCCATCGCGGCCACCACGAACGGCTTGGCTCCGAGTTCTTGGAGTGCCTGGACCGTCGTCTTCACGATCAGGCCAATGTGCCGAATCCCGCGTGATCCGCAGCCGACGGCAATGCGATCGCCCGGCTTGATGCGCTTGGCAACCTTCGAGTTCAGCCACTGGCGACGAACCTCGGCCGGGACGTCTTCGACCTTTGGTTGAGGAGCGATCTGGCGGACCTGGAAAACTTCGGGAAGCGCGATCACGGGAAATCACCGGGTTCGAGGAATCTCGTCATCTTCATTGGTTGGGGAATGCTTGGCAACTGTGCGAACGAAAGCGATGAGAAACTCGCCTTTTTCTTTCGTGCATTCGCCGTTATAGCCTCGCCTCGTTGTCGAGGAACGACGACTACGCAACTGCCTATCGGATAAGCCATAACGAAGAATCAAATTGAACTGGCTGGGGAGGGGGAAACGCTGCCGGGCTGGCTTTGCCGCCCGGTGGTTGTTTTTCCATCACCGCGAAATTGTCCGCCTTGCCGACAATTCGCAATATGCTCCCGTCCTTGTGAATGTTGAGCAGGAGCGGGCCATGTTCTATCAGCTTGGGGAATGGACAAGAAAAGTCTCGATGATACTCGTTCTGGTGGGCTGCGTGGGCGGCTTCTGGACTGAAGTCACTTCCGATGTTTCCGTTGGGAAAAATGGCCGTAAGAAGGCCCCGCTTTTGCAACAACGATTAACTTACTGCGGAATCATTGCTCTGGGCATTCCTGGATCGCTCTGGTCGCTCTATCGCACGGTGACGGAACGCCAGAGAACGCTATGGGAATAGCAAATCTCTCAAACCTCAACCTGCACCTCATCCCCCACGATCTGCGTCTTGTAAGCCTTGACCCCCGTTTTCGCCGGCGGATTGCGGTGGTTTCCCGTCTCAAGACTAAACGAACTATTATGCCAGGGGCAAACCACTTCCAGACCAACGCACTCCCCTTCGTGAAGCGGGGCTTGACGATGCGGGCAGATTTCGTCGATTGCGTAAGCCTTGCCGTCCACCAGGAACAAAGCCAGCCTTTTACCATTCACCTCAATGC